>Ga0209573_1004438_pt1 | contig 13809 bp, 6 predicted proteins | sample TNRBio252014_DNA_FD_185870 | JGI IMG/M metagenome (GOLD analysis project Ga0209573, IMG submission 185870) | Wastewater treatment Type I Accumulibacter community from EBPR Bioreactor in Madison, WI, USA - TNR Reactor_6/25/2014_ DNA (SPAdes)... | ecosystem: Engineered > Bioreactor > EBPR >...
GCCAAAACAATCGACCGCCTCCTCGACTCGCCAGACTACGCCGCCTACTTCGCGCAGAAGTGGGCCGGGATCCTGCGGAACAAGCGGGCCAAGGACACCTACCAGCGCGGCACCTACGCCTTCCACGACTGGCTCCGCTCGGGCCTCCTCGAGAACCGGCCCTACAATGTCATCGTCACCGATCTGCTCACCGCCTCCGGCGAGATCGGCCAGAATCCCGAGGTTGCGTGGTTCCGCGCGGTGAAAGACCAGAAAGAGCAGATGCAGGACATCGCCCAGGTCTTCCTCGGCATCCGCATGCAGTGCGCGCAATGCCACCACCACCCCTACGAGAAGTGGTCGCAGGACGACTACTACAGCTTCGCCGCCTTCCTCAGCAGCGTCGGTCGCAAGCCCGGCGAACAGCCCGACGAGGAAATCATCTTCCACAAGCGCGGCAACGCGACGATGCAGAATCCCAACACCCAGGCGGTGCTGAAGCCGAAGCCCCTCGGAAGCGAGCCGCTCGATCTGCCCGTTTCCGAGGATCCGCGTGAGGCCCTCGCCTCGTGGATGACCTCCGCGGAGAATCCCTGGTTCGCGAAGATGGTCGTGAACCGCTACTGGAAGCACTTCTTCAGCCTTGGTCTCGTCGAGCCCGAGGACGACATGCGCGTCACCAATCCGGCTTCGCACCCCGAGCTGCTCGACGCCCTCGCCGTCGACTTCGCGAAGAGCGATTTCGACCTGAAGCAACTCGTCCGCACCCTCGTCAACAGCCGCACCTACCAGCTCAGTGCCGTGCCGAACGAGCACAACCTCGCCGACACGCAGAACTTCTCGCGCTATTATCCGAAGCGGCTCCAGGCCGAGGTCCTCCTCGACTCGATCAACTTCGTTTCGAAAGCGGGCGACACCTTCAAGAACCAGCCCGCCGGAGTCCGGGCCGTATTTCTTCCCGACGACAAGTTCAACGAGGATTCCTTCTTCCTCTCCGTCTTCGGGCGTCCCGAAATGGACAGTGCCTGCGAATGCGAGCGTGTCGCCGACGCGAACCTCGCCCAGAGCCTCCACCTCATCAATTCCGAGACGATCCAGGGCAAGCTCGGCGGCGAAGCGGGACGTGCCGCCGCCCTCGCCGCAGCGAAGGACCGTCCCGATCCCGAGCGTCTCGGCGAGCTCTACCTACACGCCCTCGCCCGTGATCCCCGTGCCGCCGAGCTGGCCGCCGCCGGAGCCCACCTTGCGAAAAAGCGCGCCGCCGCCGGGACCGACGCGGCCGCTCTCGCCAAGGCCGAGCGCGAGGCCTTCGAGGACATCCTCTGGGCCCTCGTCAACACGAAGGAATTCCTCTTCAACCACTGAGGCACCCTGAGCGCCATTCGATTTTTTTTGTTTTGTGAGGATGAAATCCTGCGCGTGGAACGCTCGAATGGAGCCAGTTTGAAATGAGAAATTCGGGAGACCAGTTCACAACTTTTCAGGTCGCTGAAAAGGCCCCCGAGGGGCCTGAGAAAGTAGCCGGTGGTGGAGCGAGGAACGAGCGCAACCACCGGTTTCACGATTGCTTAACCGTGCCGCCCCGAAGGGGCGGGAGAAGCAAACGCTTATCGGTTCGCCGATCGCTTCTTGCGCCCTTCCAGGGCGCGTTGTCCTTCTTGAATGGAATGTCCGGGGGTTCCCTTCGCTCTGCTTGGTCCACCCCCGGCTACCTTCTCTCGTCCCTCCGGGACGCCTCCAGGCTTCAGCTTCATGCCGATCCCCTCAGAGCTCTTGGGTCGATGCCCAAGGGTGGAAATCCCATGCTTCATCGTTTCACCCTCCTTCTCGTCGCCGCCCTCCTTCTTCCCGCGGCGGCGCGGGCGCAGTTGCCCTCGGCCGAATTGCAGACCCTGAGTCCGCCGGTGGTGCGCGCCGGGGAAACCACCGTCGTCACCGTCGGCGGGCTGAATCTCGAGGAGCTCACCGGCCTCGCCTTTTCCGATCCGGCGATCAAGGCCGAGCTTGTCGCGGGAACGAAGCAGTTCAAAGTCACGGTTCCTGCCGAGGCGGTGATGGGACCCGTCGAGGTGCGCGCCGACGGGTATTTCGGACGCTCCACCTCGCGTTTTCTCACCATCGCGGCCAAAGACGCTCCCGTCATCGCCGATGCAGGGGCGGTCCATCACGATCCCTCGAAGGCACCTGCCCTGCCGCTCGAGGCCGTCGCCCACGGCACCACCGATGCGAACCAGATCGACCGTTGGAAGATCAACCTGAAGAAGGGACAGCGTGTCCTCGTCCACTGCCGCGCCGAGCGCATCGACTCGCGGGCCGACGCGACCCTCACACTGAGCGATGCCCAAGGGATCGAATTGGAGCGCAGCCGCGATGAGATTGGCCGCGATCCCCTGATTGATTTCACGGCCTCAGCCGATGGCGACTACCTCATCGGTGTGCATGATTTCCTTTATAACGGCGGTGCGGAATACACCTACCTCCTCACCGCGAGCACGCGCCCGTGGATCGACGGGGTTTTTCCTCCGGCTGGTCAAGAGGGTCAGGTCATCGAGGCCACCCTCTTGGGTCGCAACCTCCCCGGTGGTAGTCCGGGCGAGGGACTCACGATCGACGGAAAACCGCTCGAGACCGTGAGCGTGCGCATCCCGGTGAAGGCGGCCGAGGGAGCGAAGCCGGATTCAGCGACCCCGGCCCGCGCGATGTTGCCTGGCTTCACTTTTTCGCACGAAGGCTCGAATCCCGTCCGCATCGGAATCGCCGCGGCACCGGTGGTTTGGGAAGCGAACGACGCTGACTTGCCGCCCCTGACATTGCCTTGCGAAGTCGCGGCCCGCTTCGACAAGGAGGGCGACAGCGATGCCTTCCGTTTTTCAACCAAGGCGAGCACGGCCTACTGGATCGAGGTCTCGGGTGATCGCCTCGCTGGCAGGGTCGACCCCTATCTCATCGTTGAGAAGATCACGAAGGGCGCAGACGGGAAAGAGGCCTTCGCGGTCGTGCGCGAGGGCGACGACACGGCCTCGAAAACGGGCACGCGTCTGCTGACCGGTTCGCGCGATACGAGTCTCACCATCGCCGCGGGCGAGGCCGACGATTACCGCGTGACGGTGGTGAACCAATTCGACAGCGGGGGACCGACCCATCTCTACCGGCTCGCGGTCCGCGAGGCGAAACCCGATTTCGAGCTCTTCGCCGTGCAAGAGCGTTCGCACTACGAGAAGACGGAAACGCATCCCGCCGCGCCGCTTTTGCGAAAAGGGGGCGGCGAGCCGGTGCGCATCCTCATTCATCGACGCGACGGCTTCGAGGGGCCCATCACGGTCGAGGCGATGGGCCTTCCTGCGGGCGTGGCTTGTCCTCCCGTGACCGCTTCGCTGAAGGAGGATTCGATCCGTCTGGTGTTCCAGGCCGCGCCCAATGCCGCCGGATGGAATGGCGACATCCGCATCACCGGCAAAGCGAAGATCGGCGAGCTTGATGTCGTTCGCGAAGCGCGCGGGGCGAGTTTCGTCCAAGGGGCCGCCGACACGGCGAAGGAGCGTCTCCGACCGCGCCTCACCACGACGATCCCGCTTTCCGTCAGCGCCACGGAGAAGGCCCCGGTCTCGCTCGAGGTCGGCAACGGCGGGCGTTTCAGCGTCGAGATGGGCGGCAAGCTCGAGATCCCCGTGAAGATCACCGCGCGGAACGGGGTGAAGGGTCCACTCGTCTTCAGCGCCGATGGATTGCAGGGATTGAAGACCTCTCCGACCCTGAGTCTCGACGAGAAAACGAACGAAGGAAAACTCACCCTGACATTCACTCAACAGCCCAACATTTTCACCCCCGAGGCCGGCACCTGGACCTTCGTGATCAAGGCGGTCGGGACGACTTCGTACCGGCGCATGGGCGATATTGCCGACGCCGCGGCCGCCGCGTTGAAGCAGGCCGACGAGGCGCTGAAAAACGCGAAGCCCGAGCAGAAGGACGCTCTCACCAAAGCCAGGGCCGAGGCCGAGGCGAAGAGCAAGGCCGCCGCTGCCGCCGCCGCACCGAAGGACGTGAAATTTTCCGCCTACACCCTGCCCATCGTCGTAGAAGTGAAGGCACCTCCGAAGAAAGATTCCTGATGAAGCGCTCCCTTCTCCTTTTTCTCTGCCTGCTCTCGCCCGCGCTCCTCCGCGCCGAGGGGCTGCCCGTGGCCGAACTGAAACGCGACACCGAGGTCAACTTCGCGACCGAGGTGTATCCTTTCCTCAAGGCCAACTGTCTCGCCTGCCACAACGAGAGCAAACCGAAGGCCGGACTCAGCCTCGAGTCGCCGCAGGACATGTTGGAGGGCGGCGACTCCGGTCCTGCGATTGTTCCCGGCAAGGGGGGCGAGTCCTTTCTCTTAACCACCGCGGCCCATCTCGAGGATCCGGCGATGCCGCCAGCGAACAACAAGTCGAAGGCCGAGAACCTGAAGCCCGATCAACTTGCCCTGTTAAAACTCTGGATCGACCAAGGCGCGAAGGGCGACGCCGTCTCCAGCGCCGCGCCGACTTCGTGGACCTTGCTCAAAGGACCGCAGCCCATCTACACTTCGGCGATTTCGGCGGATGGTCGTTTCGCCGCCGCAGCGCGCGGGCAGCAGGTGCATCTCTATGATCTGAAGCACGGCAAACTCGCCGCGAGCTTGCGCGATCCGGGGCTCGAGTTTCCCGCGGCCGACCGCGATCTCGTCCAGACGGTGGCCTTTTCGCCCGACGGACGCACCCTCGCCACGGGAGGTTATCGCGTCGTGAAGGTGTGGCAGCGCACCAACGCCGAGGCTGGAAAACCCGTCGCCCTGCCTGCAGATTCCGCGGCTCTCGCCGTATCGACCGATGGGAAACGCGCGGCCTACGGGATCGCCGATGGATCGATTCTGCTTGTAAATCACGAGACGCCCGACGCAGCGCCCGTCGTCGTGAAGGATCACGCCGGAGCGGTGAGTGCCCTCGCCTTTTCCGCCGACGGAGCGACGCTCTTTTCCGGCTCCGCCGACAAGACGGTGAAGTCGCGACCCGTGGCCGAGCCTGCCAAAGCCACCAATCTCGCCCTGCCTGCCCCGGTGATTTCGATGGCGCTGTTGCACGGTGGCAAGCAGGTGTTGTTGGCCTGCGCGGATCAGACGCTGCGGGTGGTCTCGGCCGATTTGAAGACGCCGCTCGCGTTTACGGCACCTCCGGCGCCGAAGCCGGCTGCGGCGCCGGAGGCGAGTCCGACAGGTCAGACGCCGGCGGCCGCTGCGCCTGCGCCCGCGAAACCGGCAACCCCAGTGCCTGCCCCTGAACCTGCACCTGCACCCCCCGCGCCCGCCGCACCCAAAGCCCCCGCACCCAGCCCCGAGCCGGCCTCTTCGAAGCCTCTCCTCGAATTCAAACCCCACGCGCAGCCCCTCGTCGGCGTGGCCGCGGTGAAGGCGGACGGCTCCGAGTTCGCGGTGGCTTATGCCGACGGCACCGTGATCGTCTTCCAGTCGAATCCCGCCCTGCCCGGTGACGCGCCGAAAGAATTGCGCCGCCTCGCCCAGGGCTCTGCGCTTTCGCAGATTGCTGTTTCCAGCCTGACTGCCAATCCGGTCCGCCTCGCCACGGCCGGACCCGGTGGCACGGTGAAGGTGTGGAATCCCGCCGACGGGAAGATGCTCGCCGAATTCAAGGGCGATCCGCATCTCGCTCCGCGCCTCGCCGCCCTCACCCGCGAGACGACGCTCGCGACCCGTCGCAAGGCGAACTGGGACCGCATCGCCCCCGAAGCGGAGACTCTGCTGAAGGCCGAGAGCGAAAAAGCCATCTCCTCTGGCGAGGAGATCGCCAAGGCCCGCCGAGATCTCGCCGCGAAACAGGTCGCCTTGAAGAAACTCGAATCGTCCGTGCCTCCGCCCGCGGCCGATGCCCTGCAAAAGGCCCGCGACGAGGCTGCCGCTGCCGTGCGTGCCGTGGCCACCGCCGAGCGCAACCGCGAACTCTCCGCCAAACTCGCCGGCGATGCCTTCGCCCGACAGACCGCGGCCAAGGGTGGCTCGAAGGAGGCCGAGACCCTCATCGCCGCGCTGAAGGCCGAGAGCGAAGCCCTCACCAAGGCCGCGCCGGAGGAGGAGAAGAAAATCACCCCGCTCGCCCTCGCCCTTTCCGCCGATGGCGGCACTGTCTACCAATCGCTCGCGGGAGGAACGGTGCGGATCTGGTCGACCACGACGCCGGGCTGGCTCGAGGATTTCACCACGGGACGCGAGATCAACGCTCTCGCCACCGCCGGCGACCGGCTCGTGAGCGCGTCGAAGGACAAGCAGGGACTCGTCTGGAACCTGCCTGGGCGCGACTGGACCCTCGTCAAAGCTCTCGGCGACGGCAAGGCCGCCGATCCCTTCGTCGACCGGGTCACCGCCCTCGCCTTCTCGCCCGACGGCTCGCGGCTCCTCACCGGCACCGGGGTGCCTTCGCGCGGCGGACGCATCGCTCTCTGGGAAACTGCGGGCTGGACCCGTGTCCTCGCGAACGACGAGGCCCACAAGGACACTCTCACCGCCTTCGCCTTCTCGCCCGACGGTTCGCGCTTCGCGAGTGCCTCGACCGACAAGCTTGTGAAGCTCTTCGAAACCGAGACCCTGACCGAACAACAAACCTTCGAGGGCCACACCAATCACGTCCTCGACGTGGCCTGGAACGCCGACGACCTTTCCCTCGCCACCGCGAGCGCGGACCTGAAGGTGAAGGTCTGGGATCTCGCCGATGGCCGCGTGAAGTCGAATGTCGAGGGTTACACCAAGGAGATCGGTACGGTCGTCTATGTCGGCGACACCGAGAGCCTCCTCACCGCGAGCGGCGACAAGGCCGTGAAGGTGGCCAACGCGCCCCTCCCCGAGGCGGGTGATAGCTTCCTCCACACCGCCGACGCCAGCCTCGACGGCACCCGCATCATCGCCGGCGGGCAGGACAGCATCCTGCGCGTCTGGGACGGCACGGCGAAGAAGCTCATCGCCAGTTTCCCCAGTCCAGAGACCGAGGCGGGGAAGGTGGCGGGGAAGTGAGGGGGGCGTGAATCCGAATGGGATTTACGAGTCGGCGTTGCGAACGCTGGCAGCTTTTCCTTTTTCTATCCAGCCGCGCGCCGTAGCGCCGATCAGGATAACGGAGGCGAGTGCGAGGATGGCTGCGGGAACCAGGTCGGCAGAGGCTTCGGTGGGTGACGAAAGGACCGCGTAGTAGGAAAAGTAGGGCATCAACAGCGCCTGCACGATAACGAAGGCCAGGAAAAGTTCGATCGAAAGAAAGGCGAGATAGCGTGCCACATAGGACTCAGGGCTTCGAAACCCTTGCCCGCTTCGCGGGATGGCGAGAGGGAGGCCGAGGAGAACGAACCACGGCAGCGAAAGCACGAGGCTGGCGAGCCAGAAGTTCGAAACAAAAACCTCCGTGATTTTGGGAATGGGTTTTCCTTCGAAGGTCTCTTCGAAATGAATGCCGGCCTGCCAGAACTCGATGCCGAAGACGAGGCCGATCAAGAAAACGGCGGCAAAGGAGGCGGCTGAGAAAAATAATTGGATCGAGGGCCTCATCGGCGACGTGGAGGGAGACGAACATCGAATGAAATCGACGGCCGTGAGTCAAGCGGGAGATCGAAATCTTGACTCGCGGTCCTTCAGGCCATTTCATCATCTCCATGAAACCCCTTAATCCTCGCCGCCGCATCGTTCAGCGGGCGATCTTTCTTCTCGCGTTCGTCGGGCTCGCTGCCGCCCTTGCCGTCCTCTTCCTCACCACTTCCGAATCACGCCGTCTCGGCGGCGATGTCTCTTCGTGGGTCCGCGATTTTGAGAAGGGCGTGGTGTTGGAATCCGAATTCACGATCCTCGAAGTCGCAGGGCTGCCCAAGGACCTGCAGGGGCAGGCCGCTTCGCTGCGCTGGCAGGCTCCGGACCGCCTTCGGCTTGAGACGACCTTCAAGGACGAAGTGATCGAGGCCGGTCGCGAGGGTAATCAGATCTGGGTTCATCTGCCGAAAAAATCTTTCGCGATCCTCGGCGATGAAACGGTGCCGCGATTCACGTGCGATGCCTCGTCGGTCGAGCCGGTGACCTTGCCGGATTTCTCCTTGCCGGTTTCCTCGTGGGAAGCGCGCCTCCTGCCTTTTCTCGTGTCGGTGAGCCAACAGGCCGACGAGGATGGCGGCGGGCCCTGGCGGGTGATCGTGCCGAGTGTCATCGGTCGGTCGTGGTTTGATCTTCCGGAGTTTGAGATGGCGGTGCGCGAAGAGGCGGAAAAGGGGATGCATTTGCGTTTGGCGCAGGGCGAAAGCAAGAGACTGCATCTGCGGATCGATCGATTCGAGCGGCGCGATCCTGCTGAGCCGGAATTGGATTGGTCGCTGCCGAAAGAGGTGGGGGCCTCGGCGGATCGGGTGGCGCTTTCCCATCTGGTGAAGGCCTTCGCAGTGGTGAAATCGCGGTTGGGGGCGAAGACTCCGACCTTGCCGCCGGCGACGGGGCGACGCGAGGTGGTGGCGACGAGTGGCAAAGGACGGCTCGAGGATCACGACGGGGTGCGGGTGCTCTTTCTCGCGGGCACTCCGGAGGAGATGGGCAAGCAGCAGGGCGAACTGCTTCGGGAGGAGATCCGCTCGGTCGTGGATCGCATTGTCTACGGAGTCGGGGTGGGGAGTTCCTTCGGGAAAGGACGATGGTTTTTCGGCGAGATCGAGGAGGCCCAAAGCCGCATCGAGCCTTTCATCCCCGCCAGTCATCTGCGCGAGATGGATGCGATCGCCGCAGCCGCGGGACTGCACGGGCAGGAGACGAGATTGGCGAATTTCTTCCCGGAGCTGTTTCATTGCTCGGGCTTCGCCCTTCATGGCAGCGCCACGGTCGACGGGCGGATCTATCATGGCCGCATCCTCGACTACATCCGGGGCGCGGGCCTGGAGGACAATGCGGTGGTGATGGTCTGTCGTCCCGATGGGGCGAACGCGTGGGTGAATGTCAGCTACGCCGGCTTCATCGGATCGGTGACGGCGATGAACGAGAAACAGCTCGCGATCGGCGAGATGGGTGGTCGCGGCGAGGGCGCATGGGATGGCAAGCCGATGGCCCAGCTCGTGCGCGAGGTGATGGAGTCGTGCGACACAATCGATGAAGCAGTGGCACTGATGCAAAAAGGGCCGCGGACCTGCGAATATTATTACGTGATCTCCGACGCGAAGTCGGGACAGGCGGTGGGGATCAAGGCGACGCCGGATCTGTTCGAAACGGTCTGGTCGGGGGAAAGCCATCCGCAATTGTCCGATCCCGTGGCCGACACGGTGCTGCTCTCGGCGGGCGAACGCTACACGGAGCTGGTGAAACGGGTGAAGGCGGGCTTCGGAAAATTCGACGCGAAGTCGTCGCGCGAACTAATGACGCGTCCGGTCTGCATGACGTCGAACATCCAATCCGTGCTCTTCGCTCCGGACACGCTCGATTTCTGGGTGGCGAACGCGGATTCGGAGAATGTGGCGAGCCACACCCGCTACACGCATTTCAATCTCGCGGAGCTGCTCGGAGATCCTGACAAACTCACCTCGACACCGTGATGTCCGTTCCCCGTCCCGGTGGTTGCCGCCGACTTCTCATCCGCTTGCTCCTCGCGGGAGCGATCGTTGTCGTCGTCATCGCGATCACTGCGGGCGGACTTTGGTGGTATTTTCATCCAAACTGTGAACGCACCAACGGCGTCGTTTACGGCCAACGCCACGATCACGACCTCACCTTCGACCTGGTTCGTCCCACCAAACCCAACGGGGCGGGAGTGATTCTGATGGTGAGCGGTCGCTGGAAATCGCGTCCTTCGTCCTTCGACCTTTGGATGGTCGCCCCAATGATCCGACGCGGCTACACCATCTTCGCCGTCTCACATCGTTCCCAACCAGAGGTGTCGGTGCAGGAAACGGTCGCGGACCTGCATCGGGCGGTGCGCTTCGTCCGGCACCATGCGGCGGAATACGGAGTGGATCCGAAGCGGCTCGGGGTCACGGGAGGCAGCTCGGGCGGGCATCTCTGTCTGATGCTCGCGACGCGGGGTGGACCTGGTCCTGCCGACGCACCCGATCCGATTGATCGTGAAAGCAGTTCGGTTCAGGCGGCGGCGGTGTTTTTTCCGGTGACGAATCTGTTCGACCTCGGCACCTCCACCGAAAACGCGGGTGACGGTGGTCCCCCGAAAAGTTTCCGCGAGGCCTTCGGTGCCGAGGGGAAAGACCCGGCGAAATGGCAGGTTCTGGCGAAGGAGCTTTCCCCGGTGTTTCTCGCCTATCCCGGGCAGGCGCCGGTCTACATCGTCCACGGCAGCGCCGATACCCTGACGCCGCTCGAACAATCGGAGTGGTTCCGAGATGCTTCGGCCAAAGCCGGCGCGAAGGATCTTACGTTGGAGGTGCGGGAAGGGAAAGGCCACGGTTGGCTGACGATGGTGTTCGACATTGTGCGCTTCGCGGATTGGTTCGACGAGCACCTCACTTCGCCTCGAGGGAAAGCTCGGTGAGTTTGTTCACCCCAATCTCGACTTCCTTCTCCGCCTTTTTCTCGTCGTGTGTGCGGCGCACGATCACCTTGCCGGCGGGAAGATAGAACTTCGCCTCTTTGTCGTAGGAGAATCCGAGATCAACGGGATCGGCTTCCCCGTCTTTGGGGACGGAGAGAATGGTCCAGAGACCCTCGCCCGCCGCCGTCACCTTGAGCACTCCGGCGTTGAGATTGAGCGTTACCTTGGCTTGACGATTCGCCGCCACCTCGACTTCCGCCTCGGCCGTCGCCGACCCCCGCGTGACCTTGAGGAGGTATTTCCCGGCCGTGTTTCGGAAGAGTGGCTCGGCATCGTAACTGAAACCGGAGTCCTTGCGGTTGCCCTCGGCATCCGCCTCCGACAGGAGTGTCCAGGCGAGTCCTTCCGTCACAGGCGTCCCGCCTTCACCCATGACCGCATCGGCGACGAGCGTGCCCGCGTTGAGGACGAGCTCGGTCTCCAGAAGTTTGCCGGATTCGATCACGACATCCTTGCTCATTGTGGCAGCGCCCCAATCGACGCTGACGGTGTATTCACCCGAAGGTATGCTGAGGGTGGGATTCGCATCGTAGGAGAAAGCAACATCCTTGCGGTTGCCCTCGAGGTCGGGGGTGCTCCGCACATTCCAGGCGAGGTTCGCGGAAATCGGCTCGGCTCCCTCGGCGGATCTGGCGACGAGGCGCAGCTTGCCCGCACCGAGGACCATCACGATCTCCGATCCGGTACCCGAGGCGACGGTGATTTCCTTCGTGGCTTTGGCACTGCCCTGAACCACCTCGACCAAAAACTTGCCCGAGGGCAGTGAGAAGGTCGGCTGTGCGTCGTAGCTGAAAGCCACCTGCTTGCGATTGCCCTCCAGATCCGCTTCGCCAAAGACGGCCCAGGCGAGATCGGCGGCGAGAGGTTCGCCGCCTTCTTCCATCACGGCGGACGCTTTGACCTTCCCGCTCTCCAGCGAGAGGAGCAATTCGCTCTTCTTTCCTGCCGTGATTTCCACCGGACCTTCGGCGGTGGCGCTGCCATGGGTGACCCTGACCAGGTACTTGCCCGCAGGCAGATTGAGGGTCGGCTGCGCCTCGTAGCTTACGGCCTGACTCTTCCGGTCGCCCTCGGCGTCGGCTTCACCGAGCACCTCCCACGAGAGATCCTTGGCGAGTGGCGCTTCTCCAGCTTTGGCCGTGGCCGCAAGCTTCAGACTGCCGCTTCCGAGAATCACCTGGATCTCGAGAGCCGCTCCGTCTCCGATCGTCACCTCGCGCTCGGCGAGCGCCCCGTCTCTCTCGGCGGTGAGCCAGTAGGTGCCGGGGTCAACGCGCAGGAAAGGACGTCCATCGTAGCTGAAGGCGACCTGCTTCCGTGAATCCTCTGAACCAGAGGTGAAGAGAGTCCAGGCGACGCCTTCTTCAATCGCGGGTCCGCCTTCGATCTCATGAGCCGTCGCTTTCAATCCGGTCTCGGTAAATACGACCTCTTTCGTCACCGTTTCGCCGCTCGCGATCTCGAGCTCGAATTTCAGAACCTTGTCGTCACGCACCGCGAGGAGCTGATACTGCCCCGGCTGTGGCAACTCGAGCGACCAACGGCCCCCGGCGCCCGCTGCGACCTCCGCTCCGTCCGCGGTGAGGAGTTTGAAGGTGACTCCGTCGATCACCGGACCGCCCGAAGCCAGCTTGGGTTCGGCAACGAGGCGGCTCACGGGTTTCATGACCTGTTTCAGGGTCTCCTGCAACGCGTCCGTCAAACCGGCGACGGTATCGGCGGACAGGTACAGTCCACCGGTCTGTTTCGCGAGACACTCGAGCCCCACCGATTCTCCGGGCTTGAGCGCGAAGCCGATCACATGGCAGGTGAAATCCAGCCCGGCGGCTTCGAGCATTCGCGCTGCTTCGCAAGGATCCTTGTCACAGGTCTCCTCGCCATCGCTCACCAGGATGACGGAGGCCTTTTCCTCGGTGTATCGCAGATGGCCGGAGGCTTCGATCACTGCGGCGGTGAGTGGTGTTTTTCCGATGGGATTCAGCGCGGAGATCGCCGAGAGGACTTTCGCGCTGCTGGCAGGCGCGGGCGGGACGAGCAACTCAATGTCCGCGCAATCTCCCTTCTTGCGGTGCCCGTAGGCCATCAGGCCCAGTTCGACGGAGGGGTCAATGCCAGAAACAATGTTTGATACCACTTCCTTCGCGACATCGATCTTGGGTCTCCCTTCGATCTGTCCCGCCATGCTCCCCGATGCGTCGAAAACGATGATCACCCGGGCAGGATCGACTTCATTTTGCGCATTCGCGGGCGGACTGAAAAGGGACAGAAAGCATAGCAGCGCGATGAGTCGAAGAAGCTTGGATCGGGTCATGGTCAGGAGGGAAAGTGCGGGTGCAAAACAAGGTTCCTCCCAAGGACGAACGAGACGCCAGATTATTGTGAAAATTCCGAATTTTCTTTTTGTTTCAAATGGATGAACCCATTAGACCGGGTTCGCCAACTATCTTCATCGGCCTTGGTGAGTGGTCGTTTGTGCTGGAATGCGCAGGGGCAAACGGCTACTCTCGCGGTCTATCTCCGCATGAAACTCCAGCTCTTTTCCCTCCTCGGATTGACTACCCTCGCCAGCTTCGCTGCCGAACCTGTGCAGCGCGATCTCGTCGTCTACGGTGGCACGAGCGCCGGGATCGTCGCGGGGATCCAGGCGAAGGCGATGGGGAAAACGGTGATCGTGATCGAGCCGACTTCGCGCGAGGGCGGGCTCACGACAGGAGGTCTCGGCCAGACCGACATCGGAAACAAGCAGGTCATCGGGGGGCTTTCCCGTGACTTCTACCGCCGCATCGCGAAGCATTACCACGAGCCGACCTCGTGGAAATGGGAGAAGCGCGAGGAATACAAGGATTCGGGCCAGACCCGCACGGAGAAGGGCGAGGAAACGATGTGGACCTTCGAGCCTTCGGCTGCGCTGAAGGTGTATCGGGAGTGGATCGCGGAGACAGAACTCGAACTCATCCACAACGAACGGCTCAATCGCGAAACCGGCGTGAAAGTCGGGGGCGGACGCATCGTCTCGATCACGATGGAGTCGGGCGAGGTCTACGCGGGGAAGATGTTCATCGACGCGACCTACGAGGGCGATCTGATGGCGGCGGCGGGCGTGAGCTACACGGTCGGCCGCGAGGCGAACGCGCAGTATGGCGAAACGCTCAACGGCGTGCAGACGGCGCAGGCGAAACACCACCAGTTCGTGAAGGGAGTCGATCCCTACGTGGTGAAGGGCGATCCCGCGAGCGGCTTGCTGCCCTTC
>Ga0209573_1004439_pt1 | contig 13807 bp, 17 predicted proteins | sample TNRBio252014_DNA_FD_185870 | JGI IMG/M metagenome (GOLD analysis project Ga0209573, IMG submission 185870) | Wastewater treatment Type I Accumulibacter community from EBPR Bioreactor in Madison, WI, USA - TNR Reactor_6/25/2014_ DNA (SPAdes)... | ecosystem: Engineered > Bioreactor > EBPR >...
TAAATAATTTAATTAATAAGATTTATAAAATGAACTTAACAAATAAAAATAATAAATTATATTGATATATATTAATTTTATTATCACTTTTTATACTAGTTTTATTTACTAGAAATCAAATTTATACTTTGCAAGAAAATTTAGATGAAAAAAATAATAAAGAAGTTTCTTTGTTGTCTAAAAGAAATGAACTGGATAAATTAAATGAAATAAAAATTAAAGTTGAAGAAAAAAATAGTTGAATTGATAATTATATAAACTCAATTAAAGAAGATGAATTATTAAGTTATATTTATTCTAAAGTTGAAGAAGATAATTTAAAATATACAGATTGAATTTCAACAATTAGAAGTTTAAATATAAAAGAATGAAAAATAAAGTTGCATAATTGACCAATGTGTACTCTTTATCATAATGCAAAAATACGATTCCAAAAGTAAGCAACAATATCAGAATTGAAATGATTTTTACGAGTTGGTTGGATAAAACCCAGTTGGGTTTGAAATATTGAAAAGAATAAAATATAAATAAACTCGCATAAGGAATCATCCAAAAAAACAACCATTCCTCTAGAGGCAAATACAAAAAATTAATGTCCAATAAATATTTGGGATTAAAACCCCAAATCTCTTTGACGGTAAAAAACACATCCCATGCCAAAAAAGGAATAGCAGTCAAACTGATAGCTATTAATATAGGTTTCCCCCATCGTATCAATTTCATTTTGGGATGAAAACTGTACAAAAAAGGGACGAGAATCGAAAAAAGATCTATCAATAAATAAGTCCAGCGCATCAAATCTATGATTTAATTTTCTCCCTGAAAAATTTCAAAGGAACTGTCAGCATGCCAAAGGATTCACCATCTTCTTTGGTCAAATACTTGTGATGAACCTTGTGTCCTTTTCTCAAGGCATTCAAATACCAATGGTCCACACCGTCCAACCATTTAAATCTTCGGTGAATCAATACATCATGAATCAAAAAATACCCTAAGCCATAGAACATGACACCCAAGCCTATAAAAAATTTGAAATTTAATTCAGGATGTACCCCATAATAAAATAACAAAATACTGGGCATGGCAAAGATGATGAAAAAAACATCATTGCGTTCAAATCCTTTGATGTAATGTCCATTGTGATGGTCTTCGTGAAAATACCACATAAAGCCATGCATGACATATTTATGGGTCAAAATGGTTACGCCTTCCATGAGGACAAATGTAACCAATGTAATTCCGATATAAAGTAATACAGTCATATTATAAGTTTTTGATTTGCTTGATTTTATCTGATTCTAATTTTTCCAATTGCAACATTTGGTCGATCATTTTCTTCTTTTTTTCGGCACTTAAATTACATTGCGCAAAATGGGTCATGATAAATTTAAAATCCGATTCTTTGTGATCATTATACCCTAGAAAAGAAGGGAGTTGATATTGAAATATCAATCTTACAAATCTTATTTCCAATGCGTTGGGTTGAGAAAGACAAGCTGCATTGATGAAGTTTTTACCTTTTTTGAAAAATTTGTATTTGGCTGTCGGGGCAACCGCAAATTTGGATTTAAACATATACAAAGCCCCTTTGTAAACACTTGCCAATGCGCTGGCATCTGCTTCCAATTGAGTCAAATAAAGATCTATTTCAGTCTCTGTTTCAAAGTACGGAAATTTATTTCTCACTTCATCCAATGGGGTAGCGAAAATCTGTAGTTGAAAAAATCCTACCCAGGCAAATAAAACCCATCTAATTGACATATTTTATAGATTGCAATTTAAAAGTTCAACAAAACCAAAATATAAATCAACGCTTTCTGAGTCATAGTAAATTGAGTTTAATGGTGGCAAATGAACGAGCCAATAACCCGATTTTTGCAGAATCAGATACCCGAATTCGGGTAGTCATGATCTGATGATGTGGCGTTTTTTTGAGTTTGTTGAGCAAGGATTTGTAATAAATATAGGCGGTATAGACGCCAAATTTGGCTTCAACCGGTAATTTTTGAATCCCAATCAAGGCTTGTTTGAAATCACTTTCCACATCGGCTATGATTTCTTGTTTGGTTTCTAAATTGAGTTCCGAACTCGTCAAATTGGGAAAATAGCATCGATTCAATTGTTCGAAATCAGCTTTGATGTCTCTTAAAAAATTTACTTTTTGAAATGCAGAACCTAATTTTTCAGCATAAGGTTTCAATTCTTGATATTGTTTTTCATCGCCATTTACAAAAACCCTCAAACACATCAATCCCACTACATCAGCTGAACCATAAATGTAATCTTTGTAATCGTCATAGGAATCGTAATCATTTTGAATCAAATCTCGTCTCATACTCTTCAAAAAAGCATCGACTAAATGGGCTTCAATATTGCAGGTTTTGACTGTAAATTGAAAGGCGTTGAGAACGGGATTCAAACTGATACCATCTTCCATGGATTGGTAGTAATCGGCTTCAAACTGATTGAGTAATTTGGCTTTGTCATAGTCGTGGAATGAATCGACAATTTCATCTGCCAAGCGTACAAATCCATAAATGTTATAAATATGACGTCTGATTTTGGGAGCCAATAATTTGACTGCCATTGAAAAGGAAGTACTGTACTTACGGGTTACCATTTGGGCAACTGCATCTGAAGTTTGATCAAATAAATCTTTCATTTTAGTAGTCTTTTTAGTTAGTTTAGTTAGTTTTTAGTATGATTTCCGAAACGATTTTTCCTGATATTAAAGCGGGTGGCACACCTGGACCGGGAACAGTCAATTGGCCTGTGAAATAGAGATTCTTAACTTTATTACTCTTGATTTTGGGTCTCAAAAAAGCTGTTTGTAAGAGTGTATTTGCCAATCCATAGGCATTACCTTTGTAGGAATTGTAATCTTTGATAAAATCATTGACCGCATACGATTTGTGAAACAAAATGTGTTTTTTCACTTCTTGACCGGTTAATTTTTCCAATCGGTTGAGGATGATTTCAAAATATTGCGCTCGGGTAGCCTCATCATCATTTAAACCCGGTGCAATCGGGATTAAAAATGTTCCTGCTTCCATCCCTTTTGGTGCCATTATTGCATCTGTTTTACTCGAAAAACTCGCATAAAAAAGTGGATCTTTAGGCCATTGAGCGGTATCGTAAATTTCTTTGGAATGTTCGGTAAAATCCGTATCAAAAAACAAAGTATGGTGTAAGACGTTTTGCAAAGGTTTGTCAAATCCTACGTAAAATAGCAGCGAAGATGGAGCAAATGTCTTCTTACTCCAGTAAACTTCTGAATAGCTTCTCAAAGAAGGTTCCAACAAACGTTCGGAATGATGATAATCGGCGCCACTGACCACAATATCTGCCGGATAAAACAAATCATTGGCAATTAGTCCAACTGCCTTTCCGTTTTCCACCTTGATTTGTTCTACACATTGATGGGTTTTGTAGGTAACGCCTAAGGATTGACCCAAAGTAACCATCGCTTTGGCAACTTCACTCATCCCGCCTTTGGGATGCCAAGTTCCCAAACCAAAATCGGCAAAATTCATAAAGTTGTAAAAGGCTGGGGTCGAAGACGGTTTAGCGCCCAAAAACAAAACGGGAAATTCCAATATTTGCTGTAATCGGGTGTTTTTAAATTGTTTCCTTACTTGTTGGCTAATCGTGGTAAAAAACAAGTTGAGTTTACCGGCTGTTTTCAAATTGACCAATTCCAATGGATTTAATCCGGGTTTGTAAACCAAATCCTTGATGGCCACATCATAATTATCGGATGCGTTGTCTAAAAACTTCCTCAATTTCAATCCGCTACCCGATTCAATTTGTTCAAAAGTTTGAATGATTTCTTCTGGTTTACCAGAAATATCTACATAATCCATTGTGTCAAAATACACCCTATAAGCAGGATCCAAGCGAGTTAATTCGTAATAATCTTGAGGTTTTTTATTAAAATCGGCAAAGAATCGCTCAAAAATATCAGGCATCCAATACCAAGTAGGACCCATGTCAAATTGGAAACCCTCCTTTTTGAATACTTGTGCTCTACCTCCTAAATGGGCATTTTTTTCAAATACAGTCACTTGATGCCCGGCTTGCGCTAGATAGCAAGCTGCGGCTAGTGATGAAAACCCTGATCCTATGATGTTTACTTGTGACATATATTGTTTTACATTACCCTGCAATAATGAAACTAAATGAAGTATCATTCAAGTTATTTCGATAGATAAAATCGATATCACTATTGAATAATGTTTAACAAATATATGTATTAGTTAAACAAAAATTTAAATTAAATTGATTTTAACAATTCTTTAACGGTTGGGAAGGTTTTTAAACGCTTTGAGGTTGCCATTTCTTGAATCAAATGTGCTTTGCGTCCATTGATCCAGCATTCATCGGTGGTATTTTGTAGTAGTTCCGTTTCTAGTTGTTGGATGTAGGCTTCGGTTACTTCTACGGAAGGGGCTACCGTAAATTGAGTAATAAAAGTAAGCGGATGATAAAGGGTTTGAAGGATTTTCAGATTGTCAACCGGAATACTGGGGCCTAAGTATATAGTATGGTATCCTTTTAACAGGAGCTCGTATTGAATGTAGAGAATCCCCAAGTTGTGTACTTCATTTTCGGGAAGAAATAGCACGAAGGTGCGATCATTTCTTTTGGGAGGGTTTTGAATTTTCTCGATATTAATATGCAATTTATTTTCAATCAACTGTGAAATAAAGTGTTCGTGCGCCGGTATAATGGTTCCGGTTTGCCACAACATTCCAATCAAATCCAACAGCGGTATAAAAATCTCGTGAAACACTTCTCTAAAAGCCCATTGAGCCATGAGCTTTTGATAGGTTTGATTGAACAGGTCTTGGTCAAAAGTCAACATAGCCACTTTAAACTGATTGATAGCTTCGTGGTATTTACCTTTCTCTGCCACCAACTCGTTGATTTTGACAGCCATTTCATCGTTACTTAAAGCTGCGATTTTGGATATTTTCCAACCGTTGTCCTGTAAAAAACTAATATTGAGCATTTTTCTCAAATCTTCCAAATCATAGAGCCGTTCATTATTACCATGACGCGTTGGATTGAATAGTTGATATCTCTTTTCCCAAATACGGATGGTATGGGCTTTGATTCCGGAAAGGTTTTCAAAGTCAATAATTGAAAACTGATTTTTAATGTTGTTCAATTTTATTTAATTTAAATTGAACAAAAGTATAAAATTTTATTCATTTTTTTAACGATAGGCTATATTGTATCAAACTAATTATACACAAACTACGAGGAATACTTAATTATTCCTAATTTTGCATTTCAAATAAATTTACAATCATGTCCATCAAAATTCAAAATCACCTCGACTCTACCTACCTCAAAACCTCAGAACAATCCGGTTTATCTCCTGAGGATACCGAAAAAAAAGTGAGAGAATTGGTACAGGAATGCATCAATGAAGATTTTGTATTGGCTATGATTCGCCCTGAATATGTTGCAATGGCACGCGAAATGGTCGATGCTTTAAAAGAAAAAGTGCAGATTGGTACGGTCATCGGGTTTCATGAAGGAACGGCTTCTGTAGAAGACAAATTGGCTGAAGCCAAGAAGGCCATCGAAGACGGTGCAGATGAATTGGATTATGTGATCAATTATACAGCCTACCAAGCAGGTCAAATAGATAAAGTTAAAAAAGAAATCTTGAAAGGAACCCAATTAGGTTTGGAACATCATAAAATAGTCAAGTGGATCATCGAAATTGCTGCTTTAACCGATGCTCAAATAGCTTCACTGACCCAATTGATTCGCGATATCGTTCTAGAAAATTTTGAAGAAGCTCAATATCCTAAGGTTTTTGTAAAATCATCTACCGGATTTTTCAAAACAGAAGAAGGCAAACCCAACGGCGCCACTTTTGAAGGTATGCAAATCATCAAGGACAACGCCGGGCCACTTTCCATTAAAGCTGCCGGTGGCGTTAGAAATTATGAAGAAGCAGTCAAAATGATCGAAATGGGTGTAAGCCGCATAGGCACTTCCTCCGCCAAAGTGATTGCTGATGGAGCTACGGTTAACGGGGGATATTGAATGGATAAAAATTAGAAATTAGAAATTAGATTTACAGTGGGACTTAGATTCTAATGAATATTGAATTATACACTGTCTGGAAAGACTAAATATAGTCATTCAAATAACGATATAGTCGCGTTAAACGCAAATCAGAAATCGCCAATCAGAAATCGCCAATCGGAAATCGCCAATCTAAAATCAAATAATCTCTTCGGTTTCTACAAATTTTGCCAATACATCAGCATAAGGAATCAACAAGTATTTCTTGCCATCCAATTCTGTTTCCGTGCCACTATAGGCTTTGAACAATACTTGATCACCAATGGCAATCTCGCAATTCTCTAGCACGCTGATGCCAACTACTTTTGCTGTATTTTGTTTTTCCTTGGCTGAATCGGGTAGATAAATACCTGAAGCTGTTTTTTGAATGTTAAATTCTTCTGTTATATCTAGAAGTACATTTTGATTGACGGGTTGTAAAGTTTTCATATGTTGTTATTGGTTGTTAAGTGATTGGCTCGCCTTATGCGAGACTGGTTATTGATTTCTCTGCGAAAGTAGGGATGATTATGGTCCGATTGCTAATCATATACGTTATTGACGTGGTGAAACTTGAAACATGTAGGATGATGGGTGCTGGAAGTTTGATGCTGGATGAAGGTGAAACTTGAAACATGTAGGATGATGGGTGCTAGAAGTTAGATGCTGTATGAAGGTGAAACTTAAAACATGTGGGATGATGGGTGCTGGAAGTTTGATGCTGGATTTAGGTGAAACTTGAAACATGTGGGATGATGGGTGCTGGAAGTTTGATGCTGGATGTAGGTGAAACTTGAAACATGTAAGATGATGGGTGCTGGAAGTTAGATGCTGGATGAAGGTGAAACATGAAACTTGAAACTTGAAACATGAAACCCCTTATTGAATCCCCAAAAGTGTATGGATACGATTTTTATCAAAACCCACGACCATGGTCCCATCAATATCGGTTTGAGGTACGCCTTGTTGCCCACTGCGTCGCACCATTTCTTGTGCTGCTTGCTGGTTTCGGGAAACATCAATATCCGTAAACGCAATATTTTGCTGTTTGAAATAGGCCTTTAAAGTATTACACCAAGAGCAAGTTGGCGTGGAATACACCGTTACCCTATGAGCCGGTTTGGCATCCGGATTTTGTACATTGAACACTGCTTTTTCGATGGCATTCACATAAAAATTGACGGTATTGCAACCTTTGTAATTGTTGATCAACTTTCCTTTGTGAATTTCCAAAAACGAAGGGACGGAATCAATTTGAAAATGCGGATGAATATCTCTCACTTGTGTTACATCAGCAGCAAATACCGGAATATTTTTCATTTTTTCCGAAGCTTCTTTGACACTATTAAAAGCACAATCATTCAAAGCGGATCCGGCTTTATACAGTAAAATGTAAGCTATATCGGAAGATGTAGCCCTTGTTTGAAAATCGTTTAACGAACTTATTTTTTCCATGATAAAATTTGTTTTGAGGCTGCAAAATAAAAGATACCACGATACATTTTTGGTTACTTATGTTACTCTTACTTAAAAAATGAGTATTTGCACACACTCTTCTCTATTTTCTATTCTACCTTAATTTTGCAAGTCCATTTAAATGTTCTTCTTGTAAATAAATGCTTTAAGTTGAGAAGTTGTGATACAAATGTCATAGCCTTTTTTCTTAAGTCCGTTGATGAGTTTGCGATCACCGGTCCAAATTTTATGTTTTTGGTAGAGGTATAAGGCTACAAAATAAGTGTCATCTTCATCTATATCTTTCACAATTTCGTTTGCCTCAAATAAAATTTCTCTTGGCAATTCTTTTATGTCAACAAATTTGATGCGCTTGCTCAATAAAACAAATTCTTTTTCCAATTCCTTATTGGATAGTGAAGTAAACTGTAAAATTTTTTCCCAATGTAATTTTACTTCTTCCAATAAAAAATTGGGGGCTATGAATTGGATTTTACTTTTTTCTCTTATTATTTTTGAAATTTTACTTTTTGGGTCTATTAAAGCGCTGAAAATAACGTTACTATCTGTAATAACAATCATTTCAAAAGTGGTTTTACATACTTTTCATGTAAAGAGCTATTTACCGCCTTAGAAAGCTCCAAGATATCTTTTCGGGTCGCTTTTCTTTTTGGCAATTCTGTTTTAGATTTAATTTGTATGCCTTTTTCTTTGGCAAAATCTAAAATAGTTTGTAAGTCCTTTTTCGATTTAAGAATGAGTGTTGTCATGATGTTAGATTTTTTTACAAATGTATAAATATTAAAACAAATTTGATATTTATAATTTTATTTTCCACACATCTACTTTAACCGTAAAACAGCAAGGATTTGTCAAAAGCAACAAAATCGTATAATCAATGCATTTATTACACTAAATAGGATACTACCAAATTTCAATGATATCGTAAAAACCGAGTATCAATTTTCCCTTTTTTTTGCAATCCTCTCAATTCTCAATTCTCAATTCTCTTTTATCTTTTCTCTCTCACCTCAATCTCCCGCAAATGTTCCATTTTTTTGACTGCCAAGAATCCTTGAATATCTTCAAAGTGTTCTTTGATGCGTTTGTGTCCAAATTCAAACACTTTTTCAGCCAATCCATCTAGAAAATCTCTATCATGAGAAACCAAAATCAAGGTACCGTCAAAATCCTTCAGTGCTTCTTTGATGACATCTTTGGTTTTCATGTCCAAATGGTTGGTTGGCTCATCGAGAATCAACACATTGACCGGTTCTAATAATAATTTAATCAGTGCCAATCGGGTTTTTTCTCCTCCCGACAAGACCTTGACCTTTTTCTGAATGTCATCGCCACCAAACATAAATGCCCCGAGAATATCTTTAATCTTGGTTCGGATATCTCCTTCCGCAATGGCATCTATGGTTTCAAATACCGTCATTTCTCCATCGAGTAGCGAAGCTTGATTTTGGGCAAAATAGCCTATTTTCACATTATGACCCAAAACCAGTTTGCCTTCAAATTCAATTTCACCCATCATGGCTTTGACCATCGTAGATTTTCCTTCGCCATTTCTCCCTACAAATGCCACTTTTTGTCCGCGTTCGATAACCATATTGGCATCTTTAAACACTATGTGATCTCCATAGGCCTTGGATAATTCCTCCACTACAACAGGATATTGACCTGAACGTGGTGAAGGAGGAAATTTCAAACGCAATGCCGAATTATCCACTTCATCTACTTCGACCAATTCCAGTTTTTCCAACATTTTCACCCTTGATTGCACCTGAAGCGTCTTGGAATACGTCCCTTTGAATCGCTCGATAAACTCGGTCGTTTCGGCTATCATTTTTCTTTGTTCTTCATAGGCTTTGAGTTGGTGTTGACGTCGATCTTGACGCAAAACTAGGTAATGCGAATACTTGGCTTTGTAGTCATATATACGTCCCATGGTCACTTCTATGGTTCGGTTGGTTATGTTGTCCACAAAGGCACGGTCGTGAGAAATGACCATTACTGCCTTAGCCGATTGAATCAAAAATTCCTCTAACCATTGGATACTTTCCATATCCAAATGGTTGGTTGGCTCATCCAATAAAATCAAATCGGGTTTCTTTAACAGAATTTTGGCCAATTCGATACGCATACGCCATCCCCCGGAAAATTCGGAAGTCAATCGGGTAAAATCTTCTCTTTCAAAGCCCAAACCTTTGAGCACTTTCTCGACTTCGGCTTCGTAATTAACCTCTTCCAGAGCATAAAATTTTTCGCTCAATTCGGATACTTCTTCAATCAATTTCATGTATGCATCACTTTCATAATCGGTGCGAACAGTGAGTTCTTCATTGATGACATCGATTCTGTGCTTGACTTGAAAAACTTCTTCAAATGCTTTGGAAGTTTCCTCAAATACTGTCAAATGATCAAAAACGAGCAAGTGTTGAGGTAGATAGGCGATTACAGCTTCTTTGGGAGCCGAGATGCCACCTCTAGTCGGTTTGCTGACTCCGGCGATGATTTTGAGCAATGTAGATTTTCCCGCTCCGTTTTTACCCATTAGGGCTATCTTGTCGTTTTCGTTGATGGCAAAAGTAATCTCACTGAAAAGAGTTGTTCCTCCAAATTCTACGGCTAAATCGTTGACTGTAATCATTAAAAAAATCTGTTTAAGGCTGTTTTGAAAGGTTGCAAATATAAAGGTATTTGGTTTAATAAAATGGACTCAAAATATTAAGTAAATTCGATTAACTAATAACCAAATTCCAAACAAATAACCCATAATTAATAACCATTCTGTCCTGGAACTAACAACTGCTATCTCACATCATCCATAGACTGTAATTTTTACTATTTTTACAAACTCAATCTCAAAACCATGAGTTACCCGATTTTGGAAACAGAACGATTGATTCTGAAACCTACCCAATCTGAAGACGCCTCTTTTATTTTAGAATTACTCAATTCGCCCAAATGAGTGGAACACATTGGAGATCGAAATGTACATTCGATAGCCGAAGCCGAGCAATATATCACAGAACGTATGCTACCCCAACTCGATAGTTAACTGTAATTTTTCGTCTGAAAAAAATGAACTTTTTCTTTGATAATTACCAAATATTGGTAACTTTGCTAAAAATAAGAAAATTATGGGACGAAATACATCTGTTTCTCTTGGAAACTATTTTGAAAACTTTGTCGACAGCAAAGTTTCTGAAGGAAGATTTAAAAACGCTAGCGAAGTTATTAGAGCCGGATTAAGATTGTTAGAAGAAGAAGAAAGCAAAATTATTGCGCTTAAAAAAGCTATCAGTGATGGGATTGAAAGCGGAATTGCAAAAGACTTTGATTCAAAAAAACATCTTGAATCGTTAAAAGCCAAAAAGAGAAATGGCTAAGTATAAATTAACAAACAAAGCGGTAGAAGATTTATCCAAAATTTGGGATTACACATACGATGTTTGGTCTGAAAATCAAGCTGACAAATATTATTTTGAACTTCTTGAAGATTGTCAAGTATTGACAGAAAATCAAAACTTAGTGAAAAATTATACTGAGATTGACAAAGATGTCTTGGGTTATAAATCTGGACAACATATAATATTCTTCAGAATAATGAACGAAAACGAAATTGAAATCATTAGATTTTTGCATTCTAGAATGGATTTGAAAAACAGAAATCAAGAATAAAACTACAGTTACCACTCAATTACTAGCCCATGAACTACCCGATTTTGGAAACAGAACGATTGATTCTGAAACCTACACAACCTGAAGACGCCTCTTTTATTTTAGAATTACTCAATTCGCCCAAATGGGTGGAACACATTGGAGATCGAAATGTACATTCGATAGCCGAAGCCGAACAGTATATCCAAGAACGTATGCTACCCCAACTCGATAGGTTGGGATATTCCAACAATACAGTCATACTCAAGAAAACCGGTGTAAAAATGGGTGTTTGCGGCATTTATCATCGCGAAGGTGTGGAAGGTGTAGATATCGGATTTGCTTTTTTACCTGATTTTGAGAAAAAAGGATATGCCTATGAAAGTGCCACAATTTTGATACTAACAGCCTTGACTCAATACGGTATTTCCCAATTGAATGCGATGACCACACATACCAATATTGAATCCCAAAAACTTTTAGAAAAACTGGGATTTCAATATGTTGAAAATATTTTCATTCCCAATGATGAGGAGGAATTAAGACGCTATGAACTCAAAAAAGAAATACAATGAAGCAACAGGTAAAAATCATGGGAATTTTGAATCTCACCCCAGATTCATTCTACGACGGAGGTAAATATGATACGATTCAAGTGGTGCTTCAAAAAGTGGCTCAATATCTTTCTGAAGGGGCCGATATTATTGACATTGGAGCCTATTCATCACGTCCTGGAGCTACCCATATTACGCAAGAAGTAGAAAGTGCTCGTTTAAAACCTGTATTAAAAGCCATCAAATCGCATTTTCCTGAGGCTGTTTTATCACTTGACACATTCAGGAGTTCCGTAGCAAGTATGGGTATTGAACACGGTGTGCATATAATTAACGATATTTCGGGTGGAGAAATGGATGCTGAAATGTACAAGTTAATAGCCCATTATAAGATCCCTTATGTATTGATGCATATGAAAGGTACTCCACAAGATATGCAGCATCGGGTAACTGATGTAGATATCACAAAGGAAATTTACAATTATTTTCAAAAAAAACTGGATTATTTGACAGAAATTGGCGTGAATGATGTAATTTTGGACGTTGGCTTTGGATTCGGAAAAAGTATAAATCAAAATTTTGATTTACTTAGGAATCTAGCTGATTTTAAAGTATTTGGCAAACCCCTTTTAGTCGGGTTATCGCGAAAATCTATGTTGTATAAAACTTTGAATTCCTCGCCCGACCAAATGCTCAATGCCACGAGTATTGCCCATACTCTTGCGGTTTTAAACGGAGCTAGTATACTGAGAGTTCATGATGTCAAGGAAGCAAGAGAAGTAATCGAAATTGTACAAAAATACAATTCATATTAAATAAGTATTGTGTGAGTTTTTAAAACGCTGCATACTTTTCAAATTCAATCCCCGTTATGTCTAAATATTATTTCATACTAATTTTTGTCTCCTTAGGCTTTTGGAGTTGTACCAAAAAAGAAGTTGAATTGCCCATTATTCCCGTTTCAGGGCCAACAGAAATTGCCAATCATTCACAAATTTGGGTATTTTTGAATTTTGACGAAGAGAAAATGAAGGCATCTGTGAATAAAAACAATACCATTTCGACTACGCATTGGATCATCAATATTGACAAACGTTTGCCCATGGATGAAGTAGTGCCGGTATTGGAAATGATCAGAGCCAAAAGAGATAAAAAATCAATCCACAGTGCCGATGGCATGCAAAACTACCTGAGTTATTCCAACTCCAAAGACAAAAATATTTCACTTTTTTCCATCAATGACATACACTATTTGGTTTTGGATGAAGCAGGTTATGAAGACTTGATTATCAATTACGGAACCGATTATTTAATTCACTTTAAAGAAACCGGTTTTTCATTCAATAAGGGCGATTATAAAATGGAATCTTTTAATGCCAGTCTTTTTGATACGCTTCAAAAAAAACCATTCCATTTCTTCTTTGATGGGGCAATTTCCTATCAGACTTATCTAGAAAAAAGAGTTTTACTTTCATCCATTGCTCCCAAAGATTTACCTCTAGATCATACAGAATACATAGTAAAACATTAATTTTTCTTAAAATCGTTTTTTTGTTTTTTAGGAGGTTAATGATTTAATTATTAATCTTCTATATTTGCAACATTTAATAGAGAAAATGAAAAACCCTGTTGAATTTTTGGATTTCAATTTTTTAAATGTATTGGATATATTGCTGGTAGCGGTATTTTCATATTATGTTTATAAATTACTCAAAGGAACAACAGCCATCAATATCATCATCGGTATCATCATTTTGTTTGCCATATACAAAATTACCTCAGCGTTGGAACTCAAGATATTCAGCAGCATGCTAGGTGGCATATTGGGGGCTGGAGTCGTGGGTCTTATGATAGTATTTCAGCAGGAGATTAGAAAATTTTTGTTGATGATGGGTTCAGCTAATTTTACCAATAAACGTAATTTCTTAAAACAACTCAAATTTCTAAAATCAGAGATTCACACCGATACGGATGTAGAAAGCATAGTCAATGTATGTATGAAAATGTCTAAAGACAAAACAGGAGCATTAATTGTTTTGGAGCGT
>Ga0209573_1004441_pt1 | contig 13797 bp, 12 predicted proteins | sample TNRBio252014_DNA_FD_185870 | JGI IMG/M metagenome (GOLD analysis project Ga0209573, IMG submission 185870) | Wastewater treatment Type I Accumulibacter community from EBPR Bioreactor in Madison, WI, USA - TNR Reactor_6/25/2014_ DNA (SPAdes)... | ecosystem: Engineered > Bioreactor > EBPR >...
ATCGGCTCGCGCATCCGGCCTGGCGATCATCATTCACGCCAACGCCGACGATCACGTAAGTCAGCCGATCGGAGGGGCCGGACCTCGCCTCGCCTGCGCCGTGATCTATCCGCGCGCGCGCGACGTGGATTGACAAGTCCGCCGCTTGGACGTCCGCCTGTTGATATGGTCCTTTACGTCGGTGATCTCCTCCCCTCGCTCCGGCTGCCCAGCAGCAACAACCCCACCTATGCGATCGACACTGCCGCGGGCCGCTATCTCGCCTTCGGCGTCCTCAGCGGGGCCGGCGATGATAGTGTGCAAGCCGGGATCGACCTGATCGAAGCCAATCGCCATCGCTTTGACGACGCCCACGCCAGTGTGTTCGGCATCGTCCCGGATCGACCGGAATGGCGCGAACGCTGTCAGGACCAGATCCCGGGCCTGCGGTGGCTGTTTGACAAGGACGCCCAAGCGGCCGAGCAGTTGTCGGCGTCCGGCGAGGCCGCCTGGCTACTCGTCGATCCGACACTTCGCGTCTTGAGACAAGCCGGCCACGACCATGCCGAGAGCCTGCTGCAGAACGTCTCGACGCTTCCGCCGCCGAACCTGCACACCGGGACCGAGACATTCGCGCCGGTGTTGCTGGTGCCGCGCATATTCGAGCCGCAACTCTGTGCCGCCCTGATCGACTTTTACCGGACGGAGGGCGGCGAAGCCTCCGGCTTCATGCGCGAGATCGACGGCGTCACGCGTTTAATGAAGGACGTCAATCACAAGCGCCGCTCGGATGCCTATCTGCCCGACGGCGATCTGATGGCCCAGACACGGACCCGCATCGTGCGACGCCTCGTCCCTCAGATCCAGAAAGCCTTCCAGTTCAAGGCGACGCGGATGGAGCGGTATCTGGTCGCCTGTTACGACAGTGACACCGGCGGCTATTTCCGACCCCATCGTGACAACACGACCAAGGGCACCGCTCATCGACGTTTCGCGGTGTCGATCAACCTCAATCAGGACTTTGATGGTGGCGACCTCAGGTTTCCCGAGTACGGATCTCGGACCTATCGGCCGCCGTTGGGCGGTGCGGTCGTGTTCTCCTGCTCGCTGCTGCACGAGGCGACGGCGGTCACCCGGGGCCAGAGGTATGCTTTCCTGCCTTTTCTCTATGACGATGAGGCGGCGGCGATCCGGGAAGCCAATCTGAAATACCTGGATCCAGCGCTGATCCCCGGCGGGCCGGCGACAGCCTAGCGAACGCTGACGCCGGCCCGAAGTCCGCGCTCCGCCAGCGCGACCAGTCCGACCCCGGCCAGGGCGACGATCCCGCCCGCCATGATCTGCGGCGTCAGAACATCGCCCATCAAGCCAACCCCGATGCCCACGGTTACCAGTGGCGTCGCCAGGAGATAGGGCGTGATCCGCCCCGCCTGTCGCCGCTGGACCAGCCAGAACAACAGGGCCGTCGCCGAGACCGAGGATACCAGTCCCGCCCACAGGATCGAGGCCCAGACCAGCGGCCCCGACGCCTGCATCGCGGCCACCTGGCCATCCTCGAACACCCAGGACGCCAGCAGCATGACTGGTGCCGTGCCCAACGCCAAGTACCCCTGCATCGTGAAGGCAGACACGTCCCGCATCCGTCGCGCCAGCACCGTGCAACCGGCCCAGGCCAGGCCGGCCAACAGCCCCAGCAGGATCGGCACGCCGTCACGCATGGCCCTCGGATCCGCCGTCATCCAGGCGACCCCCAGGAAGGCCACAAACAGTCCGATCACCGCCATGCGCGGCAAACGCTCGCCAAGGACCACAAAGGAAATCAGCGCCGTGAACGGAATCCACATCTGCTGGGCGACGACGAACGGGCTGAGGTCCTCGGTCAGCCAGTAGCCCACATAGATCAGGCCAAAATGGATGGGGCCACCCAGCAGCACCAGCAGCGCCAGACTCTTCCAGTCCGCAATCCGGCGCTTGAGAAACGGGACCAGGACGGCGGCCGCCAGGCTGAAACGCAACCCCACGACCAGCAGCGGCGGCATCACCTCGGTCGCCACCTTGGCCGCCGCATTGTTGATGCCCCAGATCAGCACGATGGCCGCAATGGCCGCGACTTCGGCCGGGCTCAGGCGTTCGGATGATCCGGCGGCGGACAGGGACACACGCCCTCTTGCCACAGCTTTCTGCCCGTGCACGTCACGTCAGGTGACGGCGCGTTACCTCAACCTAGAAAACCGGCTTTGCGATCATCAGCCAGTAGATCCCCAGAACCGCCGAGAAGGCTGGCCAGCCCAGACCGAACCACCAGCGGTAGAGGCGAAAATAGCTGTCCGGGAGCGGCAAACCCGCTGCCACGGCCTCTTCGGCCAGGTCCTTGAGCCGGATCTGGATTCTGACCACCGGCAGCCAGCAAAGCCCCGTCAGGAGATATAGGCCGTAGGCGGCCATCAGCCAGGGCTCGGTCAGGCTGTAGCCCTGGGATGCAATCAGCATCACGCCGCTGATGGGCTGAATGACGACAGCGGTTGCGGTGAAGACGAGATCCGCCAGGATGACGATCCGCCCGACGGCCGCGACGATGGCGGCATCACGAGTCGCGTGGGCCCTCAGCATGAAGAAGGCAATCCCGGCCCCGGTCCCAAACAGCACCGCGCCCGACAGGACGTGCACCAGCTTGATCAACTCATAGGTCATCGTCGGTCATCCGTCGCAGCCACGAACAGGCACAGCACCATCATCGGCACGACCTTCAGCCATGGCCCCAGCGGATCCAGCCACAGCTGCGGTGCCCAGATCGTCGCGGCGACGAGATAGCCGAGGGTCGCCAGAACCATCGCCAGAGCGGCCCCGCGCGTCCAGCGTCGGACCCATAGGGCAAGGCCGATCAGGATGTCGAAGACCCCGCCCCACGCCGCGCCATGCCAGGCCGCCCCATCGCTTAAGCCGGCGGTCCTGAGATGTTGCCGAGCGACATCGAAACTGGGCCCCAGTGTGATCACGCCGGTGAGGATCCAAAACAGCCCCAGCGTGACGATGGCGATCGGCCGAACGAAATAGAGACGCGCCTGCCAGCGGTCGGCGGTCGTCGCCGGCTCGTCGGCAAGAAGCGCGGCCAGGGCGCGTGGCTGAACCCCTGTGATCCGCGTCACCCGGTCCGGGGCCGGTCCCGAGGCACCATGATGCATCTGTCGCACCGCCGCCGAACGGAAGGCTGAAGGCCAGCCGAGAAAGCCCAGAAGATCTCCGATATTGACGGCTGGCCAGGCCAGCCACGACGGAATGGGCACGACCGGCGCCGGGGCCAGCCCAAGCCAGCCGCGAAGCGCGCGCAGCAGGTCCGACTGGCTGACCAGCTCGGGCCCGCCGACGTCCAGTGTGACGCGAACCGGTGCATCGGCATCCGCCATCGCCAGCACGACGTCCGCCAGGTCACTCATGGCCAACGGTCGAAACGTCTGATCGCCGCCCAGCACGGGGATCACCCCCGGAAAGGCGGCGAGGCCTCTCATCAACACCGTTCCGCCAAAACAGGCGCGGGCCATGACCAGCGAAGGTCGCACGATGATCCAATCCAGATCAGAGCCCGCGATCATGTCTTCGGTCGTCGCCTTGGTCCGACCGTAGGCCGTCCCTGCCCCGGCTTCGGCGCCTGCGGCTGACAGGTGGATCAGGCGTCGAACGCCCGCCGCCTGACAGGCTTCGATCAGGGCGGCCGGCCCGGAAATGTGGGCTAGCTCGGGATCCTCGCTCGCCCCTTTCTGGAGCACGCCGACACAGTTCACGACAAGGTCGACACCTTCCAGCAACGCCCGCCAACCGGAGGGATCGGTCAATTCGGCGAAGTCGGCCCGGACCCAACTGTGAAGCGGGGCCTGTCGGCAGGCGGCACGCGGATCCCGCGCTCCGGCCCGGACCTCCCAACCGGCACGCCGGAAAGCCGCTGCCAGATGCGAGCCGATGAAGCCGGAGGCTCCAAGGATGAGAACCCTTTGCGACATGATCGGACCCTGATGCGATTCTGGACGGGGCGCAGGTCGGATCACCGCGCAATCCACCCATTCACCGCAACGGAACCCGCTGCGTGACGGGTCTTACCGGAGACGACCGCCTTGCGACCAGGTCCTGCCCGAAAACGACCGCGACACGTGGTGACACCTCGGATCAGGCATCCTCCAGCATCAGCACGCCGGGCGCGGCCTTCAGAGCACCGCGCAGGGCCGCATCGAGCCGGTAGCGGCCCGGCAAGCGCATCTCGACTTCGGTCTGGCCATGCAGAGCCGCCACCAGGGTGATCTCTCCGCCGCGATCCCCTTCGGCCGGCCGCAAGCGCGCCTTGATGGACTCGATTTCGACCGACGCGGGCGACACCACCACCCGCAGGCCCTCGGCTGCGTCCACCACCGCTGCGATCGGCTGGGCGTCGTCGCCAAACCAGCGCACCTCGCCATCCGCTGACTTGGCTCGTACCCGCAGCGTCACGGATGCGCCCGGCTCCAGCACGTCGCGACACCTGCGCAGTTGTTCTGGAGGGAACAGGACCTCGAATTCTCCAGTGGGGTCGGAGAAGGCCACGAAGGCGAATTTCTCGCCCGTGCGCGCCGACGCGCGCTCCTGTCGGCGACGCACCACACCTGCCATCAGGAAAGCTTCATGCCCGTTCTCGGCCTGGGGCAGTGCCTCGGCGAACAGGGTCACCCGCTTCTTGCGCAGCACGCTGATCATGTCTTCCAGCGGATGGCCGGACAGATAGTAGCCGACCGCAGCAAACTCTTCGTCCAGCCGGTCCGGGCCGATCCAGTCCTCTACCGCCTTCAGCCTGGGCCGGGCGGCATCCGCCTGATCTTCACCGAAGAGGCTGACCTGGGACGACGCCCGCTCGGCCGCCATCGACTGGGCGTGGGCGATCAGGACGTCTGCGCATTCCACAAGCTGCCGGCGATTGGCATGGATCGAATCGAACGCCCCGGCGCGCGCCAGGTTTTCGATGGCCCGCTTGTTCACCGCGCGCGGATCAATTCGTTCGAGGAAATCGAAGATGTCGGTGAAGGGGCCTCCCTCCTCCCGTGCCTGGACCACGGAGCGCATCGCCTCCATGCCCACATTTCGGATCGCGCCGAGGGCATAAAGCACCTGGCCGTCATCCACGTCGAAATCCGCCATCGACCGGTTGATGTCGGGGGCACGCACCGGCACGTCGAAGCGACGCGCGTCCTGATAGAACACGGCCAGCTTGTCGGTGTTGGCGGCATCAAGGGACATCGACGCCGCGATGAACTCGACCGGATGATTGGCTTTCAGAAAGCCGGTCTGGAACGAAATCAGGGCGTAGGCTGCAGCGTGCGACTTGTTGAAGCCGTAGCCGGCGAACTTGGCCACCAGTTCGAAGATGAAATCGGCCCGCTCGGGATCAACGCCCTGCTGACGCGCTCCCTCCATGAAGCGGACCTTCTGTTTGGCCATCTCCTCGGGCTTCTTCTTGCCCATCGCCCGGCGCAGCAGATCGGCCTCACCCAGGCTGTATCCCGACAGGATCTGGGCGATCTGCATCACCTGTTCCTGATAGATGATGACCCCGTAGGTCTCCGTCAGGATCGGCTCCAGGCTGGGATGCAGAACATCGACCTCCTGACGCCCGAATTTGCGGTCGACGTAGGTGTCGATCATTTCCATCGGCCCGGGCCGGTAGAGCGAAATCAGCGCGATGATCTCTTCAAGGCTTTCGCAGCGCATTTTGCGCAGGGTGTCGCGCATACCCTGGCTTTCGAGCTGAAACACACCGATCGTCTGGCCCGATGCCATCAACTCGAATGTCGCCGGGTCTTTCAGCGGCAGATTCAGCAGGTCCAGTTCGACGCCGCGCTTCTGCAGATAGCCCAGCGCCCGTTCCAGCACCGTCAGCGTCTTCAGTCCGAGGAAGTCGAACTTCACCAACCCGGCCGGCTCCACCCACTTCATGTTGAACTGGGTCGCTGGAATATCCGAGCGCGGGTCCTTGTAGAGTGGCGTCAACTCAGTGAGAGGCCGATCCCCGATGACGATGCCGGCAGCATGCGTCGAAGCGTTTCTATACAGACCCTCGAGGCTCTGTGACGTCTCGATAAGGGTCTCGACCGTGCGGTCCTCGCGCTTGGCTTCCTTCAGGCGCGGCTCCAGTTCGACGGCCTGAGCCAGGGTGACCGGATTTGCCGGATTGTTCGGCACCATCTTGGCAAGGCGATCCACCTGGCCCAGCGGCATCTGCATGACCCGGCCGACGTCGCGAAGCACCGCGCGCGCCTGAAGGGTTCCGAAGGTGATGATCTGGGCGACGCGATCCTGACCGTACTTGTCCTGGACATAGGCGATGACTTCGTCGCGCCGCTCCTGGCAGAAGTCGACGTCGAAGTCGGGCATCGACACCCGCTCCGGGTTCAGGAAGCGTTCGAACAGCAGGCCGAAACGCAATGGATCCAGATCAGTGATCGCCATGGCCCAGGCGACCATCGACCCGGCCCCCGATCCGCGCCCCGGCCCGACTGGAATGTCATGCGCCTTGGCCCATTTGATGAAGTCCGACACGATCAGAAAGTAGCCGGCGAACCCCATCGACTGGATGACGCCGATTTCACGCTCGAGGCGGCTCCAGTAGTCGGCCTCGTCCGCCGCCAGCTCCAGCCCGTTCAACCGCACCTTCAGGCCCTCTCGCGCCTGGTGTGCCAATTCCTCGGCTTCGGACCGCCCTGCGCCCGTATCGAACCGAGGCAGGATCGGATCCCGCGGTTGAACCAGGAAGGCACACCGTCGGGCGATGTCGATGGTGTTGTCGCAGGCCTCCGGCAGATCCGCGAACAGGGTGCGCATATCCGCTGCCGGTTTGAACCAGTGCTCCGGCGAGACCTTGCGGCGTTCGTCCTGACCCAGGAAGGCTCCGTCGGCGATGGCGATCAGGGCCTCATGCGCCTTGGCCATGTGTGGAGGGCCGAAATAGACGTCATTCGTCGCCACCAGCGGCACGTCGTGATCGTAGGCGAAGGAAACCAGTCCCGCCTCCGCCTGCCGTTCCTCGTTCAGGTCGTGACGTTGAAGCTCGACGTAGAACCGATCCTTGAAGACCGCTTTCATTTCCGAAAGGGCCGCGCGCGCCTCGTCCAGACGCCCCTGCACGATCAGCGGATCCACTGGCCCGTCGGGCCCGCCGGACAACAGGATCAGCCCCTCAGCGTGCGCTGCGACCGTCGACCAAGGCACAGCCGGCTCGTCGCTGGCCTCGATGTCGAGATAGGCCGCTGACGACAATACGGACAGATTGGCCCAGCCTTCTTCGGTCTGCGCGATCAGCATGAGGGTCGGGGTTCGCGCCCATCTTTCGAGGCGCTGGCCGCCGATGTCGCGCACCGGCAGAGCACAGCCGATGATCGGCTGAACGCCGGCATCCTTGCAGGCCTGGGAAAACTCCAGCGCTCCGAACAGATTGGTCCGGTCTGCGATGCCGATCGCCGGCATCTGGGCGTCAGCCGCCAGCCGTCCGAGTTTGCCCGCCTTGATCGCGCCTTCCAGCAACGAATAGGCGCTGCGAACCCTGAGATGGACGAAGCCTTCGCTCAACCTGACGGCCTTTCGACTCTTAACCAGATCCCATCGTCGCCGCTCGCCTCCCTTGGCTCAAGCGCCGTCGGCGGATCGACTGTGGACGAAACTCAGCCGGCGACCGACGCCACGCTCCAGACCATCCAGACGAAGGCCCCTACGGACGCCAGCGACAAGGATTCGCGCACCACACGGACCATTTCGACCTCCCGAGCTCTATGTTCCTCGTTTGTTCTATTCTGGTTTTGTTCTCAATGCAAGGCCGCGTGGCGCTTTGGGGCCGCACTGATGGATAGCCCGGGCAAGCGAGGGCACCCGAGCGTCGGAACGTTAGTCCCCGCCGGTCCAGGTGAAGCTCTGCCCCTCGAAGACCCGGTCACCGATCGTCAATGTGCCTGTGAGGACGGGCTCGCCTACGCTATCGCCTTGTCGTGCGCGGGCAAAGGCGGCCGGGACAAACTGGCCCTCGAAACGAACCTCACCCAACGTCGCATCAAACCCCACGAACCGCACCACACTATCCGAGACGCCATAGGCGGCAGGCAGGACCCGTACGATCACCTCCGGCGTCTGGCCGCCCAGTTCATTGGCGATGGTCGGCGACGACAGATCGTCGAACTGGAACATGACCGGGGCGAAGTTCGTATCTCCCCTGCCCTGCGCCTGCTCCCAGGCAGAGAACTCCATTTCGTCGCCCACGTGCAGGTGGCTCAGCTTCAGGTTTTCGATCCTGACCTCGGAAACCGGGAGATAAAAGCCGAACAGCTCGGTGCCGGCCTGGTGGGCGAACCCCTGAACCGGAGGTGGGCCCGCCGGGATCCGGGCCGCCGAAGGGCCGGGTTGAACCGGTGGCGGCGTGGATGTTCCCGTCCCGGCATCGCAGGCCGAAAGCAGGCCAGTGGCAGCAAGAAGGACGATGAGTCGGTGCATGGGATCAGGGCTTGGTACCGGGTGTCGGCTCGACAGGAGACCGCCGAAACTGCGGATTGTCCATAGCATCGACGGCGCTCAGGGTTTCCCAGGCGGTCTGAACGGCCCCGCGATACCAGTCGATATTGATGCGGTCGGCATCGTCGGTCGGCCGATGATAGTCGGCATGATCGTCCACGCTGAAGAAGATGAATGGTACGCCGCGCGCATGGAACGCCGCCTGGTCTGACAGATTGACCCAGTTGTTCCGACCGCGAACCGCCGGGTCGTCATAACCAAATCGACGCTCGACGCCAGGCTGCTGCGGCAGGGAATCGATCACCGGGATGAGGTCCGGGTACAACCGCGTTCCGACCACCCACAGGATGCCGTTGTCGCCCCGCGACACCATGTCCAGGTTGATGTTGAGCACCATGGCATCCAGCGGGACGGGCGGGTCCGCCACGAACGCGCGCGCGCCCAGAAGGCCGGCCTCCTCGCCGTCCAGCGCGACGAACATCACCGAATGACGAGGCGGATGGTCACGCAGCAGCCGGGCCAGTTCGATCAGCGCGGCCGTGCCCGAGGCATTGTCGTCTGCCCCGTTGAAGATCTCGCCCGCCTCGACCGGCTCGTGATCGTAGTGCGCCGTGACGACGATCCACTGGTCCGGCACCGTCTGGCCTCGCACGACACCAACGACGTTTTCTCCGGCGATCCCGCGCGCCGTGAAGGGCCTCAGCCAGCCGCCTTCCAACGGCTCCAGCCCGGCCTGGGCAAAGGCTGCAGCGACGTGGTCGCGAGCCCGGTCGCCCCCAGGTTGGCCGAAAGCACGGCCTTCCATGTCATCCGCCGCCAGAACCCGAACGTCAGCCATCAGTCGGTCGGCGTCGACGGTTGCTGGTGCCGGCTCCGCCGAACCAAGGTGAGCACATCCGGCCGCAACAAGCGCCGCGACGACAAGGCTCAACTGTCTCACTCGGATAGATCCTCGTCTTCGTCCTCGTCGCCCTCGCGTCGACGCCGGAGCTCGATGATGCGGACGCACCAGATCGAGATTTCGTACAGAAGCACCAGCGGCGTCGCCAACATCAGCTGGCTAATCGGATCCGGCGGGGTCACGACCGCCGCGAGAATGACGACCCCCACGATGGCATAGCGCCGACCCGATGCCAGTTGTCTTGAATTGATCAATCCGGCCATGCCCAGGAGGGTCACGACCACCGGTAACTGGAAGCTCAGGCCGAAGGCGAGGATCAGGGCGGTAACCAGCTGGAGATACTCGGCAATCCGAGGCAGCATCTGTACCTGGATCCCCTCGCCCGAAATCTGCTGGCTCAACGAGAACCACAGGACGAACGGCAGCATGACGTAATAGACCAGCGCCGCCCCGATCAGGAACAGGACCGGCGAGGCGAACAGGAACGGCAGAAAGGCCCCGCGCTCGCGTCGATACAAGCCGGGTGCCACGAACCTGTAGAGCTGCCAGGCCAAGATCGGGAAGCACAGAACGATCGCGCCGAAGCCCGCCAGCTTCAGCTTGGCGAAAAAGAACTCCAGCGGAGCCGTGAACACCAGGTTCAGCGGCTCACCTCCGGTTGGCGGGGCCGCCGTCGCCTGGATCAGGGCCATCAACAGATCCAGACCGTGCCCATGGCTGCTGCCCTGGGTCTGGAAGATCGTGTTGGCCACCCGGAAGGGATGGAACAGGAACAGCGAGATCGGCTCGGCAAAGGCGAAACAGAGCAGAAAGGCCGCGATGAAGGCGACCACACACACGATCAGCCGCGACCGCAGCTCGGTCAGATGCTCCAGCAGCGGGGCTCGCGAGGCCTCGATCTCGGCCTCTTCATCGATGGCCTGGGTCATGACGGAGCCTTCGCTCGCGGTGCGCGCGGCTTGGCCGGCGTTCGGGGCTTCGTCGCCTTGGGCCGCGGTTTGGGCGGCGGGGATGTTTCTTCAGGCAGAGACGGCTCGGTCATCGGCGGCGTATGGGTGACGGCTTCGATCTTGGCGTCCGCCGGCGGCAGGGGCTTGGCCGGAACCGTCTCGCCGAAGGGCTTTTTCAGCTCGCCGTTGATGTCGTCGAAGGTCGTCTTGGTGTCCTTTTCCAGGCTCATCATCTGGCCGGAGCGCAGGGCCTCCACCTCCTTACGCAGGTCGTCCAGTTCGGACTGGCGCGCCATGTCGTCAAAACTGGCGCGGAACTCCGCCGCCATCTTGCGGGCCCGGCCCAGAAACTGGCCGACCTTGCGCATCAGGACCGGCAGGTCCTTGGGGCCGACGACGATCAGCGCCACAAGGGCGACAACCACCAGTTCGAACCCGCCAATTCCGGGGCCGAGCATTCCTCAGGATCTCCTTGCGCGCCGCCTCAGCGGTTGGCGTCTTCGCGCTCACGCTCGGATTGCGGAAGCGCACCGGCCTGGGTCTGGTCGGACTCAGAATTTCCCTCGTCTTTCAGGCCGTCACGGAAGGCCCGGATCCCCTTGGCCGCGTCACCCATCAGCCCACTCAGCTTGCCGCGACCGCCGAACAGCAGCGCAACCACGGCGATAACGATAATCCAGTGCCAGATGCTGAAACTGCCCACGCGTTCGTCTCCTAAATCGGCGGCCAGAATCTAGGGCCGCAATCGCTTCGACATATAGGCGGATAGTTGGCACGCGCCAACTCGACCCGTCACCAAACTTTGACCCTGTCGCCTTCAGCCAGGAACAGGTCCTGGCCCGGCTGAACCGCAAAGGCCGCGTACCAGGGATCCTGATTGCGCACGGTACGCGCGCGCCAGGGGCCGGGCGCGTGAACGCCCGTCAGAACGGCATTTCGCAACGCCTGATCTCTGTACTTGGAGCGCCAGACCTGAGCGAAGCCGAGATAGAATCTCTGATCGCCGGTGAACTCGTCCAGCACCGGAGGCTCCTGCCCATTCAACGACAATCTATAGGCGTCGTAGGCAGTCGCCACGCCGGCCACATCGGCGATATTTTCACCCAGTTCCAGGGTGCCGTTCAGGTTCAGGCCGGGAAGCGCCTCATAGGCATCGAACTGTGCGGCCAAAGCCCGCCCGGCGGCTTCGAACCGGGCCAGATCCTGCGGCGTCCACCAGTTCCGAAGCCGTCCCGTCTCATCGAAGAGCGCGCCGGTGGAATCGAAACTATGGGTGATCTCGTGGCCGATGACGGTGCCGATGGCCCCATAGTTGACCGCCGCATCCGCCATGGGATCGAAGAACGGCGCTTCGAGGATGGCGGCAGGAAAGATCAGCCGATTCTCCAACGGAACGTTCAGCGCATTGACCGTTTGCGGCAGCATATACCACTCATCGTGGGTCACCGGACGGGCGAGCTTGGCGAGGTTGCGTTCATAATCGAACACCCCGGCGCGCTGGACGTTGCCCCACGCCTGATCGGGCCGGACCTCCAGGCCGCTGTAATCCCGCCAGGTGTCCGGAAAGCCGATGGAGACCTGAAGGGTTTCCAGCTTGCGACGCGCCGCAGCCCGCGTGGTCTCCGACATCCAGGTCAGGCCATCGATGCGCGCGCCGAAGGCGGTCATCAGCTTCTGCACCATGGCATCCATGGCGGTCTTGGAGCTGTCAGGGAAATGGCGTTCGACATAAACCTTGCCGACGGCCTCTCCCAGCGCCGCATTCACGGCATCGACCGCTCGACGCCAGCGCGGAGCCTGATCGGGCGTGCCGGAAAGCGTCGTGCCGTAGAAGCTGAAATGCTCCTGGTCGAAGGCGCGAGGCAGATAGGGCGAGGCACGGTCCAGGGCGTGGAACGTCAGATACGTCTTCCAGATATCCAGGGCTTGCGATCCGACCAGGGCCGCAATGCCGCGGATGGCCTCTGGCTGCCAGACGACGAACGACTGTTGCTGGCCCAGTCCAGCTCCATCGCGCCAGGCCGCCCAGTCGATGCCGGGGGCGCGCGCATTGAAATCATCCTGAGACCAGTGGTTGTTGCCGGCCTGAACGTCATTCGTCTGCTCTGCCGTGGCATGAACGCCGGCAATGGCCGTCTCCAGGGCCAGGATGGCACCGGCCTTGGCTTCCGGTTCGGAGATGCCTGCAAGCGTCAGCACCTGGACGATGTGGGCGCGGTACGATTGGCGCATCGACGCCATGTCGCCGCCGTCCAGATAGAAGGCCCGATCGGGCATCCCCAGCCCACCCTGGACCAGGTACGGCGCGTTCCGCGTCGGCTCGTCAAAGTCCTGGCTGACCCAAAGGCCGAACAGTCGGTCCGTGTAGAAATTCGTTGCATTCAGAAGGTCGACATCAGCGCGCAGGGTCTGGCCTAACGCCCGCGACAGGCCGGTCACATCAGCGATGGCCGCGATCGCCGCCAACTCGTCCCGAACCGGCTCCAGGCCCGCGGCCTCAATCGCCTCTTCATTCATGAAGGCGGTGTAGAATTCACCGATCTTACGCTCGTCGCCGCGCGCGCCTCGCGCTGCTGCGGCCTCTTCGATGATGACCTTGGTGCGCTCGTCGGCCTGAATGGACAGCCTCGTGAAGCTGTTGAAGCTGGACCGGTCCGCCGGAATCTCGGTGGTGCGCACCCAGGTGCCGTTGGCAAATCCGAAGAAATCATCGCCGGGAGCGATCGACCGATCCATCCCCGCCGTGTCGAAGCCGAAAGTGCCGAAAACCGGCGAGGTCCGGCCCGGTGCCCCTCCGCCCTGTTGGCTACAGGCCGTCGCGATCAGCGCAAAGGCCGGAGCAGACATCAAGAATGCGCGACGGTTCATGGCAGGGCTCCTCTCGCAAGACGACACGATAGCGCAGAAACATCGGCGAAAGCGCGGCACTCAGGAATAAAGTTCGACGCCTCAGCTCTCGTCTTCGGTGACGAAATCCTGGGCGAACTCCGGGGCATCGTCGCCGTCCTCAATTGGATCGAGATCATCATCGCCGGTCCGCGACGGGTCCGGCGCCATGAAGTCAGCTGGCAGCGACAGATCCAGAAGCCCCGCCGCGCGCATATCGGCCGCACCCGGCAGGTCGGCCAGATGCGCCAGCCCGAAATGCTCCAGGAAATGCTCGGTGGTGCCATAGGTCACGGGCCGTCCGGGCGTCCGCCGGCGTCCACGCAGCCGCACCATGCCCAGTTCCAGCAGCAGGTCCAGCGTCCCCTTGGACAGGCCGACCCCGCGCACGCTTTCGATCTCCGCACGGGTCGTCGGCTGATGGTAGGCGATGATCGCCAGAGTCTCGAGCGCCGCCTTGGACAGCGTGTACGAGAGGTGGTCGGGGTTCATGTTCCACAGCTTCTGGTCGAGCACATTGACGACGGCGCGGCCGCCGGCGGTGTGCAGCGCCTGCGCCAGCAGCACCGG
>Ga0209573_1004442_pt1 | contig 13795 bp, 10 predicted proteins | sample TNRBio252014_DNA_FD_185870 | JGI IMG/M metagenome (GOLD analysis project Ga0209573, IMG submission 185870) | Wastewater treatment Type I Accumulibacter community from EBPR Bioreactor in Madison, WI, USA - TNR Reactor_6/25/2014_ DNA (SPAdes)... | ecosystem: Engineered > Bioreactor > EBPR >...
TGGACAAACCCAGCGCCAGATCATGCTGATTCGCGACTTTGAACCGACCGGCCTGTCCTGCACCCCCTCTTACGCGCTGAACCTTGCCGAAACGGCTGAAGACCTGAAAGTCGATCTGCGCAAGCTGCCGCTGAAAGTCGGCATTTTCGGTGCGGAACCCTGGACCGAAGAAATGCGCTACGAACTGGAATCGCGACTGGGCATCGACGCGATTGATATCTACGGCCTGTCCGAGGTCATCGGACCCGGTGTTGGCATCGAATGTATCGAAGCCAAAAATGGCCTGCATGTTTTCGAAGACCATTTCCTGATTGAAGCGGTGGATGTGGATACCGGCCAACCCATTCCTTATGGCGAGTCGGGTGAAATTGTCATTACCTCCCTGACCAAAGAAGCCTTCCCGGTCATCCGCTATCGCACTCGCGATATCTCTATCCTTAACCCGGCGCCCTGTCGCTGCGGGCGCACGCATGTCCGCATGAAGCGGGTCACCGGTCGCACTGACGATATGTTGATCATTCGCGGTGTTAACGTTTTTCCCTCACAGGTCGAAGCTATTCTGATGCAGACGGAAACCCTGTCGCCGTTCTACCAATTGGAAGTCTCCCGCGAAGGCAGTCTCGATTTACTGACCGTCAATGTCGAAGGCAGTCCGCCGCTGGTTGCCCAGGGCCAGGAAGCGATGGATCGGGTCGGTCACAAGGCGCAGAAGGACATTAAGGATTTTATCGGCGTCACCGCCAAAGTCGTCGTCAAAAAAACCGGCGATTTGCCCCGCTCTGAAGGCAAAGCGGTGCGAGTCATCGATCACCGTAAACAGCCGAAGTAATGCGTGAACCCAGGGAGGCAGCGAGATAGGGAATGTCCTGTCTCGCGACTCCCTGATTTTGAGCGACTTGCGCTGTCTAATTCCTCATTCCGCTTACACGAGGTGCGCCGTCATGGCAAAACCCAGCGAACCCAGCTCAGAAATTACATCAGATGTTCCCACTCAGACGGTAATCCCGACTGCTGAGTCCATTGCCGATCCGCCCAGGGATCCCTCGCGACCGCCCAGGCCGCCAGTTCGTCCCCACCAGACGCGCGCGGGGGACAAGTCCACAACCTACCGCGCCTATCACATCGAGCGATCGATGCTCGGCTCCCACATTCCGGAAACCATCGACCGCATGGTCAATGCTAATCTGGCGCGTGGCACGGCAGGCATTTCCCCGGCGGTGCTGGCAATGGCCTATCTGGACTGGCTGATGCATCTGGGTCTGGCACCCGGCAAACAGGCGCTACTCAACGAAAAGGCTATCCGCAAAATGGTGCGGCTGGCGCTGTACGCCTTCAAATCCAGCCAGAATCCTAATATCCCGCCTTGTATCGAACCACTTCCCCAGGATCACCGCTTCGACGGTGAAGGCTGGCGACAATGGCCCTATAACCTGATCTACCAGTCGTTCTTGTTGACTCAGCAGTGGTGGTACAACGCCACAACCCGTACTCGCGGAGTTGACAAGCGCAACGACGCCATTGTTTCTTTTGTCACGCGGCAAATCCTTGATATGTACTCGCCGTCCAATTCGCCGTTGACCAACCCAGAAATTCTCAAGGCGACTGTGGAGGAAGGCGGCCAGAATCTGGTGCGTGGCTGGACGAACTTTATGGCGGATATGGAGAAAATGATTGCAGGAAAGCGGTTGGACGAGGATGGTGAACAATTCATCGTCGGCCGTGATGTGGCGGTAACTCCCGGTCAGGTGGTTTTCCGCAATTCCCTGATTGAACTCATCCAGTATCAATCGATCAATCAGAAAGTCTACGCTGAACCGATCCTGATCGTTCCAGCCTGGATTATGAAGTACTACATCCTCGACCTGTCACCGCAGAACTCCATGGTGCGTTACCTGGTCGAAAAAGGGCATACCGTTTTCATGATCTCCTGGATCAACCCGACCGCCGCAGACCGTGACATTGGCATGGACGACTACCGGGAAGATGGCGTCATGGCGGCGCTGGACGCCATTTCCACGATCCTGCCTGGACGCAAGGTTCACAGTGTTGGTTATTGCCTCGGTGGCACCCTGCTGACTCTGACCGCCGCCGCCATGGCCCGTGATGGCGATCATCGTTTGAAGACGGTGACCCTGTTCGCTGCCCAAACCGACTTCTCTGAAGCTGGTGAACTGCTGTTGTTTATCAATGAAAGCCAAGTGGCGTTCTTGGAAGATATGATGTGGGATCAAGGCTATTTGGACGCCGGGCAAATGGTCGGTGCATTCCAGTTACTGCGCTCTAACGATCTAATCTGGTCGCGTATGGTCCACGATTACCTGCTGGGCCAGCGTCAGTCGCTCAACGATCTGATGGCTTGGAACGCCGATCAGACCCGGATGCCGTTCCGCATGCATTCCGAGTATTTACGTCATATCTTTCTCGGCAATGAGCTGGCGACCGGCCACTATAAGGTGAAGGGTCGCTCGGTGGCTATTACCGACATTCGCGCTCCGATTTTCACAGTTGCTACTGAGCAGGATCACGTTGCACCATGGCGGTCAGTGTATAAAATCAACTTGCTGGCGGATGCTGATCAGGTAACGTTTCTGCTGACCAGCGGTGGTCACAATGCCGGGATTGTCAGTGAACCTGGGCATGGCCGGCGCAGTTATCAAGTAGCCTATCGCACTGATCAGGATCGCTACATTGACCCGGACACCTGGCAGGCGACAATTCCCAGACAACAGGGTTCCTGGTGGCCGGCTTGGCAGACTTGGCTAGTCAAACATTCTGCCGAGCATCAAGTATCGCCGCCATCAATGGGTGCGCCGGAGAAGGGCTTGTATCCTATCTGCCAGGCTCCGGGAACGTATGTATTGCAAAAGTAGGTAGAATGTGGGTATTGTCCACTGATCGGTAAATGTATTGAAACAAATTCAATTACCTGAATATCCCTCAAAACCTGGCGAGATCGCTGAATTTCTACGACGGGCAGCCTGCATCCCCACTGTAGCGACTGCGCGAGGTCGGCTGGTTTTCGCTCTGGATGCCACTGCCAGCCGGCAGCCTGCCTGGGATCAGGCCTGTCAGCTTCAGGGAGATATGTTCGCCGCTGCTGCCGAACGGGGGGGCTTGGCTATTCAACTGGTGTGGTATCGGGGTTATGGCGAGTTTCAGGTTGAGCCTTGGTTGACCGCCGCCACTGAGCTGCAACGTCATATGAGTTTGGTGCAATGCCGAGGTGGATTGACGCAAATCAGCCGCGTCCTGGAGCACGCACTCCAGGAAACGCGACGGCATCGCCTAAATGCCTTAGTGTTCGTTGGTGATTGCTTGGAGGAAGCTGTGGATCTGCTTTGCCATCAGGCTGGTCAATTGGGTGTTCTGGGTGTCCCCGCCTTTGTTTTTCAAGAAGGTCGGGATGCGGATGCTGGCCGGGGTTTTCGGGAAATTGCCCGGCTGACCCGTGGCGCCTACTGTTCTTTTGATGCAGGCAGCGCGGGGCAATTGCGTGAACTGCTGAAAGCTGTAGCGATCTATGCCACTGGTGGCCGCCTGGCGCTCGAAGACTTCGGCAAGCGTCAGGGTGGTTTGATCCGTCAGCTTGCCCGGCAACTCTGAGTCGCTTATGCTAGCGCGCGCTCTGTTCATTGTAGCGGTCCTGATAGGGCTGTATGTTCTGGTGCGCTGGCTGCGCTGCTCCTCGTGGAGCGTATGGATCAGACGGGCGGTAATCGCCTTTGGTATCATTGGTTTTCTGCTGTTGCTGACCGTGCGCGGCGGTGCGGAGGTTGCCCTGCCCTTGCTGGCTGGCTTGACCCCGTTCCTGTTCCGTTGGTTGAATGCTTGGCGCCCCTCTGCCTCGATGGCTGATTCGAGTGCCGTCAGTCAATCTACCATCGCCACCCGTTTTTTGAATATGGCGTTGAATCATGCCACTGGTGTGATGAGTGGCGAGGTTCGGGAAGGTCGTTTTGCGGGGCGCGCTTTGCTGGAACTAAATCTTCAAGAATTATTGGCGCTTTGGCAGGAATGTCAGGTAGATCCACAGTCGACAGCGGTTCTGGAAGCTTATCTGGATCGTCATGCTGAATCGGACTGGCGGGAGAAGCTGTATGAAGCAGAATCAACTGCTGATTCGCCGGCATCAGCCAGCGTGATGAGCTGTGCTGAGGCGTATCAGATTCTCGGTCTGTCGTCTGGTGCTACGCCGGCGGAGATCCAGGCAGCCTATCGCCGTTTGATTCAGCGATTGCACCCGGATCATGGTGGATCTGCCTATTTGGCGACCCAGTTGAACCGGGCGCGGGATTTGCTGCTCCGTTCTTAGAGTTGCCCGTGTTGGTGCTGTTCCGCCAATTTCTGGCGCTGTTGATAGCATTGCCAGGCTAGGGTGGTATCTGCTAAGAACCAGTCTAGTTCGCTCATAAGCATGGCTTGTGGTCCATCTACCAAGGCTCTGGCTGGGTTGGGGTGGAAATCTACCAGTACCATATTGGCGCCAGCGACAATTCCTTGTGCGGTGGCATGCATCAGGTCAAGGATGCCGTCCGGGGAATGTTCGCGAGTGCCGACGGAATGTGAAGGATCGACACATACAGGCATGCGGGTTAGCCGTTTGAGCACTGGTACATGGCTGAAATCCACCAGATTGCGATGGGGATCGCCCATGTTGGTTTTTACCCCGCGCAAGCAGAATACTACCCGTGAGTTGCCTTCGCTGGCCAGATATTCGGCGGCGTTTAGCGATTCGTTTAGCGTGATGCCAAACCCCCGTTTGAGTAGTACCGGAAATTCTTGCTGGCGGCCTACTGCTTTCAGCAGTTCGAAATTTTGGGTGTTGCGGGTGCCGATTTGGAGCATGACTCCGGTGGGCTGGCCAGTTTGTTCCAGACATTCATGGATTTCTGCAACATGGCTCTCGTGTGTTACCTCCATGGCGATGACCTTGATCCCGTATCGCCCGGCGAGTTCAAAGACATAGGGTAGGCAGGGCTTGCCGTGGCCTTGGAAGGAATAGGGGCTGGTACGTGGCTTGTAAGCGCCCATGCGGGTGCAGGTCTGGCCGCGTTCGTGTAAGGCTTTGAGCATGATTTCCACATGTTCTGGGGTGTCAACGGCGCATAGTCCGGCGAAGATATTCAGGTTGTCTTGGCTGAAGGTTACTTTATTGTATTCGAAGCCGCTGATTCGTTGCTCGTCCCGGTGACGGCCTAGAATGCGGTATTCTTCGGAGATGCGAATGACCCGTTCAACTCCTGGTAGCGCGTGTAGATCCTCGATGGATAGGGTTTTGGTGTCCCCGATGAGATAAATCTCGGTTAAGGTCTGCTGAGCACCTTGGACCTTGTGTACTCGGGTGGCGATGCCAGGTAGCCGGGATAGGTAATCCAGTGCTTGCTGATACTCTTTAGAGTTTTCTGTAGTGTTGGAATCTAGGATGATGATCATGGTGTTTTTATCCTGCGAATGATGATGAACTCCCCTGTGGTGTGAGGAGTGTTATATCGTTGGGTTGCGATGGCTTATTTGGTTTTGGCGGTTCAGCGTCCGTTTGGAATGATGATGTCGAGTCCATTGAGATAGGGTTTAAGCGCGGTAGGAATGCGAATATGACCTTGCTCGTTTTGATAGTTTTCCATGACGGCTACCAGTGTGCGTCCTACGGCCAGGCCGGAACCGTTGAGAGTGTGGACCAGTTCTGGTTTGTTGGTGGTGGGGTTGCGCCAGCGAGCTCGCATCCGCCGTGCTTGGAAGTCTTCGAAGTTGCTGCAGGAAGAAATTTCCCGATACTTCTGTTGTCCAGGTAGCCAGACTTCTAGATCGTAGGTTTTGGCGGAGGAGAAACCGATGTCCCCGGTGCAGAGTGCGACGACTCGATAAGGTAATTCTAGTCGTTGCAGTACAGTCTCGGCATGTTGGGTGAGTTCTTCTAGTGCTGTATAAGACTCCTCTGGGCGGACGATTTGCACAAGTTCTACTTTCTCGAACTGGTGCTGGCGGATCATTCCACGGACATCTTTGCCGTAGGAGCCTGCCTCGCTGCGGAAACAGGGGGTATGGCAGACATATCGTAATGGGAGGTGTTTGGCGTCGATGATGCAGTCGCGTACTAGGTTAGTGACGGGAACTTCAGCGGTGGGGATGAGGTAATAATTGAGTTCGCCGCTGAGTTTGAATAGGTCGGCCTCGAATTTTGGTAGCTGGCCGGTACCGCGTAGGCTGTCGGCGTTAACTAGGTAAGGGACGTAGATTTCCTGGTAACCGTGTTCTTGGGTGTGGAGGTCCAGCATGAACTGGGTTAATGCTCGGTGTAGGCGAGCGAGTTGCCCGTGGATGACGGTGAAGCGGCTGCCGGTGAGCTTGGCTGCTGCATTGGAGTCTAATCCTCCCTCTCCGCCTAGATCGACGTGATCTCTGATATTGAATTTGAAGTGGTGAGGTTCGTTCCAGCGGCGGATTTCAGTATTGTCGGCTTCGCTGGTGCCGGTGGGTGTGCTGTCGTGTGGGAGGTTGGGGATGTCTAGTTGTAGGTTTGATATCTGGATTTGTAGGGCTTCGAGTTCGCTTTCGGCTTGCTTGAGCGCTTCACTGAGTCCTGTGACTTTGTTTAGTAGTGGCTGGATGTCTTGCCCGCTGGCTTTGGCGTGGCCGATGGCTTTGGCGTGGCTGTTGCGCTCGTTTTGTAGTTCTTGGGTGTAAATTTGTAGTTTCTTTCTTTTTTTTTCTAATGTGTTGAATAGTTGTGTGTTTAGGGTGTAGCCGCGTCGGGCGAGACGGGTTGCTGTTTGTTCGAGTTCGTTTCTGAGTAGTTTGGGGTCTAGCATGGGTGGTGCGGCTTTGTGGGTTGGGAGATTGGATTATATCGGAGTCAGTGGTGATTTTTGAAGGGTGATGATATAAAAAGAGGTTTCTTTAAAGGCGACCTGGTAATCCAGGTCGCCCGATTCAAGGCTGAAGCAATCCGATCAATAAATCAGACGTCGCGAGTCCACAGTGAAGCCATCGCCGGACCGGTGCCGACACACAGCGATGCACCGCCCATGCTCTTGCCCTGCCGCTCTAGTTCATAATACAGGCTGACCACAATACGCAGGCCAGTAGAGCCAACCGGGTGTCCGAGAGCAATACCGGACCCGTTGAAGTTGCAGATGTCAGTTGTCAGGTTCATACCATGATCTGCCTTGAGCATCCGCCCTACGCCCAGCCACTGGGCGGCAAACGCCTCGTTCACTTCCCAGTATTCAATATCCCCGAACTTCAGACCAGCCTGCTTCAGGCATTTGGGAATGGCCACTGCTGGACCAAGGCCCATTACCGCCGGGTCGATGCCAGCATTACAGATGCCGACCAGTTTCATCAACGGCTTGATACCCAGAGCCTTAGCCTTGTCCAGCGACATGATGACGACTGCGCTGGCGCCATCATTGATACTGGAGGCATTGGCTGCCGTTACCACGCCGTCTTTCTTGAAGGCTGGCGACAGTTTGGCCATTTTCTCCAGACTGGCGTCAGGAATAAAGTTTTCGTCGTTTTCGAAGAAAGTTGAGCCTTTCTTGGATCTTAGCTCAACTGGTACGATCTCGCGTCTGAAAACGCCTTCCTTGGTCGCAGTGGTGCAGCGGGTGTGACTGATCAGCGCCAGCTCATCGCACTCCTGCCGGGTAATACCGTACTTGACGGCCACATTCTCAGCGGTCATCGCCATGTGACCAGGCACCAGTTCATCGAACAGGCCATCGTGGATCATGCTGTCTTCGATGTTGCCCTGCCCCATCCGGTAGCCCATGCGAGCTTTGGGCAGCATGTAGGGCGCGTTGGTCATGCTTTCTACGCCAACGACCAGGCCGATTTCAGTCTGGCCCAGCATGATATTGTGGCAAGCGATTTCCAGCGCACGCATCCCGGAGGTGCAGTTCTGGTTGACTGATACGGCGCTGCTGCTGTGCGGCAGACCGACTCGCATGCTCACCTGCCGTGCAGGCAGCGAACCCTGCATGCCAAGATAAAGCTGTCCCATACAGATTTCTTCAATCTGGTCGGCCGGGACGCCGGACCGTTCGATAGCACCCTTGGCGGCGGTAATAGCCAGTTCACGCGCGGATACGTCCTTGAGTGTACCCATGAATTTGCCAATAGCCGTCCGAGCGGCGCTAACGATCACGACTTCTTTGAGAGCCATAGTTACTCCTCGTTGGGGTGGTAGTGCAGGGTTACTGCGTTATGGTGGCTTATCCTAGCCTGGTTGTTAAGTCTTCCTGCTCATGCGACTGGCCTGGTGGGTGTGGCGTGAGCTGACTTGGAAAGTAAAGTTCATCTTTCACGGATGTCAATTATTCAAGGGCAGGATTCTTGTTTAGCGTTTTTGTGCCCTTTTTATAGCGGTAATGTCATTACATGATGGTATAAGAAGCAGTAAATAGAACTACTTCAATAGATGACCATGGCCGGGGCGTTATGAGATCATAACATCTGGAATGTCATCATAGTTTTGCAACGGATACCGACCGCGTGGATTCATCAGCAAATCCCTCCCTCATCGCTTACGAGCGTTTCAGCGCCTTAATCGCCATCCGCGCTCGTCGCTTTCTTCAGCTAACCTGCCGGCTGTCTGCGCCGCGTTCAACACCACTCACTCGCCCACTCGTCGCCGATGTGCTATCTCAGGCCATTCAGATGGAAGAATTTCTGGATATCTACGGAGCGCGCAACAATCGTCAGTGGTCGCGGTTTCGGTCACTAACGGCCACGCTTAAACTGTTCGCCGATGTCGTTTATAAGTTGCTACATATTCAGCATTCCCTGTCCTCCTACCGACTGCCGCCCACCGAACGGGATTTTGCCTTAGCCACTGTGCGGTCGCTGGAATTTGCCCACGAGACCTTGGTGAAAACAGCACACTGCATCGCTATTCAGGCAACTCGTCTCAACCTGACTGTCTCCCCCCCTGAACCCAACGGCGACGAATATCTGGAGCCTCTGCTGTTGGGCCGCCTGCCCCACGACCGGGCTACGCGCAAGGTCAGCAGCGCCGCCGAAACGGTCATTTATCTGTCCACTGCTTATCTGAACCTAGCCTCGGAGAGCGAGTTGCTACATATCGCCGACTGGGTGAAGCCGGCCCAATACTCCCGCTGTTTTCCTGATCCGATCAGCGAAGACAACCTGCGTTATCTGCAATTTCGCTTTCACAGCCTGCAGGCGTTGTACGACACCCATGTGTCTGAAACGGAACTGGAATCACTGGATACCGATTTACCGATCCTGCGTGGCCACATCAGCATCGTCTTTCATCTGCTCGAAATCGCCACGCAACTGGTTCACTACTATGAACGCCACCTGAACGCCAAAACCGGCGATTCGCTGCTACGCCGCCAGCCGGTCATTTCGACCCGAGCCCTGCTGACGCTGTTGATGAACTACGCCATCACTTACGCCGGCCACTATCTCCGCGAAGGCCGTGGTTTCTGCCACGCTATGCTCCGGCGCTACGCCGAAGTGGGAAAAGTTGAGGTGCCGGTTCCGTCTTACCGGGGCTTTCATGTTCGTCCAGCTACTCTGATCGCCAAGATCGCCCAGCATTATGGCAGCCACATCACCATGGAACTGGATGGACAATACTACGACGCTAACTCGCCCATGGACATCTTCCGGGCTAACGAACGCATCAACGCCCGCAAGCGACGCTGGCTGGCTGCGGAAATCGGCAATCTGCTGCGGTTACCCGTAGATGACCTCAGCGATCACCAGGTCCGAGCCACTGTCTTGGATGTAGTACTGAAACTGACCGAGCAGGGCAAGCTGATCATTTACCAGCAACCGCTTAATCTGTCGAATGAGTTCAGTCAGGAAAGTATCTTGCTGGAAAAAGTTACAGCAGAAATTGCCCGTTTACTGGCGACCGGGCAAATCGACATTCAGACGGATTTAAACATCGCCTTCACCGGCGACAAGCGAGTATTAAGCGACCTTGAACTGCTGGCTCGGTCGGGCTATGGCGAGGACAGTTTCGGCAATAATGTCACACTGCCCAAGGAATTGGCCTATCTGCGCCGCTAAACCGCATGCTTGCAGAACGTCGGTCAAGCCGTCAACATCCAGCCAGAAAAAACCCTATTTTAATGTTGCGTTGCAACATTAATCCCGCTATATTGCATTGCAGCAAAGTCGGCCAACATCCAGCACGAGGAACGCACCATGGTCATCGATCTATTCAGCAAGGCCCTGAAAACCCGACAAGCCCTGCCTGATCCCCTGGTCAAGGCGAACCAACTATTCGCCGAAAACCTGGAAAAGATGCTGATTTTCCAGATGAATGCGCTTAAATCCTATCTGGATATCGGTCTGAACCAGATGCGCGCCGCCGCGGAAATCACCGATGTCCAGAGCTTTCAGGACTTCTGCAAACGTCAGGCGCATATCGCCCAGACCGTGCAGTACAAGATGTTGAACGATATGAAAGCCCTGTCGGATATGAACGCCCGATTCAAGGTTGAAATGGACACTTTAAACCAGGCCACATTGAAAGACGTACTTCCCAAAGCTGCGTGACGCCCTCGCGCCTTGCCACCCCACCTAGACGGGGTGGTTGCACTTTCAATGCTGCTGTTCATGGCTGAATTCCTCATTCAGCCGACCCTCGCTGTCGCGGCAGCATCATCTGCTCTCTTGGCGGAAGCCGCTGCACTGGCGTCCGAACTAGCCTTACCCCTCGCCGCTAACGCCATCTCGCCTACGCACCTGCTGGTTGTCACTGAACAACGCCTGGAACTGCGGGAACTCGGTTTCGAAGCACCGGGCCCCGTGTACACCGATTTCATCGCGGGAACTGCTGCACATCGCCGGCAATTCGGCGGCGGGCGTCGCCAACCCTTGGCGCGGGCGGTAGGATTAAAAGGCGGCGTGATACCAACTGTAGTCGATGTCACAGCCGGATGGGGCCAAGATGCCTTTGTGCTGGCCAGTCTGGGATGCCGGGTACAGTTGGTGGAGCGCTCACCGATCATCACCGCTTTGCTGCAGGATGGATTGCGCCGCGCCACGCAGGATCCAGAAATTGGCCAGTGGGTCAGGGAACGACTCAGCCTGTGCCAGGCGGATGGACGGGAATACCTGCGGGGCCTGAGTGAAAATCAGCGGCCCGAGGTCGTTTATCTCGATCCCATGTACCCACACCGGCGGAAAACAGCCCTGGCCGGGAAGGAAATGCGCTTGTTGCGGCAACTGGTCGGCGATGACGGCGACGCCTCGGAACTGCTAGCAGCCGCGCTGAGCTGCGCCCGGCGACGAGTAGTGGTAAAACGGCCCAGACTCGCACCGGTGCTCGCTGGCTCACTGCCCGATGCCCAGATCACTGCGCCTCACACCCGTTTTGATCTCTATTTGATCCCACCCACGGTAACCGGCGTTGCCAGTGGATGCGCTAACTGCCCATAATTTCTAACAATTTTATCGACATAAGCCCTTGTCTCGGCATAGGGCGGCACTCCGCCGTAGCGAACCACCGCCCCCTCGCCAGCGTTATAGCCGGCCAGCGTCAGGCGGACATCGCCCTGGAAATAGGCCAGCAACCAGCGTAAATAAGCCATCCCACCCTCCAGGTTCTGCACCGGATCAAAGGGATCGCGCACTCCGAACCGCTCAGCGGTCTCAGGAATCAGTTGCATTAACCCCTGGGCATTTTTCACGGAACGCGCCTGACTGTTAAAGCCGGACTCCGCGTCGATCACCGCCATCACCAGCGCTGGTTGCAGACCGTAATTCGGCGCTAACCGATTCACCAGCGCCACCACTTGGGCTTGCTCCGGCGAACGAGGTCGGGTACGAACTATCACTGGCGCCGGTAATTTAGGCGTTGGATCGACCGGCGCTGTGCAATTAGCTTTCTCGATCTTGGCCGGATCTTCCACCATGGACAGCATTCGTTGCGCCGGCCCATCCCCCTTGGCCGCCGCCAACCGGAACCACGCTGCTGCCTGAGCGTCATTGCGCGTCACGCCGCGACCATTGGCGTACATCCAGCCTAATTGGTACTGAGCCTGGACATGACCGCGCCGGGCAGCGGCGCAATACAATTGTATGGCCCGGTCGTAATCCTGAGCGATGCCCTCGCCATGCTCATAGCGCGTAGCCCACTCTGCCTGCGCCGCCGGGGTGTCTTTGATGAGCTTAAGCCAGTGGAGATCCGGATTTGCCGCCCACGCGCCGATACTGCACACGCCAAGGAGCCACCCTCCCAAACGCCCATATCGCCTCATCAAGTCACTCTCCGCTGCAATAATGTAATGCACCATGCTAAGCAGTTTTCGCCTGCAATGCCAGCCAGACCGGTTTCCCCGGCCGTCGGTAGCATCCATCCTCGCCCTAGACCTCGCAAGTTGCAAAAAAATGACCGATTCCGCTGAGAAACCCAGCCTGTTCCTGTAGACTTTGCGACTCTTTATTGCAAACGCGAACATGAAAAAAACCACTGATTAAATCGAGTAAGGAGGCCATCATGGTCAGCTACACGACCGAATCCATCCGTAACGTTGCCCTGGTTGGACATGGCGCAGCGGGCAAAACCACTCTGGTCGAATCCATCCTGTTTCACGCCGGCAAACTTGCCACGCCCGGCGTCGTGGAAAAAGGCAACACCGTTTGCGACTTCGATCCACAGGAAAAGGCTCATCAACACTCGCTGGACGCGGCGCTGGTCAATTTCGACTACAGTGACGCCCACATTAATTTAATCGACACGCCCGGCTTCCCGGATTTCATCGGCCAAGCGCTCGCCGTACTGCCGGCAGTGGAAACAGTGGCAGTAGTCATCAATGCCCAGAGCGGCATCGAAGCGATGACACAGCGACTGATGGAACGCGCTGCCGAACGCCGGCAATGCCGGATGATCATCGTCAACAAGATCGACGCCGAAAATCTGGATTTGCCCGGCCTGCTGGAACAGATTCAGGAAACCTTCGGTCGGGAATGCTTGCCCATCAACCTGCCCACCAACAACGGCGCCAGCGTGGTGGATTGTTTCTTCAATCCTGCCGGGGACAGTGATTTTTCCAGCGTTGCCGCTGCCCACTCTGCCCTGATCGATCAGGTGGTCGAGATGGACGAAGACCTGATGGCGCTTTACCTGGAACAGGGCGAAGATTTGCAGCCTGAACAGCTCCACGCGCCTTTCGAGAAAGCGCTGCGGGAAGGCCATTTGATCCCGATCTGTTTTGTCTCAGCCCGCACCGGCGCTGGGATCAAGGATCTGCTAGAGACCTTTGTCAAGCTGTTGCCCAATCCCCTGGAAGGTAATCCGGAACCGTTCCTGAAGGGCGCAGGCGACGATAGTGTGGAACTATCCGCTGTCCCCGATCCAAACCAGCATGTGATCGCTCATGTATTTAAAGTGCTGATTGACCCATTTATTGGCAAATTGGGCATCTTCCGCATCCACCAAGGCACCCTCACCAAAGACAGCCAACTGCTGATCGGCGATGGGCGCAAACCGTTCAAGGTCAGTCATCTCTTTCAGATGCACGGCAAGGAACATCCCGAAGTGGCAACCGGTATTCCCGGTGATATTTGCGCCGTCGCCAAGATCGACGACATCCACCGTGATGTAGTGCTGCATGATTCCCACGACGAGGATCAGCTCCATTTACGTCCCCTGCCCTTCCCCACCCCCCTGTTCGGTTTGGCCATCCACGCGGCCACCCGGGGTGACGAGCAAAAGTTGTCTGATACCGTTCACAAACTGCTGGAAGAAGACCCCTGTTTATCACTGGAGCACAACGCCCACACCAAACAAACGGTGCTGCGCGGCCTGAGCGAC
>Ga0209573_1004443_pt1 | contig 13794 bp, 10 predicted proteins | sample TNRBio252014_DNA_FD_185870 | JGI IMG/M metagenome (GOLD analysis project Ga0209573, IMG submission 185870) | Wastewater treatment Type I Accumulibacter community from EBPR Bioreactor in Madison, WI, USA - TNR Reactor_6/25/2014_ DNA (SPAdes)... | ecosystem: Engineered > Bioreactor > EBPR >...
AGCGGGTTGCCCGTCAGGGCGATCGGGCTGAGTGTGCCGCCGGCCCCAGCATATAGCCCCCCACCCGTGCCGAAGCCCGCACCACCGCCGGGTGATGGGTGCGCTCGCGTGGCGTCGTTTTGATGAGGATGTTCGGGCACGTCGGAGGCGGCACCGACGAGGTCAGCCTCCAGGGCGCGGTAGTCGCCGGCCGTCACGGACAGGAAGGCCGCGATCCGCTCCAGATCCGGGCCGCGGCCGGCAGCGCGCGATAGCCAGCCGGAGAACGTGTCGCCGAACGCCGCGCGGGCCTCGCTCGACCAGACACCGTCGAGCCGTTGCGACACCGTGCGCAGGTCTGCGAGCGTCGCCTGGAGTTCGTCGATGCGCAGGCGCTTCAGCCGAGCGCTCTGCGCCTCGAGCACATCGGGGAGCACCCGGAGGGTCCCAGGGGGCATGCGCCCAGGATAGGGCGAGAGGGGCTCACGGGAGTCCTCGAAGAGTCCTCGTCACTTCGTGCGGAGGCTGTGCGGAGCCAGCAGCTACGCGATGACAACTAAGCGGTCTATTTCAATTCAAAGTATTTTTACTTGAAAAAGACCACCTGGTCCGAGGCAGCGCCGGATGGCCGCTGGCAGGCCATCACCTACGACGAACGGATTCCCCGCGACAGGGTCGACCTCGGGGCCGCGCTGGCGCAGTTCGCCGAGATCGCGGAGGCGCTCAGGCCAGGCGATTGACCGGCGACATGCCTGCCGATCGACCGACAAACCAAACGCGCCCCAACATCGTTGATGTTGGGGCGCGTTTGGTGTTCACACTTGTGCGCTCGAATGGATTTGAACCATCACAGCCTTTCGGCCACTAGGCCCTCAACCTAGCGCGTCTGCCAATTCCGCCACGAGCGCGTGGGCGCTGCCAGAAAGCCGGTTGCTTTTCAGCAGAGCGGTAGAATTATAACGATTGTTGGCATCCATCGCAAGGGTACGGAGGGAAATCAGGACCGTGGCTCGATTCGACGCGTATTCCGGCACATGCGGGGGCCAGACCGGCCCAGGCACCTCACGGCCCGAACACCGCCCACTGCGGTCAACGGTCGCCACGCCCCAATCATGACCGCGCTGCGCCTGCCACTCTTCCCGCTCAACACCGTGCTCTTCCCCGGCATGGTGCTGCCACTCCACATCTTTGAGCCGCGCTACCGCGAGATGGTCAACCGCTGCCTCGACGAGCACCTGCCCTTCGGCGTGACCCTCATCGAAAGCGGCCCCGAGGTCGGCGGCCCGGCCCAGCCACACCCCGTCGGCACCTACGGCATGATCCAAAACGTCGAACGCCTCGCCGACGGCCGAATGAACATCGAGGTCGTCGGCCAGGAGCGCTTCCGGATCGTGTCGCTCCACCACGACAAGAGCTACCTGTGCGGCACGCTCGAACGCTACCCGCTCGACGCCGCCGGCACAGCTCGCGCCGTCGCCCTCGGCCACGCCCTCCGGCCGTGGGTCCAGCGCTATCTCAAAATCCTGGGCGAGAGCGCCAACGTCAGGCTCGACACGCAGTCGCTGCCCGATGAGCCCACCGCCCTTGCATACCTGGCCGCGATCGTGGCCCAGGTGCCGGCGCCCGAAAAACAGGCCCTCCTGGCCTGCCCAAGCGCCGTCGAATTGCTCGCCCGCGAACGCCGCCTCTACCGCCGCGAGGTGTCGCTCATCCGCGCCCTGCTCGCCCACCGCGACGACGACGCCAATCCGGATTTCTGCCCAAACTGAGCCAGACCAAGCCCGAGGACGCGCCGGACCAGGCGCCTCAGGAGAAATCCTTCACGCCCACCCCGCGCTTTCGGGCCGTGTCCCTCGGGCGTTCAAGATGCCATGGACCGGTGCGCTGGCGCTCGCCAGCGCACCACCGGGCGTTGTGGCGATGAACCGCGATGCACGTCGCCAGTCACGGACGAACAGAGGCGCCCATCCGCTTCATCCGTTGATCCGTTGCAGCATCCGTTGAAAGCATCCGTTGAAAGCATCCGTTACAACATCCGCCGACGGCCCAAGCTGGCCCTACGAGCCTCCCAGGGCCGGGTCAGCGGCGAGCCAGGCCGCAGCATGCACGAGATCGGCCGTGGTCAGTTCATGCCCGGCCGCGAGGCGCTCGACGCGCACCCGCGCGCCGCGCTGCTCGAGGTAGGGGACGACGGCCGCGCCATACGGCAAGAACGGGTCGCGCTCGCCTTCGAGAACGAGGACGGGCATCCCGCCCAGTTCGTGCTCGGGCGGCTGCTCCATCACCATCACCGGCCGGAACAGGACAGCTCCCGCGAACACCGCCGGCCAGCGGCTGAGCGCCGCCAACGCGATGTTCGCGCCATTGCTGTAGCCGACGGCCCAGACACCCTGCGCCAAAAAGCCATAGCGCTCGGCCGCATCATGCACAAAGCCCGTCAGCGCCTCGGCCTCGGCCCAGAGATGATCCTGGTCGTACCGCGTCGCGCTGAAGCGCCGGAAAAATCGCGGCGCGCCCTCTTCGAGCGAACGCCCACGAACGCCAAGTCGATGCGCCTCCGGCGCGATCCGCCGCCCAACGTCGAGCAGTTGGGTCTCATCGGCCCCTGTGCCGTGAAGGAGCAGCAACGTGCGCGGCCCAACACCACCCTCGAAACGATGGATCCATCCCGGGTCCCACTCAGTCCTCATCCGCACGTCCTCCAGCACCGCGCCACCCAACCTAGAAGTCGATGTTCGCCCGCGCCACCCGGGTGATGGCGGTGACGTGATGAACACCCGCGACGGTCATGGCGCTCAGTCGAGCGGCTTGAGCGCGGCCACGATCTGGGCGCGGCGCGGCTCGAGAAACGGCGGCAGCGCGACGGCTTCGCCCAGCGTCTCGACCGGCTCGTCGACGGCGAAGCCGGGTCCGTCGGTCGCGATTTCGAACAGGATCCCGGCCGGCTCGCGGAAGTACAGGCTGCGGAAGTAGTAGCGGTCGACTTCACCGCTGTGTCGGACGCCCCATCGCGTGAGGTGCTCGGTCCAGGCGTGATAGTTCGCCTCGTCGGGTGTCCGCAAGGCAACGTGATGCACACCGCCCGCGCCCGGGTACGCGGGCCGTAGATCGGGGCGCACGGCGACATGGAGTTCGGTGTGCGGCCCGGCCGCCGCGTCGGCGCCCATCACGTAGACGTGCACCGAATGCTCCGGGTCGGTCGGGTCGGGATAGGCGCGGGCCTCGTTCAGCCCAAGGACCTCACGCAGAACGCGATCGGTGCTGCTCAGGTTCGGGATCGTCACAACGATCGGTCCCAGGCCCCGGATCTGATGTTCGGCCGGCACAGCACTGCCCGCCCAGGGCACGGAGGGGTCGCCCAGGCCGTCATCGACGACAAAGGCCAGGCGCTGACCCTCGGGGTCCTCGAAGTCGAGCGTGGGCCGCCCATCGCGGTCGCCGATGACGCCCTGCCGCACATCGAAATCGGCCAGCCGAGCGTGCCAATACTCGAGCGCGGCGACATCGCGCACACGCAGACCCGTGCGCGTGACGGTATGTCCGCCGCGCCGCTCGGGCGCGACTGGCCAGTCGAAAAACGTCAGGTCGTTGCCGGGCGTGCCGACGCCGTCGGAGTAGAAGAGGTGATAGGCGCTTGTGTCATCCTGGTTGACCGAGCGCTTGACAAGGCGCATCCCGAGCGCCTCGGTGTAGAAGCGCTTGTTGTCGCGGATGCGGGCCGAGACCGCCGTGAGGTGGTGAAAGCCGAGCAGCTGGGGTGTGTTCATCTGGGTCCCTTCAGCGTAACGGACGCCGTCTGTGGCGACGCGATCGCGACAGACGTGCGTATTTCTATCGCTGAACGGCCCGCAAGACACGGGCGCCGCACAATTCGAAAAACCGGCTGCGCCGTCCGGGTCAGCCTCAGGCGCCGCGCGTGCTTGTGCGAACGATGAGTTCGGGCTGGAGTAGCGTCGGGGTGACGACCGGTGCGTCAGGGGAGTCGCCCGACTCGCCGATGAGCGAATCGACAAGGCGCACCGCCTGAGCGCCGGCCTCGCGCAGCCGCTGCCGCATCGACGTGAGCGGAGGCCAGAAGAGCGCTGCCTCCGGGATGTTGTCGACGCCGACCACGGCCAGGTCATCGGGGATCCGCCGACCAAGCGCATGCGCCGCATACATCACGCCTAACGCCATCTGATCATTGCCGGCGAAGATCGCATCGAGCTTCGGGTGGCGCTCGAGCAGCGACTGGCCCGCCAAACGCCCGCTCTCGGCGCCCCAGTCACCGACCGCCACAAGGGTCTCGTCCGCGCTCAGACCGCAAGCCGTCAGGGCCTGGCGCCAACCGGCGAGACGTTGCTGCGCCTCCCACCAATCATTCGGTCCGGCGACGACGCCCACCTGACGTGCGCCCAATGCCAGGAGGTGCTCGGTGGCGAGACGGCCGATGGCCAGGTTGTCGATCCCGATGAGCGGCGCGCCCACCACGGTCGGGTCGCCGTTGACAAACACCAGCGGCAACGCCGCCGCCGCCGAGATCTCGCGCGCCCGCGCCCGGTTGTCGCCGATCTCAGGGATGGCCCAGATCACGCCATCGACCCGGCGGGCCTGGAGCGACGCCAACAATGTCTTTGCGTCAGCGAGCTCCGGCCGATGCACCAGGTTCAACGAGATCGAATAGCCCAGCTCGGCCGCCTGGCGCTCGATGCCCGTCAACACCCGCGATGGGCCATAGAACTCGAGGCCAAAGGCCACGATGCCCAGCGTATGCGAGCGCCCACGGATCAGGCTACGCGCCAGGATATCGGGCGCATAGCCGAGGTCCTTGATGACGGTCTGAACCCGCGTCAGCGTGTCGGCCGCGACGTCGGGGTGGTTGTTGATCACCCGCGAGACCGTCTGGGTCGACACACCGGCCACCTTGGCGACATCGCGGATCGTGAGGCGTTTGAGTGAGTTTCGGGCGGGCACGTTGGCTATCCTACTCCAAAACGCCAAGACGGCAACGCGGACGGTCCGCCCGTGTTCACGGGCGGGCCGATGCCGTTGGTCAAGTCAGGTTCGCCCGCCTGTCGCAGGCCTTCGCGCTAGCTCAACCCGCGCCGCAGCAGGTAGTACGCGTCGTTCCACTGCAACTCGCGCTTGAACGCGTTGAGATCGGTCGACGCATCGATCAGGGCGAACTCCAGATCCGCGATCTCGGCCAGGTCGCGCAGATGATCGACCGTCACCGCCTGGCTGAACACCGGGTGGTGCGAGCCGCCGGCGTAGATCCAGCCCGAGGCCGAGACCTTGAGGTTCGGCCGCGGGACCCACAGCGCGCGCGCCACAGGCAGCTTGGGCAGCGGGGCCTCGGCCGGCACGACCTCGACCGTGTTGACAACGAGTCGGAACCGGTTGCCCATGTCGACCAGCGTGGCATTGACGCCCGGGCCGGGCTTTGTGTCGAACACCAACCGCGCCGGGTCGGCCTTGCCGCCGATGCCCAGCGGATGCACCTCGAGGCGCGGCTTCTCGCCCGCGATGCTCGGGCAGATCTCGAGCATGTGCGCGCCCAGCACCTGATGCCCGCCGCGCCCGAAGTGGTAGGTGTAATCCTCCATGAACGACGTCCCGCCGGGCAACCCGGCGTTCATGACCTTCATGGCGCGCCCGCACAGCGCGGCCTTCCAGTCGCCCTCGGCCCCGAACCCGATGCCGTCGGCCATCAGCCGCTGAACGGCCAGGCCCGGCAGCTGATGCAGGCCGTGCAGATCCTCGAACGTGGTCGTGAAGCCCTTGAAATCTCCGGCCGCAACGAACTTGCGTAGCCCGACCTCAATGCGCGCGGCTTCGCGCAGCGAGGCGTGTCCGGCCTGCCCGGGTTCAAGGTCAGGCGCGACGACGTAGTCGGCGTGGTAGGCGTCGATCAGACTCTGGATCTCGGCCTCGCCGGCCGCGTTGACATGCTGCACCAGATCGCCGACGCCGTAGCCGTTGATCGACACGCCCAGACGGATCTGGGCTTCGACTTTGTCGCCCTCGGTGACCGCCACCTCACGCATGTTGTCGCCGAGCCGCCCGATACGCGCGCCCTGCAGATCGGCCCAGGCCACCGCAGCGCGCGACCACACCCCGATCTCGGCTCGCGTCTCGACGTCTTGCCAGTGGCCAACCACGACCTTGCGATTGCGGCGCAGCCGCGTGTTGATGAACCCGAACTCGCGGTCGCCATGCGCCGACTGGTTCAGGTTCATGAAGTCCATGTCGATCGTGGACCACGGGATCTCGGCGTTGTACTGGGTGTGCAGATGGAGCAGCGGTTTCTTCAGCGCCTGCAGACCCGCGATCCACATCTTGGCCGGCGAGAAAGTGTGCATCCAGGCGATCATGCCCACGCAGGCCGGGGCGGCGTTCGCCTCCAGACATAGGCTGAGGATCGCGTCGGGCCCGGTGAGCACCGGCTTGAAGGTCACTTTGACCGGCAGCTCACGGGCCACCGACAACGCCGCCGCGATCTCGCGCGAGTGCTCGGCGACCTGCTCCAACGTCTTGGGCCCGTACAGGTGCTGGCTGCCCGTCACGAACCAGACCTCATAGTGTTCCAGGTTGATCATGCGATATCTCCTTCAAGAGAGTCGATTACTGTCCATACACGGTCGTGTAGCGCAGGTGCAGCTTGTCGACGTCGGCCTGCGGGATCACATCCGGCGTCCCAAGTTGCAGCGCCAGCCACACGGTCGCGGCCACGTCCTCGGTCATCACGGCCGCCTTGACGGCCGCCTCCGCGTTCTTGCCGATCGTGAACACGCCGTGGTTCTTGAGCAGCACGGCCGGCGACTTGCCGATGCTCTCGACCACGATCTTGCCGATCGCCTCGTCGCCGATCAGCGCGAAGCCCCCGCACGGGATCGGCCCGCCGAATTCGTCGCCCATGGCCGTCAGCACGCACGGGATCTCGCGCCCCACGGCCGCAAAAGCCGTGGCGTAGCGCGAGTGGGTATGAACCACACCGCCCACATCGGGCCGGTGGTTGTAGACATAGATATGGCTGTACACATCTGACGAAGGCTTGTAGGCGCCCTCGACCCGGTTGCCCTCGAGGTCCATGACGACCATGTGTTGCGGGCGCATGTCCTCATAGCGGATCCCGCTCGCCTTGATCACGACCAGCCCGCTTTCGGGGTCGCGCGCCGAAACGTTCCCGCCCGTCCAGCGGACGAGGTCGTTCTTGGGCAACTCCAGGTGCAGCTGCACCAACTCTTCCTTCAACTGCTCCAGCATCGGCAACGCCTCGTTTCAGAACGGCAATCAGGCCAGCGCCGCGACCGCGGCCCGCTCGATCGTCAGACCGGCGCTGTAGCGCGCCATGAAGGCCGCAAAGCCGGCGACGTCACCCGGGTCGGGCGCGATCGTCGTGCCCGCCTGGCCGGCGAACACAGCGTGTGTGAGATAGTCTTCGAGCGACTGGCCCTCGGCCCTGCGCACCTGGTACGCGGCGAGCAGGGCGATGCCCCAGGCGCCGCCCTCGCCGGCCGTCTCCATCACGGCCACCGGCACGCCCATGGCCGCGGCCATGAAGCGCTGCCCGACGCCCCTGGTCTTGAAGAAACCACCATGCCCCAGGATCTGGTCGATCGTCACCTGCTCGCGCTCAAAGAGGATGTCTAGCCCGATCTTGAGCGCGCCGAGCGAGGCGAAGAGATGCGTGCGCATGAAGTTCGCCAACGTGAAGCGGCCCTCGGGCGTGCGCACGAAGAGCGGGCGCCCCGCCTCGAGATGCGTCAGGTGCTCGCCCGACAGGTAGTTGTACGCCAACAGCCCGCCGCCGTCGGCCTCGCCCACGAGCGCCTGTTGGTACAACGTCTCGAACAGCACGCTCTCGCTGACCCTGACGCCCAGAGTCGCGGCCACTTCGCCGAACAACGCCACCCAATCATTCAGATCCGACGTGCAGTTGTTGCTGTGCACCATCGCGACCGGCTTGCCCGTCGGCGTGGTCACCATATCGATCTCGGGGTACAGCTTCGACAGCGCCCGCTCGAGCACAATCATGGCAAAGACCGACGTCCCGGCCGAGACGTTGCCGGTGCGCGGCGCCACGCTGTTTGTGGCGACCATGCCGGTGCCGGCGTCGCCCTCAGGCGGGCAGAGCGGGATGCCGGCCTTGAGCTGGCCGCTTGGGTCGATCAGCCGCGCGCCGGCCTCGGTGAGCGTGCCGGCCGGCTGGCCCGCGACAAGCACAGTCGGCAGGATGTCGGCCAACGTCCACGGGAGGCCGCGCGCGGTCAGCCGTTTGTCGTACAGCGCCAGGCGACCCGCGTCGAAACCGTTGGTCGCTGGCCCGTGAGCTTCCAGTGGACGTAACCGGCCAGCGTGGTCAGGTGCCGGATCGCCGTAACATGCGGCTCCCGGTTGAGGATCGCCTGCTCGAGGTGCGCGATGCTCCAGCGTTGCGGGATATTGAACTGGAACAGTTCGGTGAGCTGCTCGGCGGCCTGCCCGGTCATCGTATTGCGCCAGGTCCGGAAGGGCGCGAGCAATTGATCGTCGGCGCCAAAGGGCAGATAGCCGTGCATCATGCCGCTGAAACCGATCGCGCCGATTGTCGTGAGCGGCGCGCCGTAGGTCGTGAGCACGGCCTGGCTGAGTTCGCGGTAGGCGTCCTGCAGACCCTGCCAGACGGCGTCAAGACTGTACGTCCAGACCCCGTCCTCAAGCCGGTTCTCCCACGCGTGGCTGCCGGAGGCGAGCGTCGCGTGGTCCGGGCCAATCAACACGGCCTTGATCCGCGTCGACCCAAACTCAACGCCCAGAACGGTTTGGCCCTCAACAATGGCGGTTTTCGCAGTCTGCAGATTCATCGTGCCCCCCCGCTATGAGCATCGACCACAGGTCCGCGATCGATGGTCAGAACTGGTTGTTATCGATACCGGGAACGATAACAGAATATGCCCAACTGGCCCCGTCTGTCAAGTTCGGCGGGGTGTATTCACGGATGTGGATGTCGGGAGGGGCGCCGGGCAACTGACCCGCGGCGACTGGTTTATTTCTGCTGGCTTGGCAACGAAGGCCAGCCATCGGCCCCCCAGGTGACCGACTCGATCCGCAGTTTGGAGATGCCGATCTGCCCGGCGTCGTACGCGTGGTAGACCATCCACGTGACGCCGTCTTCGATCAGGAAGCCGTTGTGGCCAGGCCCGCGCCAGCGATCATAGGCGTCCAGGATCAGGCTGCCGCCGCCCTTGAGCAGCTCGACGCCGTCTTTGTCGACGTAGGGGCCGGTCAGGTGCTCGCTGCGCCCCACCCGCAAGTTGTACGTGCTCGAGACGCCCTGGCAACACTGATCGAAGGACGCGAACAGGTACCACAGACCGTCGTGGTTGATGATGAACGTGGCCTCGATCGCCGAGGTGCTGCCCGGCCCGGTCGTGCGGTCGGCCAGGTGATGCACCTCTGGCGCGGCCTCATCGAACATTCCGGTCTCGACCGAGATCTTGCGCAGGTAGAGACCCCGCCAGAAACTGCCCCAGGCCAGCCAGGGCTGACCCTGTTCGTCGAGGATGAGGTTCGGATCAATGGCGTTCCAGTCGTCGCCGTTGCGCGAACGCAGGACGACGCCCTGGTCGACCCAGGCATAGTCCGGGCTGGCCGGGTCGAGGGTCTTGTTCGTGGCCAACCCGATCGCCGACTCCTGGCTGCCAAAGTTGGAGGCCGCATAGTACAGGTGCCACTCGCCGTCGAAAAACGCGATGTCGGGCGCCCAGAGATCGGCCAGGTTGGGGTTGACGTCATGCACCCAACCCGGCATCTTGTCGAAGACGCGGCCGCAGAACTCCCAGGTCACCAGGTCGGTCGAGCAGGTGAAAAACAGCCGCCCGCCCGTCGAGAAAACGTAGTAGACGCCGTTTTCCTTGGCGATGACCGGATCGTGCACCTTCTGGACGAAACCCGTCGGCTCGAGCATGACGCCGGGTGGCCCGGGGGTGAAGACCCGCGGCGTGGGCGCAGCCGGCGCGCCACCCGATTGACAGGCAGCGAGCAGACCGACAGCCACGATCGCGCTCCCCACAGCCCGGGCCGCTGGCCTCATTGCGCCAGCTCCAGGATGCCCGCTAGAAGCGTGCGGGCGATCGCGTCCGTAGTCAGGGTCTCGGTTGTGAGGCGGAAGGTCGTCACGAGCAGGTGTCCCTTGCCGTAGCGGGCCGTGACAAGCAGCGACACTGCTTTGTGTACCCACCCGACCGCCAGGCCTGCCCAACTGTTGGTTTTCAGCAACCAGGTCGGCACGCCCTCGATGATGGCGTCCGGCGTGATCGGCTCGTATTCCATCTCGAGCAGCGGGCCGCCCGGCAGCCCGGCCAGCGGACCGGTCTTGTTGACCCACGCGAACGAGGTCGCCCAGTCGCCCTGCCAGGACGTGCGCTCGCGGGCGATGATCTGCCCGACAGGCAATCGGACTGCGTCGGCCGGTTCGTTCGAACGCGCATCGGCGAGCACGATCGCGCGCCCACCGCCCTGCACATGCGCGCGGAGCGCCTCGCTGTAGTATCGGGCCAGCACGACCTCGCCGGCTGACGCTCCGGCCGGCGCGCCTTCGCTGACGGCGTGCCCGAGCCCGCGCAGCGCCGTCGCGAGGGCGGGATCGTCGACCACACGCAGCCGGGCGGCAGCCTCGCCCGGTTGCGCACAGACCAGGCGGATCCGGTTGCGCGCGCGCGCCCGCCCGTCCGCGGCATGCCAGACGGCCTGCAGGTCGAGCTCGCCGACCTCGGCCAGCGTCAGTCGCAGTTGGGTCTCACCGGCCGCGAGCGCCCCTTTCTGCGCGCCGAATTGCCAGCGCACCTCACCCGCCTGGCTGGCGCCCAGGACGTCCTTGCGATCGACCTGCACAACGATCTCGCTGCCCGGCAGCCCGCTCCAACGCGCCGGCTGCAGCAAGACGACCTCGTCCTGGTTGAGGTCGACGAACCACGGGGCCAACCCGTGTTTGGCCTGGCGTTGCATCGTCAGCAGGCCGTTGCACTCCCAGTGCACGTCCGTGAACTCGGTGACGACATATCCGGCGATCGAATCGCGCGCGCGCATGGCGGTCAGTTCGAAGTGCAGGCTGCGCGCCATATGCTCCTGCGAGGCTTGGGCGAAGGCGGCGTACGAGCCAAACAGCCGCGCCAGCCCGCTGGCCTCGAATCGGTTGTAGACGCCGTGCGGGTAGACCGAGCTGCCATCCCACTGGAAGCCGGTCTCGAACCACCAGGGCTCCTTCCCGTGCTCGCGGATGGTCTCAGGATCGGGCAGGCCCCAGTTGCCGAACTCGGAGACGATCAAGGGCAGATCGGCCCGCCGTTCGTGGAGATAGTCCGGGTACCAGGCCCAGGCGCTGCGCTGCGCGAACGCGTCCACCCATTGATCCCAGACGGCCGCATGGTCTGGGATCGCAGTGTAGTAGTGGAAGTCTTCGAGGTCGCCGCCGACGTGGGCGTTCCCGACGCAGGCCGAGTTGTCGATGATGAGGCGGGTGGGGTCGAGCTGTTTGGCCTCGTGATAGAAGGCGTTCAGCCAGGCGCGATGTTCGGGATTGTGGGTGAGATCCGTGCCCCAGTTCTCGTTGATCAGCGTCCAGGCGATGATCGAAGGATGATGACCGTCACGCGCCAGCAGGCCCTCGAACGTCCGGCGGCCGCGCTCGGCCGAGGCCTCGGTCAGCAGCGCCCAGTTGGGGATCTCGGTCCAGATCAACAGGCCGAAACGATCGGCGACATCGTAGTAGCGCGGATCCTCGACCTTGATGTGCGTGCGCAGACAGTTCAGGCCGAGCGCTTTGGCGGCGCGGGCCTGGGCCTCGAGCGACTCGAGGCTGCCCGGGGTGTAGATGGTCTCGGGATAGTAGGCCTGATCGAGCGCGCCGCGCAGATAGATCGGTCGGCCGTTGAGATAGATACGACCAGCGCGCGTCTCGACAGTGCGGAATCCGCAGGGCTTGCGCGTGGTGTGCACCGGCACGCCGGCATTTTCCAGGGTGGCGAGCACCGTGTAGAGCGCCGGGTCCTCCGGGCTCCAGAGGCGAGGCGGCGTCGCGAGCGTCACCTCGCCCGCGGCGCCGTCCAGCCGACCGGCGCCCACGACGACGCCGTCGCCATCCAACACCTTGATCGACACAGCTTGCCCGGGCGCCTCCGGCATGCTCAGCGCAGCCGACACCCGGATCGTCCCGGTCGCCGGGGCGGTCTGCACGGCCAGCTGACGGATGTGCAAGCGGTGGCGCACCTCAAGCCAGACGCTTTGCCAGATGCCGCCGATCGGGCCGTACCAACTTTGCTTGCCGTGCGGGACCTCGCTGAACGGGAACTCGGGATGGAGCGCCCGATCTTCGTCGACGTCGACGGCCTTAACGACCAGCACGTTGTCGCCGGCTTTCACACAACCCGTGACGTCGAATTCGAAAGGCAGGTACCCGCCCTCATGCTCGCCGACGCGACAGCCATTGACCCAGACCGTGGCGTGGTAGTCGACGGCGCCGAAGCCGAGCACCACGCACAGCTCCGGGCCGAGTTGGCCGGCTTCGAGTTGAAACGCCCGTCGATACCAGCCGGCGCCGCTGCTATCACGCAGGTCGTCGAACTGCGCCTGCCAGGGCGCAGGCACCTGGGCCCGGCGCCAGCTCGTGATCTGCGCGACATCGGTCAGGGTCGCGTCCGTTAACTGGAACTCCCAGATGCCGTCCAGCGGAAGATGCGTTGCGTTCATCGTGCCCCCTCAGGCCGAGCGCGTCGCCAACGCCGTGAACGACAGCGGCGGCACCGTGAGCGTGGCGCGACCATTCTGGACGACAGGCGCCGCGATCGACTTCGCCACGAGGCGGTTCGGATCGTCCCAGGTGTTGAGCGCTTTGGGATCGTTGCCAGCCAGCTGAGTCGCCGAGGCCACAGTGACCGCCGCCTCGCCCTCCCACACCAGCTCGGCCGTCACCGAGTCGCTCTGGCTGCGGTTGACGATGAACGTGGCGCCCTCGCGCGTCTCGGCGTTGTAGCTCGCCGACACGTCGAGCGCCGGCACGCCGCCAAACGCCGGGGTCTCGACCGCCGGCGCCTTGACGTAGACGTCGAGCGCTTCGCCGCGCGCCAGGTTCGAGACGGCCTGGAAGACGTAGTACGACGGATGCTTGAGCATGCCGTCTGTGCGCGTGTGCAGCCACGAGATGACGTTGACGATCTGGGCCACGCACGCGATCTTGATGACGTGGCTCTTGCGTAGGAAGACGTTCAGCCACTGGGCGACGACCAGCGCGTCCTCGAGGTTGTACATCTCCTCTGCCAGGTGCGGGGCCTCGGCCCAGTTGCCCATCATCGGGTCGCCCTTATACCAGACCTGCCACTCATCCCACGAGAGGAAGACGTCGTGCTTGCTGCGCAGCTTGGCCTTGACGTAGCGCAGGGTGCCCTCGAGGGCATCGACGAAGTTCTCGAACGTGATCGCGCTGGCCAGGAAGCTGGCCGTGTCGTTGTTGCGATTGCCGGCGTAGTAGTGCATGGAGTGGAAGTCCATGTGCTCCCACGCGATCTCGAGCGCCGTGCGGTCCCAATCAGGGTAAGTGGGCATCATGTCGTTCGAGGAGCCGCACAGCACTGTCTTGATGCTGGGATCGTGCCACTTCATCAGCTTGGCGGCTTCCAGCGCCTTCTGACCATAGGCGGCGGCTTCGAGATGCCCCATCTGCCACGGGCCATCCATCTCGTTCCCGACGCACCAGTACTTCACGTTGTGCGGCGCCTTGTAGCCGTGGCTGGCGCGCAGGTCGCCGTAGTAGGTGCCGGTCGGGGTGTTGCAGTACTGGACGAGATCGGCCGCGCCCTG
>Ga0209573_1004445_pt1 | contig 13791 bp, 12 predicted proteins | sample TNRBio252014_DNA_FD_185870 | JGI IMG/M metagenome (GOLD analysis project Ga0209573, IMG submission 185870) | Wastewater treatment Type I Accumulibacter community from EBPR Bioreactor in Madison, WI, USA - TNR Reactor_6/25/2014_ DNA (SPAdes)... | ecosystem: Engineered > Bioreactor > EBPR >...
TCCGGATCGGTGATGGATAATATCACGTTGCGCAACCCGGAGATTACAAAGGAAAAAGTAGAGCAGGCGGCGAAACTGATCGAGATGCATGACTTTATCATGCGGCTGCCCGGTGGTTATGATTATCATGTAATGGAGCGGGGGGCTACACTCTCATTGGGGCAACGGCAGTTATTGTCCTTTATCCGGGCTATGTTGTACAATCCGTCCATCCTGATATTGGACGAGGCCACTTCTTCTGTGGATACGGAGAGTGAGCAACTGATCCAGCATGCGATTGATACATTGATTAAAGGGCGAACTTCCATTGTGATTGCACACCGGCTTTCTACGATCCGCAAAGCACATAAGATACTTGTACTCGATAAAGGAGAAGTAAAGGAAATGGGTACGCATGAAGAACTGATGCGGCTCAACGGGCATTATGCAAAGCTGCATGAAATGCAGTTTGAAACAACGGAAGAATGAAACACGCGTTAATAAAATAAAAGGCGGCCCGCTTAAACAACGGGCCGCCTTTTAGTGTCCGCATCAGGCAATACTGGCTGAAATAAATGTTCCGTCGGCGCGGAAAAAGGCTTTCCAGCGTACGTTACCCAGGAAAAACTTCACTTTCCAGGTATTACCATCCTCCGCCTGCCATTCCATACGGGTGGCACCGGGGTAGCGGGCTGAAAAAGCGGCCTGTACGGAAGCAGGCAGATTCGACGGAGGCACCGGAGTGGGATCGTCGGCACCACGGCGGCCGGCCAGGGTACTGCTGTTGTCATCAGCATTGGCACTGATCGGGGATTTTTCACAAGAGGTAAAGAAAAGACTGGCGCCTAATACGGCAACAAAAAATGTGTTTTTCATGGCTTTTAAAATTTAATTACAATAATGAATACATTAAGTAGTCATCGCCGGGGAGGTGGATGTAACCCGGTTGTTTCTTTTTTCTGTACCCTTTTTTCAGGGCAATTCTTTTTGTAAATTGCAGCTATGAAGGATTACAGTGAAATGACTGAACAGGAGCGGAAAGAACTGGAGGAGCAATACCTCCGTGATCCGGATTCGCTTTTTAATAAAGCTGATACAGACCGGTTGAAAGAGGCCTTGAAAAGAACGTATAAAGAGCGGTTTCTGGTAATGACACGACTTATGAAATTGAATATGTTACTCACAAAAGCAAAGATTACCAGTCGGGATAATAAATAAGATAAAGTAATTGATCTGTCTTGTTTGCATATATGTCTAATAATCAATTATATACTATTTGAAATAGGCATTAATTTGAAGCAACAAAAGATAGTTCCGAAGATTGCATCTGAAGCCTGATTATTTCAAGGTTTTTCACCCTCCCCCCCTTATCTTTGCGCCAAATTTCGGAAGAGGTATGTGTAACCATCGTTTCAAATCCTTTACTGTAGCGGTTTTCAGCGTATTTTTCCTCCTTTTTGCCGGGCCGGCCCTGGCTCAGGAACATGGAGAAGAACATACGGGACAACCTGCTGAACATAAAGAAGCCGGTCATGAAGAAAAACTGAATGTGGGCGAAGTGATCTTCGAACACGTACTCGATGGACATGAATTCCACTTTTTTGGCGTATCCGTACCCCTTCCTGTACTTGTCTATTCAAAAGAAAAAGGATTCAAAGCCTTTATGTCCTCCGCCTTTCATCATGGCACAGAAGCCCATGAAGGGTATATGATCCTGACCAAACACAATATTGCTGAAATGGGACTGGATCCGAAGAAATTCAAAAGCGAGGATATTTATGCCGTAGGTGCCGATGGCAAACCCGATACTACAGTAAGTGTATTTGATTTCTCCCTGACCCGCAACGTGGTTCAGATGATCTTGGCCCTGACTGTTTTTGTTGTATTGATGCTGCGTATCGCCAAACGTTATAAAAGCGGTGTGGGTGTAACTTCAGCTCCCAAAGGATCACAAAGCCTGATCGAACCGGTCATCACGTTTGTACGTGATGAAGTGGCCAAGCCCAACCTGGGACATAAATACGAGAAATACCTGCCCTACCTGCTCACGGTATTCTTCTTTATTCTGATCAATAATATCTTCGGACTGATTCCCGGTTCGGCCAACGTAACAGGAAATATTGCCTTTACAGCGGTACTCGGTCTGATCTCTTTTGTGGTGATCCTTTTCAGTTCCAATAGTCATTACTGGGGCCATATTTTCAATCCTCCGGGTGTACCCCTGGGTGTGAAGTTCATCCTGGTACCGGTGGAGTTTCTGAGTGTGTTCATCAAGCCCTTCGCCCTGATCATTCGTCTTTTTGCGAATATGGTGGCCGGGCACATTATCATTATTTGTCTGATCTCCCTGATATTCATTTTTGGTCAGCTGAATCCGGTAGCCGGATGGGGTGCTTCACCGCTCTCTATTGGTTTCACTGTGTTCATTTACCTGATCGAGGTACTGGTGGCCTTCCTCCAGGCCTTCATCTTTACGATGCTGACGGCGGTATTTGTAGGACAGGCATTTGAAGGAGAGCATCATGAAGAAGCGCATGCAGCGCATCATTAATTTGTATTTTTTAACAATCAATAAAAAAGAAACATGGATTTATTTCTTTTAGCAGAAACAGCTAACGCAGGTGGTGCCATCGGTGCCGGTTTAGCGGCTATCGGTGCCGGTATCGGTATCGGTCAGATCGGTAAAGGTGCCGTTGAGGCAATCGCCCGTCAGCCGGAAGCGTCTAACGACATCCGCGGTAACATGATCCTGACTGCAGCCCTTGTAGAAGGTGCTGCCCTGTTCGCGATCATCGTGGGCTTCCTCGCAATGGTATTATAATATCATTGCTGCGAAAAAAATTACTGCATCCAAAGCACAGGGCGGAGGATGCAGTATTTAACTGAACACACAAACATTATATAAACGAGATCATTTTATGGAGTTATTACTTCCCAAATTAGGTTTGTTAGCCTGGACCCTGCTTGCCTTCCTGATCGTTTTCTTCCTGCTGAAGAAAATGGCCTGGCCCGCTATCATTAAAGGTCTGCGTGACCGGGAAAACAGCATCACTGAATCGCTGGCTACTGCGCAGAAAGTGAAAGAGGAAATGGCCCTGATGAAAAGTGAGAACGAAGCCCTGCTGGCCAAAGCCCGCGAGGAAAGAGCCCAGTTGCTGAAAGAAGCCCGTGAAACCAAGGACCGCATCATCAGCGAAGCCAAGGAACAAGCCAAGGTAGAAGCCGGTAAAGTAGTGGCCGAAGCACAAGCCGCGATCAACGCCCAGAAAATGGCCGCCCTCACCGAGGTTAAAAACCAGGTAGGTAAGCTGGTGATCGAAGTAAGTGAGAAAGTACTGAGAAAAGAACTCGGCAACAAAGAAGCCCAGGAAGCCCATATCAAGGGACTGGTTGACGGCGTGAAATTGAATTAATCAAATTTAGTGATGTACTAATCTGTAAGGACTTTTCCCTCACTCATTATTCATTACTCATTACTCATTAATATGCAGAATCCCCGTTTAGCATCAAGATACGCGAAATCGATACTTGATCTTGCCATCGAAAGAGGTGAGCTGGAGAAAGTGTATGCGGATATGCAATGGCTGCAGGCGGTCTGTAAAAGCAACCGTGATTTTGTGAACCTGCTCCGCAGTCCGATTATCAAAAACGACACGAAAAGAAAGATCATGGAAGCGGTTACCGCTACAGGTAATATCAGTGAACTGACAGCGGGTTTTAACCGGCTGCTGGTGTCCAAGAACCGCGAACGCTTTCTGCCGGAAATCATCAATGCGTTTATTGCCTCCTATAAAGTGCATCATAAGATACGTACCGTACAACTGACCACGGCTACTCCCGTTACCGAGAGCATGCGCCATGCAATCGTGGAGCAGGTGAAGAAATCGGCCGGTTTTGAGAAAGTGGAACTGGAGGAAAAAGTAAATCCGGAACTGATCGGTGGTTTTGTACTGCAGGTTGGCGACCAGCTGGTGGATGCCAGTGTGGCCTATGACCTGAAAGCCATTGCCAAACAATTTGAGAACAACGATTTTATTTATAAGATCCGTTAATATTTAAAGTATAAAAAGACAGATATGCCTGAAATTAAACCAGATGAAATAAGTGCCATCCTGCGTCAGCAGCTGAGCAACTTTAACGCCAGTGCCGACCTGGAAGAGGTTGGAACAGTTTTGCAAATCGGTGACGGTATTGCCCGTGTGTACGGTCTGGGTAATGTGCGTTATGGTGAACTGGTGGAGTTTGAGAATGGTGTCCGTGCCATCGCACTGAACCTGGAAGAAGACAATGTGGGTGTGGTATTGATGGGAGAAACCGGCGGTATCCAGGAAGGAGCCAAAGTTAAACGTACCGGCCAGATCGCTTCTATTAAAGTGGGAGAAGGTATGGTGGGTCGTGTGGTGAATACCCTCGGTCACCCGATCGACGGTAAAGGCCCCATCACAGGAGAGCGTTATGAAATGCCCCTGGAGCGTAAAGCCCCCGGTGTAATCTTCCGTGAGCCGGTAAAAGAGCCGCTGCAAACCGGTATCAAAGCGATCGACGCGATGATTCCGATCGGCCGTGGTCAGCGTGAGCTGGTGATCGGTGACCGTCAGACCGGTAAAACCGCGATCTGTATCGATACCATCATCAATCAGAAAGAGTTTTTCAAAGCAGGCAAACCTGTTTACTGTATATATGTAGCGATCGGGCAGAAAGCATCCACCATTGCCGGTGTAATGAAAACCCTGCAGGACAATGGCGCGATGGACTATACCATCATCGTGGCCGCTTCCGCTTCTGATCCCGCCCCGTTACAGTTCTATGCGCCGTTTGCCGGTGCAGCGATCGGAGAATTCTTCCGTGATACCGGTCGTCCGGCCCTGATCATCTATGATGATCTGTCCAAACAAGCCGTGGCTTACCGTGAGGTATCCCTGCTGCTCCGTCGTCCGCCGGGCCGTGAAGCCTATCCCGGTGACGTATTCTACCTGCACAGCCGTCTGCTTGAAAGAGCTGCGAAAGTGATCAGTGATGATGCGGTCGCTAAAAACATGAATGATGTGCCCGACAGTATCCGTCACCTGATTAAGGGTGGAGGTTCACTGACCGCCCTGCCGATTATCGAAACACAGGCCGGTGACGTATCCGCGTATATCCCGACCAACGTAATCTCCATTACAGACGGTCAGATCTTCCTGGAAACAAACCTGTTCCTCTCCGGTATCCGTCCCGCGATCAACGTAGGTATTTCGGTTAGCCGTGTGGGTGGTAACGCGCAGATTAAATCCATGAAGAAAGTAGCCGGTACCCTGAAACTGGACCAGGCCCTCTACCGTGAGCTGGAAGCCTTCTCCAAATTCGGGGGTGACCTCGATGCGGCTACCAAGAACGTAATTGATAAGGGCGCCCGTAACGTGGAAGTGCTGAAACAACCGCAGTATTCTCCGTTCTCAGTTGAAAAACAGGTGGCCATTATTTACCTCGGTACAAACGGCCTGCTGAAAAATGTGGCGGTGAAGCGGGTGAAGGAATTTGAAGACCACTTCCTGATGGAAATGGAAAACAAATTGCCCGATGTACTGGCCGAGTTCAAAAAAGGAAACCTGCCTGATGAGGGCGTCAGAAAGATGGTCGAACTGGCCAATGGACTGATTCCGCAGTACGCTAAATAACTGATTTTTTGATCTGCTTATAGAGGGGCTGTCCCTTGCGGGTATAGCCCCTTTTTCATATAACCGATGCTGACCAGCATAGTACAACCGGCGCAAGCGGGACATCAGTATTCCCGGAAAAGAGCATGGCTTATTATCGCCGGATTAACGGGTCTGCTTTTAACGGGCAGTCAGTGCGGCACACCTGCCGGGAAAAAAACGGGTATACCTGACCGTATTCCGGCTTTGATCACTGATTCCGTTTACCTTGATCCGGGTAATATTTATACGGAAGAAAAACGGGAGCTGGGCCGTTTTCTTTTTTACGATACCCGTCTCTCTGTCAATATTACCCGCTCCTGCGCCAGTTGCCATGATCCGCGCTTCTCCTTTGCCGATAATTATAACCGGTCCATCGGGGCGTTCGGGGATCTGCATCAGCGCAACAGCCGGCCATTGATAAACCTGGTGTTTAACCGCTATCTCACGGGCGCCGATACGACAGTGTACTTTCCGGAGTTGCAGATGAACCGGCCACTCATGAGTGAACACCCGGTGGAAATGGGTGTAAAGGGAAATGAAGGAGTCATATTACAGCGGTTGCGGGATGATACGCTCTACAGGTATTTATTCAGCAAGGCGTATCCTGCAGACCCGTCTGCCTTTTCAATGGAACATATCCGCCTGGCCATTGCCGATTTTATTAAAACACTCATCAGTGCGGAGACAGCGTACGACCGCTATCGCCAGGATAGTGTCCGTTATCCGTTACCTATGGCGGCTATGCGCGGAAAGCAATTGTTTTTTTCAGACAGACTGGCTTGTTACCGCTGTCATGGCGGAATAAATTTTGCCCGGCCTGAATTGAAAACAGCAGAAGGTAAAACCGATTTTTATTTTAATACAGGATTGTATAATATTGACGGGAAGGGGAGTTACCCGGCAACGGATCACGGACTGGCAGCCAGTACCGGTAATCCGAGAGATGAAGGAAAATTCCGGGTGCCAATTCTGCGCAACCTCATTTTCACGGCACCGTATCTGCATGATGGTTCGGCGCAGACATTGGAGGAAGTGATCCGTGTATATGAAGAGGGTGGAAGAAATCTGACCCGTGGCCCCAATGCCGGTGATGGCCGGAAGAATCCGTTAAAAGATCCGTTGATAAAAGGATTTGTACTGACAGCCGGTGAACGAAAAGACCTGATACATTTTTTATATAGTCTTACTGATTCAGTTGTTTTAAATAAAAAGGAAAATGCAAACCCGTTCCGATAATGTGAAGCGTACCCTTGTGCGATCCGGCTGGCTGGCTGTTTTTGTCGGCTGTATGTACCTGCTAGGTGCCTGTGGAAATGCCGGCCCGAAAGAAAAGAAGATAGCCGGATATGATGAGGATGCCCGGAACGCGGTACTGTTGCCCATTGACAGTTTCAGTCGCGCCCCGTTTATACAGGAGCGGGTTACTGAGATAAAAGCAGCCCTGGCCCAACCCATACCGGTTTTGCTCTGCGGTGACAGCCTCAATCCGCAACAGCAGATGGCGCAACTACTGGCCCTTCGTGATTCGGTATTTACCCAGTTCCTGAAAGACCCGGTAACGCGGCTTCCATTCCGCAACGAAATTTTCGGCGTGTACCCGGCACGGCAAAGTGACCTGGTAACGGTTAAGCAACCGTATACTTTGCAGTCCACATTCCGGGTGGAAATGTATAATTACGCCATCAACAATACTTCTGTGGCACTCGTGGATGTACAGCAGCAGCAGGTACTGACCAGTTACTATATGAGTAATGTACAACCGGATATCTCCCGGCGCTTAACCAACCTGGCCATACAGATAGCCATCGAATCGCCGGAAGTGCAACAGGCACTCGGGATAAAACCGGAGGAGAAAGCAGCCCTGATGGCGAGCACTAAAACAGCGCTTAATCATTCCCGTTGTGAACGCAGCCGGCATCTTTGTGTAGCACCCACTTTTGTAAAAGGAGATAAGGCCTTATGGGCTATTGTGGATCTCACCGACCACCGCCTGGTGGGTATCCGCTGGACCAATGTGGGCAATGCAGGGCCGGCCGCACCCATGATTACGGAGAAAAGACTGCAGGATGATAAAATAACTTCCTGTTTTTGTGAAGTGGAACAACCACTGAAGAAGAATGGTTGGGATATGAAGTATATGCTTACCAGCAGTGACGGTTTGCGTATCAGTGATGTACTGTTTAACGGGCAACCCGTCCTTCGCAGTGCCAAACTGGTGGACTGGCATGTCAGTTACAGTGGAACGGATGGGTTTGGCTACAGTGACGCGGTGGGCTGTCCGTATTTCAGTCAGTCTGCTGTGGTAGCCTGGGAAATTCCCAAAGTGGCCGAACTGAAGGATGAGGCTGGTAAAGTGATCGGGTTTGTACTGGAACAAACATACCGCAGTGAAGGCTGGCCCACACCATGCAACTACAATTACCGGCAACGTTATGAGTTTTACAATGATGGACGATTCCGGGTAGCGGGTGCGAGTTTTGGCCGGGGCTGTGGCAATACAGGCACCTACCGGCCAGTATTCAGGATTGCATTTGCCGGGGATAAGAATGATTTCTTCGAATACAAGGAAAATGACTGGTCTCAGTGGAAGACGGAGCAATGGCAGGAGCAGGGTAGTCTGACCAGTTATACAACGGAAGGATACCAGTATAAAATCAGCGGCGGACAACAGGGCTATTTTGTAGAGCCCGGAAGAGGACAGTTTGGCGACGGAGGCCGGGGCGATTTTGCATTTATGTATGTTACCCGGCATCTGCCCGGACGGGATGAAGGTGAAAATGACCTCGTAACCATCGGTCCCTGTTGCAATACAGATTATCACCAGGGGCCCGAACAATTTATAGAACCGTCACCGGAAACGATACAGCAGTCTTCACTGGTGCTCTGGTACGTGGCACAAGTGCGTAATGATGACCGCAAAGGCAACGAATATTGCTGGGCCGAAAATGTGCTGGAGAATGGTATCTGGACTACAAAAGTGTATCCCTGCTTCACCGGTCCGATGTTTGTTCCCGTAAAAAAATAAATCCATGCTGACACCCCGTTCCACTCTATATAAAATCGCGGCAGGATTATTCCTGTGTGGTCTGCTGGTTTCCTGTAAAGAAAAGGAAGTGGAATTCACCAATAATGTTTGTCTCACGAACCCGCCTTTTGTAACGCAGCTTGGGTTTAATGCCCGGTTTTCATTTTTCAGTACCTCCGAAGAGAAAGTGATGGGCCTGGTATTACACCAGTCGGCAGAAGCCGGCGGAGCCAATGTCAGTATCGTGAAATCGTACCAACATCCTTCCTGGAAACAGGCAGGATGGCTGGCGCCGATTCAGCTTGATAAGAAAGGGAATATTTATACGGCACCCGCTCCGTTTATTCATGTATTGAATAATCCGGTTAAGGCGCAGAATACGGTTTGGAAAGTAGACGCGGTAACCGGTGTCATGGAAAAATTTATAGAACTGCCCTTGCCTGATTCTATCGGAAATCAGAACCCGTTTGGTATTATAGGGATGGTATTGCTTTGTGAAACCAATACTTTGTTTGTGTCCACCATCAGCGGGAGTGACCGTCAGCATGAACGGGGTGCGATCTATGCCATTGACCTGGACCAAAAGAAGATAATTGATCAACTGACTGCTACAGACGCCATGGGTTTGGGCATTTCCTATATCACCGGTTCAAGGAAACTCTATTTTGGAACGGGCCGGTCCAGTGATATTTATGCCATTGAGATTAACAGTAAAGGAAAATTTTCCGGGAAGCCGGAAAAGGAACTGACTATTGAAGGACTTGGACCTGCAGGCGATGATCGTGTAAGGAGAATACGGACAGATCAGCTTGGAAATCTGACCATTCATGGGATGGAGTTTAATTACAACCTTATCCCTCAACGGGAAAAAAAGGAAACCATTTACAAATTTGTGTTTGATGCATCGGCCAACAGCTGGATATATCAGTAAGACCAGATCTTTTTTTGGCTTCAGCATACAATCTTTTCAATAAGGGTAGAAATACAACCGGCTGTTTTGCATGTCCCTCATTTTATCGTACAAATACTAATTGTATAAAAAGACAAAGTATAATTACCTGTTTTTTTTTTACATTTTGGTGTCTGCTGTTCATTTAAAGCGGGATTGGTATTTTTACGATTAATAAATCTGCATATTTTACAAGAAAATACGTAAAATACTTGCAAGTATAAATACCGGGTATTATGTTTGTCTGCGAATCGAAATTATCCTAAGGAAGACAATAAATCCGTACAGACAGATCCAACAGGCGCCCCTGCTATGCCATCCTGCTCTCGGCAACATTGTTTTCCCGGAAAGATAAAATAACCCTTACCGTACACAATTGAAAACAATGAAACGCTTTTTTCAGACTTCCTGCTTTCCCCCCAAAATGGGTCCAATCTTATTTGGCATTTCCCTATTGTTTGTTTTTATATCGCACCCGAAAATTGCCAGAGCTCAGACGATGAGCCTGGGAAATACTATTTGGTGGGATGTGAATAACAATGGAATACAGGATTCTGGTGAACCCCGTGCCGAAAGTATACAGGTCCATTTATATCAGGATAATAATAATGATGGAGTGGCAGATCTTGGGTTTACCTCAATCAGTACATATACCAATTCAAGTGGACGGTACAATTTTACAAGTCTGGCTCCCGGCAGCTATTTTGTGGTGGTGGATGCAGGATGGGGATATTACCGCAGTACCGTGTCTGGAGGTGATCCTGATAATAATATTGACAGGGATAATAATGGTTTTTTTCAAAGTGTTTCGGATTACAAAATTTACAGCCAGACAATTACGCTCACAGAAAATGAGGAGCCCGATGGCACTGGAGCCGTCAATACAAATACCAACAATACCTGTGATTTTGGTATCTGGAAGGGGAATGGTTTGGGTGATCAGGTTTGGCTCGATAATAATGGCAATGGAATCTATGAAGGGGGTGAACCCGGGCTGGCCAATGTTACGGTCAGGTTGAAAGATAACAGCGGGAATGTACTGGCCACAACTGTAACTGATGCTAACGGTAAATATTTTTTTTATGATCCGGTTCAATACGGCGTGGTGAATTACCAGCTTGAATTTATTACACCTGCCGGCTATCTGCCCACGACTGGCAATACCGGTAGTGATGATGAAAAAGACAGTGATGCGGTATCAGGCATTATTTCCGGTGTTTATGTTCCGATTGGAGAGTGGAATAATTCATTTGATGCGGGTTTTGTACCCGCTCCGACCATATTGCCTGTAAAGCTTACCTCATTTGATGCCTGGCGGAAAGAGAAAAATATACAGCTCCGCTGGACTAGTGTATCCGAGTTCAATACAGATCGATTTATTGTGGAGAGAAGCACCGATGGTATCCATTATTCCGATGAAGCTATTGTGTTTGCAAAAGGAGCAGCCGATACAGAAACCACATATCAGTTTACAGATGATATTACTTCCCTTCAGGTACCCGTAGTTTATTACCGGCTTTGTATGCTGGATAAAAATGGCAGTATGTCCCGCTCTTCTGTGAAGATAGTCCGGCTGGAAGATCAGGCTGTGGAAGCACCGGCTATACGCCTTTTTCCCAATCCCGTGATTCATGAGATGAATATTACAATTCCCGACAGCTGGATGCAGAAGCAAATTGCAATTGATGTATATAATGCCGGGGGTGTGGTGGTGGCCCGGCTGAACAGTTCCGGTTTCAGTCAGTTAGAAATACTTAGACTGGATAAACTATCACCCGGCTATTATATTGTTAAAGCCCGGTGCGGTGAACAGTCTGTAACGCAGAAAATTATAAAGCAGTAATCAGTAAATCTGTTCAGTAAGGCTGCTAAAGATTAGCAGCCTTTTTTATTTTACAATTTTCAGGTCTGAAAGAAGGGTATCTTAATTATATTACGGGAAATACGGTTTTTACTTAATAATCCTCGGAAAAATTGCAAGTAATAAAAACTGCGTATTATGTTTGTGTCAGAATCGAACGAATCCTAAGAAAACAATCTAAATCCGACCCTGAAACAAACCTTTCTAAAAAGAAGTCATCCGCTTCTGTCTGTTTCAATGTTATATCCCGGTTTTAATTATAATCTCAGGTAAAGCTGATAGCCATTCGATTTTACCTAATACCCAAAAAAGAAAACCTTGAATAGTTTTTATTCTTTTATTATTGTTATTTGCTTTACAGTAATAGTAAGCTCTTTTTCATCTGTGGCAAATGCACAATTTACCACTCTTACCAACGAAACCCGGGTAAATACAACTACATCAGGCGATCAGATTGGATATTGGTGGACCGTTCGCACATTATCCATTCAGCTGGATGGAGGATACATTGTTGTCTGGATTGATACAGATGGCCTTGATGGTTCTGCTGAAGGGATTTTCGGGCAGCGGTTTAATGCCAGTGGCGCTAAAGTGGGAGTTGAATTTCAGGTTAATACCACCAGTACAGGTGATCAGTTTTCTCCAGCCATAGCCGTGGCACCCGATGGCAGTTTTGTAGTAGCATGGGAAGGCCCGGGTAACAGTATAGATGTGTGGGCAAAACGGTTTACAAAAGAGGGTGTAAAAGTTGCAAATGAGTTTTTATTAAATACAACTATTCCCGTAAGCCATCGGCCAACTACATCTTTCCGTAGTCAATTACTTTTTGTACCGGTGAGGCAAAAGTTCCGCTATCCTGTTGACGGGGTGATCGGCGATAACGCGTAAAACTTCTTTAAGCCAGGTGTAAGGTTCGATACCATGCATCATACAGGTACCGAGCAGCGAGTACAACATGCCACTGCGGCGTGCAGCTTCATGGGAGCCGGCGAATAAATAATTTTTCCGGCCCAAGGCCACAGGCCGGATGCTGTTTTCAACAGGATTGTTGTCGATACTCAGCCGGCCATCGTTTACATATTCAGATAACCTTTCCCAACGTTCAATGCTGTAGCCAAGCGCTTTGCCTATGGCACTTTTGGGAAGAGTTTGCACATACTGCTCTTTCACCCAGCTGCCCAGTTGCGTAAGGACGGGTACAGCTTCCCGCTGACGGACTTCCCGGATTTCATCTGCAGTGAGTATGGTGTCACGACAACGCCTCTCAATCTCATAGAGTTTTTGTATCTCTTGCATGGCATGAGAAGCACGGGCTTCATCATTATCCATGGCCTCATTGAACATGCGACGGGCATGCGCCATGCAATGGATCAATGTGATGCCTGCCTGTCCGGTAGGCAGGCCCGGCCTTTTGGCGAACACCTCATAGCCCACATAACCATCGGTTTGCAGATAACCCGTAAAGTTTTTCAGTATTTCTAGAGGGCCTTCCCGTCCGCGTCCTTCCTGATAATCAAAAAAAACGGTTTTTTCAAGGCTGTTCTGATATACCCAGTAATAACCCCGGTGCGTCTCTCCCTCTTTCTTTTTATCAAGTACTTTGATCGGCGTTTCATCGGCGTGCAGATAATTACTTTGCAGCACTTCTGTTTTTAGCGACTCAAACAATGGGGTGATCAGCTGACAGGTGTTACTCACCCAATCGGTGAGTGTGGAGTATGCCAGTTTAACGCCGGCTCTTTCAAAACGCTGCATCTGACGATGCAGGGGCAAGTGATCCACATACTTATCAATAACGATCTGTGCCAGCAGTCCTTCACCGGCCATGGCCTTTTCCAACGGACGGGAGGGCAGCGCACCAATCACAACACCTGTATTGTCAGGTTTGGCGTATTTAGCCCGGCGGTATTGTTTTACATACAACTCACCCGGCTCGTATTCCAGCACCTCAGTAACTTCATCATCTATTTTATTGCAGCCAGTGAGGTCTGCAGCCGGTTCAATCAGGATCACTTCCCGGCGAAGACTTTCCGGCAACTTCATACGACCCGGATGCACCAGGGGCTTTGTCTCCACATTAACTGATGTCCGCGTATAGCTGATCTTTTTAGCGTCCACCACACTGCAGGCGGCCACTTCTTCCGCCGTAATATCGAGCGCCAGTTGTGAAGGGATGCTTTGGGGGATAAACCGTTCGTGCCTGGAACCAAAAATCATTTTCTGTAACTGTGCCAGCTGTTGTTCCAGGGCGATGATCCGCACCTGGCTCTGTTCGTAAAGTTGCAGAAGTTGTTTGTAT
>Ga0209573_1004446_pt1 | contig 13781 bp, 10 predicted proteins | sample TNRBio252014_DNA_FD_185870 | JGI IMG/M metagenome (GOLD analysis project Ga0209573, IMG submission 185870) | Wastewater treatment Type I Accumulibacter community from EBPR Bioreactor in Madison, WI, USA - TNR Reactor_6/25/2014_ DNA (SPAdes)... | ecosystem: Engineered > Bioreactor > EBPR >...
CGACGCTGCGGGCCGGCAGGTCGCTCCGCACGATCAGCGCATGCTGAAGGTCGGCCAGCCCGGCGACGGGAATGAAATCCTTCACCGGGTCATAGCCCGCCTCCTTCAGCAGGAAGGCGTTGGTGGCGTGCGTCTGATTGGTGCCGAGCACCAGCGTATGGCCGTCCTTCTCGCCGGTCGCCACGGCGCGGGTGCCGATCGAGCCGGCACCGCCGGGCTTGTTCTCGACGATCGCCGGTTGGCCGAGCGCGGCTTGCAGTTCCTGCGCCACGATGCGGGCCAGCGCGTCGGTCGGCCCGCCGGGCGGATAGGGCACGACGATGCGCACGGTCCGGCTCGGAAACCCCTGCGCCAGTGCCTGGCCGGAACAGGCCGCCAGCGCCGCAAGGGCCAGCACGCCACGGCGGGACAATCGGGTCGTCTCAGTCATGCATCACCTGTCAAAACCGCCTTCATGAGGCAAAATCGCTTGAAGCCGCCCCGTAGCTTGCCTAAAGAGGGCGGTCCCTTGTCGGACAAGCTGTCACTCCCGGAGCATTCTGTCATGGCCTTTCTTGCCGACGTCCTCAGTGTCGTAAAGCCCTCAGCCACCATCGCGCTGACCCAGATGGCGCGCGACCTGAAAGCCAAAGGCAAGGATGTCATCTCGCTCTCGGTCGGCGAGCCGGATTTCGACACCCCGCAGAACATCAAGGATGCGGCGATTGCCGCCATCCAGCGCGGTGAAACCAAGTACACCCCCGTCGCCGGCATCCCGGCGCTGCGCGAGGCGATCTCGGCCAAGTTCAAGCGCGAGAACGGCCTCGACTACAAGCCGAGCCAGACCATCGTCGGCACCGGCGGCAAGCAGATCCTGTTCAACGCCTTCATGGCGACGATGAACAAGGGCGATGAGGTCATCATCCCCGCCCCCTACTGGGTCAGCTATCCGGAAATGGTCGCCCTGTGCGGCGGCACCCCGGTGGCCTTGCCCACCCGCATCGAGGAAGGCTACAAGCTGACCGCCGAGGCGCTGGAGAAGGCCATCACCCCGCGCACCAAGTGGTTCATCTTCAATTCCCCGTCCAACCCCTCGGGCGGCGCCTACACCCGCGCCGAACTGAAGGCGCTGACCGACGTGCTGATGCGCCACCCGCAGGTGTGGGTGCTCACCGACGATATGTACGAGCACCTGACCTTCGGCGATTTCGTGTTCTCCACCCCGGCTCAGGTCGAGCCCGGCCTGTATGACCGCACGCTCACCGTCAACGGCGTCTCGAAAGCCTATGCCATGACCGGCTGGCGCATCGGCTATGCCGGCGGCCCGGACAAGCTGATCAAGGCGATGGACATGGTGCAGGGCCAGCAGACCTCGGGCGCCTGCTCGATCGCCCAGTGGGCCGCGGTGGAGGCGCTGAATGGCCCGCAGGACTTCATTCCGATGTCCAAGAAGGTGTTTCAGGAGCGGCGCGATCTTGTCGTCTCGATGCTCAATCAGGCGCGCGGCCTCTCCTGCCCGACGCCGGAGGGCGCCTTCTATGTCTACCCCTCCTGCGCCAACCTGATTGGCAAGAAGGCCCCCTCGGGCAAGGTGATCGCCACCGACGAGGATTTCGTGATGGAACTGCTCAACACCGAAAGCGTCGCTGCGGTTCACGGCACCTCGTTCGGCCAGGGCCCCAACTTCCGCGTCTCCTACGCCACCTCGAACGACAAGCTGGAAGAGGCCTGCCGCCGCATCCAGCGCTTCTGCAACACGCTGGTCTGACGGGCCGGCTTGGCGGATTGTAAATTTTTCGTTAGAAGACGGCGCTGTCCGATCCTCGGGCAGCGCCGATTTCATGTGGGAGCCGTCTGTTTGAGCCGACCGAACTGGAAAACCCGCGTCAGCGTCGCCTCAGTTCTGATCGGCGGCTTAGCGGTGCTTTCTCCAGCGCTGGCTCAGGGTCCGGCCCTGTCCCTGTTGCCGCGCGATCATGCGGTCCGCTCCGGCCCGTTGTTTTCCGTCGGCATCCGGGCGCATGTGCCGGTGCCCATCCCCCGGCCGTTCCTGCCCTCGGTGAAGGCCGCTGAGCCGGCGACGGACGATGAGGATACGGCTGAAACACCGGCAACCCCGCCCGCCCCAGCCTCGAAAGCCCAGAGCAGCGGCCTGCCGCGTCTCGTCAAGGTGCCGCTGCCGCCCATCCCGGACCGGCCGAGGGCGAAGGCTGTCGCCGCCGCCCAGCCCGGGAGCGAGGCCGCTCCCGCGCTTCAGGCCACGCAGGTCACCGCCCTGGCGCCGATCCCGGCCCCGGCCCGTCGTGCCACCGGCATCTTCAGCCTGTTCGAACAGGCAGAGCCAACCGACGACAATCATGCGGGCAGCGGCGATTCCGCGCTGATCCGCCCCACCGGGGCCAGTCTGGCGCCCGCGGCCCCGCTCTTGCAATCGCCGGTTCCCGTGCCGCGCGCCGGCGTCAAGGTCATCGCCCGGCTCGACCTCGAAGATCCGTTCCGGCAGAGAAAGAAGACCCCGGCCACCCTCAAGGACGAGCAGGAGGACGACGATGATTACGAGTCCGGCTCGGTCGAGAAACAGGTCGCCAGCGTCCAGATCTCCTGCCTCAAACCGCAATTGATGGCCCTGATCCACAAGGCTGGCGACCATTTCGGCGCCACCCCGGTCATCACCTCGGGCTATCGCGACCATGGCCGGCGCGGCAGCCTGCACCGCAGCTGTGAGGCCGCCGACTTCATCGTCCCCGGCGTTGGCGGTGGCGAACTGGTCGCCTTCCTGCGCAAGCAGCCGGGCGCCGGCGGCGTCGGCACCTATTGCCACACCAAATCGGTGCATATCGACATCGGCGAGCCGCGCGACTGGCGTTATTGCGGCCGGGGCCGCAGCTATTTCGCCCTGCGCGCGCCGGTGATCGAAACCGCCCGCAAGTGAGCCCCATGCTGGCACCGCTGGACGAGGCACGCGCTGCCGTTGCCGGCGCGACCTGCTGGGTCCTCTCGGACGGCAAGGCCGGCGACGAGGCGCAATGTCTCGGCGTCGCCGAGCGGCTCGGCCTGACGGCCGAAATCCGCCGCGTTGCGCCCCGGCCGCCGTTTGTCTGGCTGATGCCCTGGGGCGGCATCGACCCGCGCGAAGGTCCCTCGCGTGCCGGCAGCCCGCTCGCCGGCCCCCTGCCCGATCTCGCCATCGCCTCGGGCCGGCGCACCGTGCCCTATCTGCGCAAGCTCAAGGCGCTCTCGGGCGGGCGCACCTTCACCGTGTTCCTCAAAGACCCGCGCACCGGTCCCGCCACGGCGGATTTCATCTGGGCCCCGGCGCATGACCGCATCACCGGGCCGAACGTGCTGAAGACCGTCACCTCGCCCCATCGCATCGCGCCCGAGCGGCTGGCCGCCGCCGCGGCGGCCGACGGCTACGGGCTGGCGCGCCTGCCACGCCCGCGCATCGCCCTGCTGATCGGCGGCAACAGCCGCCACCACACCTTCAGCGAGGCGGACACCACGCGCCTGATAAGTGCGGTCGAGCGCCTCGCCGCCAGCCGCGCCGGCTTGATGGCCACCGCCTCGCGCCGCACGCCGGATGCGCTGGCCGCGCGCCTTGCCGCCATCGTCCGTCAGGCAGGCGGCTTCTGGTGGGATGGCACCGGCACCAACCCGTTTCTGGCCATGCTGGCGCTGGCCGACGGCGTGGTGGTCACCGTCGATTCCGTCAACATGGTCGGCGAGGCGGCGGCGACCGGAAAGCCGGTGCTGACCTTCGCCCCTTCGGGCGGCACTGCGAAAATCACAGCTTTCTTGAACGAACTGGAGCGATTGGGCGCCATCCGCCCTTTCACCGGCGCGATCGAGACCTATACTTACCAGCCCATCGACTCCACACCGGCCATCGCCATCGAACTGGCGCGGCGCTATGCCGCCCATCGGCACGGCCGGGCATGACAGGACAGGCCATGACGCACGCTCCCCGCCACGCCAAGGTAATCATCATCGGTTCGGGCCCGGCCGGCTACACCGCCGCCATCTACACCGCCCGTGCCATGCTCAAGCCGCTGATGATCTCCGGCTTCGAGCCGGGCGGACAGTTGATGATCACCACCGATGTCGAGAACTACCCCGGCTTCGCCGATGTCATCCAGGGTCCCTGGCTGATGGAGCAGATGCGGCTTCAGGCCGAGCATGTCGGCACCGAGATGATCTCGGACCATGTGACGGCGGTGGATTTCGACCGGCGCCCCTTCGTCCTGTCCTGCGATTCCGGCGCAACCTACACCGCCGATGCGCTCATCATCGCCACCGGCGCCAAGGCCAAATGGCTGGGCACCCCGTCGGAGGAGAAGTTCAAGGGCTTCGGCGTCTCGGCCTGCGCCACCTGCGATGGCTTCTTCTATCGCAACAAGGATGTGGTGGTGGTCGGCGGCGGCAACTCGGCGGTGGAAGAAGCGCTCTATCTGGCCAACCTCGCCAGTTCGGTGACGCTGGTGCACCGGCGCGACAGCTTGCGCTCGGAAAAGATCCTTCAGGACCGCCTGCTCAGCCACCCGAAGATCAGGCCGGTGTGGGACAGCGAGATCGCCGAGATCTGCGGCAGCGAGGACCCGCTGTCGGTGACGCATGTGAAGCTGCGCAACGTCCGCACCGGGGCGCTCAGCGAGGTGAAGACCCACGGCGTCTTCGTCGCCATCGGCCACAAGCCCGCCTCCGACATCTTCGCCGGCAAGCTCGCCATGAAGCCGTCGGGCTATCTGATCACCGAGCCGGGCAGCACCCGCACCACCGTGCCCGGCGTGTTCGCGGCCGGCGACGTGGCCGACGAAACCTACCGTCAGGCGGTCACCGCGGCGGGCATGGGCTGCATGGCCGCGCTGGAGGCAGAGCGCTGGCTGCATGCCAGCGCGCAGAAGCAGGCTGCCGAATAAAGTGGCGCAAAAGCGCCGCCGCAGCGCTTTCGTCCTTGCTTTTCGCTGCATGGCTTGCCACCCTGCCATGCAATAAATGGGAGGCGGCCAAAGGGAGGGGGCGACGCTGCGCTGGGAGGCGACGCGCACCATAAACTTCCGGCCGGAAGGGGATGGACTGGGACAAGGTTCGGATTTTCCATGCCGCCGCAGCCGCCGGCAGCCTGACCAAGGCCGGTGATTCGCTCGGTCTCAGCCAGTCCGCCGTCAGTCGGCAGGTCAGCGCGCTGGAAAGCGAACTGAAGGTGCCGCTGTTCCATCGCCATGCCCGCGGACTGGTGCTGACCGAGCAGGGCGAGTTGCTGTTCCGCACCGCCCGCGATCTGGTCAGCAAGCTCGACCAGACCCAGGCGCTGCTGATGGACAGCCGGCAGAAGCCGGACGGACTGCTCAAGGTTACGGCCAACATCGGGCTGGGCGCGCACTGGCTGACCCCGCGTCTGGGCGAATTCCTCGAACAATATCCCGACATCGAGTTGCAGATCATCCTGACCGACGACGAACTCGACCTTGCCATGCGCGAGGCCGACGTCGCCATCCGCCTGCGCCAGCCGGTGCAGGGCGACCTGATCCGCCGCAAGCTGTTCACCGTGCATTTCCACGCCTTCGCCTCGCCGGACTATCTCAAGCGGCACGGCCAGCCGCGCACGGTGGCCGAACTGGACCAGCACCGCCTGCTCACCTTCGGCGGCGACATTCCGGGCTACCTCAAGAACCTGAACTGGCATCTCGTCGCCGGCCGCGACCCCAAGGAGCCGCGTCGCTCGATCATGATGGTCAACAACCTGACCAGCCTGCTGCGCGCCGTGCAGAGCGGCATCGGCATTGCCGTCCTGCCCGATTATCTGATCGATGCCTCCAGCGGCATCTCGCAGGTGCTCGCCTCCGAATCGATGCCGGAGCTGGAATGCTACTTTGTCTTCGCCGAAAGCCTGAAGGGCGTGGCCCGCGTCCAGGCCTTCCGCGACTTCATCGTCAGCAAGGCGCAGCGCTGGGCGTTCTGACGCCGATTTTCGCAAGATATCCTGAATTTATCCACGTTGACCAAACGGCAGGCGCATTCACGCGCCGGCATGATCCATTCCAGCCCTGCCATGTGTAAACAGCATGCCAGTTATCCAATATTTACCCATTGTGCATCGCAACGGAATGTACGATATCTAAGTTCATCAAGGCGCTGGCCGCACATCTCCTCCCGGTGTTGAGCCCCCTTGATGATCTGGTGCTCGAATCTCCTCCCGGTTGAGCACCGTTAAGCCGGATACCCTGAAGCGTATATTTTCAGGGTATCCGGCCTTATTTTTTCCAGCCCATCGTTGGTGAACCGCGCACCCCGCCCTCAGGTGAACAGCTTCTGCCCTGTCAGCCCGCTGTAGAGGCCCGCAACCTCCTCGGCATAGCCGTTGTAGAGCTGCGTCTTCACCCGTACGCCGCTGCCCAGAATCTCCTCGCTGGCCTGGCTCCAGCGCACATGCGGCACATCCGGGTTCACATTGGCCCAGAACCCATATTCGTCGGGCTGCAACTGCTCCCACAGGGACACCGGCCGCTTCTCGACAAAGGTGAACTTGCGGATCGACTTGATGCTCTTGAACCCGTACTTCCACGGCACCGCCAGCCGCAGCGGCGCGCCGAACTGCTTGGCCAGCGGCTTGCCATAGGCCCCGGTGACCAGAAAGGCGAGATCGTGCGCCGCCTCCTCGATCGTCAGCCCCTCGACATAGGGCCAGGGATAGACGGTGGAGCGCTGCCCCGCCGCCATCTTGACATCGAGGAAGCTCTCCATGCGCACATATTTGGCGCTGGCCAGCGGTTTCACCCGGTCGAGGAAGGCCTTGAACGGAAATCCGCTCCACGGCGCGGCGAACGACCAGGTCTCGACGCAGCGATGGCGATAAAGCCGCTCTTCCAGCGGCATCGAGCGGATCAGGTCGTCGATCCCCAGTTCGAGCGGCTTGTCCACCAGCCCGTCGACGCTGATCGTCCACGGCCGCAGCACCAGCGCCCGGGCGCGGCGGGCCGTCGCCTTGCCGCTACCGAACTCGATGAAGTTGTTATAGTCCCCCGAATCGCTCTCCGCCGTGATCGGCCGGTCGAGCGTGTAGCGGTCGTTGCGCTTCACCGGATAGAGCGCCAGCGTCGGATCGTCATCGATCCGCTGGGCAAGGGCGGGGGCGGTCATGAGCCCCGCCCCCATCAGCGCCCCGCCCGCCATCAGCCCGCGGCGATTCAGCACCACCTCTTCCGGCGTTGCGGCGGTCTCGGGCAAGGCCCAGTTCGGTTTGCGTCTGATCAACATGAAACGGGTCCCCTCCGGTCTGTCCCGGAAGAGATAGCGCGCGCCGCTCTCACGTCAAAGTCACGCCCCGGCGAGGCTCAGTCCAGCTTCGCCTTCGGCGCCTCGTCGCGCAGCACGCGGCGCAGGATCTTGCCGACGTTCGATTTCGGCAGGGAGTCGCGGAAATGGACGTGGCGCGGCACCTTGTACCCGGTCAGTTCCTCGCGGCAGAAGGCCCGCACCGCGTCCTCGCTCAGCGACGGGTCCTTCTTCACGCAATAGGCGATCACCGCCTCGCCGGAATGCTCGTCGGGCGTACCGACCACCGCCACTTCCAGAATGCCGGGATGCCGGGCAATCACTTCTTCCACCTCGTTGGGGAAGACGTTGAAGCCGGAAACCAGGATCATGTCCTTCAGCCGGTCGACGATCTTGAATTGCCCGTCCGCCAGCATCACCGCGATGTCGCCGGTGCGGAAATACCCATCCTGCGTCATCACCTTGGCGGTCTCGTCCGGCCGGTTCCAGTATCCGGCCATCACCTGCGGACCGCGCACACACAGTTCGCCCGATTTGCCGACCGGCTCGTCGTGCCCCTCGTCGCTGCGGATCACCACGTCGGTGGAGGGCACGGGATAACCGATGGTGCCGGAAAATTCATCCAGCCCGGGGCTGTTCAGCGTCACCACCGGCGAGGTTTCCGACAGGCCGTAGCCTTCGAGGATGGCCGTGCCGGTCAGTTCCTTCCAGCGGCGCGCCACCGAGGATTGCAGCGCCATGCCGCCCGCCACCGCGGCGGTGAGGTGCGAAAAATCGACCGACTTGATCTCGGGATGGTTGGCAAGGGCGTTGTAGAGCGTGTTGACGCCCGAGAACATCGTCACCCTGGCCTTCTTCAGCGTCGCCACGAAGCCGTCGATATCGCGCGGATTGGCGATCAGCAGGCATTCCGCCCCCACCCGCCACATCAGCACGCAGCAGCAGGTCAGCCCGAAGATGTGATAGAGCGGCAGCGCGGTGACCATCACGTGGTTGGGCACGCTGTGCAGCTTGAGTTGCAGCCAGGTCTCGATCTGCACAACGTTGGCCGCGACATTGCCGTGCGTCAGGGTGGCGCCCTTGGACACGCCTGTGGTGCCGCCCGTGTATTGCAGGAAGGCGACGTCGCCTTGTGTCACACTCACCGGCGCCAGCTTGGCGGCCCGCCCGCGCGCGAACACCTCGGGGAACAGCACCGCGCCGGGAATAGACCAGGCAGGAACGGATTTGCGGATGCGCTTGACCACGAAATTGATCAGGTGCCCCTTGAGGCCGAGCAGGTCGCCCGGCCGCACGATCACCACCCGGCGGATCGCCGTGCCGGCCATGGCCTCCTGCACGACATGGGCGAACTGCTCCATCACGAAGATGGTGGTGGCGCCCGAATCCTTGAGCTGATGCGCCAGTTCGCGCGGCGTGTAGAGCGGGTTGACGTTGACGACCACGAACCCGCCCAGCAGCACGCCGAACAGGCTGACCGGATAGGCCATGATGTTCGGCATCATCAGCGCAATGCGCTCGCCGCGCGCGCAGCCCTCGCGTTGCAGCCAGCCGGCCACCGCCTCGGCACTGGCCAGCGTCTGGGCAAAGCTCAGCTTCTTCTCGAAACTCTCGAAGGCCGGCCGGTCCGGAAACTCGGCCGCCGCCTTGCGGATCATGTCGACCAGCGTGCCGGCTGCCGCCAGATCGATCGATCTTGCCACCTCCGGCGGATAATGATCCAGCCAGGGACGCTTCACCTCACCGCTCGCCATGGTCATCCTCCCGAATGCTGCCGGCGCGCCGGCATGACCATTTTGTTTATATATGACGTATCGGGTGCCGCCTCTCGCTTGTCGAGTGAATTGATCGCGATCCGCCTAAAAATTCAGCGGAAGGCGACCTTGACCACCTCGTAGCTCTTGGCGCCGCCCGGTGTGTTCATTTCGAAGCTGTCGCCGGTTTTCTTGCCGATCAGCGCCCGCGCGATCGGCGAGGAGATCGAGATGCGCCCGGCCTTCACGTCGGCTTCGGAATCGCCGACGATCATGTAGACCTTTTCCTGCTCGGTATCCTCGTCGAGCAGGGTGACGGTGGCGCCGAACTTGATGGTGTCGCCCGACAGTTTCGAGGCGTCGATCACCTCGGCGCGCGAAATGATGCTTTCGAGTTCGCCGATCCGGCCCTCGTTCAGCGCCTGTGCTTCCTTGGCCGCCGAATATTCGGCGTTCTCCGACAGGTCGCCGTGGGCGCGCGCTTCCTGAATGGCCAGGATGATTCGCGGCCGCTCTTCCTGCTGGCGGCGCTTAAGTTCGACTTCAAGGGCAGCAAAACCCTTGGGCGTCATCGGAACACGTTCCATGGTCGATCCAGTTTAGAAAATTCCACCGCCCGCAGGGGTGTGCCCCCACGCAGCCGGCAACCGTTGTGATGCAGCGTTCCCCGCCCCTCAGGCGGCGAAGTACTCTTGCAGCGCGCGGACGCTCAGATCCCCTTCAAGGTAGGCCCGAATGCCCTCGGCCGCCGCCACCGCCCCGGACAGAGTGGTGTAATACGGCACCTTGTGCAAGAGGGCGGCGCGGCGCAATTCCTTCGAATCGGACATGGCCTGCGCACCGTCGGTGGTATTGAACACCAGCTGCACGCCCCCGTTCTTGATCGCGTCGACGATGTGAGGGCGTCCCTCCAGCACCTTGTTGATGCGCTGGCAGGGCACGCCATTGTCGGTGAAGTAGCGCGCCGTGCCGCCGGTTCCGATGATCTTGAAGCCATGGCGGGTCAGGATTCGGATCGAATCGAGAATGCGCGGCTTGTCGTCGTCGCGCACCGAAACGAACACCGTGCCGCCCTTCGGCACCTTCGAGCCGGCGCCGAGCTGGCTCTTGGCGAAGGCGATGCCGAACGAGCGGTCGAGGCCCATCACCTCGCCGGTCGAGCGCATCTCCGGCCCCAGCACCGTATCGACACCGGGGAACCGGTTGAACGGGAACACCGCTTCCTTGACGCCGACATGGTTCGGCAGCTCGGTCTTCAGCGCGAAGCTGGCCAGCTTCTCGCCCGCCATCACCCGCGCCGCGATCTTGGCGTAGGGCTTGCCCATCACCTTGGCAACGAAGGGCACCGTGCGCGAGGCGCGCGGGTTCACTTCCAGCACATAGATGACGTCGTCCTTGATCGCGTACTGCACGTTCATCAGCCCGACGACATCAAGCGCCAGCGCAAGATCGCGCGTCTGGCGCTCAAGCTCGGCGATGGTGGCGGGCGAGAGCGAGCGCGCCGGCAGCGAACAGGCCGAATCGCCCGAATGGATGCCGGCCTCCTCAATGTGCTCCATGATGCCGCAGATGAAGGCGTCCTTGCCGTCGGCAAGACAATCCACGTCGATTTCGATCGCATCGGTCAGATAGCGGTCGAACAGCAGCGGGTTGCGGCCGAGCACGGTGTTGATCTGCCCCGTCTTGTCGTTGGGGTAGCGCGCCTTCACATCCGAGGGGATCAGGCTGGGCAGCGTGCCGAGCAGATAGTCGTCGAACGCCTCCTGATCGCGGATGATCGCCATCGCCCGTCCACCCAGCACGTAGGACGGGCGCACCACGAACGGGAAGCCGAGCTTGTCGGCCTCGTCGCGGGCCTTTTCCACCGAATAGGCGATGCCGTTCTGCGGCTGGCGCAGCTTGTGCTTGTCCAGAAGGCGCTTGAACCGGTCGCGGTCTTCGGCAAGGTCGATCGCATCGGGCGAGGTGCCGAGGATCGGGATGTTCGCCGCTTCCAGCGCCTCGGCCAGCTTCAGCGGCGTCTGCCCGCCGAACTGCACGATGACGCCGGCCAGCTCGCCCGCCTCCTGCTCCTTGGCCATGATCTCCAGCACGTCCTCCTCGGTCAGCGGCTCGAAATACAGCCGGTCCGAGGTGTCGTAGTCGGTTGACACGGTTTCGGGGTTGCAGTTGACCATGATGGTCTCATAGCCCGCATCGCTGAGCGCGAAACAGGCGTGACAGCAGCAATAATCGAACTCGATGCCCTGTCCGATGCGGTTCGGTCCGCCGCCCAGAATCACCGCCTTCTTGCGGTCCGACGGCCGCGCCTCGTCCGCCGGCGCTCCGGCGAAGGGGTGCTCGTAGGTCGAGTACATATAGGCGGTCGGCGAGGCGAATTCGGCCGCGCAGGTGTCGATGCGCTTGTAGACCGGGCGCACGCCGAGCCCATGGCGCAAGGCGCGCACTTCGGCCTCGGATTTCTGCGTCAGCGTTGCAAGGCGCTTGTCGGAAAAGCCCATGGCCTTCAGCGAACGGAAGGCGCCCGGCGTTGCCGGCAGACCGAGCCGGCGCACCTTGCCCTCCGCGTCGACGATCTCCTTGATCCGTTCAAGGAACCACGGGTCGATCTTGCACGATTGATGCACCTCGTCGATCGAGAAGCCGAGGCGGAAGGCCTGCCCCACCTGCAACAGCCGGTCCGGCGTCGGCGTGCCGATGGCCTTGCGGATGGCATTGTGGTTCTCGCCCTTGCCCACCCCCTCGATCTCGATCTCGTCGAGGCCGGTCAGCCCGGTTTCGAGGCTGCGCAGCGCCTTTTGCAGCGATTCGTGGAAGGTCCGGCCGATCGCCATCGCCTCGCCCACCGACTTCATCGACGTGGTCAGCACCGGGTCGGCACCGGGGAATTTCTCGAAGGCGAAGCGCGGGATCTTGGTGACCACATAGTCGATCGTCGGCTCGAACGAGGCCGGCGTGACGCCGCCGGTGATGTCGTTGGCGATCTCGTCCAGCGTGTAGCCGATGGCGAGCTTGGCCGCGACCTTGGCGATGGGGAAGCCCGTCGCCTTGGAGGCCAGCGCCGAGGAGCGCGAGACGCGCGGGTTCATCTCGATGACGATCATCCGCCCGGTTTGCGGATCGACCGCGAACTGCACGTTCGAACCGCCGGTCTCCACGCCGATCTCGCGCAGCACCGCCAGCGAGGCGTCGCGCATGCGCTGATATTCCTTGTCGGTCAGCGTCAGCGCCGGGGCCACCGTGATCGAATCGCCGGTATGCACGCCCATCGGGTCGATGTTCTCGATCGAGCAGACGATGATGCAGTTGTCGTGCTTGTCGCGCACGACCTCCATCTCATACTCCTTCCAGCCGAGCACCGATTCCTCGATCAGCACCTCGGAGGTCGGCGAGGCGTCGATGCCCCGTTCGACGATGTCGATGAATTCTTCCTTGTTGTAGGCGATGCCGCCGCCCGTGCCGCCCATGGTGAACGAGGGGCGGATGATCGCCGGCAGGCCGATGTCCTTCAGCGCATCCAGCGCCTGGCCCAGCGTCTTGATGTGGTGCGAGCGCGGCGTTTCAAGCCCGATCTTGGTCATCGCCTCGCGGAACAGCTCGCGATCCTCGGCCTTGTCGATGGCATGGGCGGTGGCGCCGATCAGTTCGACACCGAACTTCTCCAGAACGCTGATCTTGCCGCCGTTGCCGTCATCCAGCGCACGCTTGTTCAGCGACAGCGCGCAGTTCAGCGCCGTCTGGCCGCCCATGGTCGGCAGCACGGCAAAGCCCTTCGAGCGGTCGCCGCGCTCCTTCTCGATGATCTTGGCGACAATCTCCGCCGTGATCGGCTCGACATAGGTCGCGTCCGCCAGCTCCGGATCGGTCATGATCGTCGCCGGGTTGGAGTTGACCAGAACGATCCGGTAGCCCTCCTCCTTCAGCGCCTTTACCGCCTGTGTGCCGGAATAGTCGAACTCGCAGGCCTGACCGATGACGATCGGGCCGGCGCCGATGATGAGGATGGTCTCGATATCTGTTCTTTTCGGCATTTCAGAGCTTTACGCGCAAGCTGCCCGGCGCATGTCCCCCGAGAGGAGCGCGGGCAGGGATGGATCGTTGTTGCTGAAGCGCCGATATAGACTGCAAGGGCCGCAGGGCCAAGGGAAATTCGGCCGGACGCTGCAATGTTTGTTGAGGGTCAGCCGGCGGCGGCCTCACGGCTGCACATGCGCCGGGTCCATCCAGAACGGTTCCCACAGGTGCCCGTCGGGGTCCTCGATGGTGCGCTGATACATGAAGCCGTAGTCGCGCGCAGGGCGCGGCTCGCTCCCGCCGGCAGCCAGCGCCCGCGCCAGCATCTCGTCCACCTCGGCCCGGCTGGCACAATCGAACGCCACCAGAACCTCGCTCACCTGCCGCGCATCGGCCACCGGCCGCGGCGTGAAGCCGGCGAAAAACGGTTCCGTCAGCAGCATCACATGGTTCTCCGGGCCCACGACCATGCAGGCGGCATTCTGATCGGTGAACTGCGGATTGAAGCTGAAGCCGAGCGCGGCGAAGAACGTCTTGCTGCGCTCAAGGTCGCGCACCGGCAGATTGACGAACAGCTTTCTGACCATCTCAGCCCCTTTCGTGCCGCAAAGCCAGATATGGCGCTGCCCCCGATTGGCAACCCTGCCCCATGACAGCCACTCCAAATCCGGCTATGGCCCAGCCATGCTCGCCCTTGCCCGCCAGTTCCTCGCCTTCTTTGGCGTCGGCCTCGTCGCCGCGATCGCGCATTATTCCGTGCTG
>Ga0209573_1004447_pt1 | contig 13776 bp, 11 predicted proteins | sample TNRBio252014_DNA_FD_185870 | JGI IMG/M metagenome (GOLD analysis project Ga0209573, IMG submission 185870) | Wastewater treatment Type I Accumulibacter community from EBPR Bioreactor in Madison, WI, USA - TNR Reactor_6/25/2014_ DNA (SPAdes)... | ecosystem: Engineered > Bioreactor > EBPR >...
GAACTCGCACAACGCCCGCACCGGCTCATGCACCGGAATCGCCGCCTCGCGCAGACGCATCCCGACCCTGGACTGTTGGGCGATTTCATTGACTGCGCTGCCCAACCCGCCCCGCGTCAGATCGCGCAGGCAATGCAGGCCGGGAACAGCGGCGACCATCGCTGCGACCAGGGTGTGCAACGCCGCCGTATCCGACTCAATGGGTGCGTCGAAGCGAAGATTCTCCCGCTGCGCCAGCACCGCCAGGCCGTGATCGCCCAGTGCGCCACTGAGCAGCAGGACATCGCCCGGTTGCGCCCGGTGGGCGGAAATGTCCACGCCGTCCGGGATGACGCCGATGCCGGTGGTGGTGATAAACACCCCATCGCCTTTCCCCCGTTCCACCACTTTAGTATCGCCGGTCACAATGGGAACGCTGGCCTGCTTTGCCGCCCGCGCCATCGACTCGACAATTTTTTGCAGATCGGTCAGTGGGAAACCTTCCTCCAGAATAAACGTCGCGGCTAGATAAAGCGGTCGGGCGCCAGTCATCGCCACATCATTGATCGTGCCGTGAACCGACAGGCAGCCGATGTCGCCGCCGGGAAAGAACAGGGGGGAAACGACATGGCTGTCGGTGGCCATCGCCAGTCGACCGGGCGGAACAGTGAGATGCGCGCCATCGTCCTGGGCGCGCAACCATTCATTGTCGAACGCGGCCAGAAACAGCTCTTCAATCAATTGCGCCATGGCCCGGCCACCGCCGCCATGGCTCAGTTCAACAACGCCGTGTTTCAAATCGAGGGGCATGGCGGACGGGTCAGCCGAAACCGGCCATAGTGATAATGCGCTGCACAGGCGCCTTCAGCGGAAACCATGCAGGAACCCAAGGGGTGATCCGGCGTACAGGCCGTCGCAAACACCTTGCACTCTTCAGGGCGCTTGACGCCGCGCAACACTTCGGCGCAGACACAGGCTTTATGATCCGTCACGGGAATATTGGGGATTGTGAAGCGGTGCTCGGTGTCCCATGCGGCAAATTCCGGGCGGATGGCGAGCGCACTGTCCGGCAATTCACCCAGCCCGCGCCATTCAAAGCTCGAACGGGGCGTGAAGACTTCCGCCATCAGGCGTTGTGCTTTCCGGTTGCCTGCCGGCTGAACGGCGCGGGTGTATTCATTTTCCACGCGAGTTTCGCCCGCGTTGATCTGACGGATCAACATCAGAATGGACTGCAATACGTCCAGCGGCTCAAAGCCAGCGATGACCAGCGGGCGATGATGCTCAGCCGCGACGAATTCGTAAGGCTGGCTGCCAATGACGGTGCTGACGTGGGCTGGGCCGATGAAGCCGTCAATGGGGTCCTTGACCTCTCCCGAGGAAGGCAGCAAGGCCCGCAACGCTGGCGGGGTGAGAACATGGTTGCAATAGACGCTGAAGTTACCCAACTTGTCGCGCTGGGCTTGCCGAAGGGCGACCGCAGTCGGCGGGGTGGTCGTCTCAAAGCCAATAGCGAAGAATACAATGGACTGGTCTGGATGAGCGTGGGCCATCGCCAGGGCGTCATCCACCGAGTACACCATCCGCACATCCGCCCCGCGCGCCTTGGCTTTGAGCAAGGTGTCGCCCTGCGCACCGGGGACGCGCAATAAGTCGCCATAACCGCACAGTATCACCCGCTCCCGTTCCACCAAATCAATCGCTGCCTGCAAGCGTCCACTCGGCAAGACACAGACCGGACAACCGGGACCGTGAATCAGTCGCAGGTTGGCAGGCAACAAATCTTCAATGCCGTAGCGGCAGATGGCGTGAGTATGGCCGCCGCAGAATTCCATTAGGGCGTAAGCGCGGGTTGGGTCAACCTCTCGATGGATACGGGCGGCGAGACCCTGCGCCAGTTGGCCATCGCGGAATTCATCCAGATATTTCATGGCCGTCGCTCATGCGGTTTCCGTTGCTGCAGCGAATTCGGCGAACAACCGCAACGTTTCCGCCGCTTCTTCCGGGTCCAGGCGGTTGAGGGCGTAACCTACATGGAGAATGACGTAGTCACCGACAGCGATTTCATCCAGCAAAGCGGTGGAAATGGTCTTGCGGACGCCGCCCATATCCACGACAGCATGTTCTTCATCTATTATTTCAATAACTTGAGTAGGAATAGCAAGGCACATGAGCAGCGACCTGACGGAAGACCGTGGTGAATGACGGGCGATGGAATTGCGTGAGAGAGCCTGACTTCGTAAAGTTTAGCGCAATTTTAAAATCGCTCATGCCCGATACCGGCAGCGTATGCCCAAGCGCATGAAGATTTCCTCCCAGCATGGAAAAAAGAAGGTGAATTGTGAGCCAGCGGCAAATCGTCCTTGATACTGAAACGACCGGCCTTGATCCTGCCCAGGGGCATCGCGTTATTGAAATCGGTTGTCTGGAACTGCTGAATCGGCGGCCCACCGACCGGCGGTTTCACACGTACCTGCAACCGGATCGAGCCATCGACGAAGCCGCCGTCAAGGTGCATGGCATTACCAATGAATTCCTCGCCAATCAGCCGCGTTTCGCCGATGTCGCCGATGAGTTCCTGGATTTCGTCCGGGACGCCGAGTTGATCATTCATAACGCCGCCTTTGATCTTGGGTTTCTCAACCACGAGCTGCGGCGCTGCGGGCGTGGCCACCTGATGCTGGAGCAAATTTGCAAGGTTAAGGATACCCTGCTGCTGGCCCGCCAACGCCATCCCGGCCAGCGCAACAACCTGGATGCGTTGTGCAAGCGCTACAACATCGATAATGCGCAACGCACTTTGCATGGTGCGTTACTGGATGCGGAGATTCTGGCAGACGTCTATTTGGCGATGACCCGCCAACAGGGTTCCATGTTTGTCCAGGAATCTGCGGATGCGGCGACCCTGCGCAAGCACGCAGCGCGGCGGTTCCTGCCGCGCAACCGTTCACCATTGCCAATCATTCGCGCCGACGCCGGGGAATGCGCCGAGCACACTCGCTATTTGGAGATGCTCGATAAAAGCAGCGGCGGTTCGTGCGTGTGGCGGCGGTTGGAGATGATTTAAACCCGATAATACTCCCGATACCAGGCGACAAAGCGGGCTACGCCTTCCTCGATGGGCGTGGCGGGCTGATAGCCGACATCCTGAATCAGCGCCGCAACGTCAGCGTAGGTATCCGGCACATCGCCCAGTTGCATCGGCAACAGATTCTTGATGGCCGTGCGACCGAGGCATTCTTCCAGTACTTCGATATAGCGCATCAGCTCCACTGGCCGGTGACTGCCGATGTTGTACAGTCGGTAGGGCGCTGGACTGGTTGCAGGGTCCGGCGCCTCGCTGGACCAGCCGGAATTCGGCGTCGCCACCTGATCCAGTACGCGGATCACCCCTTCAACAATGTCATCGACATAAGTGAAATCCCGCCGATGACAGCCGTAATTGAACACATCAATCGGCTCACCGGCCAGAATGGCGCGGGTGAACAGGAACAGGGCCATGTCTGGCCGACCCCAGGGGCCATAGACAGTAAAAAACCGCAGCCCAGTGGTCGGCAGACCGTATAAATGGCTGTAGGTATGCGCCATCAATTCATTCGCCTTCTTGGTGGCGGCGTACAGACTGAGTGGATGATCGACATTGTCATGGACGGAGAACGGCATCCGGGTGTTGGCTCCATACACCGAACTGGTCGAGGCATAGACCAGATGTTCGACGCCGTGATGACGACAGGCTTCGAGAATATTGACAAAGCCGACTAGGTTGGAATCGACGTAGGCGTGGGGATTTTGCAGCGAATAGCGCACACCCGCCTGGGCAGCCAGGTTGACCACGCGCTGCGGGCGATACCTCATGAAGGTTTCAGTGAGCGCCCCCCGATCTTCCAGGTGGGCATGTACTTCAGTGAAACCCGGCTGCGCCTGCAAGCGGGCCAGTCGCGCCCGCTTCAGATTGACATCATAGTAATCATTTAGATTGTCGAAACCGACGACTTCATCGCCGCGTTCCAGCAGTCGCAAGGTTAATGCTGAACCGATAAAACCGGCGCTGCCGGTCACCAGGATTTTCATAGACGGCCGTCGACCTCGGTGGCTGGCAAAAGATACTTTACGTCAAACAGCACGGCGCCCGGCTTGCCCAACATCCGGAGGCCCGCTACGCCCAATGTCTGGAATTGCCGGTGCGCCACAGCCAGGATGATGGCGTCATAATGCCCGGGTTGCAGTTGCGCGACCGGCTCAATGCCGTATTCATGCTGCGCCTCGTGGGGATCGACCCACGGATCGTAGACATCGACCTGGGCGTTGTAGTCGCGGAATTCCTGAATGATGTCTACGACCCGCGTATTGCGCAAGTCCGGGCAATTTTCCTTGAAGGTCAAGCCCATGACCAGCACCTTGGCGTCCATCACCGGAATCCGCCGCTGGTTCATCAGTTTGATTACGCGCTGTACAACATGTGCGCCCATGCCATCGTTGATGCGCCGGCCCGCCAGGATCATTTCCGGGTGATAGCCAATTTCCTGCGCTTTGTGGGTCAGGTAATAGGGATCAACGCCGATGCAGTGACCACCGACCAGACCGGGGCGGAAAGGCAGAAAATTCCACTTGGTGCCCGCCGCCCGCAGCACTTCTTCGGTGTCGATGCCCAACCGGTTGAACAGCATCGCCAGTTCGTTGATCAGGGCGATATTGACATCGCGTTGGGTGTTTTCGATCACCTTGGCGGCCTCCGCGACCCGGATGCTGGAAGCGGAGTGGGTGCCTACCGTAATGATCGAGCGATAGAGGGCGTCCACGAATTCCGCCGCCTTGGGCGTCGATCCGGCGGTGATTTTGCGAATCGTCGTCAGCCGGTGTTCCTTGTCGCCGGGGTTGATTCGCTCCGGGCTGTAGCCGGCAAAGAAATCGACATTGAAACGCAGTCCCGATTCCCGCTCCAAAATGGGTACGCAGACCTCTTCAGTGGCGCCGGGATAAACAGTGGATTCATAGATCGCCACATCGCCCGGTTTCAACAACCGGCCGACTGTGGTGCTGGCGCCTATCAGCGGACTAAAGTTCGGGCGCTTGTACTCATCGACCGGGGTGGGGACGGTGACGATGTAGACGTTGCAGTTCGCCAGATCCTCCGGTCGGTCGGTATAACGCAGGAGATGAGCCTGCCGCAGTTCGTCCGGCGTCGTTTCCAGCGTACTGTCGGTTCCCGCCCGCAATTCCTCAATGCGAGCAGTGTTAATATCCAGGCCGAGAGTTGGAAAGTGCTTGCCAAATTCGACCGCCAAGGGCAAGCCCACGTAGCCGAGGCCGATGACGCCGATGTGAGTAGTGGCGAGGTCAAACATCGATCGTGCTCCATCTGCAATAAGTTTTAGGTCGGGTTAGTATAGGGGAGGAAACCCTGCTGGGAACCTGTTGGCTTTGTTCAGGACGTGCATTTTGTTGCATCGGATGGAAGGGTGTGGTTTAGTCATTCGAAAAAAGCAGCCGTTCTGATACACAATGCTGCGTGTGCCTCAGATGGTCTTGATCATCCCTGAAATCGCTTAATATCGTCCTATGATTCGCCTGTTTCGACACTACTTCTCCCGGACATTCCTGACACTGCTGGTGGCTGAAACGCTCCATCTGTTCTGGTCGATTTATCTTGGCAGGGCGCTGCGGATGATGCTCGGCTATCAGGAGACGATGCCGCACTTCGACGAAGTCGTTCCCAACGCTTTGGTTTTTGTCGTGGTCATGGTGGCGATTATGACCGCGATGGGATTATACGAGCGTAACTTTTGGAGTGGACGAAGCGATATGTTGTTGCGGGTCGGGGTGAGCTTCCTAGTCGGATTGTTTGTGATGACGTTGGTCTATTACCTTTTTCCCGATATCTCTCTGGGGCGCGGTGAGTTCAGTTTGGCGCTGGGTGTCGCTTTTGTCGGTGTTTTGGTGTTGCGCTTCATGTTTTTTGAAGTATCTAACCGTGAGGCGCTCAAGCACCGGGTGTTGGTGCTGGGTGCTGGTCAAAACGCTTCACGGATCAAGGAATTGCAACAAGGCGGGAACGCCAGTTTTGTAGTAGCTGGATATGTGCAGCTTCGCGAAAATGAACAATGTCAGGTGCTGGCTGAAGACCTGTTGAAAATGGACCATTTGCTGGATTTAGCTGATCGTTTGGAGGTTGATGAGCTGGTAGTGGCCCCGGATGACCGGCGTCGGGGGTTTCCTGCTGAGCAGATTCTGGAATGCAAGGTTCATGGCTTCAAGATCAGTAGCTTCCTGGATTTCTACGAGCGAGAGACAGGTAAGATTCAACTGGATGCATTACGTCCGAGTAACCTGATTTTCGCCGAAGGGTTTCAGCGGGCTTTGCTCAAGCAGGCTGTCAAGCGGTTGTTCGATATCGCTGCCTGCCTGCTTCTGTTGACGCTGACCTGGCCGCTCATGCTGGGCGCGGCATTGGCGATCTGGATCGAATCGGGATTTCGCGGTCCGATTCTGTATCGGCAGACCCGGGTTGGTTTCAACGAACGGCTGTTCGAGGTCATTAAGTTTCGCAGTATGCGCACCGATGCCGAGCAGGATGGGGTTGCCCGCTGGGCGCAGGCCAATGACAGTCGAATCACCCGGGTTGGGGCGGTGCTGCGCGATACGCGCATTGATGAGCTTCCTCAGTTGTTCAATGTGTTGTGGGGTGACATGAGCTTTGTCGGTCCGCGCCCGGAGCGTCCGCAGTTTGTGGCCGAGTTGAGCGAGAGCATTCCCTTTTACGCCATGCGCCATATGACCAACCCAGGCATTACGGGCTGGGCGCAGATTTGTTATCCCTATGGAGCGTCTGAGCAGGACGCCCGTGAAAAATTGCAATATGACCTGTATTACATCAAAAACTACAGCTTCTTTTTCGACATTCTCATTTTGTTGCAAACGGTCCATACCGTCTTGTGGGGCCGGAGCGCGCACTAGTTGGTTGGGGTGACTGTGATCAATTTGGGAGTCATCGGCTATGGGTTGGCAGCGGCAGGTTGGCTAGCGCTGTTCCTGTTGTTGCTGGCCAGTTGGCGTGGCCGCTTGCAGGGTGGTTTGTTGTTGTTGGCCGTGTTGAGTACGCTGCTCTGGGCATTGCGGGCAGCTTTTTACGCCAATGCGGAAGTTGTTGAACCCGATTGGCTCTATCAGACGCTGGAAGTCCTGCGCAATGTGATGTGGTTGGTCTTTCTGGCGCAATTGCTCGAACCTCTGGTTCGGGGAACGCAGGTTGGCCGCTGGATCGCGGTCGCTTGGGCGGCGTTGGCTATTTACGGAATAGCGTTGCTGGGTATTGAGTTGCAGAGCGAGTTGCAAGGGCTGCTGGGGTTGTCGCTAGACTGGCCACCGGATGCGGCGATTCTCGGCCACATCGGTTTGGCCATTGCCGGATTGGCGCTGATCGAACAATTGTTTCGTAACACTCGCGTCCAACGTCGCTGGGCGACCAAGTTTCTGTATCTGGGGCTGGGAATTCTATTCGCCTATGACTTCTTTCTATACGCTGACGCCTTACTGTTCAAAAGGCTCGATCCCATCATCTGGGAAGCGCGTGGATTGGCGAGCGTTCTGGCCGCGCCGTTGATCGCGGTGGCGTCGGCCCGCAATCCAGAATGGTCGCTGGAAATTTTCGTCTCCCGAAGAGTGGTGCTGCATTCGACGACCATTTTTGGGGCCGGGATCTATCTGCTGGCGATGGCCGGCGCTGGTTATTACATACGGGCTTATGGCGGCAACTGGGGTGCAGCCCTCCAATTGGCGTTTCTAACTGGCGCGGGCGTACTTCTGGTGATTTTGTTATTTTCCGGGCAGCTCCGCGCCCGGGCGCTGGTGTTGTTAAGCAAGCATTTTTTCAGCTACAAGTACGACTATCGTGAGGAATGGTTGAAGTTCACCAATACCCTGTCTTCGAGTGATCTCCAGGACCCGCCCCGCGAACGGATGGTCCGTGCGGTTGCAGAGATCGTTCACAGTACCGGCGGGCTGCTTTGGGTGCGTCGGGACGCCGGCGGTTTTGTACTGGCCGCTAGCTACAATCGCGATGACCAGGGCCTGTCGGTGCTTCAGGTGGAGCCGGCGGATTCGTCGCTGGCCAGTTTTCTGGAGCGTCGCCAGTGGGTGATCCAGTTAGATGAATACCAACGCGAGCCGGAGATGTACGGCGATCTGATTCTGCCAGACTGGCTGCGCGAAATGCGCCAGGCGTGGCTGGTGACGCCGCTGTTGCTGGGCGAGCATTTGCAGGGTTTTCTGGTGCTGTTCGAGTCACGCGCCCGCCCGTCGATCAATTGGGAGGATCGCGATCTGATCATGACTGCGGGTCGCCAAGTCGCGAGCTATGTTGCGTTGCTGGAGGCTAGCGAAGCGCTGGGCGAAGCGAGGCAGTTTGAAGCGTTCCACCGGCTGTCAGCCTATGTCGTGCATGATCTGAAAAATATTGCCGCCCAGTTGGCGCTGGTGGTGGCTAACGCCGCCCGCCATCGAAAAAATCCGACTTTTGTCGAAGACGCTTTTCAGACGGTGGCGAACGCCACTGAGCGGATGAACCGGTTGCTGGCGCAGTTGCGCAAGGGTCCGCTGGTCAGCAGTACGGCCCGGTCGGTGGCGCTGACCCGCGCCGTGCAGCGAGCGGTGCAGTCCCGTGCGGCGCAGTCGCCCATACCCGTAGCGATTGTCCATGACGAACCTTGGGTTCAAGCAGACCCGGAACGACTGGTGGCGGTATTGGAGCACCTGATTCAGAACGCCCAAGAAGCAGCGGGTGCAGCAGGTCTGGTCGAGGTGGTGGTTTACACCGAAGATCGGACCGCAGTAGCGGCGGTGCGTGATAACGGGTGCGGCATGGATGAGTCATTTATTCGCGAGCGCTTGTTCCGGCCGTTTACGACTACTAAAGGCAATGCGGGAATGGGCATCGGGGTTTATGAAAGCCGCGAATTCGCCAACGCCGCAGGTGGCGAGTTAACGGTCACTAGTCAGCCGGGGAAAGGCGCGACGTTTTTTCTGCGGTTGCCGCGCGCCGAGAATCCAGCCGTGGTCAACCCTGAACTAGAGGCCAGTCAATGGAAGAATCCAGCCGAAAGCTGTTGATCGTCGAAGATGATCCGGGGTTGCGCAGTCAGATGCGTTGGTGCTTCGACGGTTATGAAGTGTTGCTGGCCGAGGACCGTGAAGCGGCGCTGGTTGCCGTGCGCCGCCACACGCCGCCGATTGTGCTGCTGGATTTGGGCTTGCCGCCGGACCCGGCCAACGCTTCGGAGGGATTGAAAGCGCTCAAGCAGATTCGGGCGCTGGCGCCGGAAATCAAAGTGATCGTCGTTACCGGCAACGATGAGCGTAAAAATGCCCTGCAAGCCATTGCCATGGGCGCCTACGATTTTTACCAGAAGCCGGTGGACGCCGATGTGCTGCAACTGATCGTGAACCGCGCCTACAATCTTTATGCGCTGGAGCAGGAGAATCGGGAATTATTGGCCCACCAGACGACCACACCTCTGCGTGGAGTGATCGCCGCCAGCCCAGAGATGCTTAAGATTTGTTATAGCATCGAAAAAATTGCTCCGACCCATGCGAATGTATTGTTGTTGGGGGAAAGCGGCACTGGCAAAGAGTTGCTGGCGCAAGCGCTGCACGATCTGAGTCCCCGAGCCAAGGGAGCGTTCGTCGCGATTAACTGTGCAGCAATTCCCGATGCACTGTTGGAAAGTGAACTATTCGGCCATGAAAAGGGCGCGTTTACCGGCGCGGTCAAGCAAACTCTGGGCAAGATTGAATATGCTAATGGCGGAACGCTGATGCTGGACGAAGTGGGAGACCTGCCACTGTCGTTACAGGCTAAACTGCTACGTTTTCTGCAGGAGAGAGTCATCGAGCGAATCGGCGGCCGTGAGCCGATTCCGGTGGATGTGCGGATCGTGTGCGCCACCCATCGCGACCTGTCGGCACTGATTGCCGAGGGCCAGTTCCGTGAGGATTTGTACTACCGAATCAGTGAGATCACGATACGGATTCCTGCGCTGCGCGAACGGGCCGGCGACGTGTTGTTGATTGCTCGTGCTTTACTGAGCACGCTCAGTCGTCCGCTAGGCAAAACGCGGCTGAATTTTGGTATGGATGCGCTGCGCGCCCTGGAAATGTACCAATGGCCAGGCAATGTCCGGGAACTGGAAAATCGCCTCAAGCGAGCGGTGATTATGAGCGAATCTGAACAAATCACCGCCCGGGATTTGGAATTGGATTTGGAATTGGATTTGGAGACTGATGAGGCGTTGGTTTATCCGCTCGATTTACGCCAGGCACGGGAGCAGGCCGAGCAGCGGGCGATTCAGCAGGCGCTGCGATATACCGACCATAATCTGTCCCTCGCCGCTGAATTGCTGGGCATCGCCCGGCCGACCCTGTATGCCTTACTGAGCAAATATCACCTCAAAGCCTGAATTAAGCGCGTCGGTGTTGCGCCGCTTGCAATTCCCGTATTCGATGTTTTTCGGCAAGGCGGGAGTTGTCTTGACATCAGTGACTTGCCCGCCTATAGTTCCGCCTCTTTTGCAGACTTGGATTTCAACCAGCGCAGGCTGCGCTGCCGGGTCAACCGAATCTGAAAGTTTGATGGAAGTGAGGGGCGATGACCACAATCAATCAGTTGGTAAGCAGTCCGCGCGTCAGGCAGAAAGCCAAGAGCAACGTTCCGGCGCTCGATAGCTGCCCGCAGAAGCGCGGCGTTTGTACCCGCGTCTATACCACGACGCCCAAAAAACCTAATTCCGCCCTCCGCAAGGTTGCGCGCGTCCGCCTGACCAACGGTCAGGAAGTGACCAGCTACATTGGCGGCGAAGGCCATAATTTGCAGGAACACTCCGTGGTGCTGATTCGCGGCGGTCGCGTCAAGGATCTGCCGGGTGTGCGCTACCACATCGTGCGCGGCAGTCTGGACACCTCCGGCGTCACCAAGCGTCGTCAGGGTCGCTCCAAATACGGCGCCAAACGGCCCAAGTCCTGAGTTTTTATTGAGTCACCGAGGCGGTTATGCCGAGAAGAAGAGAAGTCCCCAAGCGCGTTCCTCTGCCTGATCCCAAGTACGGGAGCGAAATGTTGGCCAAATTTATGAATATGGTCATGGAGCGCGGCAAGAAATCTGTCGCTGAAAAGATCATTTATGGAGCGTTGGACGCCATTGCTGAAAAAGGCAAAGACGATCCGATGGGCCTGCTCGACCAAGCGCTGGACAACGTTCGCCCGGTGGTCGAGGTCAAGTCGCGCCGGGTCGGCGGCGCGACCTATCAGGTGCCGGTGGAAGTCCGCTCTGTTCGCCGTAATACCCTGGCCATGCGCTGGATTATCGATGCTTCACGCAAGCGTAGCGAAAAGTCCATGGCTCGTCGGTTAGCCGGTGAGTTGCTGGACGCCGCTGAAAGTCGCGGCGCGGCGGTGAAGAAGCGTGAAGATGTGCATCGCATGGCAGAGGCTAACAAGGCCTTCGCCCATTATCGCTGGTAAGTTTGAGGATTGAGCCGTGGCTCGCAAAACCCCCATCGAGCGCTATCGCAACCTTGGCATCATGGCCCACATTGACGCGGGCAAGACCACCGTGTCCGAGCGCATTTTGTTCTATACGGGCGTCTCTCACAAGCTGGGCGAGGTGCATGATGGCGCCGCGACCATGGACTGGATGGTGCAAGAGCAGGAACGTGGCATTACTATCACCTCGGCAGCGACCACCTGTTTCTGGGATGGCATAGCGGGCCAGTTTGACGAACACCGCATCAATATCATCGACACGCCCGGTCATGTTGATTTCACTATCGAGGTTGAACGTTCGCTGCGGGTGTTGGATGGCGCCTGCGCAGTGTTCTGTGCGGTGGGTGGGGTCGAACCGCAGTCGGAAACGGTCTGGCGGCAGGCGAATAAATATGGCGTGCCGCGGTTGGCGTTCGTCAATAAGATGGACCGCGCTGGCGCGGACTTTCTGCGTGTGGTGCAGCAGATTAAGGAGCGGCTGGGCGCCCGTCCGGTGCCAATCCAGTTGCCGATTGGTGCTGAGGAGCATTTCAAAGGTATCGTCGACTTGGTCAAGATGCAGGCGATCCATTGGGATGAAGACAGCCTCGGTATGAAGTTCGAGTACACTGACATTCCTACTGACCTGCGCGCTGATTGCGAGGTGTGGCGCGAAAAAATGGTCGAGGTCGCTGCTGAGGCGTCCGACGAACTGATGGAGAAATATCTGGAAGGTCACGCCCTCAGCGAGGATGAGATCAACATCGGGTTGCGCATCCTGACTCTCAAAGGTGAGATTATCCCGACGCTGTGCGGCTCCGCTTTCAAAAACAAGGGGGTGCAGGCGATGCTGGATGCGGCGATCCGCTATCTGCCATCGCCGATTGACAAGCCGCCGGTCAAGGGGGTTTTAGATGACGCCGCCGAGAGTGAGGGCGAGCGCCTGGCGACCGATGATGCGCCCTTTGCAGCTCTGGCCTTCAAGATCGCGACAGACCCTTTCGTTGGTACCCTGACTTTCATTCGTTGCTATTCCGGCGTCGTCAATTCCGGCGATTCGGTTTATAACCCGGTCAAGAGCCGGCGTGAGCGCATCGGCCGTGTCGTGCAGATGCACGCCAATAGTCGTGAGGAAATCAAGGAAATCCGTGCGGGCGACATCGCCGCTTGCGTCGGTTTGAAAGATGTGACAACCGGCGACACCCTCTGCGACACCAATCAGGTTATTACCTTGGAGCGGATGGAATTTCCCGAACCTGTGATTTCCATCGCAGTCGAGCCGAAGACCAAGGCGGATCAGGAGAAGATGGGCATTGCCTTGGGCAAGTTGGCGCATGAAGACCCCTCGTTTCGGGTGCATACCGATCAGGAGTCGGGGCAAACCATTATTTCCGGCATGGGCGAGTTGCATCTGGAAATTATCGTTGACCGCCTCAAGCGCGAATTTAAAGTCGACGCCAACATCGGCAAACCCCGGGTTGCCTACCGCGAAACTATCCGCAAGGCGGTAGAGCAAGAAGGCAAGTTTGTGCGCCAGTCCGGCGGCCGTGGCCAATACGGCCATGTTTGGCTGCGACTGGAGCCGCAGGAGCCAGGCGCTGGCTACGAGTTTGTTAATGGCATCGTTGGCGGCGTCGTTCCCCGTGAATATGTGCCCGCGGTCGACAAGGGTATTCAGGAGCAGATGGAAAAAGGGGTATTGGCTGGTTATCCCGTCGTCGATGTCAAGGTCACGATCTTCGATGGTTCCTATCATGAGGTCGATTCCAGCGAGATGGCCTTCAAGATCGCGGGTTCCATGGGCTTTAAGGATGGCGCACTCAAAGCAGGGGCGGTATTGCTGGAGCCGATCATGAAGGTTGAGGTGGTGACGCCTGAAGATTATATGGGCGATGTCATGGGTGATCTCAACCGCCGTCGCGGTATCCTGCAGGGTATGGATGATTCACCCTCAGGTAAGGTGGTTCGCGCTGAGGTGCCGCTGGCCGAGATGTTCGGCTACGCCACTGACCTGCGCTCAGCGACTCAGGGTCGCGCCACTTATTCGATGGAGTTCGCCAAGTACCACGAAGCCCCCGCTAATATTGCGGAAACGATCATCAAGAAGGCATCCTGAAGATTTTTTCTGAATATTTTGAATAGGATGGAGTAAGCAACAGTGTCCAAAGAAAAATTTGAGCGCAGCAAGCCGCATGTAAATGTTGGGACGATTGGTCACGTAGACCACGGCAAGACCACGCTGACGGCGGCGATCACCAAGGTGATGGCGGCCCGGTTTGGTGGTGA
>Ga0209573_1004448_pt1 | contig 13766 bp, 11 predicted proteins | sample TNRBio252014_DNA_FD_185870 | JGI IMG/M metagenome (GOLD analysis project Ga0209573, IMG submission 185870) | Wastewater treatment Type I Accumulibacter community from EBPR Bioreactor in Madison, WI, USA - TNR Reactor_6/25/2014_ DNA (SPAdes)... | ecosystem: Engineered > Bioreactor > EBPR >...
CGCGAGCGGCAGCCGTGGTACAAACCACCGCCTTCAGGCGTCGCGCCCTTCAGGTGGCGGTTCAATCCGCCGCAAAGCGTTTCAGGCGGGGGTTTATCCCCCGCCAGCTCAACCTACCGGCTTTAGCTGGTCAGTCATTGAGTTTCTTCAAGCACCCCTTGGATTCCACTCGGTATACAGGAACCGCTCGATCTCGGTCAGCCGCACCGGATGGTCAGCCAGCAGTTGGACGAGCCGGGGCTGATCGTAGAGTTCGACATGGTTGTTCTCCGCATGGCGCTGGGCAGTATCGTTAAAGAACTGGTTGGTGATGCAGACCTTTTTGAAACGCACGTCCGGATGACGCTTTTCATACGCAGCCGCGCCGGCGACGACATCCTTGATGGCCTCCCAGCCCAGTCGGGCATTTTCACTGGAAGAGGTTTTGCACTGGATCAGTTCGCCCTGGGGACGGTGGATGGCCACGACATCCACGCCATCGTCACCGCTACCGGGCGTGCGCTGGACTTCGCGAAAGCCGCGTTGCTGCCAGAGTGCGGCTACCAAACCCTCAAAATAATCCGGGCGCATTTGTAGCACGTCATCGAAGGTGACCGCGTCCGCGAAGAGCATCTCGTCCCGGTTCGGGACCACATCGGCAAGATCAAACTCGGCGGGTGTAATGTCGCCGGTTCCATTGAGCATGTCATCCGCCAGTTCCCGCTTGCGTTCGAGCAGTTCATGCAGTTTCATCTCGAACGTGGTGAAATCGTCAGCGTGGATCACCGGGTAGTAGACGTACACATCTTTGGTCGCCCCGATCCGGTACGCCCGGTCAGTGGCCTGATCTTCCTTGGCGGGATTCCAGGGGCGCGTGTAGTGGATCACGTGATTGGCCCCCTGAATGTTGACGCCGAAACCGACTGCAACCGGCGACAGGATGATGGCGCCAAATCCCGCTTTGGCTTGGAAAGCCTTGATGCGCTTTTGCCGGCTGTCAGCGGCCTTGGCGGAGGCGCTGGTATCACCGTTGATAATGTCGGGCGAGAATCCGAACACCTGTTCGATATAGCACTTCAGCAGCCGCTGGATTTCCCGGAACTCGCAGAAAATGATGACTTTTTCGGCGCGCTGCTGGATAGTTGCCAGCGTGTCCAGCAACCAATGCAGCTTGGGCGCTTTGTTGCGGTATTCTGCTAATGGCTCGATCTGGGATGCCTTCAAGCCGTGGCGGCGGGGATCGGTGCAAATCAGCCGCAGGTAGTGCAGCAATTCCAGGGGATTCTTAAAGGGGGTCAGCGCACCCGGCACATTCCGCTTGCGAAACAGGTCGATGGAGTGGGCGTATAGCGTGCGTTGGTAGGGCGACAGGGAGATGCGGCAGTCCTGTTCGATTTTTTGCGGCAAGTCCTTGGCGACTTGCGCCTTGGTGCGCCGGATGACTTGCGGATCAATCCGGGTTCGCAACTCCTCAACCCGTTCCCGGTCTTGATCGGTCCTGGCCTCGATGGGCCGGCGATAACGGCGGCCAAAGTCATTCAGTGCGCCGAGCAGACCCGGCTGAATGAAGTCAAACAGGCACCAGAGATCGGCCAGGGTATTCTCGACCGGCGTACCGGTACAGGCGATCTTGAAGCGCACGTTCTGTTTCTTGGCCGAGCGCGTGATCATGGTATTGGGATTTTTAATCTTCTGCGCTTCGTCGCAAACCATGATCGACCAGCGTTCTTCCGCAAACGAGAATTCAAAGTCGCGCAGGGTTTCATAGGTGGTCAGCACCAACCGCGCGCCGTTGCGCCAACCGGGCCGCAGAAATTTCACCAGTCCCTCTTGCGCGAGCTGCACATCAATACTGGCGCGGGGCACCCGCAGCGCCTTGATCGAATCACCGTAAAGCGTCAGCAACGGCAGGCTGCCCGGCCTGAAAAACTTCTGAGTCTCTTCTTCCCAGTTTTCCAGCAGAGACACCGGCGCGACGACCAGCACCGGCTCAAGGTCCGGCTGGCGCTCGAACGCCCAGGCGATCAGCGCGAGCAGTTGCAGGGTCTTACCCAGGCCCATGTCGTCAGCCAGAATCACCCCCCGACAGTGTTCGGGCGACTTCCGAAACAGATGTTGGAGACGGGCGACGCCATCGCACTGATGATCCAGCAAGCCGACCTCGGCACGCAACGCCCCCGGATACTCCGGTACTTTTGGATACGCATTCAGGATGTCTCGCCGCGCTTCCTCGTAATCAATGCCCTGGATGTTGGCCTTGATCAGAAGACGCTTATCCTCGCGACCAGTCCGCTGGGTTCGAGTCGGATCGAACGTACCCTGGCGGGTGTCGTCCATGACTTCCGTAAAGGTTTGCAGAATCGTCTCGGCTTCCCGGATCGGAATCGGTTGTGGGAAGCCCTTGATCTGAAATTCGGTCTGGCCCGCCGCCTTCGCTTCCCGGTACTTGGCTTCGAACTGTTCGCGGATGGGTGGGGTCAGCGGAATCACGACCGGCTCGCTGGCGCCCTCGGGCAGGAATGAGATCAAGGGGAGAAGGTTGTCAGGAAACCAGCCCTCCTCGTCCTTCCTTTTGGCGATATAGGGCGAGTAGTACGGCTTTTCGACGCCGATGTCCTCGACGCGGGCGCTGTAGCGGCTCAGGTCGTAGACTTGGGCGTAGCTCACCAGAATCCGGGGGGTTTGCCGTTCCACCAGCGCGGTGCGTAGCCGGTCGATTTCGCCGGGCGTATCGCCCAGGAGTTCGAGTTCAAACCCACTCCAGGCGCACAGTTGAAGCTGGCGGTTCAGGCAGCGCTCGACCGTGCCGATGAACACCTCTAGTTCTTGATCGTCAGCGAACCAGCGGATTTCACTACCAGCCGCCCCGGCGCGAGCGGCCGTTTCGATCCACAGGCCCACGCGCTCCGGATAGCCGAGGGCATCGTGTTGGATATGGGCCGTGAACCGATCAAACAGGAGTCCAGCGCGTTCGCGCTCCCGCTCAAACTGTTCGGGATCGATGACCTTGCTGGCATCCTCGCCAAGCGCGGCAAAGGGGTTCGCCACGAACGCCTCGGCCCGGCTGCCGGCGATGCGGCGTCGGTCAAACCGCTTGATCTGGCCGAGAACCGTTTTGACTTCGGGCGTGATCAGCACTTGCACGATGCCGTCCCGGGTTGGAATGTCGTACCGATTTGGCACCTCACGATACGCATCGAACACTTCCAGCCAGTTTTGCGGCGCGTCCTGGAAACCGGGCTGCACCTCCACCACCCGCTCATCGCCGATCCGCGCTTGCCGCAGGCCGATAGTGAGTTTTTCGGGAGTCAGCACTATGGTTCGGTACAGAAAATCGTCCAATCGGGCATTAGCGGCGAGCGCGGTCTGGCGGATGATCCCCCACTGGCGGCGATGAAACAGATCAGTGCGGTCGGCCCCCGACCGGCGCTGAAATGCGCCGATGTGCTGCAAAGTTTCCCAGGCGGTCTTGGAGAGCAGCCCGTCGCCGGTAGCGGTTCGTATCACTGCGCCCCGGATGCTCTGAACCGCGAGTGTCCGCCCCGAACCATCGTGCCAGCCGCCGACCGTGATGGCAAAGTCGGGGTCGGTGAGGGAATGGTGGGATTTCAAAACGGGACTGGCCTGAGTCAGCGGTGGGAGTTGCAGCAGGGGTAGGCTGCTGGCAAACGCGGGATTGGCCTGCAAGGCGTAGATCTGATCCCAGGGAATCAGAACGCCACTTTCAACCGGCTGTGCAAAGCCTTCATCCTCAAGCTGTTCGAGCAAGCCCGGTAAATCGGGCGCGTCCAGCGGTTGTACCGTGTCCGCCCCTGCATCGGCGACAGGTTGCCGTTCCCGAACGACAACAACACCCTCTGACGTAAACCCCCGATACCCGGTGGCCACAGGCGGGTTTGCCGATTTTTTTCGAAATAAGCTAAATTTCATCGCTATTCAACTGAGTTGAATACCAACCTTTGCCTGTACGATACAAGAATCCCCATCTTCGTAATTGTTTGCAGATCACTGGATTTTCATCATCTGTCAAAATCCAGAAATAACCGCCAGAGCGACGAGCATCTTCGGTCCTGAGTTTGAATGCCCGGCAAAAGACATTGCAGGCATGAAATTCATCAGCAGAGGTTTTGATGTCAAATGTTAATTCTGCCAACTTGGCCCTTACTCCGGCCAAGGCGCTTACTCCCGCCAAGGTATGAAATTCATCAGCAGAGGTTTTGATGTCAAACTCTTTAAGATGAAAATCAAATCGCTGTTCCCATCGAGCATAACCGTGAACATTGTCTTTGTGATAGAGTCGGTTACCGGCCTCGGTATCCTTGAGTGCTTTCAAATTGATGTCATGGACACCGTCAAGTGCAAAAGGGAGTTCATGTAAAGGATAAATGTAGGCAGCATGTCCCTGCATTCCAAATTCGACAAAAACCCAGTGGCCCATCGTCATCACAAAAGCGTTATTCTCTCGCCCAGTTCCTGATAATCGCAGCAAACGCCCTGCCATTTTGTTACGAATAGCGACAAATGAAGAATCCTGGTTTTGCGTTGCATAACGCCCGAGCGCAAAATACATATCCGTGATTTCATCGACATAGCGAATCCAAAACTCTAGTCGCCGGGTATCGTTGCTGCCGTCAGCGGAGAGTAGCTCGAAGAAGCTCTTCATCAAGTCAAGCTTGAGCCAACTTCCGATCATCTTTCGGGTTGACTCAGAAACTAGCGCCCAGCGGTTTTGATTGATCGGGAGCCAAGGATTTTTCCATTGTTCAACAGCGAAATTGCGTAGTTCTTGGTGGATCACGAGAGGTTGCGTTTTGGCATAGCGCTCAAGCAACTTAGCCAAGCTGGCATTGAGCAGTGTGGCGTGACGAGAACTGCCCAGCAGTTGGAGTAGTTCCGACAGATGGCGTTTGAATTCGCGGTCGGGAAGGCGGATCGCGGCGTCGATGCGGGCGGCGACGACCGCGCGGGCCACCCAAGAGGTTCCTGAAAAGCCCAATCGTCGTTCGGCATCCTCGAACGCATCGCTTGCGCCGTCCAGAAAGGCCTGTGCGTATCGGTTGCATGGATCGTCAGTCAACAGGTTCCGATGTTCCTGAAGGGCATCCACCCAGTCGGGCGTTATACCTTCCGCCTGGATATGCGCAATGTGGTCGCTCAGATAACCGCGCAGGTGATTCCAGTTCTTGGGACCGGCGTCTTTGGTGTACATCGCTTCAGGATCATAGTTGAAGTAGCTGGCCAGCAGGCCGCGATAAAGTCGCCGGTAGATTCTCGTCTGATCCCGGTAACCATCAATCACATCCAGCAGTTTCGGAAAGTGGTCATTTTTCTCGATGAGGCGGATTTGATAGGTGCCCAGCGGCGTGGCCGCGCCGTAACTCACCAACCGAATATCACGAAAATTGTCCAAGTTTGATGTGGTGAGAAAACTGGCGATTGCCGTTTGCATCTGATCGATGGGCGGGCGCGGGTCAGGCTTATCAAGCAGTGTCTCCTTGAGCTTCTTGACTTCCTGCTGAATCGGCCGATGATCGAAATGCAAGCCCTGAAACGCCGTTTCGTTGATGACTCGCAGTGCTTGCCGGAGACGCTCGATGGGTTCCATGTCAGTTCCCCAAGGCACAAGGACCAAAATTGCCACGCGGAATGCCCTCGGTGGAGGGGCGCTGCTCGCCGATGCTCAGGAACTCCAGCCGCAGTTCGATGCGCCGGCTCTCGTCGAAAGAGGACTTGGCGGAGTTGAAGGAATAGCCACCGACCAGGAACAGTTCACGGATTTGCTCCAGTTGTTCGGGACTCATCGGCGTTTCGCCGGCCAGAGGCGGCGCCAGCAAAACGCAGAGCACCCGCTGGCTACGCTGGAGCGAAAGATTGAGGTTGTAAAGATAAGTACCGCGTTGGTCGGAGAACCCCTCGACCACGATGCGCTTAATCCAGCGTTTACCGAGATCATCCTGGGCGATGGCGAGCACCTCCGGGACAAAAGCCCGCAGCAGTCTGGCTTGTTCAGGGCTGAGTTGGTGGCTGGCGGTGTCGAAACGGGCGCGATCACCGAAGTCGATGACGTTGCGGCTTTTGTCGACGGTTACACCCGGATAACGGTCGGCGGCCTGCCTGACTTTTTCCAGCAAAGCGTCGATGTCGCGCTCGCGTTCCGCTTTCGCGCGCTCGGCCTCACTGACGGTTTTGGTCACGGATAGCAGCGCCACGCTCATCACCAATAGGAACAACACCATCAAGGCGGTCATCAAATCCGCGAAGGAAATCCAGAACGGCTTTTCCGCTTCGTCCTTCGCGCGTTTTTTGAGTACGGCGCGTGTGCCCAACATGATGGGTTATCTCCGGTTGGGTGGATGACTGCCAATCCCGCTCAGTGCGGCATCCAGTTCGCCGATGGATTCCCGGAGCAGTGACGTGGCATCGGTCAGGTGCTGGAAGAATTGTTGATTCGCTTCATTAAGGGTATTGCGCATACTGGAGGCGAACTCCTGGTGGGTTTGCTCCAGCACCTCGGTGACTTGGCCGAGATAGCGATCCGCCTGGTTTTGCGCCGCCGCCAGCTTTTGCGTGGCGCTGTCGATGCGGGTCAAAATATCGGCGGTGAGGGTGGCTTCCTTGCGGGCAGATGCAACGGTGCTCTTGAGTGCCTCGATCATCTCGTTCAGTTGTTGCCGTACTATTCGATGGTCATCAACGATGGTTCCCATCGTCCGGGTGGAGGTGGAAACCGCTTCGGCGGAGGCTGAGAGTTCCTTCGCGACCCCGGTAGCGTGTTCGAAGACGCCGGCGACACTCTGTCCGGCCCGGCCAAACTCATGCGCGGCAGTCAGTACAGTTTCGGCACCTTGGTTGAGATCCGTCAACGCGGCGGTAGTGACTTCGCTCATGCGAGCAACAGCGGCGTGGATCGAGCGCACCGCTTCCGCTGCGGCCTGTTGGTGGTTTTCGACCAAACCCGTAAGTTGGGCAAGCAGATCGGCCGTCTGGGTTGAAACTTTGGTCACAGCTTGGTCCACGCTGGCGGTGAGGTTCTCGACCACGCGCTGGTGATGTTCTGTCGACCGGCGCTGCTGTTCCTCATGGTGGGTGGCGGTGCTCTGGGTCTGCTGTTCGAGTTTACCCAGCATCCCAGTCAGTTGCCCCTGCATGGTCTGCAACGAAGTCTGGACCCCGCCGGACAGGGCAGTGATCGCGGCGATGTTGGCGTCGGCCAGTTGTTGTTGCCGGCCCTGATGATCGTCGTTGGCCGCCCGACTTTGCGCTTGCAGTTCGGCGACCATGCGGGTCATTTGCTGGCCAAGATCACCCAGGAGGGTCTGGAGTTTTTGACCTGTTTCCGCGTGGCCCTCTTGGGTCATCTTCCGAATTTGCCCAAGGAACTCTGCCATGCGCTCGTTCATCGCCTGTTGGCGAGATTCCATGGCTTTCATGGTCTCGGTCAAGGTCTCCGCCATGGCACCCGTGGTTTGGCGACCCGTCGCGTCGATATTGCTGGCCATCTGCTGGAACTGTTGAACAGTGGATTGCAGCGCTTCAATGGTTTTCTGCTGCAACTCATAAATTCCGGCGGTCTGACCACCAAACAAATCTTGTAAACGTTGAGTGAAGGATGCGAATACATCGTCGAGGGCGCTGCTAAGATCGCGGCCTGTACTTTCGCGCTGTTGATTGAATCCATCAGCGATCTTTTGCAGTGGTTGACTGATACCAGTCTGAATGCTTTCCTTTAATTGTTCACCAAGTTGCTGCTGACTGCCCAAGGTTGATTGAATTTGCTGGTGGGTGACTTCACGTAAAATCTCTTTGAGTTCTCCAACTAAAGCATCTTTAATGATATTAGCCTGACTAGCGGATGCTTCAGATGCTTTGACCAAACGAGCCAAATATTCTTCACCAGCGCCAGCTTCATATAGGCTATCGATCAGAAAGCAAAGTTCTTCTACTTGTCGGTAAAGCCACGACAGCAGCCATTTTTCAATGAACGTGATTAGCATGGCAAGTCCGATAGCGGTCACCGAAACTAGAAACGCTTCGTAAACCCCATGCAGTAGAAAATCAAGACTCTGACGAACGACTTGGGTATTTTCAGAAATCTGGAAGGCACGCAAGCCTTGGATCAGGCCCAGAAAAGTGCCGATGATACCCAAGCCCGTAAGAATGCCAGGCAAATGCTTAAAGAATTCAGCATGTAGTTGACTATCAACCAGTACACTTGGGTTAAATAAGGCCTCAGCGGGCATTGTAGAACGGATTGCCACAAGTTCTTCAACGCCGGTTTGTGAGTTAAGGGACCGCTGCTCATGGAGGGTTTGCTTATACTCAACCCATAAATGACTGAGTAATTTGCCACGGTTAAACAATTTCGCTGGATATTCTAATCGATCACTCTGTTTAAACGCTTTGAGGCTATTTCGCAACCGCCATAGTCTAAACCACAGTAAAGAGGCTGGCCAACAATAAAATATAATGAATGCCAGAAATAGAGCACCGAGGAAAATAGCAATAATAATTGCATGGGTTGGAAGTTGAATGCCAAGATAGGCATTAATTGATTCAAGGATTGGCATTATTTAATCTCTACGGGTCTAATTCCCCGCAGCTTGCTGCGTTCTTTGGTAACCCAATACCCCGCAGCTTGCTGCGGGGTCGTTTATTACTCTTTTCAAATGCTTTGGGAAATCCTCTAATGGCTTCATCAGAAAACCCGCGGCGGCGCTGGTCAACAGCGGATACCACCGGTCGGGACACAGATGGACGGTCTCGCCGATCCGCAGATAACGCTGGCCATCGGTCGGGGCGGTGTCGCCGAAGTGGATTTCCCGCCCGTTCAGCCACAACCGCAGGCGGGGCGGATCGAGCCGCAGCCGGGGCAAATCCAGTTGGGCAACCGCGTAACTCGGCGCGCAATGCGCCTCGGCCAATCGCGGGATCGGGCGAATCAACACCGGATTGGCGAGTCCACGCTCCGGCGCGATCATCCACCAGTGGCCGTCGCGCCGCTCGAACGCCAACCGCTCCTGCCCCGACCGTTCGACCGCAATGTGCTCGATGCGCTCGGCGGTCAGTTCCAGCAGCGGTGGAATCGCTGGCGGCGGCTCCAGACCGGGTTCGATCAGCGCCAGCGCCGCCAGTCCGCCGGCCAACCCCAGCAGTCCCAGGTTGATCCCATAACGCCGTGTCAGGGCATCCACTGTCACCGTCGCCGCCGCCGAAACCAGATCAGCCAACCACTGGCGAACAACATCCCTGGTAACCCGACCAGGAATATCGCCGCGATCAACGCCAGCGCGCCTTCCGACAGATTCAGATTCGGATCGGGCGCTGCCCGTGGCGCAACGAAAATCAAGGCTTCGTCCCAGGTCAGCCAATTGAAAATATTCAAGCCCAGTTCCAGATTGGCGCCGTTGCCCAGGTAGGTATTGGAGAGAAAGTCACCATCGCCGATGACGACGACCCGCTGTTGATGGGCGGCGGATGAGTTGAAGTCCGGGGTCGGGCCGGGCCGGGGTCGGACCAGCGCCACGCCCACGGTCAGGGGTCCGGACCGTTCGGCGCGGTCGGGATCGAACCGCGGCGACCCATCGAGCGAACCGGTCTCGGTCCAACTCCGGGATTGGCTTTCCAGCAACGCCGTCACCGTCCAACCCGCGCCGGGTCGGACATCCAGCGCCGCCGCCAGGGGTAACAACGCGGGGGCGCGCAGCGCTTCGGTGACGGGATGCGGGCCATAATCGGCGATGGGAACAAAGGCGGGATTCTTGATTCCCAAGCCGGGCGCGTCCGCGTCCACCACCACGCCGGGCAACCGGGCGACGCCCAGCGCCGCCGCCAGGGGTTGCAGGTTGGAGGGATCGTCCGGCTCCAACAACCACAGCAGATGACCGCCCTGCCGCACATACGCTAGAATCACCTCGACCGTACTCGGCGGCAGGGGCAGTCGCGGTCCGGCGATGACCAGCGCGGCGGCTTCGGCGGGAACGCGCGCATCCGCCGCCAAATCGAGGGCGCGCGGCCGAATCCCGATTTTTTCCAACTTCCGGCCGAACGTCCCAAGATCGTGATTGGCGACGCCGAGCGGTTTGCGCTCGCCATGGCCGTCGAGAAACAGCACGACCGGCTCTCGCGGACGGCTCAGGCGTTGCAAAACCTGAGTCAGAGCCTGCTCGCCGAGTTGCTGGAGTTTGGCGCCGCGCCCGCGATACTCCACATACAACTCGCCCTCCTGGGTAATGCCCAGTTCGCGCACCCGATCCGGCGACAGATCGGGATTCGCAAAGTGGAGGGTCAAATCAGGCTTGTGGCGCTGATAGCGGCCGATCAGCCGGGCAATAGCGTCGCGCAAGGCGGGCTGCTCGCGGACGTAGGCGGTGATCCGAACCGGCTCGTCCATGCGGGCCAGCAGGGTTTGGCTGGCCGCCGACAGGGTGTTGCGCCCGCTCGCGGTCCAGTCAGCCTGCATCGGATAGCGGGTGCTCAGCCAGGCCAGCAGGCCGATCACCAGCACGAACAGCAGCGCAAATAACTGGTTTTGCAGCCACAGCCGCCACCGCGAGGAGGGATCGAGCCGCATGGGTCAACCTTGCAGCCGGAGATTGTCGAGCCGACGGATGGTCAACCCCAGGAACGCCACGCTGAACAGCAGGTAATAGGCTACATCCTCGCTCCGCACCAAACCCAGCAGCAGGGCGTCGTTATGTCGCGGCAGCGACAGGTAGCCGAACAACTCGCTGGCCGTTCCCCGACCAGCACCTACATCCACGATCCAGAACGCCAGCAGCAATCCAAAGGTCGCGGTCGCCGCCACGATCGGCTGCGCGGTGAGCGACGACAGGTACAGGCCAGCGGCGGCGCAACTGGCGGCGAGCAGGCTCAGCCCCAGCAACCCCGCCAGCAGCTTGCCGCCATCGAGCGTCGCGCCCGCCATTAGCGTCAACGGCATCAAGGCCATCAGCGCGACCGCGCTCAGGAGAAACGTCAACACGCCCAGATACTTGCCCAAGACGATCTGGCTCGCCCTCACCGGAGCGGACAACAGGAGGTCGAGTGTGCCGGTACGCTGTTCCTCGCTGAACAACCGCATGGTCAGCAACGGCGCCAGCAGCAACAGCGCCCAAGCGGCGACCCGAAACAGCGGCGCAACCACCAGATCGGTCACGCCGGGCGCATGCTCCAGCGCGGCCAGCCGTCCCCTCGCGTTCTGAAAATCATTCACCAGGATGAGGAAGATCCAGGCCAGCAGCGCCTCGGTCACCGCCAGCAACGTCCACGCCAGCGGCGACAGGAACAGGCCGCGCAATTCGCGGGCCGCGATCACCCGGATCATTCGGCGGTCTCCCATCCCAGCGTCAGTTCGACAAAAATCTGTTCCAGGCTCGCCCGTTCCGGCGTCAATTCCCACAAATCCCAGCCGCCGACATGGGCTTGATCGAGCAGCGCCCGCGCGGGCGCGGCGCCGGCGGCATGATGGAGCCGGAACTGGCCGCCGCCAAGATTCTCGACCCGCGTAATCGTCGGCAATCGCGCCAGTTCCACCACGGGTGGTGGCGCATTCAGCCCAATTCGCAGGCAGGCGGATTGCCGTCGCTGTTGTAACTCGGCCAGCGCGCCCGCGAACACCAACCGTCCAGACTGCATGATCTGGACGTGACTACAGGTCGCCTGCACTTCCGGCAGCAAATGCGTGGACAAAATCACGCCGCGTTCCCGTCCCAGCTCGCGAATCAGGGCGCGGATCTCCCTCGCTTGGACCGGGTCCAACCCAGCGGTTGGCTCGTCCAGGATCAGCACCGGCGGATCATGCAACAAGGCTTGAGCGATACCAACCCGCTGCCGGTAGCCCTTGGACAGGTTGCCGGTCAGCCGCTGGCCGACGTTCGCCAGCCCGCACCGCGCCTTGACCTGCGCCATGGCGCGATGGCTAGCCGCGCGGTCGAGTCCGTGCAGGCGAGCGCTGTAGCACAATTGTTCGTCCACGGTTGATTCCTGATACAACGGCGGTTGCTCGGGCAGATAACCGATGGCCTGCTTGGCCCGCCGTGGTTGGTCCAGCAGGTCGGCCCCATCGATCAGGATGCGCCCGGCATCCGGCGCCAAGACACCGGCCAACATCCGCATGGTCGTGGATTTGCCCGCGCCGTTGAGCCCGAGAAAGCCCAAAATCTGGCCACGCTCCAGGGTAAAGCTGACCGCGTCAACCGCCTGGGTCTGGCCATGACGGCGGCTCAACCGCTCCACCGCTACCAAGGGCTCGCCGGTCATGACTCTTTCGACAAGCATTGGCGTTCGGCGGGCGATAGGATGAGAATGATCATTGACTTGGGCCACCCCTCTCGCACGTCGCTGGAGCCGCCATCATGGAAAATCCCTCCCATCATTCCGCGCCATCCGATCAAGATCCCGCCGAGGGTCTGCATATCAATGAAAACGAGGAACCTTTGATCCACTGGTTGCATATGGTCATCCGCTTTTGCGTGCGGGTGCTGGCCGTGCTGATGACGCTGGTGATCATGTGGAGCGTCGCCGACGTCGCCTGGGTGCTTTACGAACGCGCGACAGCGTCGCCCCTGGGGCTGCTGAACGTCAATGATATTCTGGTTTCGTTCGGCGCGTTCATGGCCACCCTGATCGCCATCGAAATTTTCCTGAATATCGTATTGTATCTGCGCGACGACGTACTGCACGTCAAACTGGTGCTGGCCACGGCACTGATGGCGATCGCTCGAAAAGTCATCGTGCTGGACTATAAGACCTTGGAACCGGAATACATCTGGGCAACGGCGGCCGTGGTCTTCGCGCTCAGCATCGGCTATTGGCTGATTGCTAAGAAAGCCAATTGATTTTAGAGGCTTTTACAACTAAAAACCCGCCTGATGGCGGGTCTTTTTGGATGCTGATAACAATCAGCATGGGCATTCACTTGATCTTGGCTTCCTTATAGGGAACATGCTTGCGAACGACCGGATCGAATTTCTTCATTTCCAGCTTTTCTGGCGTCGTGCGCTTGTTCTTGGTCGTGGTATAGAAATGCCCCGTACCCGCCGTGGAAACCAACTTGATTTTATCGCGCATGGCAATCGCTCCTTAAAACTTTTCGCCGCGGGTGCGCAATTCGGCGAGAACGGCGTCGATCCCTTTTTTGTCGATGATGCGCATCCCATGGCAAGACACGCGCAAACTCACGAAACGCCGTTCGCTTTCGACCCAGAACCGATGGACGTGCAGGTTCGGCAGGAAACGACGGCGAGTCCTGTTGTTGGCGTGGGATACGTTGTTTCCAGTGATGGGGCGCTTGCCCGTCACCTGACAGACTCTGGACATCGGATCGGTCTCCAACTGGTCATGACCGGATTCATGACGATGGGCTTATAACAAATTTTTCCCATAAATGCCAAACCCCCTGTTCGGGGGTTCGGAGTATTAGGAGCCTGGCGATGACCTACTTTAGCGCGAGTAATGCTCGCACGATCATCGGCGCGGCGCGGTTTCACGGTCGAGTTCGGGATGGGGTCGGGTGGTTCCCGCGCGCTGGGGTCGCCAGGCGAAAAGGGGTGGGGGTGCGAAGGGGTGACGGGGGGCGCGCGGCCTCCCACAGGGGTGGGGGTTAGGGGGTCAAGCCGCACGGTCGATTAGTACGGGTCGGCTGCACGCGTTGCCGCGCGTCCACCGCCCGCCTATCCACGTGGTGGTCTTCCACGGACCTTCAGGAGTCTCGAGGACTCGGGAGCGTTCATCTTGGGGGAGGCTTCCCGCTTAGATGCTTTCAGCGGTTATCCCGTCCGGACGTAGCT
>Ga0209573_1004449_pt1 | contig 13765 bp, 11 predicted proteins | sample TNRBio252014_DNA_FD_185870 | JGI IMG/M metagenome (GOLD analysis project Ga0209573, IMG submission 185870) | Wastewater treatment Type I Accumulibacter community from EBPR Bioreactor in Madison, WI, USA - TNR Reactor_6/25/2014_ DNA (SPAdes)... | ecosystem: Engineered > Bioreactor > EBPR >...
CCGAACACGGTGCCCAGGCCGCCGAGCAGCGTCATCAGCACCACCTCGCCGGACATCGTCCAGTGCACGTCGGTCAGCGAGGCGAGCTGGAAGACGATGGCCTTCGTCGCGCCGGCCAGGCCCGCCAGCGTGGCCGAAAGCACGAAGGCCAGGTGCTTGTAGCGGTCGGTGTCGTAGCCGAGTGAAATGGCGCGCGCCTCGTTCTCGCGGATCGCCTTGAGCACCTGGCCGAACGGCGAATGGATGATGCGGTAGATGAGCGCGAAGCCGCCGAGGAACACCACCGCCACCACGGCGTACATCGCCAGCGGCGCCCTCAGGTCGACGAGTCCGAACAGCAGGCCGCGCGGCACGCCCTGGATGCCGTCCTCGCCGCCCGTGAACTTGGCCTGCAGGCAGAAGAAGAACACCATCTGCGCCAGCGCCAGCGTGATCATCGCGAAGTAGATGCCCTGGCGGCGGATGGCGAGCCACCCGGCCAGCGTGCCCAGCGCGGCCGCGCAGGCGGTGCCGAAGAGGATCGCCAGCTCCGGCGTGAAGCCCCACACCTTGGCCGCGTGCGCCGCGGCGTAGCCGGCCGAGCCGAGGAACATCGCGTGGCCGAACGACAGCAGGCCCGAGAAGCCGATGAGCAGGTTGAAGGCGCACGCGAAGAGCGCGAAGCACATCACCTTCATCATGAACACCGGATAGACGACGGCCGGCGCCAGCACCACGACCGCGACGAGGATCGCGAAGGCGATGCGGTGCACGCGCCACTCGGCGTCGCGGCGAGCGGCCAGCGCGGCGTCGGCCGCCGGGGCGTGCGGTGCGGCGGGCAGGACGGCGCTCATCGCGGGCTCACGGTGGGCTCGTTCACGGCGTCACCCCTCACTTCTGCGTGCCGAACAGCCCCGCCGGGCGGATCAGCAGCACGATGGCCATGATGATGAAGATCACGGTGTTGCTGGCCTCGGGATAGAAGACCTTCGTCAGCCCTTCGATCAGCCCGAGGCCGAAGCCGGTGACGATGGCGCCGGCGATCGAGCCCATGCCGCCGATCACCACCACCGCGAAGACGACGATGATGAGGTCGGCGCCCATCTGCGGGCTCACCTGGTAGATCGGCGCGGCCATCACGCCGGCGAGCGCCGCGAGCGCCACGCCGAAGCCGTAGGTCAGCGTCACCATGCGCGGCACGTTGATGCCGAAGCTCTGCACCAGCACCGGGTTCTCGGTGGCGGCGCGCAGATAGGCGCCCAGCCGCGTGCGCTCGACGACGAACCACGTGCCCAGGCACACGACGAGCGACGCGCCGATGATCCAGGCACGGTAGTTCGGCAGGAACATGAAGCCGAGGTTGCGCCCGCCGGCCAGCTCGGGCGGGATCGCGTACGGCTGCCCCGACGAGCCGTAGATGTTGCGGAAGACGCCCTGGATGATGAGCGCCAGGCCGAAGGTCAGCAGCAGGCCGTAGAGGTGGTCGAGCTTGTACAGCCGGGAGATCATCAGCCGCTCGATGACGATGCCGCTGGCGCCCACCAGCGGCGGCACGAGCAGGAGCGCCCACCAGTAGCCGAGCCCCGCCAGGTTGGCCAGCAGGTACGCCACGAACGCGCCCAGCATGTACTGCGCGCCGTGCGTGAAGTTGATGATGTTGAGCAGCCCGAAGATGACGGCCAGGCCGAGCGACAGCAGCGCGTAGAACGAGCCGTTGATGAGCCCGATCAGCAGCTGGCCGAACAGGGCCTGCGTGGGGACGCCGAAGATCTCGGTCATCGTGATGCCTCGGCGTCCCCTTGCGCTTCTCTCTCTTGCTGCTCAGTCCGTCACTTCACGAGCGGGCACTCGCCGGCGTTCAGCGGCCTGAACGCCTGCTCGGCCGGGATCGTCGCGCGGACCTTGTAGTAGTCGTACGGGCCCTTCGACTCGTTCGGCTTCTTCACTTCGACCAGGTACGCCGGGTGCAGCTTGCGGCCGTCGGCGCGGATGCTGCCCTTGCCGAACAGCGGGTCGTCGGTGGGCATCGCCTTCATCTGCGCGACGACCTTCGTGCCGTCGTCGGTCTTGGCCGCTTCCACCGCCTTCAGGTAGTGCAGCACCGAGGCGTAGACGCCGGCCTGCACCATCGAGGGGTACTTGCCGCCGTTGGCCGCGGCGAAGCGCTTGCTCCAGGCGCGCGTGCCGTCGTTGAGGTCCCAGTAAAACGTCTCGGTGAAGATCAGCCCCTGCGCGGTGTTCAGGCCGAGGCCGTGCACGTCGGTGATGAAGACGAGCATGCCGGCCAGGTTCTGCCCGCCCTTGGTGATGCCGAACTCGGCCGCCTGCTTGATCGAGTTGATCGTGTCGCCGCCGGCGTTGGCCAGGCCGATGACCTTCGCCTTGGAGGTCTGCGCCTGCAGCAGGAACGAGCTGAAGTCGGTGCCCGGGAACGGATGGCGCACCTTGCCGAGCACCTTGCCGCCGTTCTTCACGACCACCGCCTCGGTGTCGCGCTCGAGCGCGTGGCCGAAGGCGTAGTCGGCGGTGAGGAAGAACCAGCTGTCGCCGCCGGTCTTGACGATCGCGCTGCCGGTGCCGTTGGCGAGCATCCAGGTGTCGTAGGTCCAGTGCACCGTGTTCGGGCTGCAGGCCTTGCCGGTGAGGTCGGACGTGGCGGCGCCGGAGTTGATGAAGGCACGGCCCTTGTCGCGCGTGATCTGGTTGATGGCCAGCGCCACCGAGGAGGTGGGCACGTCGAAGATCGCGTCGACCTTGTCGACGTCGTACCAGGTGCGGGCGATGTTCGAGCCGATGTCGGGCTTGTTCTGGTGGTCGGCGCCGATCACCTCGACCTTCATGCCGCGGCGCGCGGCGCCGAAGTCCTCGACGGCCATCTTCGCTGCCGTCACCGAGCCGGGGCCGGCGATGTCGGCATAGAGGCCCGACATGTCGTTCATGACGCCGATCTTGATGACGCCGTCGGAGATCTGCGCCTGCGCGCCGGCAGCGGCGAGGGCAAACGCCGCGCCGATCATCGTGGACAACAGGTTGCGCTTCATCGAATGGACTCCTTCACGTTGAACGTTCAGCACTCTCAGACTCCCAGCACCTCGTGCAGCATCTCGCGCCGCGCCGGCAGCTCGGCGGACGCGAAGGTCTCGATGACGCGGCCGTGCTCGACGACGTAGAAGCGGTCGGCCAGCGGCGCGGCGAAACGGAAATTCTGTTCGACCATGACGATCGTGAGCCCCTTGTCGCGCAGCGTGCGGATGGCGCGGCCGAGCGCCTGCACGATCACCGGCGCCAGGCCTTCGCTGATCTCGTCGAGCAGCAGCAGCGTCGCGCCGGTGCGCAGGATGCGCGCCACCGACAGCATCTGCTGCTCGCCGCCCGAGAGCCGCCCGCCGGGGCTCGTGCGGCGCTCGCGCAGGTTCGGGAACATCGCGTAGATCTCGTCGATGCCCATGCCGCCGTCGGCCACCGGCGGGGGCAGCAGCAGGTTCTCCTCGCAGGTGAGGCTGGTGAAGATGCCGCGCTCCTCGGGGCAGTAGCCGAGCCCCAGGTGCGCGATGCGGTGCGGCGGCAGCGCCACCGACTCGACGCCGTGGATGACGATCGAGCCGGTGCGCCGGCCGACGAGGCCGAGGATGGCCTTGAGCGTCGTCGTGCGGCCGGCGCCGTTGCGGCCGAGCAGCGTCACGACCTCGCCGCGCCGCACCGTGAGGTCGATGCCGTGCAGGATGTGGCTCTCGCCGTACCAGGCGTGCACGTCCTTCAGGGCGAGCAGGGTGTCGGCCATTTCGTCGTTCTCAGACGTGCGCGCCTTGCAGCTCGGTGGCCTCGCTGCCCATGTAGGCTTCGAGCACCAGCGGGTTCTTCGACACCTGCGCGTACGGGCCCTCGGCGATGACGCTGCCGCGCGCCAGCACGGTGATGGTGTCGGCGATGCTCGCGACGACGTTCATGTTGTGCTCGACCATCAGCACGGTGCGGTTGGCGGCCACCTTCTTGATCAGCTGCGTGACGCGGTCCACGTCCTCGTGGCCCATGCCCTGCGTCGGCTCGTCCAGCAGCATCAGCTTGGGGTTCATCGCCAGCGTCGTGGCGATCTCCAGCGCCCGCTTGCGGCCGTAGGGCAGCTCCACCGTCACCGTGCCGGCGAAGCCGCGCAGGTCCACCGTGTCGAGCAGCTCGAGCGCCCGCTCGTGCAGGCTCTCGAGCGAGCGCTCGCTGCGCCAGAAGTGGAACGAGGTGCCCAGCGTGCGCTGCAGCGCGACGCGCACGTTCTCGAGCACCGTCAGGTGCGGAAAGGTGGCCGAGATCTGGAACGAGCGGATCATGCCGCGGCGCGCCACCTGTGCCGGCTTCTCGCGCGTGATGTCCACGCCTTCGAAGAGGATCTGCCCGGCGCTGGGCGCGAGGAACTTCGTCAGCAGGTTGAAGCAGGTCGTCTTGCCGGCGCCATTGGGCCCGATGAGCGCATGGATATGGCCGCGCTGCACCTTCAGGTTGACGCCGTCGACGGCGACGAAGCCGAAGAACTGGCGCACGAGCCCGCGCGTTTCGAGAATGATGTCCTGCTCAGCCATGGGCGAGGCGCGATGATCCCGGCCGATGCGCCGGCGTCCAATCGGTGCTTGTGCCTAGTGCGCCGCGCCCGTGCGCCGGCCGAGCTGGCGCTCGCCGACCATCCACTGGATGGCCATCGTCGCCAGCGACATGAGCACGATCAGCACCGTGCAGTAGGCGAGCGCGACGCCGTAGTCGCCGTTGCCGACGCGGCCGATGATGTAGGTGGTGGCCAGCTCGTTCTCGGCGGTGACGAGGAAGATGACGGCCGACACCGTCGTCATGCTGCGCACGAAGCTGTAGACGAGCGCGGCGACGAGCGCGGGCTTCAGCAGCGGCAGCACGACACGGCGCAGCGTCGTCGCGGTGCCGGCGCGCAGCATCGTGCTCGCCTCGTCGAGGTTCTTGTCCAGCTGCTTGAAGCTCGCGGTGCCGGCGCGCACGCCCACCGGCAGGTTACGGAACACGAAGCACAGGATGATGATGAGCCCGGTGCCGGTCAGCTCGAACGGCGGCACGTTGAAGGCGAGGATGTAGCTGACGCCGAGCACGGTGCCGGGGATCGCGAAGGCGAGCAGGGCGCCGAACTCGAACGCGCGCTGGCCGACGAACTGCGTGCGCGCGAGCAGCCAGCTGATGAGCAGGCCGACGCCGGCACAGATCGGCGCTGCGACGGCCGCCAGCTTGATCGTCGTGAACAGCGAGTTCCACGCCGTGCCGGCCCAGACGAGGCCGTGCGCGCCCCACTGCATGTCGAACGCGGTGATGAAGTGGCGGAACGTGAACGTGTAGTCGCGTCCCCAGGTGCGCACGAACCCGCCGCTGAACGCGAAGACGTAGACGACGAGCGTGAACGTGAGCCACGGGCCCGCGATGCCCACGCACCAGCGGCGCACGGCGGCGGGCAGCGGCATCGCGATCCCGGTGTCGCCCTTGCCCGAGACGGTGGTGTAGCTGGTGCGGCCGAGCACTTTCTGCTGCACGAAGAAGACGGTGAGCGCGAAGCTCGTGAGGATCAGCGCCAGGCTCGCCGCGCGGCCCTGGTCGTACTGCGCGCCGACGATCGCGAAGAAGATGTCGGTCGACAGCACCGAGTACTGGCCGCCGACGACGATGGGGTTGCCGAAGTCGGCCATGCTCTCGATGAAGCCGACGAGGAAGGCGTTGGCCAGCCCCGGCTTCATCAGCGGCAGCGTCACGGTGCGGAAGGTGGCGATGCGGCTGGCGCGCAGCGTCTGCGCCGCTTCTTCCATGCTCGGCGCGATGCCCTGCACGACGCCGCGCATGATCATGAAGGCGATCGGCGTGAAGGCGAACATCTGCGCCAGCCACACGCCGAACAGGCCGTAGAACCAGCGCGTCGGCGGGATGCCGAAGGCCCATTCGAGGAACTGGTTGACGAGGCCGGCGCGGCCGAACAGCAAGATGAGGCCGAGGCCGACGACAAACGGCGGCGTGATGATCGGCAGCAGCGCCAGCACGTTCAGCGGCTTGCTCAGCCGCCGGCTGCCGCGCTCGGCATACAGCGCGATCAGCGTGCCCATCACCGTGGTGCCGGTGGCGCTGAGCAGCGCGAGGAAGAGCGTGTTCCACGCGACGCCGCAGTGCACGCCGCCGGCCAGGCAGCCGAGGCCCCAGACGCGCTCGTTGCCCAGCCGCGCGGCCAGCGCCGCCAGCGAGAAGTGGCCGTCCTCGCCGATGAAGGCGCCGATGAGGCTCTTGCCCACCGGCAGCGCGACGAACAGCAGCAACAACGCCGAGCAGAACACCACCGCGCCGGCAACGAAGAAGTCGCCGCGGAAGTAGCCGAGCCGCGCCACCCCCGCGCCGAGCAGCATCAAAAGCGCCAGCAGCACGAGCGCACCGCCCAGGCCGATGCCGAACTGGCCTTGCGCGAGCGGGCCGAACCAGCCGTTGAGGATCTCGAACGACCAGCCGGCGATGCCGATCGTGAAGCCGCTGCCGACGAGCCCGGCGAGGCCGAGGGTGGCGCCGGCCAGCAGCGTCCAGCCCTGGCGCAGCCCGGCGGGAACGAACCACGCCGCGCCGCAAAGCACGAGGCCGGCCGCGCCGGCGAGCAGCCACCACCGGCCGTGCACGAACGTGTGCACGAGGCCGCTGGCCGTCTCAGGCCCGCCGAAGACGCCCGGCAGCGAACGCCACAGCGTCACGTTCTGCGGGAAGTACCACGGCAGCAGCGCGAAGGCGACGAGGCCGAGCAGCACCCAGCCGAGCAGGATGCGCTGCGCGCGCGAGTGGTTGTTCCCCCTTGCCCGCGTGCGTGAGAGGGTCGCGGTGAGGGTGCTTGCGGTGGTCACCGAACCCACCCTCACCCCAGCCCTCTCCCGCCCTGCGGGAGAGGGAGCAAGGCAGGTCGCCTCACCGCGGCAACGAGTTGACGTCCTTCTCCCACTTCGCGATCAGGCGCCGCCGTTCCGCGCTGGCGCCGTACTTCGCGTAGTCGTACTTGATGAACTTGATCTTCTTGAAGTCGGGCACGTTCGGGTCGACCTTCGCGCCCTTGTTGCTGGGCAGCTGGAACTGCTTGGCCGCGGCGCCGAACTGCTGCGCCTGCGCGGTGAGCGCCCATTCGTAGAACTTCTTGGCCGCTGCGAGGTTGCGCGCGCCCTTGATGATGCTCATCGAGCCGATCTCGGCGCCGGTGCCTTCGGCCGGCGTGATCGTCTCGACCGGGAAGCCCTGCAGCTTCTCGCCCGGGCCGTCGTGCACGAAGCTGATCGACACCGTCGCCTCGCCGCGCGCCACCGCCTTGATTGGCCCGGTGCCGCTTCGCGTGTAGGTCTGGATGTTCTTGTGCAGGCCCTTCATGTACTCGAAGGCCTTGTCCTCGCCCCACAGCTGCACGAGCGTGGCCACCATCGTGTAGGCGGTGCCGCTGGAGGCGGGGTTGGCGACCTGGATCTCGCCCTTGTACTCGGGCTTCAACAGGTCGGCCCAGCTCTTGGGCGGCTGCAGCTTCTTCTTGGCCAGCAGCTCGGGGTTGTAGCCAAAGCCGAGCGGCCCGCTGTAGATGCCCACCGTCTTGAAGCCGCTTTGCGCCGCCTGCGCCTGCGCCCAGTCGTGCAGCTGCGGCAGCGCCGCGCTCTTGTACTCGAGCGACAGGCCCTGCTCGGCGGCTTGCAGATGCGGGTCGCCGGTGCCGCCGAACCAGATGTCGGTCTTCGGGTTGGCGCGCTCGGCGATCAGCTGCGCCAGCGCCTCGCCGCTGCCCTTGAGCGACATGTTGACCTTGACGCCGGTGGTCTTGCCGTAAACCGTCTGGATCAGGTTGCACCACTCGGCCTGCACCGAGCAGATGATGTTGACCTGCTCTTGCGCACGCGCGGTGCCGGCAAAGGACAGGGAGGCGGCCAGCGCGACGGCGGCCAGGGCGGGCTTGTGGTTCATCGGGGGTCTCGCTCGTGGTGGGTTGTGCTGTTGAGCATCGAACGGGCATGCTAGCCGAGCGGAAGCCCCGCTTCGGCCGCGGCGCGCAGCCGAACACGCCGCGCGCCGGCGGCGTGGCGGCCGGGCAACGGCGCGTCGTCTGCGCAGCCCGCCACGGCCGGGCCCGCATTCGCGGGGGCGGGCCGGCCATCGGCCGCAGGGCCACGGCGATACTCGTTTCATGCCCTGCGCCCTGTTCCGTGGCCTGGCGCGCCTGCTCGGCGGCGGCGCGCTCGTGCTGCACGCGGCCGCCGGCGCCGCGACGATCATCGTCGGCCCCGAGCGCCAGCCGGCCGCCTTCGCCGAGGCGCTGGCCAAGGCCGCCGACGGCGACGAGATCGTGCTGATGCCCGGCACCTACAAGGGCGCCACCGCCGTCATCGAGCACAAGAAGCTGACGATCCGCGGCGAGGGCAAGACGCGCCCGGTGATCCAGTTCGACGGCAAGCTCGCGGCGGGGCGCGCGCTGTTCATCGTCAAGGGCGGCGACGTGCAGCTCGAGAACCTCGAGTTCCGCGGCGCGCGCGCCACCGACGGCGACGGCGCCGGTGTGCGCTTCGAAGCCGGGCGGCTGCGCATCGTGCGCTGTGCGTTCTTCGAGAACGAACACGGCCTCGTCACCGGCAACGCGCGCGACGCCGAGCTGACGGTGCTGGAAAGCGAGTTCGCGCACGCGCCGCGCGAGGTGGGCCGCCTGAACCATCTGCTGCACGTCGGCCCGATCAAGCACTTCACGCTCAGCGGCAGCCGGCTCTTCAACGGCTTCGAGGGCCACCTCGTGAAGTCACGCGCGCGCGAGACGCAGCTGCTCTACAACATGATCCGCGACGGCGCCTCGGGCGAGGCGTCGCACGAGGTCGACCTGCCGAGCGGCGGCCGCGTGACGATGATCGGCAACGTCGTCGGCCAGAGCCCGCGCTCGCAGAACCCGGTGGTCATCTCCTACGGCTCCGAGGGCAAGACGTGGGACGACAACACGCTCGTGCTGTCGCACAACACGCTGATCAGCGAGGGCTGGCTGCCCGCGTGGTTCCTGCGCGTGCACCGCGACCGCGTGCCGGGCATGGGCGAGGTGCTGGCGCTGAACAACCTGATCGTCGGCAGTGGCCTCTTCGAGCTGGGGGCGCTCGGCAGCGGCGGGCAGTTCACCGGCAACCGCCCGGCGACGCTGGGCATGCTGGCCGACGTGGTGACCGGCGGCTTCGAACTGCCGCCCGACTCGTGGTGGCGCGGCCTCGTGCCCGACCCCCGCCAGGCCTTCGGCCGCAACCTCGCGCCGCAAGCCGAGTTCGAGTGGCCGCTCGGCCTGCGCACGATCTCCACCGACCGGGTGCGCTGGGCGCCGGGGGCGTATCAGCGCTGAGCCGGCGGGGGCGGTGGCGCCCCTTGTGCTGCAATCGGCAGCAACGCCGCACGGCGCCGGCCTCGAACGGAACCCCGATGGACCCCAAGCCGCTCCACCCCGAGAGCATCGCCGCGCAGGCGCTCGGCCACGTCGACGAGCGCACGCGCGCGATCATTCCGCCGATCCACGTCTCGAGCACCTACCTGCGCGACCCGGACAACCAGTACCGCTCGGGCCGCGTCTACGCGCGCGCCGACAACCCGGCCTTCGACGCCGCCGAGGCGGTGATCGCCGCGCTCGAAGGCGGCCACCAGGCGATGCTGTTTTCCAGCGGCATGGCCGCGGCGACGGCGTGCTTCCAGGCACTGTCGCCCGGCGACCACGTGCTCGCGCCGAAGGTGATGTACTGGTCGCTGCGCAACTGGCTGATGGGCTTTGCGACGCAATGGGGCCTGCACGTCGAACTGATCGACATGCACGAGCCGGCGGTGCTGCGCGCGGCGCTGAAGCCCGGGCGCACGAAGCTCGTGTGGGTGGAGACGCCGGCCAACCCGCTGTGGACAGTGACCGACATCGAAGACGCCGCGCGCGCCGCGCACGCGGCCGGCGCGCGGCTGGCGGTGGATTCGACGGTGGCAACGCCGCTGTTGACGCGGCCGCTGGCGCTGGGCGCCGACGTCGTGATGCACGCGGCGACGAAGTACCTCAACGGCCACAGCGACCTGATCGCGGGCGCGCTGGTGACGCGCGAAGACGACGACTATTGGCAGACGCTGCGCCGCGTGCGCGCGCAGCTCGGCGGCACGCTCGGCTCGTTCGAGGCGTGGCTGCTGCAGCGGGGCCTGCGCACGCTGCACCTGCGCGTGCGCGCGGCGTGCGAATCGGCGATGACGATCGCCACGCACTTCGCCGCGAACCACGCGCGCGTCGCCGAGGTGCTCTACCCGGGGCTGCCGGGTTTTGTCGGGCACGAGGTCGCGAAGCGGCAGATGCAGGGCGGCTTCGGCGGCATGTTGAGCATCCGCGTGCGGGGCGGGTCAAAGGACGGCGCAGAAGGTGGCGAAGCGGCAGCGATTGCCACCGCGGCCAACGTGCGGCTGTGGAAACGCGCCACGTCGCTCGGCGGCACCGAGAGCCTGATCGAGCACCGCGCCAGCGTCGAAGGCGCCGGCACGCCGGCGCCGGCGGATCTGCTGCGGTTGTCGGTGGGCATCGAGCATGTCGATGACCTGATCGCGGATCTCGAGCAGGCGTTGGCGCGGGCGCGGCGCTGACCTGTGATGCGGCTACTTCACCGATACGCCTGAAACACCTGCGACGCCGTGCCGCCGGTGAGCAGCAGCACGTCATAGGCGTCGCGGCGGCCGCCGTACTCGGGGCCGTCCATGCCGGGGGAGCCGACCGGCATGCCGGGTACCGCGAGGCCGAGTGCCTTCGGACGTTCTGCGAGCAGGCGCACGACCTCGCGCGCCGGCACGTGGCCTTCGAGCACGTAGCCTTGCACCACCGCGGTGTGGCACGAGCCGAAGCGCGCGTCGATGCCCAGGCGCGCACGGGCGGCCGTGTTGCCCGTCTCCTGCACCTGCGTGCGAAAGCCCGCGGCCTGCATGTGCGTGATCCAGTCCTTGCAGCAGCCGCAGGTCGGGCTCTTCCACACCTGCACGAGCCGCCCGGCGCCCGGGCCGGCGGAGGGTGCGGAAGGTGCAGCATTCGATGCCGCATGGGCGGCGTTGAATGCTGCGGGCACGCCCCACATCGCCGCCGCCGTGCCCGCGGCCCGCACCAGAAAACGTCGCCGCGAAAACCGCATCACCATGGTCTCGTTCCTCGTTGAACCGCCGAACCCGAAGCGGACGGCATGACTCGAAATCTGTCGCTTGGCAATCTATCGCGGCGCCTCGCGGCACGCTTTGATCCAGGTTGACCCGTGTTTGAAGCATGGGCATCATCGATTCGGTAACAGAATTACATTCATGTCCTTCGACCTCGTCCTCTTCGGCGGTACCGGCGACCTGACGTGGCGCAAGCTGATGCCGGCGCTGTTCCAGGCTTGGCGGCACGGCAAGCTGCCGGTGCACAACGGCGGCGGCCGTATCCTCGCCGTGGCGCGCGACGAGCGCAGCGACGACCAGTACCGCGCCTACATCCGCGACAAGTTCGCCGGCGTCGACGAGGCGAAGAAGCCGAGCGACGAGGAGTTCGCGCGTTTCGCCGAGCTGCTGCACTACCGCCGCATGGACCTCTCGCAGCCGGCGCACTACGCGGGCCTGAAGGAGTGGCTCGACGCGCGCGGCGCCGACACGGTGGTGCTGTTCCTTGCGACCGCGCCGCATCTGTTCCCGATCATCTGCGCGCAACTCGGCGCCGCGGGGCTCAACGGCCCGAACGTGCGCCTCGTGCTCGAGAAGCCGCTCGGCCACGACCTTGCCAGCGCGCAGGAGATCAACCGCATCGTGCGCGCCAGCTTCTCGGAAGCGCAGGCGCTTCGGCTCGACCACTACCTCGGCAAGCCGGCGGTGCAGAACCTGATGGCGCTGCGCTTCGGCAATGCGTTGTTCGAGCCGCTGTGGCGCCGCGACAGCGTCGCCAGCATCCAGATCACGATCGCCGAAAGCATCGGCGTCGGCACGCGCGGCGACTTCTACGACAAGACCGGCGCGTTGCGCGACATGGTGCAGAACCACGCGCTGCAACTGCTGACGATGCTGGCGATGGAGCCGCCTTCGAGCAACGACGCCGACGCGATCCGCGACGAGAAGCTGAAGGTGCTGCGCTCGCTGAAGCCCTTCACTGCCGACAGCGTCGCGCGCGACGTCGTGCGCGGCCAGTACCGCGCCGGCGCGGTGGCCGGCCAGGCGGTGCCGGCCTACCGCGAAGAAGCGAAGGTGCCGCCGGGCAGCCGCTGCGAGACCTTCGTCGCGCTGCGCACCGAGGTGCAGAACTGGCGCTGGGCCGGCGTGCCGTTCTACCTGCGCACCGGCAAGCGGCTGCCGGCGCGCGACGCGCACATCGTCGTCAGCTTCCGCGAGGTGCCGCACCCGATCTTCCCGGGCAAGCACCAGGCCAACAAGCTCGTCATCAAGCTGCAGCCCGAAGACGGGCTCGAGCTGCACCTGCTGGCCGCCAAGGGCACCGCGCATGCCGCGCACGGGCCGAAGGGCCATGAAGTGCTGTCGCCGGTGTCGCTGGACCTCGACTTCGACAAGGCGTTTCCGACCGAGCGCGTCGGCGGCTATGAGCGTCTCCTGCTCGACGCGCTCGCCGGGCGGCTGAACCTCTTCGTTCGCAGTGACGAGCAGGAGCAGGCCTGGCGCTGGGTCGAGCCGGTGCTGGCTGCCTGGGCCGACGATTCGGCGGGGCCGCGGCCGTACACGGCCGGCAGCTGGGGCCCGGCGGCGGCGAGTGCGCTCGTCGCGCGCGACGGCAACACCTGGGCCGAGGAAATGTGATGCTGGAACGCATCCGCGCCGCACTGCCCGCGCTGCCGCCGGCCGAGCAGCGTGTCGCCAAGGTGCTGCTGGCCGACGCGCGCGGCTTCGCGACCCTGCCGGTGACCGAGATCGCCGCGCGCGCGCAGGTCAGCAAGCCCACCGTCGTGCGCTTTTGCCGCAGCGTCGGCTACGACGGGCTCGCGGACTTCAAGCTGAAACTCGCCGGCAGCGTCAACGAAGGCGTGCCCTTCGTGCACCGCGCCGTCGCCGAGGACGACAAGGCCGGCGACATCGTCGTCAAGGTCGTCGACAACGCGGTGGCCGCCTTCCTGCGCTACCGCAACGCCGCCGGCCACCAGGCGATGGAGCAGGCAATCGCCGCGCTGGCGGAAGCCGGCGTGAACGCAGGCAAGGGCCGGCGCGTCGAGTTCTACGGGGTCGGCAACTCGGGCATCGTCGCGCAGGACGCGCAGCACAAGTTCTTCCGCCTGGGCGTCAACGCCAGTGCCGTGAGCGACGGCCACATGCAGGTGATGAGCGCGACGATGCTGCGCGAGGGCGACTGCGCGGTGATCATCAGCAATTCAGGCCGCAGCCGCGACCTCTTGGACGTGGTGGAGATCGCGCGGCGCAAGGGCGCCACCGTCATCGTCATCACCGCCAGCGGCTCGCCGCTGGCCAACGAGGCGATGCAAGGCGGCGCGCGCCACGTGCTGCTCGCCGCCGACCACCCCGAGGACGCCGACCGCTACAGCCCGATGGTCTCGCGCCTGCTGCACCTCGTGATCATCGACATCCTGACCACCGGCGTCGCGTTGCGGCTCGGCTCAGCGCGGCTGAAGCCGATGCTGGCCGAGATCAAGCGCAACCTGCGCCAGCGGCGCTACGCGGTGGCCGGGCGCGGCGACGAGTCGCTGGAAGGGGGCGCGGTCAGCCCCAGCAACTCGGCAACGCCGTAGAGCGACGCGAGTTGCGCGAGCTTGTCCGGCGCGCCGGCGAGTTCGAACGCGCA
>Ga0209573_1004450_pt1 | contig 13762 bp, 15 predicted proteins | sample TNRBio252014_DNA_FD_185870 | JGI IMG/M metagenome (GOLD analysis project Ga0209573, IMG submission 185870) | Wastewater treatment Type I Accumulibacter community from EBPR Bioreactor in Madison, WI, USA - TNR Reactor_6/25/2014_ DNA (SPAdes)... | ecosystem: Engineered > Bioreactor > EBPR >...
TCCCGGTTCTACATGCATGTAGAAAACACCCGGGTCTTTTTTCGTTCCCGAGCGGGTCATGACAAAAGACCCGTGGGTTTTGTAAGGGGCCTTGTTGTGGCTAAAACGAACATCGCGATAGATGCGAAAAAGACTTTGCTTGGTGCTGCCCTTGAGATCGAGCGCGCGAAACTCGGAGCTTTTGGAGAGGGTGCTGATCAAAGAGCCGGACGCGTCCTGGAACACGCGCTTGTAAACGGGTTTGTTTTTTTCGAACCACTCTTTGCGTTGGTTGCGCTTGATGCCACGAAAAAACTTCAGCGTTTCATCGGTATAAAACTCAGGCATGGCTCCGAGCTTAGACTCGCGCCCAAGCGCCAATCAAGAGCCTTTCAAACGCCTAGGAATCAACAAGAAGCTGCAGGGCCCTGAGGCTCTGAATAAGGTTGTTTTTTTCGAGACCCACGCCAACCACGTTGAGTAGCGAAATCTGCTGACTCAGACCCAGGCAACGGGCCCGCGTTTTTGCGCGCCATTCGTAAAGGGCGTGAGGCGCAAGAGTGAGTCCAACGATCTCGTTCTGGACGCCATCTGCGGAACCCGCAAAACGAATCAGCTCCGCCCCCCAGAGCGTGCCAAAATCTCCTTGAAGCATTTGTCGAAAAAGCAGTTCCATTTTAGCGGGGTCCTGGCGACTGATGGGCATTTCGAGCTCTTCGTATTCTTCCTGGAACTCGGTGAGGGCCTTGAGGCCACGATGCTGAAGTCCTTCCACCGAGGCCCGTAGAAGCGCCCGAGGCCACAAATCATCTTCAAAAACCTCAACCCTTTTTCCAAAATCAAGAAGCTTCCGCTCGACCCAAATGGGCAGCTCATCGCGCTGATCCTGACTGCGCGCAAGAATGACCGCCGAGCGTGCCGAACGGGAAAATTCTTCATAGAGCTCGCGGTAATAGACGTTCAGAACATGGGCCTCTTCAGATACAATCCCGGCAAAACTCACATGCCAATCGAGGTGCTTATGGAGCCACTCATCGAGTTCAAAATCCTGGTGCAAGAGCGAAGGAGGAAGCTCGGCGTAGATATGGCGGGGTGAAGACCCCGAGTAGCCCTCGGCGACCGGACGCTTCATCTCGGCCTCGAGCGCGGCGAGGAGACTCTGAAGCTCGGTTTCAGGCTCCGAAAAGAGCAGGCTCACGTCGACCTCGGGCTTGCTGAGCTCGGCGGAGCGCAGCATCCAGCGACGCTGCCCCGAAAGGGGGGCCCCCCACACAAAACACAGTTCCTGGCTCAAGTTTGAGGGCTCCAAGGCTTTACCGTCCACGCCTGAGAGGCTATACAACAATGAGCTGTGACCGACAACGGTCGACCGTCCGGAGAGATGGCCGAGTGGCTTAAGGCACGCCCTTGCTAAGGGCGCGTAGGAGAAATCTTACCGAGAGTTCGAATCTCTCTCTCTCCGCCATTTTTTTTAATAATTTAAAGCGATTACAAGAATTTTTTAAGTCCCTGTTCCTTGGTCGGCCCCATTACAAAAATTTAGTGTTTTCAGTAGTTTAGTTACAAAAATTTCCCCACCTCATTTTTAACGGTTGGAAATTTTAATTTTTTGTAACAACCCACAGGTCACCCAGTGGGTGACGGCCTAAAAATCCTATGAATTTTATGAGTGCTGGGGGGGATAAAGAAAAGACCGCCTATATTTGGCGGTCTTCTTGATAGGCTTTAAATTTTAAAGTAGTAATTAAATACTATACACTCTTGCGGTTTTTTATGTAGGGCTTTAAGTTGAGAGAAATTCCTTTAGTCTCACCACTCTCAAGTTTTGCGATATAGTGCCTAAGACTTTTAAAATCCTTATGACCTGTTTGGGACTGAACCAATAAATAAGGAACCCCTGCCGTTAATAAATTCATAACATAGGAACTACGGCAACTGTGGAATACGGGCCATAGTTCCTCACCCTTATGATTTTTTTCGGGGATATATCCCACTTCTTTTAAAATTGATTGAAAGGCTCGGGCCATTTTTCCGCCTTGCCATTCACTATCACGGGGAAAAAGAAATTCCTTTTCTGGGCTTCTTAACTTGTGGGCCAAAAGATATTTCCTAATTGCGGTTATATCCACCGTTCTCTCTTGGCCCGTCTTGGTCGGTGTGAGTTTTTCGGTTCTCCAATTAAAAGTAGATTTAACCACCATATAACTGTTTTTGGGGTCGTCTAAGTGGATATTTTCCCACCTCATAGCATAGCCCTCCCCACTCCTGAGGCCTGTGTAGTAATGAATGTAGAGGGGAGCCGAGAGTTTCGTTAAAGGCTCCATATTCGGGCCGTGTAGTCGGTCTATGACCTTTTCCATTGTTTCTGGTCGTATCCATATCACCTTATACGGTTCGTCGTTCTTATCTCGTGGTAAATAAATCCCGTGGGCTGGGTTAAGGTAAATACTGGCGGCTGGGCCTAAAATATATTTAAAGGCCGTCCGTATGTGTCTCATATAGTGTTTCTTCATTCCGTAGGAAAGAATACTAAACTCACGGCTCCTAATCATTGTCTCAATGTGGTGGGTAGAGATTTGAGAGAGAAATAACTTTTCCCAATGCCTTGTATATTTGTAGGCCGCTTTAGCCGTTTCTAATGAGCCTTGCCCTAATGGTTTGTAACTGTTTTTACTGTCTTCTATTTTTTGTTCTATGTGTTTTATGTATCTACCGTAGGCGACTTCCCATTTTAATTGGCCGTCTCTGTGTCTCATATCCTCTTGTTCTAATTCGTAGGTAAATTTTTTTCTTAACTGCCTTGCCTCTTGAATGAGTTTTACCTGTCTCTTTTTTTTCGTTCTAACTTTTCCGTTAATCCGTTTTTGAACTACAACCAAAAAACGGTTACTATTCACCATTCTGTAAATACATTCCTCAACCTTCCTAACTTTGTCGTGAGGACTTAGGTATTTTGCTTTTTTCGATTTGTCTTTTTGTTCTTCGTCCATAAGTTTTTCCCTCTCTCTTTTCGGTAAATTTATGAAAAGATTGAATTAAGCCGCTTTATGAGAGTGTCTATTTGCTGTGGCTTGCTCCAACTTAGTAAGTAGTTGCCTGTAAAAGTCGGGGGCTAATTTTCTAAGGGGTCGGGGAATATGATAAACCCATAACTCTTCTACCCTCTGGCTCCACGGATTGGGCGAGTTCTCCAATATGTAACAACGGATAAAGGCCATTTCTAAATAAAGCCGTAGGGCCAAGCCCTTTAATTCGTCTGGCCCTAAGTCTGGCAAGTCGTCGGTGTTATAAAACCTTGCTTGATATTCGTTCTCTGGGAAAAAGTAGTCTCTCACCCCTACAATTTTATCAATGTCTTGACGGTTAATGGGGTAAGGGAAAATCTCACCAATAGGGACGGCTGGGCTGTATCCATTCCGTATGGCCTCAAGTAGTTCGGGGCTGTCGGTCTTAGGCTGGTAAGGCTCTGGCGGTTTTTTAAATCTTTTTCTAAGGGCCTTAAAGACGGCCCAAAACGGCCAAAGAATAATAAGCACCACTATGGCAATAGGAACAAGCCAAGCAATGAAAATAGGGGATATAAAAATTAACATTATTGGATTATACATAGTAAAATAATACTACATTATAATGCTGCGGATCAATTTGTTTTTATGATATTGTAGTATTGTTTTACTATAAGAGGATAAACCAATGCCCCAAAATGAAACCTTAGATATTAAGGCCCTATATAAAAAGAAGCGGCGAAAACTCCCACGGCTTAGACTTGCCGAGGCGATTGAGGAAAGTGGCCTAACTTATATGGAAATAGCCGAGCGGCTTGGATTAAATCACTACCAAAACATTACTAAGTTAAAGGGGGCGGAAAATATCTCATTTAAGAAACTCTGTGCCTTGGCCCTTGCCCTTGAGTGTAAGGTTAAAGACCTCTACGAGGAATAGCGGCGAAAGTCGTCCATAAGGCTTTTAGCGAGTTTATAGACCATAATGATTTCCCCTAATTTTAGTTCATATTCCCCCTTAAAAATCCTGTAACTGTTTTTACTGATTTTGATTAGAGCGATAGAATTAGGATAAGATAAAGACCTAACCCGATAGACTATAAAATAGTCTTCTTTAAATTGTTCCTCTGGCCATATTAGATTGAGTGGATCCATTTGTTTTTCTCCTATAAAAACTAAATGGATCCACTCCGTTAAATTTTGACGGCCTTATTATTATGAAATTAGAAAATAATTTCATAATAATAATTGTTTTTAAGAGAAAATAATCAATTTTTGATTACCCTCATTTTTTGACGAGGATTATTTTTTATCAGTATCAAGGGGCTTAAAGTTAAACCCTAACCGTGCTTGTATCACTTCCCAATTATACTCTGTCGGTTCTGTGATCCTTAACCATTGCTTAGAGCCTTTATCCAATGGGTCAAGTTGTATCAGTCTCAGTTCATTGAGTTGCTTTAATCCTGCTTGGACTGAATTGTAAGAGAGGCCCGTGGAAAATCCTAAATCTCTACGAGAAAACTGTAAGACTTTTTTTGTCTGTAAGTGGGGACTGTTCTCAATCCTGTAACGGAAAAGTAAAAGTAACCTAAGCCCCGAATTAGAAACTACCTGAGAATTTAAAAACCACCCGTAAAATTTAAACATAACTGAGGCCCCCTTTTGTCCTCAGTTCTATAAATAGAAAATAGCCCCCTTTCTTTTTTCTTCTTTCTCTTTCCTTTTGTTCCCCTACCTATTGGAAACACTCACGGGCTTGGGTGTTCTCAACGGGTTTAAGGTTTCCCCATTTAGATAGAAAAGGGGGAACCAATGAAAACTAAACAAGTGCCATATATCTTTATTCCATTTCCTGCTTTTCTGGCCGAGTGTGACGAACTCACTCCACAAGAAAAGGCGGTCTTATTATTTTTAATGTCCTCAACTTATAGGAACTGGAACCCGTCTTATAGGGAACTGGCCGCTAAACTCTCATTAGGAAACTCAACGATTAAGCGAGCGATTACTAAACTCCAATTATTAGGATTTATAACCGCCTCCGTATCCATTCACGGGGAAACCTATAAAAATAAAGTAAATCAATACCGAGTTAATTTAAAAAATCCTACCGAGTGGTGTCCTACTCTGGACTTAAAGACGAGCATTGAGCGGTGTTATGAGTTAAACGGTTCCCCCGTGCCTGTATTTTCTTATGTGTATTTGGATAATAAAACATTGGCCGAGGATTTTGAGCGAGCCTTATCCACGGGGGAAATTAGGCGAACCCGTGCGGTGTCTGTGGATATGGTAGATAAAATTTTATCCTCAACTTTACCAATAGAGTTAAGACTGGAATTTGAGGAAAAGAAATTTAGGGCGGTCAATATCTGGCGGGCCTGTCGTGATTTTATTGAATGGCTTGAAATAAAAAAAGACTACATAAACGGCGAACAAGTAGAGCGGTTAAAAGGTATTTTTATCAATGAAAATCTGGACGGTGAACGGCGGACTATTCTACGGGTAACCCTACTTAATAAAACTGCCGCCGAGTTTTTATCGGTGGTGGAAAATGAAAGAGAAAAATCACAAGCCGAACGGGATAAAAAATTATCCCCGTCCTAAATCTATTTAAAAAATATGGGAAAGGTAGGCCGTCCTAAAAAGAAAATTACTTATTTTATTGAGGTGATTTTCTATTTTTTCTTTATTTCCGTTTTTGTCCTTTTCCTACTCCCTGCCCCACTGACCTTAGCGGTCATGGGGTTTTTTTGGTTAATAGGTGAGGTGGCGAGTGCTTTTAAATAATGTGAGGCCTGATAAGAATGACCCTTTATATTTTCTATTCCGTTTTGCCGTGCGGTCGTGGCTGTTATTTTTGTCCGTGATTTTCTCCGTGCCTGTTTTTCCCTTATTTGGAAAGTCTTTGACGGGGAACCAATTCTTATCAATGTGTGGGGCCTTTATCCTAATTGTAGCCGTGGATTTTTTGAGTGTGTGGATAAAGGCTTATCCCATATACAAGGAACGGGAACGAATAGAGTGGGAAACTTTTGGCCGTAGAAAAACACATTAAATCAATGGTTAATTTTTAGTTTGTAGTTAAGTTTTTATAGTATAATATTACTATGAAGATAGAGGGTCGAACATGGAAGATTCAATTTTGCGATTAGCCGTTAAGCATGGGATTCAAATGCAAAGAATCACCAGTACTAATGAACTTGGTCTGGATTTCCAGACCGCTATTGGTGAGAGTGTCGACGGCATAAAATGGATTTTGAGAATTCCCCGTAGAGAAAATATGTTCTCCCAGATTGAAAAAGAAAAGAACAACCTTAATTTTTTAAAGTCTAAAATTAACTTTGATATTCCTGATTGGAAAGTAGTGAGCCCTGAATTAGTCGCTTATCCACTCCTAACGGATAAACCTGCCTTGGAAGTAGAAGCAACTAAGCAAGAATTTATTTGGAATATAGATTTAAATTTTTACAAGTATTCCGAGTCTCTTGGTTTGATTTTATGCGAACTTCATAATTTAACTCAGGAGGCTAAAGAATTTGGCTTGTCTTTGCGAACATCCGAAATAATCAGAAAAGATTTTTTAGATGAAATTTTTTTGATTAAAAACCAATTAGGAATATCACCTCATTTAGAAAAACAGTGGAGAACTTGGATTGATAACGATACCTACTGGCCAACTTTCTCTACTCTTATTCATGGTGATTTGTATGCTGGCCATACTTTAGTTAACTCTGAGGAACAGATAACTGGAATTATTGATTGGAGTGAAATGCAAATTGGAGACTCTTCACTGGATTTTGCTGGCCAGTATACTGGATTAGGTGAAACTCATTTGGATAAGACTTTATTGGTTTATGAAAAATCAGGGGGAAAGACTTGGCCGAAAATGAAAGAACACATAATACAGCGAGCCTTGGCTGCCCCGATCAAGTTTGCAGTATTTGCTTTAAACACAAAAAACGATAGCCACATACAAGCGGCAAAAGAGCAACTTAATAGCAAATGATAATTGTAATGGATTTTAATAATGGAATGTAACCCACCCGTCACCCAACTATTTTTGTAATGACATAAAGTATTGATATAGTTAAGAAAAGTGATTTTTAATAATTATTAAAATCCTCTCCGCCATTCAATTTGCCCTTCGGGCAGACTGTTTGGAGTGGTAGGACCGCTAGGCGCGGTCTCTCTCCGCCTCCTTCAGCCGGGATGAACCTTAATTGCGGACTCAAGCTTGAGTTTTTAGTCCCACCCACAACTCTGGCGGATTTTCAGGCAAAAATTATTATGAAATCAGCCGTGATGTTCCCCGACGCCTACGAAGCTGCAACGTGCGTAAACCTCACCGCGTTTCACTACGAGTAAGCGATATCTCAAAAAAATCCCTAGAATCTGAGATCCTGCCCGTCCGCCATTTGTTAGCAAATGCGAGGTCAAAGCGCCGTTGCTCACAGCTCGTACCTATAGCGATGCTATAGATACTACTTACATGAGTCTCAGCAGAGCTGCGACCACGCTCCGTTTTCAGGGCTGAGAACTTCTGTGACCGATCAATAATGTACAACGACACGTCCCCGTGCGCCCGGTGCCCCGGGCCTCAAGAGATAGGTGTCGTTGTAGCGATGTCCTCCAGCTCCCCCGCCACCGGGGACAGCGCCCGCCTGGCCCAGTAAAGCACCACCGCCGCCACCGCCGCCACCCGCAGCTCCACCCGAACCTCCAAGGACAAATGTTTTGCCCTCGTAGTTGTAGCCTCCGAGTCCTCCGGGTGCCCCAGCCTGTCTAAGAGTTCCCGCGGCCCCAGCCCCTCCGGCTCCGCCTGTACCGCCAGCTCCACTCCCTCCCACAGCGTGGGGAGTTGCGCCGGTGCCACCCAAACCACCAAGCGACACAATCTGCGGCCCAAAGCTTGAAAATCCACCCGGATTTCCCGCCCCTGAAGCACAATTCGAACAAAATGCGCCCCCAGAGCCTCCCGCACCAATCGTGACCGCGAAGGTCTGTCCCGGGACTACGTCGAGATAGGCCTTGGTGTATTCACCGCCTCCACCCCCACCACCGCCAGAAGCGGTTACGGTCTGAAAATCGCTAGAGCCGCCCCCGCCTCCGCCTGCACCCCAGACCTCAACCATCAGTTTGCTGATTCCGTCTGGAACAACAAAGGTGCCATTCACATCATAGGTGACGATCGTACTAAAGCTGCTGCTTGCAGACGAGGTTGAACATTTTTCTACAATACCCGCGCTGTTGGCGGCATTGGGTCGAAGCAAAACACGGGCGCTAAAGGACTTCTTGGGATTGCGATTTCCAAAGGTGTTCTTCGCGGTTTCCGCCTCAACGTTGAGCATGACCACAAACGCCTTGTAAAGGACCGCTGGGGTCCCTACAGAATGCTCTCCGTCATAAATCGCCTCAACAAATTCTATTTTTGAAACTTTAAGTCCGCCACTCAGCTGAGCGCCTGTCTCTGCAACAACAGAATTTCCCAGCATAATTTTTTTAACGGGAACGCTCGTTCCGGCGGCGATCACATTTACGACAGGATTGAGACTCAGCGGTGTGCTTCCAAAGCTGAACTGCACATTGTTCCCCGCAGCATCCTTAAAAGCCCCGTCGCAAGCTTTGGTGTTGAGCACCATGTTGATCGAGGTTTTGAGAATATCAAAATCAACCGCGTTTTGGACACTCTTCTGTCCTTTGAAGGCGTTCCCAATCATCTCCGAAAACAGAACGGCCAGCAGTCCGAGCAACGCGGCCCCCACCATGACCATGACCAGACTGAATCCCTTACGCCTCTGGGTGGATATGTGGTGTGAATAGAACATCCAGATATCTTAGCCACCTCAGGGAAAAATGACATGCAACAAAACCGAAATTGCCCTCTTTGATTGAACACCTTGAACACGTTGAGATGGGGAACTAACCTCCGATGCGTGTCCTCGAAACCCCTCAGCACTCCGCAAATTTTTGAGGTGTCGGATCTTCGCGCTCGGCTTCCTCCGCTGCGTGCGCATGACGCCCACAAATACAGTTTCGGTCGACTTCAATTGGTGGCGGGGAGCAAAAAATACCCAGGTGCCGCTCGACTATGCGCCTTAGGGGCCTTCAAAGCAGGCTGTGGTTATGTTTGTCTCGAAACACAGGCGCCTTTCGAGGTGCTGCGTGAGCTGCCGGAAATCGTACCTGGCTTTGATCCCAACTGCTCGGCCTTTGTCGTAGGCCCAGGACTGGACCCCAAACTTTCCGAGGCAGAGCTAGCAGAACTCATTGCGCGGATTCCCAAAGACCGACCGCTTCTTTTGGACGGTGGCGCGCTCAAACATTTTGCGGCACTTGATCTCAAAGGGCGAAGCTCTCTTGTCGTTACGCCCCACGACGGAGAGTTCATTGCAATGATGAGTGCAGAATGTTCTTGGGAGCAGCTGCAAAGCGACCGCGTTGGAACCGCACGCGCCTTCGCAAGTCAGATGCCCGAAATCACTCTCCTCCTCAAAGGCTCTCCGTCGCTAATTCTCAGCAAAGGCCAAATTTGGATCATGAATCGTGGGAACGCCTCGATGGCGACTGCGGGACAAGGAGACCTTCTCTCAGGAGTTGTGGGAGCCTATCTCGCTCTTGGTATGAATCCCCTGGACTCCGCACTCGTCGGAGCTTCGCTGTGTGCCTTGATCGCCGAGGAATTGTCGACGGAAGGAGAATCCCAAGGGGTCCTTGCCCACGAGGTGGCGTCTCAAATTCCATTCTTCCTTAAGCGCCTCCGCGCGAATTCGCCCGCCTGACTCTTCGTGTTCAACTCCAAGAAATTTCGATTCTCGTATCCCGCGCTTGGCAAGTCTCGTGCGTCATGACAGATTCGCAGCAACCGCTATGACCAAACCTAAGCCCATTCCCGCAGCAAAAGCCCTCAAGCGTCTCGTCGACGGCAACAGGCGATTCGCCAAAAACCGCCGCACCGGCCTGCTTGCCGTTCGCCGTGACGTGCGCCATCTCATGCTCAAATCACGCGGCCCTTTTGCGATCATTCTGTCCTGCTCCGATTCGCGTGCGCCGGCAGAGATTCTCTTCGATCAAGGTCTTGGAGATCTCTTTGTGATTCGTGTGGCCGGAAACGTCGTCGCCCCCTCGCTCATCGGCAGCGTTGAGTTCGCAGCCGCCACGACTCCCGCACGACTGGTCGTCGTCATGGGACACACCAAATGCGGCGCGGTTCAGGCCACCTACGATGCCATCGTCGGCAAGAAACCCGCCTTCTCCGAAAACATCCATGACATCGTCGAGCGCATCCGACCCCATATCCACAAACTTGTGTCCCCCTCCAAAGGGAAAGCAAAACAAAAACGCCCGGAGCTCCTGCGCGATGCCATGCGCGCCAATGTTCTCGCATCGGCCGACCATCTCCGTCACGGAAGTCGCTTCTTAGAGGAGATGGTTCGCGACAAAGAACTCATGATCGTCGGGGCCGAATATGACATCGACACTGGGATCGTCGACTTTTTTGACCTTCCCGCAACCAAGCCATGAAACCCAAACTGCGGGTTCTTGTCTCTGAAACCCACAATCCTTGGTTCAATATCGCGACCGAGGAATGGATTTTTCGCGATATGGATCCCTCCGTGCAAACACTTTTTTTGTGGCGCAACGCAGAGACTGTCGTCATCGGCCGCAATCAGAATCCCTGGTCCGAATGCAACCTCTCTCGAATGGAAACCGACTCCGTACAACTTGCCCGGCGCGCGAGCGGAGGAGGAGCGGTGTTTCAGGATCTCGGCAACACCTGCTTTACCTTTCTCTCCCCGCTTATAATCGAGACACAAACAACCGCATTGTGCTTGCGGCGTTGGCATCGTTTGGAATCAACGCCGAAGCCTCGGGACGCAACGACCTCGTCGTGCCTCATGCCGATGGCCCTCGCAAAGTCAGCGGCAGTGCCTTTTTCGAATCGAGCGACCGCGCCTTCCATCACGGCACGCTCCTTATGAACACCGATCTCGGGCGTCTCGAAAACTACCTCACGCCCCACCCCAAAAAACTCGCCTCCAAAGGACGCGCCTCGGTGCGAGCTCGTGTGATGAACCTTTCAGAGATCGCTGCGGATATCCGCCACGAGACCCTCTCACCACGCCTTGTCGAAGCCTTTGCAGCCGCGCACCAGGGCGAAGCGGAAATTAAAATCCTGGACGAGGCCACGCTCCGCTCAATTCCTTCGCTTCAGAACTACTTTGAAAAATATGCCTCGTGGGACTGGCGCTTCGGCCAAGCTCCTTCGTTCGAACACGAAATGACAGAGTACCTTTCCTGGGGATTCGTGCAGGTTTTTGTCGATAGCGAGAGGGGACACATCACTCGCGCCCGCGTTTTCTCCGACACTCTCTTTCCGGATATGGTTGAAGATTTTGAAGGCCGCCTCGTGGGACGCGCCTACTCGGCCCTCGGTATCAGCGCGGCTCTCGCGGAAACGGAAAAGCTCCACCCGGCGCGCCGAGCAGAGCTTTTGGAGTTGGGTTCCTGGTTGAAGACCCAGATCGAAGTCTGAAGTGCGCCCTAAAGGCGTCCATCGCTACTTTTTCTTTTTTTCGCTTTTCTCGAGAGCCGCTTGCAGTTTCGCACCGAGCGCACCGAGCGATCCGCTCGCCGCGCCCCGTGCGGCTTGCGCCGCCTCGTAATCGCGGATGTCCTGGCTCTCGGATTCGCTTGCGGCCTGATCGACAGCACCCTTGATAGAGAGCGAAATACGTTTTGCGGAAGGATTGATTTCTTTGATGAGCACCGTGATCTGATCGCCAGGCTTGACGACTTCTTCGGCGCTGTTGACGCGTTTTGTGCTGCTCATTTCAGAGAGCGGAACAAGTCCTTCAACCCCGGGTTGCAACTCGACAAAAGCGCCAAACGGCATACAGCGCGTGACCTTTCCGGAAACGACGCGACCCGTTTGGATCTGCGCGGGCAGATTCAGCCAAGGGTTGCCTTCCGCTTGCTTGAGCGTCAGAGAGATTTTCATGCGGCGCTCTTCTTGTTCCATACGCAGGATCGTCGCCTTGACGACTTGTCCAGGCTTCACGATGTCTGCGGGATTCGTCACACGCGACCAGGCCAATTCGGAAACGTGTGCGAGGCCTTCGACTCCGGGTGCAATTTCGATAAAGGCCCCAAAGGGCTCGACGCGCTTCACGGTGCCGCTCACAATGTCACCCACCTTGCGCTCGTCTTTGAAACTTGCGAGCATCGCGCCTTGGCCTTCTTCAAGAAGCTGGCGACGCGACAGCACCACGTTGCGGCCGCCTTCGGTGATCTGGGTGATTTTGAATGGGAACTTCTGTCCGACGTAGATTTCAGGTTTTTCGATACGCTTCATGTCCATCTGGCTCATGGGACAAAACGCGGGCTTGCCCATGACGATGACCTGGAAGCCGCCTTTGTTGACGGAATCGACGCGTCCTTCGACGGGCAGCCCGCTCGAGAACGCCTGCTGGATATCTTCGGCCAGATTCTGTGAAGTGGGATTCGGAGAGAGAAAAACCTGCGAGCCCTTGAGATAGGTGACAAAAAGATCAACGTGGTCGCCTGACTTCACCGTGGACTCGCCCTTGTCATTGAGCAGTTCAGCGGCCTGAACAAAACCATCGAGACGCGTGCCCGTTGAGACGATCACTTGCTCTTTGCCCACCGACAACACTTCCGCCTTGATGCGGTCGCCGACCGAGAGTTTGCGGTCGCTCTTGCCGAAAGATTCTTGCAGCATTTGTTCGAAGTCATTGGATTGGGTGAGGTCTTCGTCTTGGCGGATTTGGCGCTTGAAAGTCATAGTCGGCCCGTTTGTAGCAAACCCTGCGGAATGTTACTAGGAAATCATGCCTTAGGGCCCGGAGCGCCCTTCTTTTGGCCTCTCCAGACGCGAGACGATCGCTCGGGCACTTGGCTCCTTCATCCCATAGGTGATTTGCCAATCTTTTGAGGCCTCTGCCGCTGAGAAATCTATCCGCAGCGTCTCCCAGGGCGCGAGCGTGTGGGAAGCCCCTCCAACTTGAATCGACACTCCACCGCCAAGCGCCGTGACCACAAGGGTGCGAGGACCCGACACCGCGGCTTCGAGAGTCTGCAGTCCTGAACTTTCCATGACCTCACAAAACACCTCGAACTCGCCCCTTTTCCACATCAAGCCGTAGTCGAGGATTTCTTCGCCAGAAGCAACGTGCGCATCGACCTCGCGCTCGCCTTCAAAACGCACACTCTCGAAGGGCGAAAGGCGTGCGAGCGAACCCAGATCAAGCCCCCGCCCCTCGACCAGCACAAGCAAGCGATCGTAACCTGGAAAAAGCGAAAAAGCTCCCGCAGCGTTCACGCGCGCCGAGCTGATTCTCCAGCGAAAAGCATCGATCGGAAAGACCGCGTCCGCGGGCTCGATGAGCAATTGAGAGGTCGTTCCTCGTCCATTTTTCCAACGCTGAATCTTGTAATCGTCGGGACTGAGCTGAACACACCGAGGCATCGCGCGTCGCCTCGCCGCCCTAGGGCGTTTGCTCTTCAAGAGTCGCTTTGAGGGCGCTCATCATTCGGAGGAGTTCCTTGCGATCGCTCTCCGAGAGCGTCGAAAAGAGTTCGCCGACGCGATTGCGATAAGCAGAACAACCGCGGGACATTTTCTTGGAGGCCTGTTCGCCGAGCTCGATCACCGTAGCGCGCCGATCACTCGGATGCGCTTTGCGGGCCACGAAGCCGTCTTTTTCGAGCGCGTCGACCAGCGCCGTGATGTTTGTCGCCGTGACACCCAAGCGGTCGCGCAGTTC
>Ga0209573_1004451_pt1 | contig 13760 bp, 11 predicted proteins | sample TNRBio252014_DNA_FD_185870 | JGI IMG/M metagenome (GOLD analysis project Ga0209573, IMG submission 185870) | Wastewater treatment Type I Accumulibacter community from EBPR Bioreactor in Madison, WI, USA - TNR Reactor_6/25/2014_ DNA (SPAdes)... | ecosystem: Engineered > Bioreactor > EBPR >...
ATCTTCCGATGCAATCCGCAGCTGACCTTCTGATCGCATCAGTTCGCGAACCGGACACAAACTGCGGCCAAGACTTCCGGCCGGATGAAACCGCGCGAAATCGCGAGCCGTGAATCCTTTCGCCTGACTCAGTACCAGGCCCAGTGCGTCACCCAATGCCAGCATCGCTGTTGTTGAACACGAAGGCGCCAGACCCAGTTCACCTGCCTCCGGATGTTTGCCGAGGCGAATCACCACATCGGCATGTCGAGCCAGCGAGTTTTCGCCATCACGAGTGATCGCAATCACCGGCACTTCCAGAACTCGAAACGTCGGAAGCAGACTCAGTAGTTCTTCCGACTCACCGCTGTTGGAAAGGGCCAGCACAATGTCGTCAGCACCGATGCAGCCCAGGTCCCCGTGTCGTGCTTCCGTCGGATGCAGAAAATGGGCTCGAGTTCCCGTACTGGCCAGCGTCGCAACGATCTTCTGACCGATCAGACCAGCCTTGCCGACGCCCGTCACAATCACACATCCGGTGGATTCCCGGATTCTTCGCACGGCGTCACAGAAGGCTGGATCCAAACCGTCAGCCAGACGCGACAGACATTCCGCTTCCTGGCGAATGATCCTGCGCGCTTCACGCAGTTGTTCCACATCTCCAAACGCAATAACCGAACGCTTGGGCGTTGGCGAAGTCATGTGATCGTCCCTGATCGAGTGTTTCAGCCAGCCGGCTTCCCTGCGGCTCGGATGCAGACGCAGTTTACCTCGTTTTGAAAAACAGCGTCAATTGCGGGTCTCGGCGACGTAAGTCATTTCAGAGAAGTCAGTTAAGAATTTGCGGCGATCAATGTCGCCCTTTCCGTCGATTGAATTCGCCTCGCCTTCAGAACCGCCTGCAGCCGTTCCAGCTCATCCGGCGTCAGCGTCACCTGAGCAGAAACCGCAAACGGCTGAAGTTCGGCTGCGATCAGATCCCGCTTCAGTGAAACATCAGGAATGCGCGCCGCAAGCGTTTGCAGGGCGTGCCCGGGATCTTCACAGAATCCTTCATACGTGAATTCGATCAGTCGTGATTCGGGGATCTGTGACAACTGTTCGTCCAGCTGTTCTTCGATCTGCAGGATCTGAGCACAGACGTCATTTACGTAACTCAGGCGATCACGGTCCGTGTCTGAAGACTGACTGTGCAGCCCCCAGCCAACCGCTTTATCTCCCTGAACCTGCTCCCGCGCTTTAATCAGCGACTGAGCCACCAGAACCGGATTGCGGCGGACAACGACGAACGTGGCATCGGGAAACAATCGCGACAACAGATCCAGGCAGCCCGTGTTGCGATTGTTCTTATTCAAAAACGGCTTTCCAAACTGACGTTGCCACGCCTGAAAGAACTCTCGAATGGATTGCTGTTCCGATTCCGACAGTTCGGTTCGCGGCACGTAGCGATCATGACCCAGCCAGCGATTCCAGACACAAAAGCCGTCATTGGGACCGTTCAGATGCGCCGTTTGCCCGTAGAAATTTCGGAAGTCGGCCGATCGTGGCTGTGGCAGCCAGCGAAACAGTCGGGTGCCGGACAGAGGTGATCGAGGAAACAGTGACGTCAGATTGCTGACATAGCTGACATCCAGATATCGCGCGAGGGTCTGGTAGACGAGTGTCGTGCCACTCCGCGGTGCTCCCACAACCAGAATCATCGGGACCTTACTGGTTCCGGTTTCTCGCAGCAGTCGCTTCTCACGCCTCTGCAGCAGGAGATCGATTGGACGAGCCAGCAGTCGCAGTCCTTCGTGCAGAAGTGCTGACCAGGCAGCTCGGCTTCCCGACATCAGCATGCGGAAAACCAGGCCCACAGGATTTTTAAAGTTTCCAGTCGACATTGCGATCCACTCCGGAACGACCACCCGACATCACAGCCTGCCCTGCAGGTCAATTGCGGAAGTATGAGTCCTGTCGGCGAGATGAGTCGTCCGGATCCTGCTGTTGACGGAAGTCGACGTCCCGAGGCAACGTTTGATGACCGATGTTGCCGGAATGTTGCATTTCCGCAACATTCCTCTTCACCACGACGCACACCCCCATGCCGGGCGAGCGGTGCCTGTCTAAGAACCCCTAACAAAACCTGCGTGTGCTGCGACGGAGGCTTTTTTTAGGGGTTCTCATCTGCGATCCGCGCATTCGGTAAAACGGGACTGGTAACGCACGCGCCAGTGTCGCTCAACGGGTTGAGGGGAACAGGGTCTGATCAGGAGTCAGCGGTGGCCTGCATCAGGCCTCGCATATAGCCGTAGGCAAACAGGCGTCCCAGCATGGTGTATCCCGGTTCTCCATCGTCCTCGCCGTGCAACTGCGGCACATGGTCGGGACGCATGACTCCGCGAAATCCGATTTCATGGTAGGCCCGCATGGCGGCCGCCATGTTCGTTGGTCCATTGTCATGAAACGTCTCGGCAAATGATTCCGGATGCCCCTTCACATCCCGAAAGTGTACGTAGCTGATGTGTGGGCCCAGGCGTCGAATGGTTGCCGGAATGTCGACATTCATGGTGGCGAATGTGCCCTGACAGAAACAGATCGTGTTGAAGCGACTGGGAGCCAGTTGCATCAGACGTTCAAAGTTCTCCACGCAATGCATGATGCGAGGCTTGCCCAGCAAGGCGGGTAGCGGTGGATCATCCGGATGCATGGCCAGAGTCACTCCGCATTCTTCCGCTACCGGCAGAAGTTCGTCGAGAAACCTTTGCAGTTGGTCCCAGATCTTTTCCACAGTCAGGCGCCTGGCCAGTTCCTCATAATCCGGATTGGATGGGCGATATCCCAGCAGCACGGCATGGTTCACGTCCTCCAGATGAAAGGCCGTGACTTTTGCGTGGCCACGTTCCGGGGCATCCAGCCGAGTGCGGCACCAGTCCGTTCCCGCCATGAAGTTATAACACAGCAGCCGAATGTCATTGTCTGCCATGTTGCGAATCAGATTCTTTAACAGCTCGATCTCGGTGCCGTCGTCGCATCCCAGCTTGAAGTTTTCGATGGGCAGGTAGCCTTCCACCACGGACAGCGACATCCCAAACGAAGCAATTCGCGCGCGGGCCTCGCGGAGTGTGCGAGGATTCGGGCCGGGGTAACGGTGCACGACATCCGTGACTCCGCACTGAGCAGCCAGCTCCAGATTTGAGTCAGAAAGCGGGGTCAGAACTGTTCCAAGTCGCATGCCGGATTGCCTGAAGAACTGTGAAAAGGCCGGATTCACAACGATTTCCGGGATTCGAACGTACCGGATCACCTGGGTCAAGGTGCGCAAAAAACTCAGAACCAGGAAGCCTGGCGAAGCCGATTCAGTTCGCGCGGGCCAATTGACGGAGGGGGGCTGGCGTCATAAATTACTTTGGTTTTCCTGTTCTTTTCTGCTTTCTCAGGCTGTTGCCTGACCTCTGGAAACTGCTTTGGACGTCCCTCCGGAACCGACCTTCGAAACTCTGGGCCTGAAACCTGCGACCCTGCGCCAACTGAAGAAAATTGGCTACAACACGCCAAGCCCGATTCAGGCGGCTTTCATCCCCGTTGCTCTGACCGGCAGGGACTGCATTGGACAGGCCCGCACGGGAACAGGGAAGACGGCCGCTTTTATGCTGCCATCGCTCGAGCAACTGGATCCGGAACTTCCCGAAGTTCAGGTCCTGGTGATGGCCCCAACACGGGAACTCAGCGAGCAGGTGCATGCCGAATCCGTGCGCCTTGGTGGCAATTCAAAGATTCGCTTCGCACTGCTGGTGGGCGGTCGCCCCATTCGTCGACAGATCGACGATCTGCAGGCCGGAGCTCAGGTGGTGATTGGCACGCCCGGTCGAGTGATCGATCTGCTGCGAAGAAAAATTCTGAAGCTTCACGAACTGGTTCTGGTCGTGCTGGATGAAGCCGACCGAATGCTGGACATCGGATTTCGACCCGATATCGAACGCATTCTGAAATCGTGTCCCTCGGATCGTCAGACGCTGCTGCTGTCCGCCACGCTGCCACCGCCCGTGGAAAAGCTGGCTCAGAAGTACATGATCACTCCGGAGATGGTCGACCTGTCCGAAGATCGCGTCGTCGTCGATACGATCGAACAGTACTACATCACGGTTGATGAAGATCGAAAATCTGCCGCACTGCTGCGAGTGCTGGCGAAGGAAAAGCCGACTCAGGTCATCGTGTTCACTCGCACCAAGCGTGGTGCCGATGCCCTGCACAATCTGTTTTCAAAACGTCTGAAGTCCAATCGGATCGCGGCGATCCATGGTGATCTGCCACAAAGTCGTCGTGACCGAGTCATCCGGGCGCTGCGAGCAGGCGAGATTCGACTGCTGATTGCAACCGACGTCGTTGGACGCGGAATTGACATCAGTGGCGTCTCGCACATCATCAACTACGACATCCCGGAATACTGCGATGACTATGTGCATCGCGTGGGGCGAACCGGTCGACTTTCGTCAGACGAGAACGGCCGCGCGATTACGTTCGTCACGCTGCAACAGGGCGGCGAACTGACCAACATCGAAAAGCGAATCAACACGGTTCTGCCCGAGTACGTCCTTGAGGACTTCGAAGCGTTCCGCAGTCGCGAACGAAAAACTCGCACCATCCGCAAGTTCGGCGGCAATGAGGGATGATGAGGGGTGAGACCCCTCAACCCGGTGAGCCTCACGGCTCCGTTGCCTAAAAGCCGCTCATGTTGTTCGCTACCCTGAAACGTGCACTACGTCCGTACACAACGGCATGTTTCCTCGCGTCATTCCCGCCTCCGCGGGAATGACGGAAGGTTTGTGCGTTACAGGTATTCGGCAACGACCGAATCCGTCAGCAGCAGACCCTGTGGTGTCAGTCGCAGGGCACCGTCAAGGATCTCAACCAGTTGCGACTGAAGTTGCTGATCCAGAACGTCTCCGGCCAGAGCTTTGAGTGAACAGTCGAAGCGACTTTCGAACTCGGCAATCTGTAATCCGGATCTCAGACGCAGTGCCAGCAGAATTGCCTCCCGCGCTTTCTCTTCGCCCGACAGCTGCTCGCTGTCTTCATGACACGCCTGACCCTGCTTCCAGGAATTCATCCAGCGAACCACACTGCGACAGTTGGTCGTTCTGACTCCATGCACATACCTCGCAGCGCCAGGGCCAAACGCAAAATATTCCCGAGCCTGCCAGTAGACCATGTTGTGCCGACAGGAGGCGCCAGGTTGAGCGAAGTTCGAGACTTCATAGTGCTCAAGACCATTGGCCTGCAGATGGCTGATCGCGGCCAGATACATGTGCTTTTCCAGTTCATCCGGCACGCGATGAAGCTTGCCAGTTTTCTCCCGTCGAAAAAATGCGGTGCCCTGTTCGAACGTCAGGCCATACGTTGAGATATGTCGGACCGGCAGGGAAGTCGCTGTGTGCAGCGTCTGCATCCAGGATTCCAGCGTCTGTCCAGGGACGCCAAAGATCAGATCCAGGCTGGTGTTGGGAATGAGTCGCGCAGCGCGAATGACCGCGTTGCTCGCCATGTCCGGCGAATGACTGCGTTCCAGTGTTTTCAGCACATCGCTGTCAAACGACTGAATTCCGAGACTGATTCGATTCACTCCGGCGTCGGCCAGCGTTTCGAGACATTCGTCCGTCAGATCTTCGGGATTCGCTTCGACCGAAAACTCGCCGCCTGGATTCAGAGTGAAGTAGCCGCCGATCAGACCGAACAACTGCCGCAGCTCGTCCGCGTTCAGATGCGTTGGAGTGCCGCCACCCAGAAAGATGGTGTTGACGGGAAGCGGAGCAGGAACCGCGGCGCATTCCTGAGCGAATTCTCGCGCCAGCAGTTCCAGCCATTCAGGAATCAACTGGCGGCGATTGGCGATCAGCGTGAAGTCACAGTAACCGCAGCGATGCCGGCAGAATGGCACATGTACGTAGACTGCGTCCGGCCACGACAAACTGGCGAAGGAATCCGGCACGCCATGTCCTTATGAGGGGTGAGACCCAATGCCGTTAATGATTTTCATCAGAAGAATGACGCCGTTTTTGTAGCGGAAGTCGTAAGACGTCCGGCGCCGGTACTCCGCAAAACTCCGTACACAAAAAACACCCACAATCCGCATTCTCACGAATTCGGCTACTCAGGTGCAGAAGTGCATCCATGTCTGGCTGTTGAAAGTCAGCGCGAAGTGAATGGGCCTGTGATCATTCTGCGCTGCATCTCTGTGGAACGCCGGACGATCAACCACGAAGGAGTGCTGAGGCATCACTTCTTCGAGAGCAGTTCGTTCAGGAACGGGTTGATATCGTCCTTGTAGGTGAAGGCTTCTTCTTCGTTGTCTTCCAGCAGGCTGTCGTCAAATCGCCGAGCCAGTTTGCCGGTGCGATCGTACACATAGACAGCCGGAATAGAAGACAGCTCGAGTGCTTCAAACACTTTGTCGGAAGCATCGGTGCACAGGAAGTTGACGCATTCGGCCTTTTCTTTCGCCAGAAACTGTTCAACTCGAGGGCGATACGTTTCTGCAGGCTTCTTTTTGATGCCTACATAATCCACATTGAAACTGATGCAGACCACATCGTCCTTGTGAGCATTGTGGATTCGAACGAGGTTTGGGAACTCGGTCATGCAGGGCAGGCACGAAGTGGACCAGATATCGACGATCACAATCCTGCCCTTGTGTTGGGCGATCAGTGCTTCGACATCTTTCCAGGTGCCATCTTTGAGTTCAATCTTTGCCTGAGATGCTTTTCCGGGCTCGTCAGCGCGAGCCGGCGCCGCTGGAAACACAGGACAAGCAAACATTAGACAGATTACAGGCAGGCAGGTGAATCGCAGCATGAGAGAGGCCCCCGGCAGAATCTGGGGTGTGGGGAAAATCAACAATGGCAGGAAGTTGACATGATGTCCGAACGGTATGAACCGGGCAAGTGCGTTACTTGCGCAGGCCATATTCTTTGATCTTGCGGTACAGAGTCCGTTCGCCGATTTCCAGCATCCGGGATGCTTCTTCGCGGTTGCCGTCCGTCAGATCGAGCGCTCGTTCTATGTAGTATTTTTCCACTTCCGTCATCGGTTTACCGATCAGCGAATCCGCACCGGCCGGCACATCCACATCCTGTTCGGGAATCTGGTCCTTCACCAGCACCGCAATCTCCGGCGGCAGACCATCGATGTCCAGCACGCCATCAGAATCCAGCACCAGCATGCGTTCGATGGTGTTTCTCAGTTGGCGAATGTTGCCTGGCCAGTTGTAGGCCAGCAGCGCTTTTCGGGCAGCTCGGGAGAAGCCCTGCACTTCGCGCCCTGTGCGTCGCGACAAGTCGCGCAGGAAGTGCTCCATCAGCAATGGAATGTCACCCGCACGCTCGCGCAGCGGCGGCAGAAAGATAGACACGACATTGATGCGGTAAAACAGGTCTTCGCGGAACTTGCCATCCTCGACCAGTTTTCGCAGGTCGGCATTTGTCGCGGCCACCAGTCGCACGTTAATTCCCAGTTCATCATTGGCGCCCAGTCGAGTGATCTTGCGCTCTTCCAGCACTCGCAATAATTTCACCTGAGTGTCCATCGGCATCTCGCCGACTTCATCCAGAAACAACGTTCCGCCGTTGGCGTGTTCGAACTTGCCGATGCGACGTCCGGCTGCGCCTGTGAAGGCACCGGCTTCGTGTCCGAACAATTCGCTTTCCAGAATGCTGTCTGGCAGCGCCGAGATATTCAGGGGGACGAACGGCTTGTTCTTGCGGGGACTGTTCTGATGCAGGGCTCGAGCAACCAGTTCTTTTCCGGTGCCGTTTTCTCCTTCAATCAGCACGGTGCTGTCGGTCGGAGCCACGCTCTTCAGAATCTCAATGATGCGGTGCATCTGAGGACTGTTGCCGATGACTCCTTCAAATCCAAATCGCTCATCAAGGGACCGACGCAGTTCGGCATTTCGGCGAATCAGCCGCAGCCGCGCCGACGCTTTTTCGACCGCTGAACGCAGTTCGCCGATATCCAGCGGCTTCGTCAGGTACGTGTAGGCACCGTGCTGCATGGCGGTGACAGCCGACGCAATGGAACCATGCCCGGTCAGGACGATGACTTCCGCTTCCGGCAGTTCTTCCTTCGCCTGGCGCAGGATCTCCAGACCGTCGATTTCGCCCATGCGAAGATCGGTGACAATGACGTCCCAGGATTCTGCCGCAATCAACTGCGATCCTCGTTCGCCTGAATTGGCGACGCGGCAGTCACAATTGATGCGTGCCAGCGAATCGGCAACCGCCTGCGCATGTCCTTCATCGTCATCGACGATCAGAACACGAACGGGGATTGTGGACAAATCGGAGGGATCGCTTTTGGGCTCAGCCATGGCGGGATTATACGTCGACAGATGTTCCGTTTGAGTGTGTCAGCAGACGATTCCTGAGAAATGGGGACTCGGGAAACCTGAGTTTCACGCGTCCGGGCGCCGTGCCGGAAGTGTGATTGTGAACCGCGTGCCTTTGCCCACTTCACTTTCACAGCTGATGCGCCCGTGATGTGCTTCGACAATCCGCCTGACGGTAGGAAGCCCCAGACCACTGCCTCCGGAACGAGTGGAGAAGAAGGCCTGAAACATCTGTTGTCGGGTCTTTTCATCCATGCCCTTACCCGTATCAATGATTTCCAGGACCACCTGATCGCCGCGAGTGCGAGTCAGCAGGTCAATCGATCCGCCGTCCTGCATGGCCTCCATAGCATTCCGACACAGATTCACCAGTGCCTGACGCATGAGGGATCTGTCGAGCATGACGACCGGCAGATCACTGTCCAGATGCAGTCGCAGTTCGACTTCCACACTGCGGGCCTGAGGTTCCAGAAATGCGACATAGTCCGAGACGATTCGATTGAGATTTCCTTCTTCCAGATGCAGCTCGCCGGCGCGGGCAAACTGCAGAAAGGCGTTCAGGATCTCTTCCAGGTTGCGGCATTCACACTGCAGACTGGAGATTCTTCGCAGCATGCGTCGTGCGCGCTGCGAATCATCGTTTTCCAGCTCTTCCGCCAGAAGCTCCAGATTCATGCCGATCGTACTGAGCGGATTGCGGATTTCATGCGCGAGGCCACCAGCCAGCGTGGCCAGTTCCGTGTTCTCTGCCTGCAGCCGCTGCCGTTCCAGCAGTTCGTCGATCGGTTCCATCAGCATGGCTTCCGAAGGCGGAAAAAGTCAGTTCGGCATTGATGCCGAACTGACTCAACTTCCATTCACTCAGTCTTCGTCAGAATCTTCGGCCGGCTTCGCCGCGGCCAGCACAGCCTTGCGGGACAGCTTGACTCGATTCTGGTCGTCGACTGCGATGACCTTCACTTCGAAGGTGTCACCGATCTTGCAGACATCCGTGACGTTCTTTACGAAGCCATCAGACAGTTCGCTGATGTGACACAGTCCGTCCTTGCCGGGAGCGATTTCGATGAAAGCACCAAAATCCTTGATCGACGTCACTTTGCCCATGTAGATGCGACCTGGCTGAATTTCTTCGCACAGCGCTTCCACTCGAGCCAGCGCTATGTCGGCGGACTGAGCATTGACGGCAGAGATCGTGACTGTTCCGTCTTCGGCAATGTCGATCAGAGCCCCGGATTCCTCCTGGATCGCTCGAATCGTCTTGCCGCCGGGACCAATCAGCAGACCAATCTTTTCCGGATTGATCGACGTCTGAACCAGTTTTGGGGCATGAGCTGACACTTCACCGCGCGGACGGCGGATCGTCGTCAGCATCTCTCGCAGCAGTTCCTTGCGGGCTTTCAGGGCCTGCTCAAGAGTGTTGCGAATAATCTCTTCGCTGATGCCTTCATTCTTCAGGTCCAGCTGAATCCCGGTCACTCCGCGACCCGTACCGGCCACTTTGAAGTCCATATCACCGAAGTGGTCTTCATCACCCATGATGTCGGTCAGGAGAGCGTACTTAGAACCTTCACTGACCAGACCAATGCTGATGCCCGCCACCGGCTGCAGAATGGGAACACCGGCATCCATCAGCGACAGTGTCGCGCTGCAGACCGATGCCATCGAACTGCTGCCATTGGATTCCAGAATGTCTGAAATCACCCGAATCGTATACGGGAACTTTTCTGGTGGAGGAATCACGGGCAGAACCGAACGTTCCGCCAGACATCCATGACCAATTTCCCGACGCCCCGGGCCACGGATTGGCTTGCATTCTCCAACCGAAAACGGGGGGAAGTAATAATGCAGCATGAACCGTTGTGCGGCTTCGCCAAACAGTCCGTCGTATTTCTGCTGATCTCGCGTGGTTCCCAGTGTGGCGGTTGCCAGTGACTGCGTTTCACCTCGTGTAAACAGAGCCGACCCGTGAACTCGCGGCAGCATGGAAACACGGCAGGAAACAGCCCGAAGGTCGGCCGCACTGCGACCGTCAATGCGCTTGCCGCCCAGAATCAGGTCCCGGACAACGCGTTCTTCCAGATCATGGAAGGCTTCGGCAAACTGGGCCTTTGTCAGCCCGTCTGCCGTGGCGACGGCGTCATTCGGGAAATGCTGTTCAATCAGGGTCTTTTTCAGTTCACGCACTTTCTCCGCGCGATCCTGCTTCATCTTCATGGTCTTCGCACCGACAAGCTTGTCGTAGACCGCAGACTTCAGGATTTCGTAGAACGGATTAATGGCTGGTTCCGGAATGACGGGCGGTGCAATTCCGGTCTCCTTTACCAGCTGCAGCTGCAGAGCACACAGTGTCTGGATGTGTTGATGAGCGAACATGATGGCGTCGCCCATTTCCTTTTCGGGAATCTGCTGCCCGAATCCTTCGATCATCAGCACGGCCGTTTGTGACCCGGCGACAATCAGATCCAGCTTGCTGGTCTTCATCTGTTCCACGGTCGGCATCAGTATCAGCTGGTCATCCAGCATCCCGACTCGCACGGCCGCGATCGGACCCTTGAACGGCAGGCCGGAAACCATCAGAGCGGCACTGGCCGCCGTAATGCTTAGAACGTCCGGATCGTTTTCGCCGTCGCAGGACATCACATTGGACATGACCTGAACTTCGTCACGGAACCCCTTGGGGAACAGCGGTCGAATCGGGCGGTCAGCCAGGCGTGACGTCAGGACTTCGCGAGTCGTTGGGCGACCTTCGCGTTTCAGATATCCGCCGGCAAATTTCCCGGCGGCCGCCAGTCGTTCGCGGTAATCCACCGTCAGCGGGAAAAAGTCGGTTCCCGGACGCGACGGCCCCGACTGCGAAGCCACAAACACGCTGGTCTCACCAAACTGAATCAGGACAGCTCCACTGGCCTGTTTGGCAAGTTCCCCTGTCGTCAAAGACAGCTTGCGCCCGGCAAATTCCACATCAACAGTGACTTTCTTCACAATAACATCCTCACCCGGACCAGCCGGAAAAACGGACTGCATCCACAGGCAGGAACGAAAGTCAGATTCAGCACTCGTGCAGCAACTTCACGACATCAGGAAATCTGGCAGCAATCAGTTCCCGGCACCACAACTGAGGGTGTTTCGAATGCGAACGGCATTCATGCAATCGGGAATAATTCTGATTCGCTGCAGACCAGAAAGGTCCTGTTCGAGTCTTCCTCTGCGGCTTGCTCACACTCTGCATTCAGGACTAATGCCCCGGTAACACACAAAGTGCATGGTGGAAACCAGGTCCAACCACACTGACCATTTAAGGTCTCAGACAACTCACAAGGAACAACAGGCCTGCAACTTCCGACAACTCAAAGTCGCCCCAGGATGCGGCAATCCGCTACGAACCTGCGGCAGCAGTCCACAACACCAACTAAAAACAAACCTTCAATGACACAAAAAACGCTTCAAACATACTGACAGAAGCTTACAACTTCTGCCGCGATGCCGTTTCACCGGCAAACCAGACAACGCACTTTCAGTACTTTCCGCTGACCAGACAACAGCCCGCAATATTCGGCAGACTCAGGTCACCGCATCCCGAACCATCTGATCTCAACCGGAATTCCACTGCCCGAAAACAGAAAGGCGTCGCTCGATTTCCCGGCGACGCCCCATGGATTATTTTCGAATGTTCAGTTTCGTGATGATGGCCACATACTTCTCAAGACTCTTGCTTTTCAGGTAGTCCAGCAATTGTCGACGACGACTGACCTTGCTGAGCAGACCGCGACGCCCCGCGTAATCCTTGGGATGCGTCTGCAGATGCTCTGTCACTGCCTGAATCTCCGCAGTGAGCACAGCAATCTGAACTTCCGGCGAACCGGTGTCGCCTTCCTTTGTACCAAACTCAGCAAAAATCTTCGTCTTCTGATCCTGAGGAATAGCCATGCAACTCACTTCTGTACTGATCTCGAACAGCGGGTACATTCCTGCAGTACTGCAACAAATGCCCTGAAACGCTGATTCCGAGAGGACTCAAATGAACTCGCCGGAGAACGTCTCCGGCGGAATCACCATTGTATTGAATCTGAACGACGATTCAATGCTGAACGCCGATCGGCCATTTGACCCCGACCAGCCCAGTCGAAACCCCTGAATCCCGCCAAATTCGCAGCTTTGCTCAGAGTTCCTGCCAACTGCACTACCAGGCATCGTCTGATGGATGTAGGCCGGACCGAGCGAGTTCCGGAATGGCCTCAAGTCACTGAGTTGCCGGAACTCGCTGACGCTCGGTTCGGCCGACGTTACCAGATCCCTCATCTGAAGGGTGCCAGAGCACTACTTTGGGGTCGCAATCACGCTGGCGGATTCAATCGTGGCTCCCTGAAGTGGCTTGTCGTTCCGGTCCGTCTGCAGCGTTCCGATTTTCTTCACTACGTCCAGACTGGCGGCATCCGCCGTGCGTCCAAACGCCGTGTATTGGCGATCCAGGTAGGCATGAGTTCCCAGGCAAATGAAAAACTGAGATCCGCCCGAATTGGGATCGCTGGTTCGAGCCATCGACAGCACTCCGGCCACATGCGGAGTTGCATTGAATTCGGCTTTAATGGTGTATCCAGGACCGCCAGTCCCTGTTCCTTCCGGACATCCTCCCTGAATCATGAACCCGCTGATGACGCGATGAAACGTCACTCCGTTGTAGTAACCGATCTTCGTCAGTCCGATCATATTGGCACAGTGGCCCGGAGCTTCATCCGGCAGCAGGTCCAGCAGAATTCGACCGTGATTCGTCTTCAGTTCGATCTGGTAATTGTTCTTGTCAAAGTCGATGTCCTTCACGGCGGCATCAACTTCGGGCTTGCGATTCTTGGTCATGAAATTGGTCTTATTGCAGATAGGTTGAAGTCAGAATCCAGTTTCGTCACACGGTCGCCTGACGCACAGTCGAACTCGGCGACTGCGACGAAGTGAACCAGTCGGAGCGGAGATTTGAGGCTTCCCGCGGCCATTACTGAGCCTGCAGGATCCTCCGATCAGAATTTCAGCCGCAAAGTGTGGCGGATTACCAGCCAAACGCAAGTCGCGAGCAACCGGATCCGCTGCCCTCCTGCGGCAGGATCGGTTTCGCCCGATGAGTGCTCATCACGGAACGAAACTGGTCAAGCGGACTGCCCGGAATTTTTTGTCGTGACATTTCCCGTCGACAGGAACTCGCCGACGAACCCGGGAACTCGTTCACGTGCCAAAATCTCATGCCTGCGATCGTCAGTTTGCCCGCCTTTACACGGTTTCCCAGCGGTGCTAGACTGGCCTCGCCCGATGGTTTTCCAGCAAAAACACGCGGCACACTACCCCGTGGTGTAATGGTAGCACGACAGTTTCTGGCACTGTCAGTTGGGGTTCGAGTCCCTGCGGGGTAATTCTTTTTGGGTTCCGCGTG
>Ga0209573_1004452_pt1 | contig 13757 bp, 12 predicted proteins | sample TNRBio252014_DNA_FD_185870 | JGI IMG/M metagenome (GOLD analysis project Ga0209573, IMG submission 185870) | Wastewater treatment Type I Accumulibacter community from EBPR Bioreactor in Madison, WI, USA - TNR Reactor_6/25/2014_ DNA (SPAdes)... | ecosystem: Engineered > Bioreactor > EBPR >...
GATCCAGCCGCACCTTCCGGTACGGCTACCTTGTTACGACTTCACCCCAATTACCAACCCCACCTTAGGCAGCTCCTTCCAATAAATTGGTTAGGCCACTGACTTCGGGTGTTGCCGACTTTCGGCGTGTGACGGGCGGTGTGTACAAGGCCCGGGAACGTATTCACCGCAGCATTGCTGATCTGCGATTACTAGCGATTCCAGCTTCAAGAAGTCGAGTTGCAGACTTCTATCCGAACTGAGGCATGCTTTATGGGATTAGCTCCACCTCACGGTATTGCAGCCCTTTGTACATGCCATTGTAGTACGTGTGTAGCCCTGGTTGTAAGGGGCATGATGACTTGACTTCGACCCCACCTTCCTCCGAGTTGACCCCGGCAGTCTCTTGTGAGTCCCCAACATTACTTGCTGGCAACACAAAATAGGGGTTGCGCTCGTTGCGGGACTTAACCCAACATCTCACGACACGAGCTGACGACAGCCATGCACCACCTGTGTAGGATCCCGAAGGATCAGGTACTTTCATACCGTTAACCTACATGTCAAAACCAGGTAAGGTTCTTCGCGTTGCATCGAATTAAACCACATACTCCACCGCTTGTGCGGGCCCCCGTCAATTCCTTTGAGTTTTAATCTTGCGATCGTACTCCCCAGGCGGGACACTTAATGCGTTAACTGCGGCACGGAATGCGTTGATCGCATCCCACACCTAGTGTCCACCGTTTACGGCGTGGACTACCAGGGTATCTAATCCTGTTCGCTCCCCACGCTTTCGCTCCTCAGCGTCAGTTTTGGCCCAGAGTGCTGCCTTCGCCATAGGTGTTCCTCCCGATATCTGCGCATTTCACCGCTACACCGGGAATTCCACACTCCTCTACCATACTCAAGTCATACCAGTTTTAAAAGGCCGCTCCAGGTTAAGCCTGGAGATTTCACTTCTAACTTGGCAAACCGCCTACGAGCTCTTTACGCCCAGTAAATCCGGACAACGCTCGCCCCCTATGTATCACCGCGGCTGCTGGCACATAGTTGGCCGGGGCTTCTTCTGTTGGTACCGTCACTTTCGTCCCAACTGAAAGCGGTTTACAACCCTAGGGCCTTCGTCCCGCACGCGGCGTCGCTGCATCAAGGTTTCCCTCATTGTGCAAGATTCCCTACTGCTGCCTCCCGTAGGAGTCTGGACCGTATCTCAGTTCCAGTGTGGCTGGACATCCTCTCAGACCAGCTATCCGTCGATGCCTTGGTGAGCTTTTACCTCACCAACAAGCTGATAGATCACGAGACCATCCCAAAGCGCCGGAGCATTTCTTCTTTCTATCATGCGATAAAAAGAAGGTATCCGGTATTAGACCTCGTTTCCAAGGCTTATCCCAGTCTTTGGGGCAGGTTTCTCATGTGTTACTCACCCGTTCGCCACTTTCCACCAGAGCAAGCTCTGGCTTCTCGTTCGACTTGCATGTATTAAGCGCGCCGCCAGCGTTCGTCCTGAGCCAGGATCAAACTCTCCATCGAAATCTATGTCAAAAAGTTTGGGGGAATACCCAAGAAGTTTTGACTATCGATTTAAAGTATCGCGCACTAACTTTTTCTTTTTACAGAAAACGCTGTTGCGATGAATGATACTGACTAGTTCGAACCATCCATTGTCTCGAGAAATTCGAGACGGATGATTCAGTTTATTTAATTGTTGGAAATAACTTATACAAATTATTTCCGGAATTGTTTTTCGGTCGACTCCACTAACTGATAAATCAGATAGCGTGTCGCCCGCACTAAATTTTGGCGTCTATTTTCCGTTTTCAAGAAGCAAGTATCAGAGAGAGTTTCGAGCGATCTTACGATCAGACTTTTCCCTGACGGACTTTATCCTTAAAGTCCAGTGCGAATTTTGCAAATTGCAAAAGTGCGCAGCTAGAAGAATATAGTACGGATTTAGGGACTTGTCCAAATCGGGCGGGAATATTTCTAAATATATTTTTATGTCTCTATCTGAACTAGACAGAGAGCTACCTGATTTGAGGTCGACTATGGCCAATTTGGAGATCCGCCATACGCTCTGCAAGACCAACAATTTGGCTTCCAAATCGATTTGTACCAACCATCCCATAAAGCTTTCCAACTAGATGTTGAGCATTTTGAGCTCTATCTAAATGCAACCCAATGGCTTCCATGGTTTCTTCTCCTAGATCAATGGGCGGTAAGCGATCTCTGAATTCAAATTGATAGCTGCATGCTTTTCGATATTCTTCACTCTCTCGACAAAAATCGGGATCATTCACACCTAAAACAATCAACATGGCATAACCAGAACCATCTTCATCGCCAAGAGACGCATAAGCAACATTTCCTAAAATCGCTTCGTTACGCACGGCTTGATGAGGACCAAGACCCTCAATCAAAAGCCTCGTCATTTCGACACCAATATTTCGCGTTTCAGAATTCATCGTCAAAGCAGCCAAGATATGAGGTCCATGAGCAGACTCAATAAATTCCTTTGGCAAAATCTTAGCGAGATAAAGAGACATCTCAGTATTCTCAATTGGGATGCGAGTTTTATTTGGATCTCGATTTCCGTACTGAAGCCAGAATGTAAGACTTTCACTATTTAAGAAGTATTTGGGATCCCTCGAGATGATCTCCCAAGCTTTTTGTACCTGCACTCTTGGGTCACTAGCTTGATCTTTGCCAATTGCGACTTTCAACAGCAGCAATTTCATCTGAATTTGATGCCTAAAATCTCGCACCTTATCCATAAGGTAATTGAAGTTCATGAGTTCGAATCCTTTCGATCTCTCTATTCTAATGGACCTGCCCACAGCTTGTCGTTAGGAGCAAGTTGCAAGTCTTTTTGACTTTTCGCACTCTCGTTTTTGTTAGCGTTTTCGTCATCATCATGTAACGATGACAAGTCAATTTCAACATCTAGATCTTGCTTGGTTAGTGACTCTATGTTGTTGGCACGAGCTCGAGCAAACGATTCAGAATGTTCAGTTTCAACTGGCAGTTTGGCTTCTAGGTCGTCAAGCATCCTTGTTACCGTTCCGTCTTCATCAAATGAAGCTATGCATTCCAATACCTCCATAAAATATTTAGAACCCAAACACGATTTGAGATCATTCTTTTCAAGAAGCAGCTGCACAGCCTTTTGTGATAATTCGTTATGTCCGTCTATTGCGATTCTTCGCACTGCTACCATCAAGTTTTTTTGACCAATACTCTTCTTTGGGTATTGATTAAATATTTCGAACAGTATTAAAGATGAGTGTTCTAGAGTTTCGGAATCTTTAAGATTCGAATACATGACTGACAATAGCTGAGGATCCGCCATGAAAAGGTCGCAATGAGTTCGCGCTAAATTACGGGCTAAATCCCATCTGATATTTGAATCAGTTTTACTGTTAAGAATTTGTTTTTTTACAAATCCAAATTGGATTTTTTGCATGAATGTAGACATTTGCACTCTCTAATAAACTGGCAAACCATTCTACCTCAAATGCGTACTTATTAGTAAGTTGCCTGTTGAACTTCATGGCGGAGGCGTTGCCATATTCCCAACTGGCTTGCTTTCAAATCTGGACTTTGAGAATACTTACAAAGAATATTGATCAACGAGGTTATGGTCGTGATTTCGACAATAACTTTTGATTCAGCAGAAGAAAATACTTCCATTCCGTAGCTCTCCATTAGCGAGTCAACAAGAAAATCTTCACCACACCAGTAATCCCAAAGTGCAAAGTCAAAGAATGTATTCGTAAATTCAGCCGCACCCCAATCAATAATCGCTCGTATAACTGGACGACCTGCATCCAAGTTCAAGATCACATGTTTAGGATGAAAATCATTATGTGTAAGACCTATTGCTTGTCCTCCAAAAATCTCTGCAGCATCTCGAAGCGAATCAAGTTTGGAATATAGGTCTTCGAAATCCTCCAATGTTGAGATTCCATTCTCAATAATAGTTTTCCGTTCATTATTTAACAGATCTAATGCATCAGAGAAAAAGCCTGCTCGAAGGTCTTCTTGTTCTTGGCCATCTATATGTGTCACAGAGTGGATAAGCCTTAAACGCTTCCCCATTTCCTCCAGTATGACTTCTTTGTCACTTGTAGATATAAGTCCATGTTTGACAGCATATAGAAAATCTTTGCCTTCGATATGTTCTTGGATCATTGCATAATAGGTGTGTTTTCCGATATCAATTCCAGCAGAATGAGAAAAATAGCTCCTTGGAACTTCAACACCGACACCAGCAGCGGCATTAATGATTTCAATCTCCGTTAAATAACTTCGTTCAGAATTTAACCTGACTACAAAAACTGAACCATTGAGAAATTGGATTCTAAAAATATGGTTGTCAAAAGATTTGCAGAGGCGAGTAATCCTTGAATCACGAATATCAGATTCTCGAAAATCAAAGGCAAACATGTCATGCAAGACAACTGGATCTTTACCTTCTACTAATAGGCGATATACATTTCGAATGTCATCATCTTCAAACGGATGATTTTTAATAATTTGAGCGAATTGATCTATCGTTCTCTCATCGACATCGTCGTCGTATTCAAAATCCATGGACTTCTATTATCGCAGAAAAAAGCCGCCATCTTAACGACAGCGGCTAAAAGTTTTAATTGTATCTAGTTAACTAGCAAAGTTCTTCGCTACAAAGTCCCAATTTACAAGATTATCCATAAACACATCTATATAACCAGGGCGAGCATTCCTGAAATCTATGTAATAAGCATGTTCCCACACATCGATTGTTAGAAGTGCTTTTTGACCATGCTTCAGTGGCAAGTCTGCATTTGATGTCTGCATTACTTCTAGGCCTTTATCTCCCTGGATTAACCATGCCCATCCCGATCCAAATTGAGTTGTTGCAGCTTTTGCAAACTCATCTTTGAAGGATTCATATGATCCAAATGCGGAATTTATCGCATCTCCAATTTCTCCTTCAGGAGCTCCCCCGCCTCCTGGAGCCATTGAGTTCCAGTAGAAAGTATGATTCCAAATTTGAGCAGCATTGTTGAAAAGTCCACCGTCAGATTCAAGAATTGTCTTTTCCAATTCGGAATCAGTTGAGACCGCACCATCAGTTAGATTGTTGAGATTTGTAACGTAGGTTTGGTGATGCTTACCATGGTGAAACTCAAGAGTTTCCTGGCTAATGTGCGGAGCCAATGCATTTATTTCGTATGGTAGTGCGGGAAGTTCATATGCCATGAATGTACCTTTCAATAATGGATTTCTAGAGGCATTCTATATCTTCAGATGTCGCAATGCACCTTTTTGAAAATCTAGTTAAATAATTAACAGTTGAAACGATTAAGAGATTTTGATCTGAGCCCATTTACGCTTGCCAACTTGGATTACTTTTCCATCAACATCGGCAGTACTGACAAGCCCATCAGGATCGTCATATACCTCATCTTCGATTCGCACTGCTCCTTGAGAAATCATTCTTGAGCCTTCCTTATTTGAAGCTACCAATCCTGCAAGATTTAAGACCTTCGCAAGACGCAGTGAATCATTTTCAAATTCTGACTTTGCTACTTCGACAGTTTCAATATCAGAAGGCCTTCCTCCTGAAGAAAAAATCTTGGACCATTCGATTGCTGTTTCATCTCCGCGACCTTGTCCGTGATATAAATCTACAACAGTCTTGGCCAACAATTTCTTGGCATCAACCTGAGCTAATTTTTCACTTTGCAGGTCTTGGACCACTTGGTTTACTTGTTCAGGCAACCAACCTGTTGCTAAAGCAAAGTACTTTGGCATCATTTCATCAGAAATGCTCATTACTTTTCCATACATATCTAGAGGCTCGTCTGTAAGTCCAATAGTGTTGTTAAGTGACTTACTCATTTTCTTGTTGCCATCAGTACCTTCTAATAAAGGTGTCGTAATGCATACTTGTGGTGTTTGGCCTTCCATTTCTTGGAGAGGTCTACCCATCAACAGATTGTAGAGTTGGTCGGTTCCGCCAAGTTCAACATCTGCCTTTAGTGCTACTGAATCAAATCCAACCAAAAGTGGATATAAGAATTCGAGTACGGATATTGGAGAACCTTCTTTGTATCGATTTGAAAAATCGTTACGTTCCAAAAGTTGGGCAACGGTTGTTGAACCCATGAGCTTCATGATCTCCACAATTCCTAAGCCTTCAAGCCATTCACTATTTCTTCGTATTTCTGTTTTTTCTCTATCAAGTATCAAAAAAGCTTGTTCTAAATAGGTTTCTAAATTCTTTTCGATCTCTTCGACGCTAAGTTGAGGTCGAGTCACATTTCTACCAGACGGGTCTCCAACTCGCGCTGTAAAATCCCCAAACAACAGAATGGCTGTGTGACCTAAATCTTGGAATTGTTTTAACTTTCGAAGAGGAACAGCATGTCCGATATGAATATCAGGCGAGGTTGGATCTATTCCGAATTTAACTCTTAGAGGTTTTCCTTTGGAAAGCATTTTCTCGAGTTCAGCTCGACTCACCAAATCTTGGGTGCCGGCACAAATAATGTCTAATTGAGTTGCGATATCAGTCATAGAATACCTAACTATGCTACGCCGATATCAGCTAGCTCGCTCAGCTTTTTAACAAATTCTTGCAAGTCGACATCTTTTGCCATAGCTAAGAACAAAGTATCTTGCCCTGCGATAGATCCCACAATCTCAGCCATGTTTGCTGAATCAATAGCAGCGCAAGTCACATCGGCACACCCCAGAGGAGTTTTAATAACTATAAGCGGCGCAACTTCTTCAATTGACAATACATATTGCTTTAGAGTTTTTGAAAGTGTTCCATCAGCCCCAGGCCGTTTCGCGGTCTCAGGTATCGCATATCCACTTTCGCCTCCAGGAAGTCGAACTTTTACGGCACCAATTTCTTCTAGGTCGCGAGACACAGTTGCTTGAGTTGAAACGATGCCTTCACTTTCGAGCATCTTTGAAATTTGAGTTTGAGACGAAACATGTTCACTTTGAATCAAGTTAATAATTTTACTTTGCCTTTGAGCTTTAGATGTCACTTCAATAGTTTAGGTGTTTTAAAAATAGTTTTCGTAATGGATGAAAACCTTACCTCTTGAATACGCGTTATTCGCGATATTCGACTCTATAAAAATGACATGGGTTGAGAGTCCTAGACATGACGCGTATATTCCTAAATAACACCGAATATTGCCCAAGCAAACCAATTCGAGGATTAGATATGCCCCTAAATGAATCAGATATCGCCCACCTCATCCGACGAACCGAATCTTCAGCTACTGAAGCCAGAATCAGCGAACTTGCTGCTCTTCCTTCCATCTCTGCAGCTGTAGATTCAATTCTTGAAAAAAACACTTCCGGAGGTCCTTCTACCCCTACAGGACAGTTTTTTCCATTCAACATGAATGGACTCAGTTGGGAAGGAATAACAGATTTAAGAAGATGGTGGCTAAATGAGATGGCATTTGGTTCACAACCACTGCGTGAAAAAATGGGTTTGTTTTGGCACGGCCACTTCACGAGCCACACAGGTTCGACGTCTTGGATAGGTCACATCATTGACCAACTGCAACTTTATCGTGGAAGTGGTTTCGGCGATTTCAGACAATTAACAAAGGATATGTCTATCCAGCCTCTCATGCTTGCATACCTAAATAATGATCGAAATACGAAGTATCAGATTAATGAGAACTTTGCACGAGAACTTCTTGAACTTTTCACTATTGGATTAAATACATACGGACTGCTCCCCGGCCAACAATTTCCTTACACTCAAGCAGATATAGTTTCTTCTGCGAAAGCATGGACCGGAGAAAATACTAAGTATTGGCAGAGCGTTAGAGAGACATACGAATACAAACCTACTAATCACGTAACAGGAGATTTCACTTTTCTTGGAGAGACAAAGAATTTCCGTGGGTTCGACATCATTGACCGTGTAACCACAGCCGATCCTTACAGAACAATTACAGCAAGACATATAGCAACAAAAATTTGGAGCTACTTTGTTTATACCAATCCAGATGTAAACGTCATTTCAAGCCTTGTAACCTCGACTGGATTTGCCAGTAATTGGAATATCAAGACTCTATTGCGAGCCATATTTACTCATCCTGAATTCTATACGCCGAAAGCGAAACTAGGTTTGGTTTCTACACCTGCAGAGTTCGTTGCTCGAGTATTGAAAATATCGGGAGAAGGAGTTCTTTCTGAGACAAATAGAAAAGCTCTAGGAGCAATGGTAGATATGGCTCAAGAGTTATTCGACCCACCTAACGTTGCAGGTTGGAAAGCAAATGGATACTGGCTTTCGACTTCACAAATTGGCGCTCGAGGAAATTTTGCTCGTCAAATTTTTGACCTTCCTGCAAGCAACTCGATTTTCAGAGACCTCGATAGTGCGGCAATAGATACAACAATCACTACAGCTGCGAGACGTATCGGTCTTGTTTCAATCCAAAATGAAACGCGAGCAAATTTGGCTAACTGGTTGACTGAACAGCGTTCCCGAAGTGGAGCAAATGCCGACTTCAGATCCTCAGGTCTTTTGCACTTACTAATCATGTCCCCCGACTTTCAACTGTCTTAGAAGGTAATTATGAGCAACGAATCAATTTATACACAACTGGCAGAAGGAATTAACTCTGCGGTTAGTCGAAGAAAATTCATGCAGTTAAGCGGCGTTGGCGCAGGAACAATTATGGGCGGCTCTCTCCTTGCTCGTCTTCAAGGGTTCGCTGCGCCCCCAGTTAAAAGCGATGAAGGCATTCTCGTTATGGTTTATTTAGGCGGGGGTTGTGACCCACTAAATACTTTTGTTCCATTTTCCAATAATACATACAGAAATGCTCGACCGAATCTTTCACTCTCGCCTTCAGGAACTGGTAATCGTAAGTGCCTCCAAGTCAATGATTCATATGGTTTTAACGCTGCTCTTCCGACCGTCAATCAAATGTATTTAGATGGCAAGCTAGCAATACTTCCAGGAATCGGTTTCCCTGGACAGGATCTTTCACACTTCACATCCGGCGCCTTTTATATGCAGGGCTGGGGCGGAAACGTTCCTTCTCAAACTGGCTGGCTTGGTCGCTATCTTGATCTACTTAACCCAGCAGGCGACGATTCAACTCGAGGTATAACCATTAATGGAACTATGCCTCTCGCTCTTCAAGGAACTGTTACGCAACCTTTAAGCCTTCCTCGAAATATCAACTGGGCTTATAACGGTGGTACAGGAGCATTCGACCGACATGTAGCTTCTCACGCAGGAAAATTTACTAATAGTTCAACGCCATTAAACAAGCTTATGGCTGACGGACTTGAAAATACAGTTTCGCTTCCGGGCATATATAGAACTGCATACCCTGAAGCAGGTCAGGTAACTGGAGCGAGCCAGATAGAAAACAATATGGCTGTTTCAGCTGGAATTATAAATGCGAACTTAGGTGCAAGAGTCATCCACTTAACCCTTGGAGGCTTTGACAGCCACGTCAATCAACTTAATGACCAGACTGCTCAACTAGTTCAATTAGATAATGCGATCAAAAGATTCTTTGCCGAACTTTCTCCTCAGTTCGCAGACCAAGTTACTGTAATGACATATTCAGAATTTGGACGACGTCTTCAAGAAAATGGAACTGGTACTGACCATGGTCGTGCCGGATTCATGATGCTTATGGGAAATAAAGTTAATGGTGGACAGGTACTTACTCCGATGCCTGATCTAAATGCTACAAACGCCGATGGAAACCTCGTACAAACGACCGATTTCCGTCAAGTATATGCAGATATTTCTACCAACTGGCTAAAAACAGACACCGAAGTGCTTCTTGGTTCATCAAGCTTTTCTGGATTAGGAATATTTTCAGGAGGTCCCGGAACATCTTCAAATAATACCGAAACAACAACAACGACTAAAGCTCCTGAAACCACCACCACTAAAGCTCCCGAAACCACGACTACCAAAGCTCCTGAAACCACGACAACTACACGACAACCAACAACGACCACAACACAACAACCTACGACTACTACAACGAAGCCACCAACCACTACTACAACTACAAGACCGGCTACGACCACGACAACTACACGGCCACCGACAACGACCACGACACGGCCTGTAACGACTACAACAAAAGCACCGACAACGACGACAACACGACCTGTTACGACTACAACAAAAGCACCAAGCGTCGAGAATGAGTGGATTCGTCTTATAAAGCTATTGAGAAGAATGCGTAGACGTCGACGCCGCTAAAACATATTTAAGAACGCAAAACTGCCTGGCAGTCTTTTGCAACTCCGTCGATGAGCTTTAGTCTGTATTTGGCTTGGTCTTCCTCTTCCCAAGTGGCATCTCGTGGACGAACCCTTAGACTAAAAGTTATTGACTTCTTGTCATTTCCGATGGATGAACCTTCAAAAATATCAAACAACCTTAAACTTTCTAATTCATCTCCACCATGAATCAATAGAGAGCGTTTCAAATCTTGAACAGAAACATTTTTAGAAACAACAAGCGCCAAATCAAACGCAACAAAAGGCAAATTACTTAAAGACTTATATGTACTGTCTTTTTGTTTGCAAGAGAACAAAGTATCTAAATTAATTTCAAACGCTACTGCATCATTTGAATCAATAAGTTGGCCGACTACACCAACTTTGACTCCGTCAATAAAGACGTCAGAACATCTAGTAGGATGAAATCCTTTAGTGTTCGCAATTTCTCTGAATTCAGGCTGCGACAAGTTCAAGGTTGAAACAATAATATTCACAATATCGATTGCGTCAAAAACATCTACCGACCTTAAGTCCCCTTGAGGTCGCGAATCTATTGAACCCGAAAGTACAGCTGCGAGATGACAATTTTCTTTTGGTTGCAAATTTTCGTCAAAAGGAAGATTAAAAACATTTCCAGTTTCAAATAACTGAACATCTGTAATTCCTTTCGCTTCATTTCGTTTAACACTTTTAAGCAATCCTGGAATGATCATCGGTCTCAATATTGAAGCATCCGACTTTAACGCATTCTTGGTTTTAACTAAATCGCTATCACTAAACCCAAACGGTTCGTAAGTTTCAACGGCTTCTAGTGGCAATGTATATGCTTCAAAAAGCCCCGCGCCGACTAGGGCATCTTCCAATGCTCTGCGTTTTTTCTGATTTTCATTGAGTCCGCCAACTTGAACTAAAGAATTTGGCAAAGTCGGCTCGAAAGAATTCAAACCTCTCTTTCTTGCAACCTCTTCAATCAAATCTATTTCACGAGTGAGATCAGGCCGGAAAGTTGGGGCCAATACTTTAAGTGTTTCGCCATCAACTACAGCTTCTTCAACAAGAGGATCTAAAAACTGTTTGATCTCAGAGGTAGAGATTTTATCGCCAAGTATTCGTTCCACTCTAGAACTTCGTAAAACGATTTCTGCTGGGTCGATTTTGTTTGGATAAACATCTACTTGTGAACTAGATATTTTTGCATCAGCAACTTGAGAAAGAAGCTGACAAGCTCGATGTGATCCATATTCAACGAAGTTAGGATCTACGCCCCTTTCGAAACGCGAGGAAGCTTCACTTCTTAAACCTAAACGTTTTGAAGTTTTCGACACGCTATCAGCAGTAAAGTATGCAGATTCTAAATAAACCTTTTTCGTGGTTTCATAGATACCTGAATCGAGTCCACCCATAACTCCTGCAACCCCTCGGGCATTACCGTCATCAGTTGCAATAACGAGGTCATCGGATACAAGAGATCTCACGCTCTCATCTAACAATGTTACCTCTTCGCCATCGTGAGCCCTTCGAACAACAATCTTTGAGGTACCGAAGTGGTCTAAATCAAATGCGTGTAGGGGTCTACCCCACTCCAACATCACATAGTTTGTAACGTCTACAACATTGTTTATAGATTTTTGATCACATTTTTGAAGTCGATTGCTCATCCATTCTGGAGAAGGCCCGACTTGGACTGACATAGTTCGGCCAACAAAACGTGGGCACTTTTCGGGGTCTAATACTTCAACTTGTGCTTTTGGCAAACTGTCGTCATATTCAATTCCATCAAGAAACCTGTTTACATCAGGAAGTTTTAGTTCTTGATTAAAAGCAGCACACAATTCTCTAGCTATTCCAACAATTGACATTGCATCTGGCCGGTTTGGTGTAATGGAAAGTTCAATTATTGTGTCATCAAGGCCGAGGACTTCGATTGCGTCTGAACCCGCAACTAGGTCTTCATTTAATTCCATGATTCCGTCGTGACTTTCGCCGAGATTTAACTCTCGAGCGGAACAAAGCATGCCATCTGACACAATTCCGCGAATTTTTCTAGCTTCTAGTTTGAAGCCTCCTGGTAAAGTTGCCCCACTCGGCGCATAAGGTACAGTAAGCCCTGCACGCACATTTGGAGCACCGCAAACTATTTGTTTTTGTTCAGTGCCCGTGTCGATATCTACCAATTTGAGTTTGTCAGCATTTGGATGAGGATGAGTTTCAAGTACTTTGGCAATGATTACACCACGAATCTCTTCACTCGGTCGATCAACGCCCTCAACTTCAAATCCAAGCTGGTTCAACATATCAACATACTCGTTAACAGAGTTATTGATGTCCATGAAATCTGCGAGCCACGAAAGAGGAATTTTCATATCTACACCTACTAATACTGTTCTAGGAAACGGATGTCATTATCAAAAATGGTTCGAATCTCATCAAGGTTATATTTCAACATTGCAATTCGATCCATTCCGAAACCAAAAGCAAAACCAGTTACTTCTTCAGGGTCGTAACCAACGGCTTCAAAAACATTTGGATCAACCATTCCACAACCGCCAACTTCGATCCAACCAGTATGGGAACAAACTCGACAACCCGACTGCTCGCAGAAAGGGCAAGAAACTCCAAATTCTGCAGAAGGCTCTGTAAATGGGAAATAAGATGGGATCAATCTCGATTTTGCGCTTTCTCCTAAAAAGCGTTGCATAAAAGTTTCTATGGTCCCACGCAAATCTCGAATAGTTATGTTGGTGTCTACCGCCAAGCCCTCGATTTGATGAAAAACTGCTGCATGGCGAGCATCTATCGCTTCATTTCGATAAACCCGACCAGTGGCTATTGTATAAATTGGAGGTTTAGATTCCAACATGGCTCGAATCTGCACCGGTGAAGTATGTGTTCTTAATACGGATTGTTCTCCGTCACCCGCATCAACGTAAAGCGTGTCTTGCATTGCTCGAGCTGGATGAGCTTCAGGAACATTTAAAGCTTGAAAATTATGCCAGTCGGTTTCAACTTCGGGTCCTTCTGAAAGTTTATATCCCATTCCGAAAAATATATCTTCTAACTCCCGTTTCATCTGGGTAACAATATGAAGATGCCCTCGAACTTTACCGTGAGTACCTGCAGTTAGATCTAGTCTTTCTGATTCGTATTTAACAAGATTTTCTTTTTCTTGAATTTCTTGAGATTTTCTTTCAAAAATTTCAAGCATTTCTTCTCGGTAAACATTTAAAGCTTTACCAACAATGGGTTTGTCTTCGTTTGGAAGATCTTTTGTGCCTCTTTTAGCTTGAGAATAAATTGAAGACTTTCCTAAGTACTTAGCATCTAATTCAGACAAACTCGCACTGTCAGAAATATTAGACAACTCGTTTGCAGCAGATTCTCGGGCGGCCTCGAGTTGCGATGTAATTTCGCTAGCTTCCATTTGTTTTCTTATCCCTCTTTATTTAGCCAAAGTAGACAGATGATAGGCAACTATTGTTGCTGTCATT
>Ga0209573_1004453_pt1 | contig 13755 bp, 11 predicted proteins | sample TNRBio252014_DNA_FD_185870 | JGI IMG/M metagenome (GOLD analysis project Ga0209573, IMG submission 185870) | Wastewater treatment Type I Accumulibacter community from EBPR Bioreactor in Madison, WI, USA - TNR Reactor_6/25/2014_ DNA (SPAdes)... | ecosystem: Engineered > Bioreactor > EBPR >...
AGGAAAAAGATCAAGACTTGGGTCGTCTAAAGTAGTGTTGACAAGACACTAGCAGGCTTTCATATATAGTCTTTGCAAGAATACGCCAAATACTGCGTTATGCTTGTTTTTGAAACAGTCATTTACAATGAGTAAACTCCTTGTTTTCAAAAACTCTTGCCTGTGCGATACTCGCAGAAAGGTCGCAAGCCTTGTCCTTGACGTTTTCTTATCAAAGACGAAAAAACCATGGGTTTTCTTGCAGACACTATATAAAACTTTAGGTGATCAAGACAAAAAGGAATATGTGGATATACACATTCCTAAGAAAATATTCTTAAAACCCTGCAAACAAAGCCTAATGCTTCAGATAATTCTTTATACAGGACATGCTTTATTTAATCTTTGAGATATCTTAAAATGCTTCATTTTACCAAACGAAAGTATCCTTTTAAAATAACGACAAATTCAAGCATATAAAGCTTATTAAAGAATGCCTCAAAACCAAATAATTGCATTAATTATGATACAAACATTAATAAAACAAACTTAATTTGCGCTTTCAAAGCAAGTGTACTTTGGATTCAAACATATAGTTTATAGAATAGCAAGTATGCAATTATACGAAAATCATATTTAAAAAGTTTGATTTCTTACCTATTCAACAGTAAATAAAATACTTAATAAATATTGTTAATTATTTGTTATTCAATACTTAAAATATCTCATAAAATAATATTATTTAATCATGTCCAAAATTATACCAAAAATATCCAATCTCAGTTTCGACCTGAGATACATTTCTGACCTGGCGATGAATACACCTGATTGTCTAAGATCAGATCTGGGCGAATTGAATTATCCGGTTCCGGCTGAGATCAGACAAAATCTGAAAGAACTGGCAGATCAGCAGATTTTTTCCTATGCACCAACTTTCGGAGATCCGGCGCTGTTGCGTGCGATCAGACAATTTGAGGAAGAAAAAATGAAGCACTTCGGATCTCCGTCCATTCTGGTCACTTCAGGTGGTCAGGCTGCTTTATTCGCTGCACTCAATTCACTGTTGATGCCTGGTGATGCGATTTTAACTGATGCCATTTACTATCCACCTTATGCGAATCTTGCACGCATTGCAGAAGCGGAATTGATCAATACATCGTTGGAAACACTTGACATTACCCGTTTGCCGGAAAATATAAAAGTACTCTTGCTGAACGCTCCAAATAATCCGACCGGTAAGGTTTATGATCAAACAACCCTTGTTGAGTTGGCTCGGTTAGCCCGGGAAAAAGATTGGATCATCATAGAGGATGCGGTTTACAGTGAGATATATTTTGGCGAAAAACCACGTTCTATCACTGCTTATTGTCCGGAAAGAACGCTTGTGATCAACTCGGCCTCGAAGAATTTTTGCATGCCAGGTATCAGGATCGGATGGATCACAGGAGATGAAACCATGATTTCAGGTATTGCAAAAATGCACCGCAATATGAATTCTTGTCCCAATGCCTTGTTTCAGAAAGTGCTGGCTGAATTTATGCCTGAGTCATCAGATTTTTTTGCCGGATTGAGAATTGAAATGGAAAAAAGAAGAAATGCGGTGATGAAGCTGATGGATGAACTCAACTGGCATTATCAAAAACCAGCTGGTGGTATTTACCTTATGTGCCAGGTTCCGGGAATGACTGACACCCTTGGTTTTGCTGAAAAGCTGATCAAAAACCATGGCATTTCACTGATGCCCGGCTTGTTTTTTGGCAAAAGTGTGGATCAGCTTAGGATTTGTTTTGGTGCATTGACTCTGGAGGAAATTGACGAATTTGGAAAAAGATTAAAAAACAGCCTGGTATAATTTTAGCCGGCAAATTAAAAAAACGGCGCTATGTCGTTCAGTATGGGTAAAAAAACAATTTAATTATTTGATTTTGGATTTTCAGATATAAAATTGAAGTGTTCATACCCAGTATTTTTTGGATTTCGTCCTTTTTTCTTGATAAAAAAGGACCAAAAAATCAAGTTTCATTAAGGCGATTGCCAAGGCACCGCTCACTCCCGGGCTTGCATGCTTTTTTAACCGGTAGAGGTAGTTTTATTTTGGTATTTTACTGGAACCAATGAAAGAAATCCAATCTTAAGTTCAGTGGTGGCTGGTCCGGTTAACGCAATTCCAGCCCTTCGTTCACTATCGCTGGTAATGAAACTTTCCAAGTATTGCATCGTTGAAAATCATACATTCCTAAAAAATCAAGATAAGATCTTGGTTATTTATGTCGCTACAATTAATTGATGTTTTTTACCCACATGATTCAACATAGAGCCAAAAAAAATATACAGTAAATATCTATTCAGATAGGTGTGTGTGTGACTACAAAAAAAAAGAACACGGCCATCCTGGAACCTTCAGGCCGTGTCTCAAAAATGATTAATTATATTCAAACAATTTCATTAACCTGGACTACAGACTAGCTGAAATGCCCAGGCTAAAATTCCTTTTGGGTGAAAGTTTGGACCAGATGTATTCTCCTTCATTACCTGAGCCACCATCATAAGTAAATACTTTGTCCTGATTCAAAATATTTCCAGCAGAAACGCTGATCTTGTACATAGCTTTTGGTCCGAATTTATAACTTGCCTTGGCATCCAAAGCATGGAAAGCTCTTTCATAGACATCCGGATTCACACCTATCCCTACTATGGTCAATCGTGGTCCCTGAACATTATAAGCCACACTGAATTCCAGTTTATTGTCTTCATTACGATAACCAAGATTTGCATTCACCAGATATGGAGATTGTCCTACCATCGTTCTCGTATCCGTGTCATACAAATCCACATTAGATGAACGTTGGATTTCAGAAATCACATAAGAAGCATTGACGCCCAGGAAAAAATCTGACATAAAACCTCCGAGGAATTGAAGATTTTTATTTACCTCAAACTCAAGTCCGTAAGAAACTGCCTTGTCAGCGTTTCTCGGTGTGAAATTATCAGGAGATAAAGCATCATAAGACTCTAACTCGATAGGATCTTTAAAATATTTATAGAACAAACTCACAGATATGAGTTGACCTCCGCTTGCAAAGCGTTCCCAACGCAAATCTATATTATCAATCCGACTGCTTACCAGTTCAGTATTTCCGATAAATGTTCTACCGGAAACCGGGTCCTGAATTTGTGCCAGAGATTTTTCTTTAAAAGATGGTCTTGCAAGTGTACGATTATAACTCACGCGGAAATTCATGTTTTCATGCACGGTATAGATCAGGTTGGTAGAAGGCAAAATATCCAGATCTTCCAGGATCTTCTCATCTTTATAAACTATGGTTCCCAGATTATTCTGACCGGTATAGAAAATATCAGTTTTCTCAGCTCTGACTCCCAAAATAGCTTTAAACTGAGCAGTCACAGGCAATTCTGTCATCGCATAAGCAGCCAGCGTATTTTGTCTTGAATTAAAAGTATTACTTGGCTCAAAATTTCCTTTCAGATAGGATCCTGTACGATTGCCATCAGGCTTCCAAAGGTTTTCTTCCTTCAAAATATTATCCGGATCACCATTCAAATTCATTTGATCCTGATTATTCAACCGAATCACATAGCTTAAAATCTCATAATCTCTTTCTTTTCTAAGGTCATTATAACCGAATTTTATTCTGGCTTTTTCTCCGGACCATTGAGTAAAGTTATATGTCAGATCAACTTTAGAATTCAACATTTGCTCAGTCAGATAACGATATGCTCTGGTGACATCAGCCCCGACAGATGGTTTGATCACATATTCACCTCCATCGGTCAATTCAAATCCGGTTTGTCTGATATCCGGTTCATTTACAGTGGCCAATGTCGGCGCAACTTTCCACTCAATGTTAAATTTTCCATCACTCAACAGATGTTCTCCATGTAAATTTAAGCTATTCATGGTACGTTCAGTAAAATGCAGAACGTTGCGAATGATTATAGAAGGATTATCCTGCAAATCCTGTACATTCAAAACAGAGGCTTTGTCTTCTCCGTTATTTAATCTTAAATATTTTATACCCAACTTGTGGTTTTTGGTTTTGATAGCAGCACCTGCCATCGCACTGAGCATGATATTCTGACTGCTCAATTTTCCGGTTGTGATCTTATCCTGAGTAAACCTGAAATCATTCACTTCTTCGGATACAAAATCTCCGTACTCAACTTCATCGTAGTGCTTGAAATCGTTTTTATAATAAACCGAAGCCATATATCCCAGGGTCATTTTACCGATTTGGTTCTGGTTTCCTCCTGATATCGAAAAGCTTGAATTGATCCCGCTCCGGCTTTGGATAGCTGCCATGTTTTTTGACATCTGAGATGTCAGGTCGTAGAGTAGTTGTTTATTTGAGGACTCATCAGGTACGGCAACAGATTTGTGAAAAGGCAATGCCCTGCTGCCATCATCCATTCCCAGCCAATCGGTTTTGCCGCCTGCATAACTCAGATAGTTGCTATTAAAATTCATATCCGGGTTGTAACCAACAGAAGCCGAAATTGACAAGTTACGCGCATCCGGAAAATCCTTTGTAACAAGGTTGACTATGCCACCGCTGAAATCACCTGCCAGATTGGCCATAGCTGATTTATAAACCAAAATATTATCGATCACGTTGGTGGGAAAAATATCTATTTGAACTGTGTTTCTGTCCGGATCCAATCCGGGGATAGCCATATCATTCAGCATGGTTTTGGTATATCGGTCACCCAACCCGCGAACAAAGACATTCTTCCCGTCTTCAACTGAAACTCCGGTTACTCTCTTGATGGCATCTCCGGCATTGCTGTCTCCCAGGCGGGAAAAAGTCTGTGAAGATATTCCGTCCATGACATTGATGGACTTTCTCTTAATTGTGCTTAATGCAGTTTCAGTATTGCGAACCTGTTGTCCGGTAACTACAACTTCCTGTAGTAAATTACCTTGTTCTTTCATTCTAATTTCACCGAGTACGATCGGTTGTGTTTCCAGCGCTTTGATTTCAGGTACTTTTACATCCGCATAGCCGATATAAGAAAATGTCAATGTGTAAGTTCCTCCTGGTATCTCGAGTGTAAAATTCCCATCCAGATCAGTGGTAGTTCCATTACCTGTTTCTTCTATCAGGATGTTGACAAAGGGTAAAAATTCCCCTGTTTGATCATCAATGACAGCGCCCCGAATGACAGCTGCCTGAGTCATGCCTGTAAAAACCAGTAAGGCGATGACGGTTAAAAATAAATTTCTCATGTTTGGTATAATTAATCATTAAAAAAAGAAAAGATCCCGGAAGGAATTAACCAACCGGGATCATGGTATGTACTTATTATTTAATAAATCCTTTGATGTCAGTCCAGCTCCATGATTTGAATGCTGTGACATCTGCACCTTTGGTTACTGCTGCAGGTTTGGTATTTCCGTTTGCTGCCCAGGCATTTACCAGATTAGCCTGGTATTCTGCTGGTAAACAAGCTGAACTGCTGTACACTTTGTACATGTCAGTAGCTGCAACGAATTCACAACCTTTAACAACTAAATCACCACCGATTGCATTTAAGTATGCATCTTTTTTATCAGTGCAATCTGCATTAAAAGAAGCGCTCACTTTTGCAAAAGTAGTATAGCCAACAAAAGCCACATTTTCAAGTGTTCCCTGTGCTTTTGATTTCAGGTCAGCAGCGCTACCTTTTCCATCACTTGAGCGGACAGTTCCTTTAATGAACTTGAATTTACCTGTGGTATAAGTTGAACCTTCTGGTCCGTCAATTTCAAAACCTTCATCGGTATCTCCACCATGAATGATATAGAAATTGGTAATGGTACCGCTATAGTTTTGGTCAATATCCAATGCATCATCACCCTGGTAAGCTACGATAACATTATCAATATTTACTGTTCCGCCAAAACACTCGATGCCGTCATCCAGGTTGCTTACAACTTCGATATGATGTATGGTTGTTCCGCTACCAACACCACCCAAAGTCAAACCGTTGATCTCGTTACCTTCACCGATCAGCGCGCCACCATGTCTGATAGATACATAGCAAAGTGTACCTGAATTATCAGTTGCGTTATCACCACCATAGATACCATAAGGTTCGTCAGCAGGAATCCCTTCGATCTGACCTACTTTATCGCCATCACCTGTAGAAGTTGGAGCATTACCCAGTATGATCAGTCCACCCCATTTTTCTCTATCCAATTCTGTCAGATTGGTTCCGGCTTTTTCACCTAATTTAATATTGTCCAAAACAGAAGTAAAGATGATCGGTTTGTCAGCTGTTCCGCAAGCATTGATTTTCGCACCTCTGGCGATGATCAGTGCAGATGCCAACGTTCCTGTACCAGTTCTTCCTTTGATGATAGCTCCCGGTTCGATGGTCAGGGTAGCTCCATTGCTAACTACTACTTTACCTGCCAGTTCATAAATTCTGTCTGCTTTCCAGGTTACGTCTGCAGAAATAAGACCTGACACCACTTCATTATCTATCGTCGGATTCACTTCCACGCAAGTTCCATCTTCGCATGCATATCCTTCAGGACATGTAACTCCATCACATGGATCAGGATCACAAGAGGTTAAACCAAGTGCGGCAACCGCAATGATTCCAAAAGCAAATTTTTTAATTGATTTCATTCTGAATTTTTGTTTTTGTTAAAGTTAAATTGTTCAATCAAGCCCTGTAAATGAGCATTTTTGTTATTCTTTGGTATTGGGAGATATCGAAGAGATCTTAATCTTTGGGTAATTTTTAATTAATCGTTTAATTCGATCTGTTTCTTATTTGACTGCAAAAGTATGTGTGTATCATAATTCCAGGCAAAAATCGGAGTAAAGTGATCGTAAAGAATGGAGTTGATAACTTTACATTAATTTAATACATATTTTACATGTAAGCATTTTTGATTTTTTTATAAGCCGTACTGGTTTTATGACACCAGACTTACTTTTTCTGATCGGCAAATAAAAACTGAGGGTTTTTTCAGGATCAGCTCCTGACTAATGAATGGTATGGATCAAATAAAATCCGGCCAGCTAAAAATGGCTCTTTCAGTTTGCTTTTGATAGACCTGGTTATGTTTCACACAGAGTGTTACTAAGCCCTCAGGATATGTCGGATTTGCTAAAAAAAGGCTAAATTTATTGATGAAAAATTCAAAAAATCATGCTTCAATTTTTATTGATATCATACATGCTTTTCTTGCCTGGTCAATTTCACAGAAATATTTACAGCAATGCGTATATTAGATCATACGGGATGGATAGCATATAAATTGTTAGGAAAAACCTGGAGGATGACAAATTTTTGACAAGATTAAAACAGTGTTTCGTCTATGGAAGGAAGACAACGACCCTACAAAATGACATATAGGAAAAGCCCGTTCCTTTGAAAAGGCATCGCCGAATAGTTTTATGAGATAAGTAATTGATATGAAAACAAATAGAAAATATAATTTGAAAAAGTTTCGGGAATTCAATAATGTTTGTACCTTTGTTGCAACAGTACCCGTTCAGCATACCGTAAGATCTGCTAACGGGTCATTCTTTTTTTATAGCTATGGTAAATAAAGCCGCACACTCTATAACAGACCAAATTGCCTTACTCAAACAGCGAGGAATGCTCTTCAAGGATAAGTCATCTGCCTATAATATTTTAAAAAATATCAGCTATTATCGCCTTAAAGGCTATTGGTGGGATATGCAAGCTGACTATACACTCCACACATTTAAACCCAATACTTACTTTGAAGACAAACGAGACCGATATACTTTTGACAGACACTTGCGTTTGATACTTTTTGATGCCATAGAACGCATAGAAATTGCATTACGCACCAAAATGATTTACCACCTATCAATGGCTTATGGTGGTTTGTGGTATTTGGATCCCAATCTATTTGAAACTACACCTTTACCGTCTGACTCTAAAACGACCAATTACCAAAACACCATTGTTGAACTCAAAAAAGAAATTTTAAGAAGTCAAGAAATTTTCATCAAAGATCAAAGGCGAAGATATCCAAATCAGGATACAGATGCCTGGAAAATTATGGAAGTAGCATCTATGGGAACCATGTCTAAACTCTATAAGAATTTAAAACACCAATTATCCGAAAAAGCAATTATTGCCAACGAAATGGGATTAAACTTGCATAGCGAATTATCCAGTTGGCTAGAGGCAATTGTTTATGTTAGAAATATCATAGCTCATCATTCCAGGCTGTGGAGCAGAAATATGGTAAAAGTGCCTGTAACCAATTTAAATAATCCGCTTTCAGTTTGGTTGGACAAACCATTATCCCCTGTTCAAAGCAGGAAGCCATTTTTAATCATCAGTACAATGATATATTTGTGCAATGAAATAACACAGAATCATCAAATTAAAAGTAAAATATTAGCCCTATTTGCAAATAATTCAAACATTCCCATCTATAAATTGGGGTTTTTGAACAATTGGCAAAACCAGGGTCTATGGAAATAATCACCGGCTAAAGCAATCGTTTAGCCCATTGTGGTTAACGTGGTTTAAAGGGCATTCTATTTCGCATCAGCTTTTATAGTTTATTGATGGCTTTGCAGTAAAAATCCGCTATCTCTTTCATTTTGCTATGGTTCTCTTTTAGTTTGTCTTGATTCCCGTGTAGTTTGCCTTGGTTCCCGTGTAGTTTGACTTGGTTCAACGTGGCATAGCTGGAAATTGTTTTCTTCTGAAAATCCAGGGTGATTTGATCAATTTGATTTACCCACATGAATCGATATAGAACCAAAATAATTTTTGTCGACCCAAATTATCCGTCGTTGAAATCCACCCATTCAAGTATGATTAAACCGATTTTGGAAAAAACCTTAAAATCTGTACTTTTGTCGCATGAATTCAACAATCATTTCCAACTGGATCGGAGCGATGAGGTTTCGCACACTGCCACTGGCACTTGCCGGTATCACCATGGGTGCATTTTTGGCCTGGTTTTACGGCGCATTCAATTTACCGGTATTTATTCTGGCAGTGTTGACAGCACTTTTTTTGCAGATCTTATCCAATCTCGCCAATGACCTCGGTGACAGCCTGCATGGCGCTGACTCCGCTGACCGGAAAGGGCCGTCGAGAGCCGTACAATCAGGTAAAATTTCCACCAGAGAAATGAAAACCGGGATCATCATTTTTTCATTGTTGGCCATTGCCAGCGGAACTTCGCTTTTGATCATTTCGCCAGTCTCCAAAATCGCATTCTGGTCATTTCTCGGACTGGGTTTCTTAGCAGTACTGGCAGCGATCAAATACACCATGGGCAAAAAACCTTATGGTTATCAGGGGTTTGGCGATATTGCTGTATTTGTATTTTTTGGTGTCGTAGCGGTATCAGGAAGTTTTTATTTGCAAACCGGATTTTATCCATTTGCGGTCATCCTTCCTTCCATGGCTGTGGGCACGCTCTCAGTGGCTGTCCTCAATGTCAACAACATCCGCGATATGGAATCGGATATACTGGCCGGAAAGAGATCTCTTGCAGTCAAATTGGGCAGGAAAAATGCTGTTTTTTATCATTATGTGCTCCTTTTGCTGGCAGTGATCGCGTCTGTCTTTTTTGCTTATACCAATTATCATTCTGTTTCGCAATATTTATTTATCCTGGCCATTCCGATGTTCATCAGGAATGCATTTGCAGTCACTGTTTATAAGGAACAAAGCCAACTGGATCCTTATCTAAAACAAATGGCCGTCAGTACCCTGATCTATGTACTGCTGTTCGGGTTAGGCATGTACTTTTCCAAGTCATAGATATACTTTCAGCAAATCACGCTCAGTCCGTCATAGGCAACATATACATTTTCAGGCAATTGCCCTGAGAACATGTTATGTGGTGGAAATTTATGGCTCAAATGGGTCAGGAAAGCCCTCTCAGGCCGGATGATCCGGATATATTCCAATGCCTCTTCAAGATTCAGATGTGTACTGTGTTCCTGGTAACGCAAGGCGCTGATGACTAATATTTTACAGTTACTGATCTTCTCAAGACTCCCTTCCGGAATGGTTTTAACGTCTGTCAGGTAAACCAAATCATCAAACCTGAATCCCAGTATTTCCAGCTTTCCGTGAAAAACGGTCAATGGAATGATCTTTTTGTCCTGAATAAAAAAATCAGTTTCCTTCTCAATCACTACCGGGGTCAATTTTGGAACTCCGGGATACGGACGGTCTTCAAAAGCATAGGCAAAGCGCAGTTTCAGTTCGTGGATCACCCTTTCAAGACCATATACGGGCATATCTTTTCCCTGCAGGTAATTGATCGGTCTGACATCATCCAAACCTATCAGATGATCATTGTGTTCGTGCGTCAGGAGTACGGCATCGACTTTACTCAAACCGTTGTTGAGCATTTGTTGTCGAAAATCCGGGCCGCAATCGATCAGCAAATGCAGATCATCCCACTCCAGATACGCAGCCGTGCGGGTCCTTTTGTCCCTGGGATCGATGGAATTACAATTGGCACAAGGGCAACCGATGATCGGAATGCCTTGTGAAGTACCGGTACCCAAAAAGCTTAATTTCATTGTTCGGCTGGTTTAATGAGTGATTCCTTCAATAAAAAATGATAAAAAACTTTGGATTTTTGATCGAGCAAAACTTCCTCCACATCTATTTTATCAAGGATTTCCATCAATGCATTGATCCTGGCTTCAAGGTCAAAAAACTTGTTGATAATGACAATTTTTTTATCATGGACCAGCGCATAACCAGATTGGAAATGTCCTTTCTCAAATCTCACGACATATTCCAGATCCTCAAAAATATCTATGAGCTTTTCCAATGTGGTTCTGGTGTATTTCAACATGATCATTCAGTTTTTAACTTCACAAAGTTAAAAAGCGGATGTAATTTATCCTGATTTATTGGAATTAATCGTTTAAATAGTCAAATTCCCGGACATTAAGGTGAATTTGCTGATGGCTTTCCTTTATATTTGGCCACAGTTTTTTCAAAAACAATTGGTGTACTGCATCATTTCTGAAAAGGGAAGAAAAAAAAGTAGTTGTTTAGCTTGTTAGTCTTTCAGGATTTTAGCAAACGCTTAATATAAAGGGTTAAAATTCAAATTCTATCTCAAATTCAGCGTTTTGCTCAACTTACAACATAAAATCCAACAGACGAATAAGCTAACCATCTTAATCATGACGACAAAAATATTAAAAATGATTTTAAACTTAAAAGGAATATATATCATCACCGGGTTCATGCTTTTTAGCTTTTTACCCGGCAATGTTGCGGCACAAAAATTTGGTGGTGCGTTGATTTTAGGGATGAATGCATCTCAGATTGACGGGGATCAGCTGGCAGGATACGACAAACCAGGTCTGACGGGTGGCTTACAGATCAGCTATGCGCTTAAAAAACCCTGGCATGCAGCTATTGAACTTTTATACAGTCAGAGAGGAAGCCAAACAGATTTTTTGGTCAATAATGGTGGCCCGAGACGTCAAATCGATCTGAAATACATAGAAATTCCTTTGATGGCCAAATACGAGGATTGGTATATACAAGATGGAAATTACAACAAAGTCAATGCGGAAGCGGGTCTTTCATACGGTTATCTGTTCAATGCTTACACTGCTGAAGACAACGAAAAAGAGCCGATAGATGATTTTCTCAAGCATGACATCAGTTTTTTGTTCGGAGGCAATTATTATTTCAATAAAAGACTGGGCGTTGGTTTCAGATACACCCGTGCACTCACAAAACTTAAAAAATTCGAAGACACAGGCCAACTGAGCCTGCTGAGCTATTTTTTGACTTTTCGGGGATCGTTCAGATTCTGATACCCTATCCCTGACACATTTAGATGCCTTCAAGAATTCTGCCGCTATTGAGCAAGAGGGTAAGTTCATTCACTTTGGCATTCAGTCTGGCACGGTTGTATGACAACTGCGCGCTCAGCTGATTGAGCTGTGCTTGCCTGAATTCTATGGAGCTTACCTGTCCAAGTTTGAACTGTTCAGAAGTTCGTTCAAAATTCAGCCGGGCAGTCTCCATATTCCTTTCTTCTACTTTCATCAGATATAGCTGATTCTGAAGTGTTTCCCATGCATTGTGTATATTCAGACTGATCTCCGAAGTTTTTTGTTGGCGCAAAATTTCCTGATTGTCAAGCATGATCTGAAGATTGCTGTCACGAACTTTATTATAACCTCCGTCAAATATATTCCAGCTCAACCCGACGCCAAGCGCAAAATCAGTGACAAACTGGCTTTTGATACTTGCCTTTGGACTGTTGGCGGCACCCAGTAATCCGAGAGAACCATTTGCTGTGATGGCGGGTTTGAGGTTGGTTTTATTCACCTTGATATCCAATTGGCTTATCAGAATATCCTGTTCTGCCAAAGCCAGTTCAATATTATTGCTCAAAGCTTCTTCCAGCAATTTATCCAGCGAAAGGTTTGCAACGAAGCTGATACCGGGATCAATTTCGAAAGCGCTGTCCACTACCCTTCCAAGAAGAAAATTAAGATCCCTTTTCTGGTTGTCCAACTGTTGCTTCAGGTTCATCAGGTCGATGCTGTCACGGTTCATATCTACTTCTGCATTGAGTATGGCCAGTTTGTTATTCCTTCCAAACTGGTTCTGCAACTGCACCCTGTTGATCCTGTCTCTCGATATCTGCAAAATTTCCTCCTGAGCCAACAGATTTTCTTCCATTTGAGCCAGGTAATAGTAATTTACGAGAATTGAATATACGCTATATTCAATGGTTTTCCGCTTTTCAAGGCTGGCCAGTGTCAGCGCTTCCTGAAGTCTTTGCTTTTTCAATTCTCTGTTGCCAAAATTGTATATCAGATAGCTCCCTGAAACTGAGGCTGCCACATCCACGCCATGAACCAGCCAGGTTGATGATCCCGGCACACCTTCCGCATGATATCTTAGTTCAGATCCGGTAGCTCCATAAGCCGCATTGGAATTGAGTGCAAAAACGGGCAGTTCCCCGGTATTAAATTTACTGGTATTGTTTTCAGCCACTGACACCATATTTTTTGCCAGTTTAATGCCATAATTGTTTTCAAGGGCGATTTCAATCGCTTTCTCAGTAGTCAGTTTTTCCTGACCAATCACAAAAGCGGACATGAAAACCAATAAAATAGCTGATATGATTTTATGCATGATCTTCTACATTTAATTCTTTGATAGCACGCTCAACACTTTCTCTGGTTGGCTTTTTCCCGGTCCAAAGCCATTGGAAATGGACTTTTGCATCATTCACATAGGAAAGTAATAAAGGCAGCATCAATAGCGTCAGGAAAGTAGCAATGATGATACCATAGGTGATGGATAATGCCATTGGGATCAGAAACTGAGCCTGTCTGCTTTTTTCAAAAATAAGCGGCGCCAAACCGGCTACCGTGGTCAGGGAAGTCAACAGGACCGCCCGCAATCTGGATTTTCCTGCAGCGATCAATGCCTCATTGTATGGTCTGCCTTCTGCAAGATAACTATTGAATTTGCTGATCAAAACCAAACCATCGTTCACCACAATACCAACCAGGGCGATGATGCCCAACGTTGATAACATACTAACCTGAATTCCATGCAACCAATGTCCCCAGGCTACGCCAATCAGGCTTAAAGGGATCATCAACATGAGAATAAGCGGCTGGCTGAAAGTTCTGAATGTAAAAGCGATCACAGCGAAGATCAGGAACAGGATCACGGGAACAACTGCTCTTGACGAATTGCCGGTTTTGGCAGCTTCTCTGTTCTGACCTTCATAAAGGACTGAAACAGAAGGAT
>Ga0209573_1004454_pt1 | contig 13755 bp, 7 predicted proteins | sample TNRBio252014_DNA_FD_185870 | JGI IMG/M metagenome (GOLD analysis project Ga0209573, IMG submission 185870) | Wastewater treatment Type I Accumulibacter community from EBPR Bioreactor in Madison, WI, USA - TNR Reactor_6/25/2014_ DNA (SPAdes)... | ecosystem: Engineered > Bioreactor > EBPR >...
TCCGGCCTCGTCCTGGTGCCGGACGGCTCATCGAAATGCCATTGCAGCTACCAGATGCGGGCCTGGTTTGCCTTGCAGGGTGAGTGAGAGCTCCGTCATGACCTTGATCAATCATCAGCGTGGCTTCATCGGCCTGACCCGCCATCGCGGCCTTCGGGTTGTTGCGTTGATGGCGCTCCTCGGAAATGCGGCTCACGCCTGTCAGGTGCCGGTCTTTCGTTATGCGCTCGAACGCTGGGAGCCTGCGCCTTATACACTGACCATCACGCCGGGCAGGGGAGGGCTGAGTGCCGATGAACAAAAGATCCTTGAACATCTACGGCATCCGAAGACTCCGGCGAATCTGGAGATCGAGATCAAACCGCCCGCCGAAAAACCATCGCTGGCTTTGCAGTGTCCGCTCAAGCGCAACGATGATGCACGCCAGCCAATCTGGCAGTCAGAGTTGACCCAGGCGAATGCCCTCGCGCTTCTGGATTCTCCTGCTCGGGACGAGTTGAGAAGGCGATTGCTTGGCGGACAGACCGCCGTCTGGGTGCTGCTGGAGTCGGGGGATGCGGCCAAAGACGTGGCCGCCTTCGCCACGCTCGTGGATTCGATGAAGGCCGCCGAGGAACGATTGAAACTGCCCGAGGGCGTCATTACTCAGGACGAGGCGAACGACCCGAGCAGGCGCCGCGAGAACGCCGATGTGCTGCAATCCGATCTGCCGCTGAAGATTGAGTTTTCCACGCTGCGTCTGAGCCGACAGAACGCGGAGGAGGAGGCGCTGACCGCCATGCTGATGCATGCCGAGGCGGATCTGGGAGATTATGTGAAGGAACCGATGGTGTTTCCAGTGTTCGGCCGTGGACGGGCGCTGGAGCCGTTGATCGGCAAGGGCATTCACGCGGACAACCTGCTCGAAGCGGCGGCTTACCTCTGCGGCGCATGCTCCTGCGAGATCAAGGAGCAGAACCCAGGCATCGACCTGCTCATGGCGGCGGATTGGACACCTGTGGCGAGCAAGGAAGTGGTCGAAACGGTGGTGATCACCGGCGTGGAAACCGCGAGCAACGACGACGAGTCCCGGCGGCTATTGGGGATGATTGTCGTGGCCAGCATGGTGGCCTTGCTGCTCAAAGGCTGGCTGATCGCACGATGGTTTGCCCGCCGGAAGCGACGGCCTTAAACGGAGTGCGCGTCGAGTTCGGTGTCACGCATTGTGTTGAACCGCGCAAGGGGCGGGTTTGACCGGCGTTTGGGCATCATGCGCCACTTTTTGATCGCCTTGCTTGCCTCAACTTCATTCGCCGCCGAGCCGCTCGTTTTTGTCACCGCCTTCGCCTCTGGCGACAAAGCGGGCATTCACGCCTTCACCTTCGATTCGGAGAAAGGCGCGCTCAAGCCGCTGCATCGCACGACAGAGATCCAGAACCCGTTTTTCATCGCCGTGTCGCCGGACAAACGATTCCTCTACGCCATCGACGCGGAGAAGTTCGGCGGTGATGAGGACGAAAACGTGGCCGCCTTTGCCCTCGAAGGCCGCACAGGCCGGATGAAGCGCCTGAATCATCAATCCGCACGCGGCACGGCCTCCTGCTACCTCGATGTCGATGCCACGGGCAAGTCCGTGCTCGTTGCGAATTACTCCAGCGGCAGCGTGGCATCGCTTCCCATGCAGCAGGACGGCTCCCTCGGCGAAGCCGTTTCGTTTTTTCAGCACAGCGGCTCAAGCGCCGATCCGCAGCGGCAGAAAGGCCCGAACGCGCACTGCTTCGTCATCAGCCCGGATAACAAGCACGCCCTCGCCGCCGATCTCGGCATCGACAAGATCATGATTTACGCGCTTGATGCCACGAAGGCCAAACTCGCTCCCAACGAGGCCCAGCCCTTCGCCAAACTCACGCCCGGCAGTGGGCCACGTCATCTGACCTTCCATCCCGGTGGCAAGCTTGTGTATGTCATCAACGAACTCGCCAACACGATCACCGTCTTCGACTGGAACGCCGCCGCCGGCACGCTGAAGGAGAAACAGACCATCACCACGCTGCCCACCGACTTCACCGGCAAGAGCTACACCGCCGATTTGAAGATCACCCCAGACGGAAAACACCTCTACGGCACCAATCGCGGCCACGACAGCCTCGCCAGCTACCGCATCGCTGAGGATGGCACACTCACACTGCTCGCCATCCAACCCAGCGGCGGCAAAGGTCCGCAGAACCTGCTTGTGACGCCAGACGGGAAGTGGCTGCTCTGCGCGAACATGCCGGGCAACAACGTCGTCGTGTTTAAGATCGACGCCACGAGCGGCAGCATCACGGCACACGGTGAGCCAGTCGAGGTGCCGATGGCCTCGTGCATCCGATGGCTGGAATAGAGTGGTCCGCACAGTCCTCTGTGCGGCGCTCCGCAATCTCCAGCGACTCCGCATTTTCCCGGAACCGTCCTTGTTTGGATTCCTTTGCCGTGAAGTTCACCAGGAGACTGCCACGCCCGCACAGAGGACTGTGCGGACCACTTTGCTATCGCACCTCCCACGCCGGCGGCAGGTCCTTTGACTCCGGTCCATACGTCTGCGACACGACGAAGCCACTGGCCTGCGAGGTGTAGAAGATGCGGCCGTTGCTCACCACGGCGCCCAAGCACTCGCGTGAATCAATCGCGGGGCCGGTGGAGACGAGTTTGCCTTCCTGGCTGAGGTCGATCATGTCCATGTTCGCGCCGAGGACATAGGGCTCGCTCATGGTGAAGCGGCAGCAGGCGTAGTTGGTGAGGATGCTGAAGGTCACCTTGCCGGTCTCGCGGTCGAAGATGTTGCCTTTGCCACGCAGGGCGTTCGAGAACATGAAGCGCTCGCCGACGCTGACGACATTGAGTGCGGAGGTCACGGCGTCGGATTTCCATACGAGCCTGCCGGTGCTGGCATCGAGACACCAGACAAAGCGGTCGTCGGTGCCTTGCTGCGCACGGTTGAAGCCGCCGATGTAGAGCTTTCCATCGCGGGCGCTGAGCGTGCATTTGGCGGTGACGTAGTAGTCGTTGGTCTGCCAGAGGATGTTCCCGGTCTTCGGGTCGATGCAGCAGGTGAGGCCGTTGTTTTTCACGGGAAGGCCGCGTCGGGCGCGCTGATCGGCGTCGTAGCCGAAGAAGACGCTGTAGTAGAGTTTGCCATCGAGGATGCAGATGCCGCAGTCGTTGCCGCCGCGACCCTGGTCATAAAAATCCTTCTCCCACACGACCTTGCCCGTTTCCAAATCCCAGGCCCACACGCGAGGGTGATGATTCTTTGGGTAATACGGGTTGTCGTTCGAGTAGATGAAGCTCATCACCTCGCTGCCGTCCGCAGGTTTCACCGGCTCGCCACCGAAGGTGTAGGGCTTCTCGCTGCCCTGCGGCGCATAATCGCCGCTGCCGCTCGCATAGATGGCGATCTTGCCCGCGACGACCGGCGGGAACTGCCGGCTCCAGCTTGGGCTGCCGGTGAAGGGCGCTTCCCACAGCATGTTGCCCGTCGCGGCATCGAGACAGCGCACAAACGACTTCTTCATGCCCGCCTGCGGAATGAGCAGCTTGCCGTCGATGTAGAGTGGCGAGGTGAAGCTCAAATACACATCCGGCCACCAGCGACGCCACAGCAGACGACCCGTGTCCTGCTCCACCGCGATGATCTGCCCCTCCGCCGTGTGCGTGTAGAGCCTTCCGCCGCCACAGACCGGCAGATGCTTCACCGTGCCTTCCAGACGACGCGCCCAGCGCATGCGCAGCGGCGGCTTCAAATCTTGGTTGTTCGAGTTCTGTCCCGCGAAGTTGCCGTAGTTCGTGTACCAGTCGTATTGGGCATCGGCGAGCTTGCCGGTAAGCGGGGATCGGATCGTGGGAATGCTGTTCGGTGCTTTCCGCACGAGTTCAGCTTTGAGCATCGGATTGAGACGATAAAGGCGCCCATCTTCCGACCCCACAAAGACGATTCCGTCGGCAATGGCTGCCGGAGCAGTGATCGGAGCATCGCTGAGGACATGCTCACGAGTCTTTCCACCGTCCAAGGGTGCGAAATGAACCTTGCCGTTTAAATCTCCAAAAATCGCATGCCGCTTCGTGAGCACCGGCGGAGCGATGGCTCCCGCTCCACTGAGCGGTTTCGACACCTTCGTGCTCATGTCATGCCGGATCAATCCACGTCCGCTCTCTGGCTTCACGCGAAACACATCACTTCCGCGAATCGCCACTGGCGAAAAGCTCAGCAGGCCGTCCATGCGGATGTTGGTGTCGGTGCCTGCGACGAAGTCGCCGGTTTTCAGCGTGTCGCCTTCGAGACGCATGATGTCCACGCGGCCTGCGTTGTCGCGGCGGTGCCATTGTACATAGACATTGCCCTCGTCATCGGCGCTTTGGCCGAAGGTGGCCGGGAATTCTTTGCCGGACCACTCAGGGATCTCACCCGTGGCTTTTAGCTTGGGCGCAGCGCCGGTGTCTTCGAGGAAGAGCGTTCTGCCGCCTGCGGGAATGACGACGATGTTGCCCTTGATGAGGCAGATGTCGCGCGAGCAGACGAAATGATCCTTCCAGTTCACGCGACCATCGCTGGAGGTGGGTTTGGTGCCGGGTTTGAGCGTGGCGAGCATGCGTTTCTCGCAAAACGCGGCCCAGGACTCGCCGCTCCAGCGGTTGCCATCAAAGCCGACGACTTCCTTCACGAAATCCCACTTCCACTGCTGCTCGCCCTCAAACGTGAGCGCCAGCACCTGCGCTCCGAGCGTGGCGACATACACACGATCCTTCGCCACGACCGGAGTGCTGAAGATCGGCTCGCCGCAGTCGATCTCCTTCACTACAACGCCCTTCTCGCGATCCAGCACATAATAAATTCCCGCCGTGGTGCCGAAGTGCAGGTATTTTCCTGCGATGGCAGGTGAGGAGACGTTGTTGACGTTTTGCTTGCCGCCCTTGCTTTGAAAGCGCCAGACCTCTTTGAGCGTCGCCGCGTCAAAGCACGCCGCGCAGCCGGAGCCATCGACGACATACACCTTGCCACCCGCAACCACGGGCGAGGTGTAGATGCCATCCGTCATCGCCACCGCGCCTTGCAGGCCGATTTTTTCGACATCCAGGTCGATCTGGGCCGCGTTGCCGCTGTGCGCCGCGTTGAACATGAACTGCGGCCAGTCTTCGGCGAGAGCGGCGGTGGCGAAAAAGAGGAGGGCGAGGCGAAACATGCCTGCTAATACGAGCGCCACGCGTGTTCCTCGCAGCGGCGGAGTAGTCACCGGAATCATGTGGCTGGATCTGGCAGCTTGCTTCTGCCAAGCCCAACGGGCTTGTGGACCATAGCCCAGGGGTGCCGAGCCTCGGCGAGTGCTCCCCTGGGTTTCCCAAGTGCTCCCTCTTATTGCGTGGAACCCCAACGGGGTTCCGTAACTGCGGGATCGCAGGTGTGGCGGCGCGGTCTAAAGCTACGGAACCCCTTTTGGGGTTCGACGAAATGGGAACGTGCTGCTCGGCGATACCCAGGGTTCTGCGAACCCTGGGCTAGGGTGCGCAAGCCCGTTGGGCTTGGGAGAAAGAGATTCATTCAATCACCACTTCATTCTGGCGACGCACCCGGCACCAAAAGACCTGGATCGACCGCTTCAAGCGGCTCACCGAAGAAGAGAGCGCCAAAATCATCGCCATACGGCAGTTTTTCACTCGGCGGCCAGAAGGCGCGGTCGCGGATGGAGGCGATGACGCCCTCGGCGCAGGCACGGGCGCTGTCGAGCAGCGGGCCGTCGAGACCTGACCATTCGTCGAGGCCGATCTCAGGCTTCGTCTTGCTCAGCGTGACATGCGCGGTGGTGATTTTTTCGCCAGGGAAGCGGCGCTCCATCGCCAGACGATAGAGCGGCAGTTGCAGATCGACCCAGCGTGCTGCGGTGCCGTCGCTGCTCGTCACCAGTGACCACGCGGGGTGGCTCTCCGGCTCCTCGCCGCGCTTCAGCGGCGTGAGGTGGTAGTTCTCGACGGTCTTGCGCATTTTTTTTTGCACGTCGAAGGCGGAGCGCGTTTTGAAGTCGATCAAACGCACGCCGAGCTGCGTGTGACGCTCCACGCGGTCCACGGTGCCGTTGATGGTCATGCCAGCGAGCGTCCACGCATCATCCTCGGGGCTGATGCGCGTCTCGGCGGCGATGATGTGCCAGCCTTGCAGCCGCTGCTCCGCTTCCTTTTCCGCCCACCAGCCGAGACGCTGCCGCGCGGACTCGCGTTGGATGGTGACGGGTACGGTGAGACGTGCGCCGTAGATGCCGTGCAGCCGGCGGTCGAGGATGGCGTGAAACGCGGCGCGGATTTTTTCCGGGTCGGTCAAAACGACGGCATCGGGGTCTTGCGCAAAGGTTTCCAGCACGCCGTGCAGCAGGCTGCCGAATTCCATCGAGTCCATCTCCGTGCGCGTAGCGTCGATCTCGCTCATGCGCAGGCCGTGGCGCAGGTAAAAGCGGAACGGGCACTGCAAGTAGTCGCGGAACTGTGTGACGCGCAGCTTGTGGAAAACGTTGTTGTCATCTGGCAGCGGCCGCGGGCGCAGACGCCACGCGAGCTGCCACGGCATGGGATCGGCGCGGCGCGGCGGCTTGTTGAAGAAATGCAGCGTGCGCGCGGGCAGGTCGGCGTCGGCGCATTGAAACAGCAGGCGCGAGGGGCGCAGCGGCTCCTCCGCCGAGCCGGTGCGGCCGAAGATGAAATCGACACGCCCGCCATTGTGACGACGCGACTCGATGAGCGTGGTCATGAGGCAGGCGTCGCGGGCAAAGCGTGTGTCGTTGTTCCGCAGGCCGAGTGCTCGCCTTGCGGAGTCGGGCAGGAAGGTGTGGCCGATGATGGCCTCGGGCGCTTTGCCGTCGTTCATGCCGGTGATGATGAGATGCGGCGCATCCTCCCACAGCAACTCCAGCCAGCCTTGCAGGTCGATGTCGCGTGCCTGGCGTTCGGGATAGAAGATTTGATCGCCCAGCGCGAGCAGCAGCAGCTCCAGGCGATGCGCGGGATCGAGTCCGCCGGGAAACAGATGCGCCGCAGGTCCGTCGAGCGCGTCGAGCACCTCGCTGACCTGATCCGCGATGGCGGCGAAGACCGCGTCCTGCGGATTGTCACTGCGGAAGCGACGCGCGGCAAAGACATCGCCGAGGAATTCGGTGAGCGCGGTGCCGAAGTCTGGTGCGGTGAGAGATTTGAGCACGCTGTCGATCCACGCGAGGCCCGCAGGCACGGCGCTCGATTTTTTCGGATCGCTGAAGACACGCGGGGCCAGTTCGAGCGCGTCATCGAGGGTGTCTGGCAGCGATGTGACCGCGAGCGTGTCGAGATCATCCAGCAGTTTTCTCAAAGAGGGCTTCTCGCCTGTTTGCGCCTCGACGCGGCGGCGGATCGTCTCCGCCACATCGGGACAGCGGATGAACTCTGCCACGGCGCGAAACGAACGCGTGGCCGCGAGCTGTGAAACGATGCGCAGCAGGTGAAACACGCCATGCGTGCCCATGCGACGGCCCGCAGGGTCAAACGCGCCGATCTCACGCGCCGCGAGCGCCTTTTCCAGCGGCGCGGTGATTTCCACATCCGCCACGCCGATGGCCGCTACGGCACCGGGGTCGGTGTAAGTCGCGAGCAATTCGACCGCGGCCTCCGCCTGCTCGGCCGGCGTGCCACCTTGATGAATCGTCGTCTCAGGCGTCGGGATGTCGATGGGGCGTGTGAGCCATGTCTCGGCCACCGGACGGCCCCAGAGGTCGAAAGCATCGCGATGCGTTGCCTCCGGCGCGTAAACGAGCACTTCGACGGGCAAAAGGCGGGACCAGTGCTGCAGCGCCTCGACAGCCAGCGATGAAGGATCGAGCACACCGGCCATCACCACGCGTGCGATGCCCGCCGGTGGCTCGCCACACGCTGCGGCGCGGCGACGCGTGGCCTGCCAGTCGGTGAAACCGCGTTCCTCCGTCGCCTGCACGCAATGGCGCTCGATGCTGGCCAGATCACGCCAGCGCTCAGGCTCCATCTCGGTGTTTTCAAAGCTGTGCGCCACATCGGCGAGGCTGAGGCCTTTTTCATTCAGCGTTTCACGCACTTCGAGCAGATCGCCTGCTGATTTCAGCGCCCAGGTGAAACCACGCTCGACGGGATCGACCGGGAACACGTTGCGATGCGCGTTCAAGTCGATGCGCAGCAGCTCCGCCGCCCAGATGAGCCGTGTTTCCAACGAACCGGCGGGTTTCATCTCCGGCGCATGCTCGGGCGAGGTGAGGAAATCCGGCGTCACCACGCGGGGCGGTAGCACGGCGGCGTTTTTTTCCGCCGCATGCACCGCCAGCGCCTCGCGCAGCCTGCGGCTGGCGTTGCGTGTCGGAACGATGATCAGCCAGTCGCTCAAATCGAGCGCTCCCTGGCCGCTCCAGCTCGTCGCGACATGTTCCACGACTGCACGCACCAACGGACGATCCCAGCCGAGAAACAGACGCGTCGTCGATGAAAGCGAAGCCGCGAAAAGATCGGCTGCGCTCTCGTCGGCGGAGGTGGGACGCGTTTGGCGTGGCATGTGCGAGAAGTGCGGCGGGAGACGCTTAGCGTCAACGCGGCAGCTCTGAAATTGACGCGAGTTCTCCTCTTCCCGCGCAATGTGGGCTGTGAATCCGCGTTTCCTGCGGTCCCATGCAAACCCGCCGCCACTTTCTCCAAACCGCTGCGTTCGGTGCCATCGCCGCGCCGAACATCCTTCGCGCTCAAAACACGGAACAAAAAATCCGTGTCGCCTGTGTCGGTATCGGGAACATGGGCAATGGCGCGGTGCAGGCATCGCTCGGAGAGGAGATCGTCGCGTTTTGCGATGTGGACTGGCGGGAGATCGACAAACGCAGCGCGGGTAGCGTCGCGAAGAATCACCCCAAGGTGCCAAAGTTCACCGACTTCCGCGAGATGCTCGACAAGAAGGGCTCCGAGATCGATGCAGTGCTCATCTCCACGCCGGATCACACGCACTTCGCCGCCGCCATGGCCGCGATGGAGGCCAAAAAGCATGTCTTTGTGCAGAAGCCGCTCGCGCACAACATCTGGCAGGTGCGCACGCTGCAAAAAGCCGCGCACAAACACGGCGTGCAGACGGTGATGGGCAATCAAGGCCACTGCTGGGAAGGCATCCGCCTCGTGAAGGAATGGTTCGAGGCCGGCGTGCTCGGCGAGGTGAAGGAAGTGCATTGCTGGACGGATCGTCCCAAGGGCAAGGTCGGGTTCATCAACCCGCCGCCCGCACAGCCCGCCAAAACCGCACCAGTGCCGGAGGGGCTCTCGTGGGATCTGTGGCAGGGGCCGGTGGCACAGCGAGACTACAGCCCGGAGTATCTGCCGCAGTTCTGGCGCGGCTGGTGGGACTACGGCTGCGGCGGCCTGGGCGACATCGGTTGCCACTGCCTTGATGCGCCATTTTGGGCGCTGCAACTCGGCATGCCGGAGAAAGTCGAAGTCGTGGAGCAGGAGAAGTGGGATCACCGTGCCTACACCGCTCCGGCATCGCACATCATCTTCCATTTCGCCGCACGCGGTGCTTTGCCGCCGGTGCAGATTCATTGGTATGAAGGCGGTTTGAAGCCCGAGGCACTCCCAGGCATGGAAAAAGGCCTGCCGGACAACGGCATGATCATGAAAGGCAGCAAGGAAACGCTTTTCTCCGACGGCATGCGCGTCCAAAGCCCGCAACTCTGGCCGCGCGAGCGCATGACGCCGCTCATCGACATTCTGCGCCGCAAGCCGCTGCCGCGTTCCAAAGCGGGTGAACCCATCGGCGAGCTCTTCGCGGCCATTCGTGGCGAAATCCCCCACGCAGGCTCCCACTTCGACTACGCGTGCCCGCTCACCGAACTCGTCAACGTCGGCGTCCTCGCCATCCGCAGCGGCAAAACCATCGAATGGGACGCCGCCGCCATGAAAGTCAAAAACGCCCCGGAATTCGACGCGTGGATCAAAGAACCCGTCCGTGAAGGCTGGAGCTACGGCGAAGACTTGTGGAAGGCGTGATCGTCATGCTTCGCTGCTTCATCTTTCTCCTTATGGCCTCGTCATTGTCGGCGAAGCCGAACGTCGTCTTCATCGCCATCGACGATCTCGCGAATGACTGCACGCACACGCCACACATCGACCGGCTCGCGGCCAGCGGCGTGCGCTTTGACCGCGCCTACAATCAAATTCCGCTCTGCAATCCCAGTCGCGCCTCCGTGCTCACCGGCCGCCGGCCCGATGCCACGCAGGTCTATGACCTCGACCGCCATTTCCGCGACGCTTTGCCCGATGTCGTCACACTGCCGCAGTTGTTTCGTCAAAACGGCTGGTTCACCGCCCGCGTCGGCAAAATCTACCACTACGATGTGCCGAAAGGCATCGGCACCGACGGCCTCGATGACAAACCCTCGTGGCAGCTCGTCATGAACCCCAAGGGCCGGGATGTCGCCGATGAAAAGCTCATCACCAACCCCACACCACAAAAACCCGTCAGCGCCGCGCTGAGCTGGCTTGCCGCCGATGGCACCGACGAGGAACAAACCGACGGCATGATCGCCACTGAGGCCATCAAGCTCATCGAGCAGCATCGCGACGAGCCCTTCTTCCTCGGCGTCGGCTTCTTCCGGCCACACACACCCTTCGTCGCGCCGAAAAAATACTTCGACCTGCATCCACTGGAGTCGATTCGCCTGCCCGAAGCCCCCGCCGACGACCGCAGCGACATCCCCGTCGCCGCTTTCGCGCACAACAACCCCACGCCGCACTACGGCCTCGACGAACTCACCTGCCGCCAAGCCCTCCAGGCCTACCGCGCCAGCGTTTCGTTTGTCGATGCACAGGTCGGTCGGCTGCTCGATGCGTTGGACAGGCTGAAGCTCGCCGACAACACCATCGTCGTGCTCTGGAGCGACCACGGCTACCACCTCGGCGAGCATCTCGGCATCTGGCAAAAGCGCACGCTGTTTGAGGAAGGTGCGCGGGCACCGCTCATCATCCGCGCACCCGGTGCTGCTGGGAATGGCCGCGCCTGCGCACGCGTCGTCGAGTTCGTGGACATCTTTCCCACGCTCGCCGATCTCGCTTCACTCACACCTCCATCGACTCTTGATGGCCGCAGTCTGCGACCTCTTTTGAATGATCCCGCACATGAGTGGGACGGCATCGCCATCACTCAAATCGTCCGTCCCGCCGATGATCGTCTGCCTGCGATGGTCATGGGCCGCAGCATCCGCACGGAGCGCTGGCGCTTCACCGAATGGAACGGTGGTGCCGACGGCCTCGAACTCTACGATCACAACAAAGACCCGCACGAGTTCTACAATCGCGCTCATCTCCCCAACGCGGAAGCCAGTGCCCTGATGAAGCAGCTTCATGTGCAGTTTGAAGACCGTGCCATTCAGCAGCCACGCCCCTCCCTCGTGAATCCCAAACGCCTCTGATCTCTCATGCAACGCCTCCTGCTCATCTTTTCGGCAGTCGTCGTTGCTTCGCTTCGCTCACCCCTGCGGGGCAGCACACGCTTCGCGGTGCTGGCTGTCTCGCTTTGCTCGGCTCTGCATTCATCTTTGTCGGCGAAGCCGCCGAACATCCTCTGGCTCATCGGCGAAAATTTGAGCCACGATCTCGGCTGTTACGGTGCCAAAAACGTCCACACGCCCAATCTCGACCAACTCGCTGTTCAGGGCACGCGCTACACGCGGGTGTTTTCGACGAATCCGGCCTGTGCGCCGAGTCGTTCGGCTTTTTTCACCGGGATGTATCAAACCACGACGGACACGCACCCGATGCGCTCGCACCGCAGCGATGACTTTCGTCTTCCCGCAGGCGTGCGACCCGTGACACAGCGCCTGCGCGATGCGGGCTTCTTCACGGCCAATATCAAGACCGCCAACGGCGAAAGCGTCGGCACGGGCAAGCTGGACCTCAACTTCGTCAACGAAGGCCCCATCTACGATGAGAACTCGCAGGACTGGAGCACGCTGAAGTCGCGGCAGCCCTTCTTCGCCGTCGTGAATGCCGAGGAAAACGAATACGACATCTACGACCGCAAAAGCGCCGAGAAGGATTGCGTGAAGTGGGTCGGCGAGGACATCCATGTGCAGCATGCCACGCCGGAAAACGTCACGCCGCCGCCTTACTACCCGGATCACCCCGTGGTGCGGCAGGAGTGGGCGCGTTACCTGAACTCTGTCTCCGGCATGGACCTGCGTTTTGGCAAAGTGCTCGCCCAGCTCCGCGCCGATGGCTTGGAAGACGACACCATCATCATCTTCTTCGGCGACAACGGCCGCCTGGAGCCACGCGGCATCCATTGGTGTTACGACAACGGTCTGCGAGTGCCCATGATCATCCAGTGGCCGAAAAACCATCCCACACCGCCGCAGTGGAAGCCCGGCAGCGTCGATGACCGCATCCTCAGCCTCATTGACGTCACCGCCACCACGTTAGCACTGGCGGGCATCGAGCACCCGCCGCTCATGCAGGGCCGCGTCTTCCTCGGCGATCATGCGGAGGCACCACGTCGTTTTGCCTTCGCCGCACGCGACCGCATTGACGAGACCGTGCAGCGCATCCGCAGCGTGCATGACGAGCGCTTTCACTACGTCCGCACCTTCACCACCGGCCCCACCTTTGCCTCGCTGAACCGCTACAAAGAAAAATGCTTCCCCATCCAGCCGCTCATGCGCCAGCTCCACACCGAGGGCAAACTCACCGGCCCGCCGCTCGCCCTCATGCAGCACACCGGCCCCTGCGAGGAGCTTTTCGACACGCGGGCCGATCCACACGAGATCCACGATCTCTCGAAGTCACCGCAGCCCGAGCATCGTGAAGCCCTCTCCCGCCTCCGCGCCGCGCTCGACACCTGGATCATCGAAACCAACGATCGCGGCACCATCCCCGAGCCGCTGGAGATCATCGTCCCCTTTGAAAAAGAGATGCACGACTGGTTCGGCACGCCTGCGTGGGCGAAGAAACCTTGAGGCAAACACGGCGCGATAGATGCGAGGATCGTTCTCGTTGAACCACTGCCCCCATGCCCCGTTTTCTTCCCCATTTTGCGCTCCTGGCGCTCCTTGGCGGCCATTCCCCCGCCGAAACATCCAAACCTCTCCCCGCCTTCCTCGATCAACACTGTGTCGAGTGCCATGACGCGGATGTGAAGAAAGGCGGGCTTGATCTGGCCTCGTTGAAGTTTGATCCGTCCAAGAGCACCTGGATCAAAGTCTTTGAACGAGTGCGCGATGGCGAGATGCCGCCGAAAAAGAAGACGCAGCCAGAAAAGGCCGAGAAAAATCTCTTTCTTGCCGCTTTGAAGGAGCCGCTGCTGAAGGCGGACGCGGCAGACATCGCCGCGAACGGTCGTGTGCGCAGCCGCAGGCTCACACGCACGGAGTATGAGCACACGATTCATGATCTGCTGGGCATCGACATTCCGCTGAAGGAGTTGCTGCCGGAGGATCGTGCCTCGCATGGGTTTGAGACGGTGTCGGAGGGGCAGCAGCTCTCGCATCATCAGCTCGCGCGTTATCTGGACGTGGCCGACCTCGCGCTCGATGACGCTTTCCAACGCGCCTCGGAGGGAGACAGGCCGTTCTCACGCTTCGTCACGCCGGAGGAGACGACAAAAAACGGACGCGGCAACTATCGCGGGCCTGATTTACGCGACGGGAAGAGCATCACCTGGCCGATCGGGCTGCAATTCTTCGGCCGCATGCATGCCACGCGCGTGCCGGAGGCCGGATGGTATCGAAT
>Ga0209573_1004456_pt1 | contig 13753 bp, 14 predicted proteins | sample TNRBio252014_DNA_FD_185870 | JGI IMG/M metagenome (GOLD analysis project Ga0209573, IMG submission 185870) | Wastewater treatment Type I Accumulibacter community from EBPR Bioreactor in Madison, WI, USA - TNR Reactor_6/25/2014_ DNA (SPAdes)... | ecosystem: Engineered > Bioreactor > EBPR >...
ATCGATTTAGGAGCTCAAGGCAATTCCTTTGACACGATTACCGCTTGCGGATCTAGAGGTGCTTTACCTCACGCACAACCTAGCGATGCCAAAATTGTTCCGAACCAAATGATTGTCATTGATTTCGGTTGCATCGTCGACGGCTATTGTTCGGATATGACAAGGACGGTAAGTGTAGGTCAGCCAGATGATAAGCAAACTGAAATGTATGAACAAGTCATCAAGTCTCAAAGCCAAGGCAGCAAAGTAGTGAAAGCTGGCGTTCAACTATCGGAAATAGACAATGCCTGTCGAACAACTCTCGCTGAATTTGGTGTAGATCAATATTTCACGCACTCTACAGGTCACGGAGTCGGCCTAGATATTCACGAACAGCCATGGGTGAGAGCAGCAGGCGACGACAAAACAAAATCAGGCCACATTTTAACTGTTGAACCAGGAATCTATATAGAAGGCGTTGCTGGTGTACGAATCGAAGACACTCTTCATGTAACTGCTGATGGAAGCGAAGTTCTCACTACCGCTCCCAAGCAGTTAGTCATTTAATCGGCGACTAGGCGCTAGGGTCTTTCACCATTCGAAGGTATGGTTTCTTAGTTTCCCACCCGTCAGTATATTTAGTTTTCGCTTCATCATCAGATACCGCTGCAGGAATAATTACATCGTCACCTTTTTCCCAGTTAGCTGGAGTTGCAACTTGATATTTTGCTCCAACTTGTAATGCATCTATTACTCGCAATATTTCATCGAAGTTTCTTCCAACAGCTGCAGGGTATGTCAAAGTTAAAGCCACTTTTTTGTCAGGGTTTATGACAAAAACACTTCTGACGGTTAGCGTGTCATTTGCATTTGGGTGGATCATCCCATATTGGTTGGCAATTGAAGAGTCTTCGTCTGCAATTATTGGGAATCCAACTTCAGTCGCGCAAACTTCTTCGATATCGGGAACCCAGCTTTTATGAGACTCTGCTGAATCTACTGAAAGTGCTAATACCTTAGTATTTCTCTTTTCAAACTCTTCTTTGAGCTTTGCCGCTTCTCCCAGTTCTGTGGTGCATACAGGCGTGAAGTCCTTTGGGTGTGAAAAAAGAACTCCCCAAGAATCTCCTAGATATGAGTGAAGGGAAACGTCCCCTTGAGTAGTTACTGCATTGAAATCTGGAGCAATATCTCCTAAACGTAATGTCATATTATTTCCTTTTCTGTTTGCGTGAATCGTAACAATAGCCTCAACCAATACCTAAGTAAAGAGTCGCCAGTCTATTAGCGATGAAATTCTCATTTGAATACCTAATTGCTTGTGACCGCAAAGCAGTTCCTGGACTATGATTTAATACCTTATGGCTATATCTACAAGTGATTTCAAAAACGGAATGGTGTTAAATCTTGATGAAGGTTTGATGCAAATTACCGACTTTCAACATGTAAAACCAGGTAAAGGTCCGGCATTCGTCCGTACTACTTTAAAAAATTTACGAACTGGTAGAACTTTAGAGAAGACTTTCAATTCAGGTGTCAAAGTTGAACAAGTCAATGTCGACAAACGGGATTACCAATTCTTATATCGCGAAGGTCAAGATTATGTGTTTATGGATCTTGAAAGTTTCGACCAAATGAATCTATCTGCCGATCAAGTTGGGGAATCTGGTAAATATCTTAAAGAATCGGACAACGCAATGATCCCAATGTTTGGTTCAGAACCCTTAGGTGTGGAGCTACCAGCTAGCGTCGAATTGAAAATCACAGAAACTGAACCAGGTCTCCAAGGAGACAGAGTTTCTGGTGCAAGAAAGCCGGCAACTCTTGAAACTGGTTTGATAGTTCAAGTGCCGCTTTTCGTAGATCAAGGCGAAATAATAAAGGTTGACACTAGAACTGGCGAGTATATAACTCGCGTATAAACCCATTGTAAAGTAGGAAAAAGTGAATAAAACAGACTCTAGAGAAAGATCTGTATTGTTGCTATTTGAAACAGACTCAAAAGAGCAAGACGTTAAGACAACCTTAGATTCTTTAGAAGTTGCTCCTGATCAATATGCTGTTGAATTATTGGGCAGTTTCAGTGAGTTCGAAGAAAAAGTTAATACTCTAATTTCTGATAATTCTAAAGGCTGGTCGACCGATCGCATGCCTGCAATGGATAGAGCAATCTTGCGAATGGCCGTTACTGAACTTGTCAGAGATGCCAAAACTCCGGTCGGAACCGTCATATCTGAAGCTGTGTCTTTATGTGAAAAATATTCGACCCCTGAATCGCCAAAGTTTATCAATGGCGTTTTAGGTACTATCGCCCACAAAGTTCGTGGCGTAGAATTATTGCAAGGCAATAAAGCAACATCTGATCAGGAAAAATAACGTGACCGAATCTCCAGATACCCTCGTAGAACAAGACCTCGATTTAGATGGAATGCTTGATACTCCATGGGTTGTTATAGTTTGGAATGATCCTGTAAATCTTATGAGTTATGTAGTTCATGTTTTACAAAAATTGTTTGGATATTCAAAAGAAAAAGCAACTGAACTAATGATGCAAGTTCATGAAGAAGGTAAAGCTGCTGTAGTTTCGGGTCGACGAGACGCTTGTGAAACCGACGTAAGTCGATTGCACGCTCATGGGCTTTGGGCGACCATGCAGAAAGATTCTTGAGTATGAGAACAAATCGGTTTTCAGTAACTCTCGAAGGCATCGAAGCTTATCTTTTCGACCAGGAAGCGAAAATATTTGCTGATATAGCTGGGGATCTTCGGGCAATTATAGAAACTCCTGCGTTAGGTGAAGATCCAGTTAGAGAAAGACTTTTCCCTCGCGCATACTTGGATCCTACAGAAGAAACTGCAGAAATGACATGGGCTGCATTTGCACATCCTGAACTGCTTGAATCTCGAGTTGCAACACTTGAAATGCTGGTCAACACGCTCAAACGTTTAGAACCAGCTCCTGCGGAAAATGATGCAGGAGAAATGAAGCTTGTGGTTTTGTCCCCTGAAGAAACTGAGAGTTGGCTTAAAGGTTTGAATGATTTAAGGCTCGCTTTAGGTACAAGACTTAACATTACCGAAGAAGGTCAAAAGGGAGATTCTCTAGATCCTCATATTCAACTTAGGGAAATATACGACTGGTTGACTTTCTTGCAACAAGATCTCTTGGAGCAAGTCTACCTTTCTTAATGTCAGAGCATTTCTGCTATACTTTTTAAAGCCGATCATCCAGAGAGATGACACAGAATCTTCGAGATTATGTGAGGCAGTACTGAGAGACTGATTTGGAGGCGTGTGACAACTTTAAGTGTGTTCACTAGCGACGACATGCGTCGCGTTTGTACAAGAATCTCTCATGAAATTATTGAACGAAACAACGGTGCACAAAATTTAGTTCTTTTGGGTTTAGTGCGAAGAGGAGCTTTGATCGCTTCGAGGATTTCTCAAAACATTTCCGACATCGAAAATACTCAAGTCCCGGTTTTCTCTTTAGATATAACAGAGCTTCGAGACGATAGGGAGAATCTAGATGTCAACGAAATCAAAAACTATAAAATCGATGATATTGCCAGTATCACTCCCGATATTGCAGCAAAATTTCCTCCACTTTTGAATTCCGAATCTAATCAAGATTTTTCTAATTCCCATGTTGTCCTTGTAGACGACGTTTTATTTACCGGACGTTCAATTAGGGCAGCTATGGATTGCGTAACTCGAATATCGAGACCAAGTAGAGTCCAGCTTGCTGTGCTCATAGATAGGGGTCACCGGGAGCTCCCTATAAGGGCAGATTTTATTGGCAAAAATCTTCCAACTAAATCGAGTGAGCGAGTAAACGTTCTAATGGAAGAGATAGACGGCTTAGACAGAGTTGATGTTGAAAGGGCAAAGTTACCATGAGTAATACATACGTGATTGTCGGAGGAACCTTAATTGATTCTCGTCCTGAAAGAATCGAAGACGTTCTAATTGTCGATGGGAAAATTGAAAGAGTCGAGAAAGATATCTCGATACCAAAAGGTGCACATGTTATTGATGCCCAAGACAAGATTGTTTCACCTGGTTTGGTAGATATTCAAGTTCATTTTCGCGAACCCGGACAAGAAGCTTCCGAAGATATTCAATCTGGTTCACGTTCTGCTGCAATCGGTGGCATGACCGCAGTGCAAACAATGCCGAATACAAATCCATGTATTGATTCCGTCGAAGCATATCTAGATGCGAAAAATCGTTCTCGAGATGCGAGCTGCGACGTATTTGTTTCCGCTGCGATCACAAAAAATCGTGCAAGTGAAGAACTCGCACCACTTGTAGAACTATACGAAGCCGGAGCACGAACTTTTACTGACGATGGTGATTGCGTGAAGACGGCCCAAATGATGCGCAGAGCAATTGAGGAGCTTTCTCCTTTAGAAAATGCCGTATTGGCTCAACACTGTGAAGATCACTCGCTAGTCCACGAGGGAGTAATGGACGAAGGATATGTTAGCCACGAACTGGGTCTACCTGGCCGCCATAGAGTTGCAGAAGAAATTATCATTTCTCGGGACATCGCTTTGATGTCAGCTTTTTCCAGAAAATCTCTGAGATATCACGTACTGCATCTTTCGACTCGTCAAGGTTTAGAAGTTGTAAGGCATGCTCATAAGCTCGGCGTTAACATTACTGCCGAAGTTGCTCCTCAACATTTAGTCTTAACTTCAGAACTCCTTAAATCTGGCAATGCGAATTTCAAAATGAATCCTCCGCTGCGTGAGCAAGCGGATGTCCAAGCCCTTCGTTCAGGTATAAAAGATGGAACAATAACAGCGATTGCTACCGATCACGCACCGCATCCAAAAGAACTGAAAGATAAAGGGCTAACTTCGGCACCTCCAGGAATGCTTGGAGTAGAAACTGCTTTGAGCGTTGGAATAACTCATCTAGTACATACTGGAGTATTAACAATTAAAGAGCTTGTGTATCTGTTATCTATTAAGCCATCGAGAATCATTAATGCACACAAGTTAGAAAATGGAGGCCACGGGCTAAGTGTCCAAGCTGGAAACCCTGCGAACATTGCTGTTTTCAGCACCGATGAGGACTGGGTAGTCAATGCAAAGGATTTACACTCCAAGAGTGAAAATTCTCCATGGGATGGTCAACAACTAAAAGGTAAAGTTCACTACACATTTTTACAAGGCGAAATGACTTGTGAGAAAGGGCAACCAACAAAATGAGTAAATCAGGCGACCAAGCAGTTTTAATTTTCGGAGATGGAACTCAATTTGAAGGAAATATTTGCGGAGCAATTCCAGAGTCTGGAGTCGCAACTGGAGAGGTCGTCTTCAATACGTCGATGTCCGGCTATCAGGAAATCATTTCTGATCCAAGCTACGCAGGACAAATAATTACATTCACTGCAACTCAAATTGGAAACTATGGAACGACAGACCAAGACAATGAATCAACCAAGCCCTTCTGTAACGGTGTGATAATTCGCGACTTGGCAAGAAATTATTCAAATTGGCGCGCAAACGCAACGTTAGATAGTTATTTGAATAGGCACTCTATACCTGCAATGTGCAATGTAGATACTCGAGCACTTACAAAGTTCATTCGAGACAATGGAGCATTGCCTGCAAGCTTTGGAACAGACGAAAGCAAAGTTAAACAAGTGGCCGTCGATGCAAAAGGGACAGATGGATGCAACCTGGCTAAAGAGGTTTCAACTACTGAGTCTTACTTTGCCGGCGGTACAAGTTCGCCTTTCAAAGTTGTTGCATATGATTTTGGAATCAAAGCTTCGATTTTGGATCATCTCACTCGAAAGGGTTGTTACGTTGAGGTCGTACCATGGGATACTCCTGCGGATGATGTATTAGCTCGTAATCCTCATGGCGTGTTTTTATCTAATGGCCCAGGAGACCCTGCTGCAGTAGAAAACGCAGATATAGAAGTAGCGAAAATGATTGGAGAAATTCCAGTGTTTGGAATTTGTCTTGGGCATCAAATTTTGGGTCGAGCTCTAAAAGGTTCCACATACAAACTTGAATTTGGGCATCATGGGGGTAATCACCCAGTGCAAAATAAAAAAGATGGATCTATTCAAATCACTTCACAAAACCACAACTATGTTGTGGATGCCGATTCGATATCGGGCGCCAAAATTACACATGTAAATCTCAATGATGGAACAGTAGAAGGGCTAGAGATGCCTGATGGAATTACTTTCTCCGTTCAACATCACCCTGAAGCGAGTCCAGGGCCTCATGAATCTGCAGTGATTTTCGATGATTTTATTTCAGCAATGGAGAAGTTCGGAAAGGGACGAAAATAATGGGTAAGCGAACAGACATTAAATCAATCCTGGTTGTTGGCTCTGGCCCAATCGTCATTGGTCAGGCTTGCGAGTTCGACTATTCCGGAACCCAAGCCTGTCGAGTGTTGCGAGAAGAGGGATATAGAGTCATTCTTGTTAACTCAAACCCTGCAACAATCATGACCGACCCTGATGTTGCTGATGCGACTTACATTGAACCGTTAGATCTTGAACATGTCGAAGCAATAATTGCAATAGAACGTCCAGACGCAATCTTGCCAACATTGGGCGGGCAAACTGGTTTAAGGGTTGGGTTAGGTCTTAGTGACAATGGTGTACTTGAAAAATACGGCGTTGAAATGATTGGTGCTAATCCCGAAGCTATCCGAACAGCTGAAGATCGAGAACTGTTTAGAAATGCTATGACCGAGATCGGACTCAAATCTTGTAAGTCGGATACAGCAAATACTATCGATGGGGCTGTTGAAATTGCTAAGGAAATTGGTTATCCAATTATGATTCGCCCGAGCTTTATTATGGGAGGATTTGGAACAGGTCTTGCTTACAACGAAGAAGAATTAAAACAGATGGTTCGAAACGGATTGGAAGCATCACCTATAGGTGAAGTTCTGGTTGAACAAAGTGTTTACGGATGGAAAGAATATGAAACTGAAGTAGTCAGAGATAAAAAAGACAATTGTGTCATCGTTTGTGCAATCGAGAATTTAGATGCCATGGGTGTTCATACAGGCGACTCTATAACTGTTGCTCCACCGATGACTTTAAGTGATAAAGAATACCAAGAGATGCGTGACGCTTCATTCAAAGTTTTGCGTCGCATTGGTGTTGATACAGGTGGATCTAATGTACAGTTCGCTGTCAATCCAGATACTGGAGAACAGATCGTTATTGAGATGAACCCTCGAGTGTCTCGCTCATCTGCACTTGCATCTAAAGCAACTGGTTTTCCGATCGCAAAAATTGCAGCACGTTTGGCAGTTGGCTACACACTTGATGAAATTGAAAATGATATTACAAAGAAGACCCTCGCATGTTTTGAGCCGTCTCTTGATTATGTTGTAACCAAAGTTCCTCGCTTTGTCTTTGAAAAACTTCCTGGTGCAAGTACGACTTTGGGAACACAAATGCAAAGTGTTGGCGAAGTAATGGCTATAGGTAGAACTTTTAGAGAATCTTTGCAGAAATCATTGCGATCGATGGAAAATGGGCGTTTCGGTTTGAACTGCGATGAAGGGGAAAAGATCTTCGATTCAATGAGCGAAGAAGAAAAGATTGACCTTTTAACTAAACCTAATCCTGATCGAATTTATGCTCTTGAATCTGCATTACGTTCATTCATGGATCCAAAAAAGGCTCATGAACTCACTTCAATAGATCCATTTTTTATCGATCAAATACTTTTACTTATCCAAACTCGTGAACTTCTTGAAGCTAGAACACCCTCCACTATTTCTAAAAATGAAATGCAAAGAGTGCTGAGAGATGGTTTCTCTCCCGAACAAATTGCATATGCTTGGGATTGTTCATTGGCGGAAGTTTTGGAAGCTATAAAGGCTTCCGGAATCCAAAAGACTTTTTCAGTAGTTGATACTTGCGCCGGAGAATTTTCGAGTGCGACTCCATATTATTACTCGACATACTCAGATGAAGATGAGCTAGTTATACCTGAAAAGAAAACGGTTGTGATTCTCGGATCAGGACCAAACCGAATTGGTCAGGGAGTCGAGTTCGATTATTGCTGTGTGCATGCAAGCTATGCTTTGAGAGAAATTGGTTATGCGCCAGTAATGGTGAATTGTAATCCAGAAACTGTATCTACTGACTATGACACATCAGACATGCTTTTCTTTGAGCCTCTTACTGCAGGCGATGTGTTGGCAATATGTGATGCATTAAAACCTGAAGGCGTAATAGTTTCGCTAGGTGGTCAAACGCCATTGAAACTCGCGAAAATATTAGAAGAACATGGCCACAAGGTATTAGGAACTTCGCCGGCTTCAATCGATCAAGCAGAAGATAGAGACCATTGGCACAAACTGTGTGAATCGCTTTCAATTGCTCAACCTCCAGGTGGTGTTGCAGCAAATAATGATCAAGCTCTTGAAATTGCTGAGCAAATTGGTTATCCAGTTCTGGTGCGCCCAAGCTATGTGCTTGGTGGACGCGCAATGCAAATAGCTGACGATTCTAGCCAACTAAGTGAAGCTATGGATGAACTTTCAGCCATGGGAAGTTTGGGTAAAGAAGGTGGTCTCTCAATTGAGCGGCCCGCACTTGTAGACCGATTTCTCGAAGATGCGATCGAAGTTGATGTGGATGCACTCCGAGATAAAGAAGGTGGTTTCATGATTGGTGGAATTATGGAACACATCGAAGAAGCAGGAATCCACTCTGGCGATAGTGCCTGTGCAATTCCTCCTCAAACTTTGAGCGACAACGTTATTTCTTCAATTGAAAAGTCAACTCGCGCGATAGCTGAAAGTCTCAACGTCATCGGTTCAATAAATATTCAATTTGCTGTTCAAGAAGAAAGCGTTTATGTTATCGAAGCAAATCCTCGAGCTTCACGAACAGTTCCATTTGTGGCAAAGGCTACAGGTGTTCCATTGGCCAAAATTGCTACGAGACTAATGTTGGGCGAAACACTTGAATCTTGCCGCAAGAATGGAGTAATCGATGAGAGAGTCGATTATAAATCTTCATCGCGGGTAGCTGTCAAAGAAGCAGTTCTTCCATTTGGTAGATTTCCAAAAGTCGACACAGTTTTAGGTCCCGAAATGAGATCAACTGGTGAAGTAATGGGGCTTGGTGCAACTTTCGGTGAAGCTTTTTATAAAGCCCAGATAGGTGCGGGCATGAACGTTCCAGAGTCTGGAGTCGTATTCATATCAATTGCTGATCGAGACAAAAGCAAAGCTGTAGAAGTTGCTCGTCAATACTCGAATCTAGGATTCAGGTTTGCTGCAACTACCGGCACTGCAAGCTGGTTAGTTCAAAACTCGATCCCGGTAGATCACGTAATTGCGAAAGTTGGAGATGAATACGGTGACGATGCCGTAGATCTAATGTCTTCTGGAAAAATTGATTTTGTAATCAACACTCCTAGGGGTAGAAGTACCAGAACAGACGGTCAACATATACGAATTACAGCCACAAAATACAAAATTCCATGTGTTACAACAATTGCTGCGGCCCGAGCTTTGGCTTCTGGGATAGCTAAGTGGCGCGAAGTGGATATCGATGTTGTAAGCCTGCAAAATCTTTATAACAGCACACAACTTACTCTCCAAGCTAAGGTTTAATGGATGCTTATTGACTTAACTGCCAAGATACCAACGCGGTCAGGGGCCATTGAGCTTCCTAATCCAATTATTGGGGCATCAGGAAGTTTTGGTCATAGCAACGAATTGTTTGAGATTGTAGATCCAGAAGAAGTCGGTGCAATAACAATAAAATCGCTAGCTCAGTATGAATCTCCTGGAAACAAAGCACCGCGAGTCGCAGCAGTAAAGACTGGAATGATGAACTCGGTCGGACTACCTGGACCGGATATTTCAAGTTGGATAAAAGATGGCTATCTGAAAATCAAGGAAACCAATGGTCGTTTTATAATGGCTATTTGGGGCCAAACTTATGACGACTATTCGAAAGCTACAAGTTTGATAGCACCAATAGCAAATACATTCGTTGCATTAGAAATTAATCTGAGTTGCCCAAATACTGAAAGCGGCAATCGGCTTTTTGCTCAAAGTGAAAAGGATACAAAAGAAATTACGCGTTTAGTTCGCAAAGAATTGGGCGATGAACTGCCGATAAGCGTCAAGCTTTCAAGCGGAGTTACATCGATAACTGACATCGCAGGTGCTGCAATAGATGGGGGAGCAGACGTATTAACTTTATTTAATACTTCTTTAGGATTAGCTTTAGACCCATACACCAGAAGGCCTTTATTGGGTAAAGGCGCAGGCGGATATTCAGGAGAAGGAATTCTTCCTATAGCTCAAAAAGGAGTGTTTGAAGTTCGGAAAGCATTTCCAGATGTCGGAATTATAGGAACTGGTGGAATCTCAAGTGGTCTTTCCGCTGCGTCAATGATGATGTGTGGCGCAAATGCAGTTGGAATTGCAACAGCAGTTTTTGCTGACCCGAATGCTCCGATAAAAATTGCACATGAACTAAAAGAGTTTTGTTTTGATACCGGTGTTGCTAAAGCCAGTGATTTGGTCGGAACAATAGATTTAGATTAATAAAGGGGAATTAATGGAAAATCTCAACGCAGAAATAACCGACAGGATGGTTTTGAACCTTGATGTTGGCGATTTAGATTCTGCAATTTCATTAACAAAATCTGTCGGCCAATATTTTGGATATGCAAAAGTTGGAAGCGAACTGTATGCACAAGCTGGAGTAGATGCAATAGAAGCAATGCAGGACCTAGGCAAGAAAGTTTTCTTAGATCTTAAAATTCACGATATTCCAAACACGGTCGAAAGAAGTCTGCGAGTGCATGCATCTAGAGGAATTGCGATGACTACAGTGCATGCTAGCGGCGGAAAAGAAATGCTTTTAGCGGCTAAAAAAGGTTTAGAAGAAGGTGCAAAAGATGCAGGAGTTGAAACTCCTATTCTTCTTGGAGTCACCGTTTTAACATCTCTTCCTCCTGATGAGAAAAGTTTCTCTCAGAGACTTTCTTGGATAGATGAAGTTGGATGCGACTTAGTTTGTTCCGCACATGAACTAAAGAAAGTTCGAGAAGTCTCAACTTCTGTGAAAGCTCTAGTTCCTGGAATTCGACTTAGCGGCCAAAGCCTCGACGACCAAACGAGAGTTGCAACGCCATATGATGCTGTAATTGACGGAGCAACTTGGATTGCTCTAGGTAGGGCGGTCTACGCTGATAAAGATCCTCTAGGTGCTGCTAAACGGGTATATGAAGAGGTAGAAAAGGCACGAGGTTAGATTTTTCTCACTAGTTACTCCCTGCTCAAAAAGTGCAAAATCAGCAATAAGTACCTAAGCCGACCAATAGCCTATTGAGATCTTATAGAGATTTTGTGAATATCCAAATGAGAGCGCTCAACTGGGACTATAGTCAGTGACCAGCAGTTTTAAATACAAAATTGTGAAAGTCGAGAAAGGACAATATCGATGCCGACTCCTCCACAGCTAACTCCAGAACAGAGAGCAGCAGCACTAGAAAAGGCTGCAATTGCACGTCGAGTTCGAGCAGAGGTCAAAGAACGATTGAAGATGGGTATTCTTGATCTTCCTGGTTTGTTTCGTGAAACTGACGCGAATCCTATTCTCGCCAAATTAAAAGTCGTAGCTGTAATCGAGTCTCTCCCAGGCGTTGGTAAAGTTAAAGCAAAAAGGCTAATGGAAGAATTAGAAATAGCAGAATCTCGTCGTCTTGGAGGATTGGGAACGAAACAAAAAGCTGCTCTTTTGGCTAAGTTTTCATCGTCGATGCCTTCATAAAGTAATGTAATTGAACTAAGTAAAACTATTTAAGGAAAATAAGCTTAATGACGTCCAGTAGTGATAATCGAGGAAAACTAATTGTTATAGCGGGGCCGTCTGGCGTAGGTAAAGGAACCTTAGTATCTGAATTATTGAAGAAAATGCCAGAGCTATACTTGAGTATTTCGGCAACAACACGTCAAGCGCGACCACATGAAAAAGAAGGCGTCCATTACTTCTTTTTGAATGAAGATGATTTTCTAGAGTTGGCAATGAATGGTGGAATGCTTGAATATTTTGAAGTCTACGGAGAGTGGAAGGGTACTCCTAAAGCTCCAATTGAAGATAATTTAGATGCAGGAAAATCTGTTCTTCTCGAAGTTGATGTTCAAGGAGCTATGAAAATTAAAGAACTCTACCCAGAGGCTTTTCTTATCTTTGTAAAAGCTCCAAGTGAAGAAATTCAAAGAAGGCGTCTCTTGGAACGTGAAGATCCAACAATGACAGAGGCTATCCTTGAAAAACGATTAGCTGCTGCAGCTAAAGAAGAAAAGGTTGTCCCACATTTTTCGGCATTGTTAATAAATGATGACTTAGGTAGGGCTCTTTCGGAACTAACTGCAATTGTTAAAGATTTTGTCTCTAAAGACTAAAATTCCCTGATTTTAAAGGTAAGTTGGGAAATCCAACTCCAAAAGTGTAGAATGAACAATCGACTAATGGCTTAAAGGGCGGTTAACTAAATGGATAAGAAAACATCTCTAATGGATCCTGGTATGGAAACTCTTTTGGAAAATGCTGGATCAAAATTCACATTGGTAACATTGGCTGCAAAGCGAGCTCGAGAAATTAATGATTACTACAACCAGCTTGGAGAAGGTCTTGGGCGAATTGTCCCACCTCAAGTTACCTCAGTATCTAGAAAACCACTCTCTATCGCATTAGAGGAAATCTCCAATGGAGACATAATTGCAATGCCGATTGAAGAAGAAGACATTAAAGAATTGGCAGAAGCACAAATCGATGATGAAGTTATAGCCGAACCAAGCCAGATTGAAAGCGAAGAAGAAGCTACCGATCCGCAATCAATAGCATAAAAAACTTTCAATGAGTGAGCTTGACCAGCCGTTAAAAGGTTTTCGGGTTCTCGTCTGTGTAACTGCAAGTATCTCGGCATATAAAAGTGTTTACTTAGTTCGATCATTAACAAAACTTGGCGCATTTGTTTCTGTTGCCATTACTCCTTCGGCACAGCGATTTGTTGGCAGCGCAACATTTTCAGCCTTGGCTAGTGAGGCTGCATTTGATGATCTTTGGAATAATAGAGGTTCAATCGCTCACACCACATTGGGAAAATCTTCTGATTTAATTATCGTATATCCGGCAACTGCTTCAACAATTGCCAAAATGGCAAGCGGAATTGCCGATGATATTGTTTCGTCGGTTTTGCTGTGTACCCCAAAGGAAACTCCTGTATTTGTTGCACCAGCAATGCATGAAGAGATGTACGATAATCCAAGTACTCAAGAAAATATTCAAAAGTTAATTACCCGAGGAGTTAAATTTATAGGGCCCTTGCAAGGAGAACTTGCCGGTGGAGATGTGGGTAAAGGAAGATTGGTCGAACCGCAAAGTGTCGTTGACAATATTGTTGCGGTACTGAAGGGTACAAGGCCTAAAAATCTAGACGTAAAAATAAACTCGATTGCTACAAAATCTTTGTCTTCAAATTATGAGGACAAGAGGCCAACTATGTTGATTACGGCTGGGGGTACTAGAGAGCCAATAGATACTGTGCGAGTGATCTCGAATAGAAGTTCAGGGAAGATGGGCCATGCCTTGGCGGACGCTGCAAATATCTGCGGATACAAGGTTATTTTGATTACGGCATCTGATCTGCCTTGTAATGAAGGCGTTGAGCGACACCAAGTAGAAACTTCTGACGAGATGTATGATGCTGTCATGTCAAATATAAACCGAGCCGACGTGGTT
>Ga0209573_1004457_pt1 | contig 13749 bp, 7 predicted proteins | sample TNRBio252014_DNA_FD_185870 | JGI IMG/M metagenome (GOLD analysis project Ga0209573, IMG submission 185870) | Wastewater treatment Type I Accumulibacter community from EBPR Bioreactor in Madison, WI, USA - TNR Reactor_6/25/2014_ DNA (SPAdes)... | ecosystem: Engineered > Bioreactor > EBPR >...
TCTACGATCAGCGTAAGCGGCACCACCACCAGATCGGTCTCGTTGCCGGGGCCGGCGTCGGGATCGTTGCTGATGACGCACAGGTTGCCGGTGTATGTGCCGGGCAGCAGGCCGGTGGAGTCCAGTGTTACCGTCACATCGGTGGCATCGCCGGCCGCAGTCGTGCCAGTGATGGGGCTGGTGCTGGCCCAGGGGATGTCGGCCGGGCTGGTGCAGGTGATCTGCGGAACGACATACTCGATGAAGCGGCCGCTGCCGCCGATGATGGTGCGCACCAGGGCGCCGCTGCGGTTGATCTCATGCACGCCCGTGCCGGTCGTGGTCAGGATATTGCCGTTCGGCAGCTCGTAGACGCCGCGATAGCCGCCGAGAGTCGCCGGGTCGTAGACGCTCACCAGGACGCCGGCCGGCGTGAACTCGATCACCCCTTCCTGCGTTCCGCCGAAGTTGGCCACGAGTACGTTGCTATTGACAGCCTCGGCGATCTGCTCGGGGAAGTTGTTGGTTCCAGCGAAGACGCCCAGCGGCGCGCCGGCCAGGTCGAAGCGCAGCACATTGTCGCTGTCGATGCTGGCCACCAGCCAGTCAGCCGCCCGACCATAGATGTCAAAGGGCGAGTTCAGACCGCCGGCGCCGCTGGCGATGAAGTTGCCCAGGAAGTTGCCGTTGGTGTCGAACTTGGCCACAGCGTCGACGTTGGTGGCGTCGGCGGTGGTGACCAGCAGGTTGCCACTGGCATCCAGACTGATGCCGCGGATGTTGTTCAGGATCGTGTTGTTGGCGCCGCCGGCCGGGGCAAAGACTCCCAGGTAGTTGCCATCCAGGTCGAACTCATGCACTACGTCGCCGATCTGGTCGGAGAGCAGGATGCTGTCGCCGTCCGCGCTGAGGATCGCGTTGACCCCGGTGCCCACCGCGGGGGTGTTGGGTACGAAGTTGGCGTCGATCACATCGCCGGTCAGTGGGTCCAGCGCCATGACGCGGTCGTTGGTCGAGTCGGGCACCAGCAGCAGGCCGGTGGTCAGCAAGGCTCGCTTGGCCAGCGCGTGCGCGGCCGGGTCGGGCGCAGGCAGCGCCGCGGGCGGGGTGCTCTCTACACCCTCGACCTCGTCGGCCTGCGCTGCCTGCGAATCGATGCGCACCAGCGGCGCCGGGCCGGCCGGCGCGGCTGCGACTGCTGGCGCTTCCACGATCTCCCAGTTCAGAGCGCTGCCGCCGGTGTTGCTGATAGTCAGCGTGTGCTGGGTCTGCACGGCGGGCTGCTGGCTGCTGCTGACCGCCAGCGGATCGACGAAGATGTTGGGCGGCGGGATCAACACGGTGACTGTCGCGGTGGCGGTGGCTGTCACCACGTCGCTCGGGCCGACGTTGTAGGCTGTCCACAGGGCCGTGTTGACCGTGGTGGCGTTGATGGTAGCCGAGACGGTCAACCCGGCCGCGACCGTGTCAACGCTGCTGCCCGGCGTCAGTGTGTAAGGCAGGCTGGCGAAGATATTGCCCAGCTCGCTGTCAGCCAGGTCATGCAGGTTGAGGGTCAAGTTGCCGGTATTGGCCACGGTGTAGCAGTAGTAGACCGTTGTACCAGCAGGCACGGCAATCGCATCGGTCGTCGCGCAGACGCCGGGCGTGACGCCCACGGTCTTGGTCACCAGGATCGAGGCATCAACCGGAGTCAGGTTCAGGCCGATCAGCAGCGGGTCGTGGTCGGAGGTGCGGAAAGCATCGGCGTTGTACAGGCTGACGACCTGACCGGCTGACTTGAACTCCGTGTTGTAGTCCAAAACCGTCGGCTCGTCGGCGTTGATGTGCCAGGTAGTGGCGCCGCTGATCTGCGGAGTCAGAGAGGCGTTGGCCATGCTGTGGTCCAGCGAGCCGGCCTGGGCCGAGAAGACGTAGGAGTAGGCGTTGGCGCCGACAAAGAGCGTCTCCAGGTTGGTGTAACCACCTGCCTCCAGCGCGGCCATCGGGTCTTCCTTGGCGTAGGCGTTCAGGTCGCCCACGATCATGAAGTCAGGATCGCCCGTGCCTGTGGGATCGCTCAGCGCCCAGTTGATCAGCGCATTGGCTGCGGTGGTGCGGGCCAGGTTCCAGCAGCTTTGGCCGTCGCCCTGGTCGGCGTTCAGTCCGCTGGCGCCGGTGCAGCCTTTGGACTTGAGATGGTTGACGATGACCGTGAAGCGGCCGTTGGTGGCGATCTCCTGGAAGGTTTGGGCCAGCGCGGGCCGGTGCAGGCTGGTATCGAAGTTAGGATCGACCAGGCTGTTAAGGATGGCGAAGTTGCCCACCGGCTGCACCACGCCCGGCTTGTAGATGATACCAACCTTGATCACGTCGCCAGGGTTGATGGTGCCGGCATTGATGTAGTCGTAGGTTCCTGGGCCAGCCAGCGCGTTCAGACCATTGACCAGGTCAGCCAGCGGCTCGACGTTAGGCGTGTTCTCCAGCTCCATCAGGCCGACGATGTCGGCGTTCAGAATGTGGAGCGCCTGCAAGAGCTTGTCGCGCTGGCGGGTGAACTCCAAGGCCGTATTGGCGCCGCGGCACTCCATGTTCTGGTTGGGGCCGCAGGGGAAGGGCGCTGTGTTGGTCGTGTCCAGGGTCAGGAAATAGTTGAGTACGTTGGAGGAGCTAACCCTGAGCGATCCGCCAGCGCGCACCGGGTTCGGCGCCGCGGGCCGCGGGTTGCTTGCGGTGAAGGTCGGCATCGAGAGCGGGTTGATGCGGTAGATGTTGCCTGGGGTGGTCCAGCCAGGGTTGCCCTGGGTGAACACGCCAGCAATCGCGCTCACTGAGTCGCCGCTGCGCACGGTGTTCAACGCGCTCAACCCGGCCGGCGTCGGGTAGATGATCGGATCCGGGTTCTGGAACAGGCTGCCGTCGTCCAGGGTGATCTGGTTGAGGTTGTTGGCGGCCTGCAGGGCAATGGCCGGCGCGCCGGGCAGCACGACGTTGGTCGGCTGCTGCAAGCGGCCGTTGGCCAGGGTCAGAATGCTGCCGCGGCCCAGGTTGAAGGTCTCGTTGACCGTCAGCGTCTGGGTCATAACGACCGACATGCCCTCGAAGCGCTCGGGGTAGGCCGTGTCAGGGAAGGGCAGCGTCACGTTGACCGGCGCCACTGCCGCCTGGAAGGGACAGATGGTCACTGCGGTAAGCGTGGTGAGCTGGGTCTGGTTCTGGAACTCGGCGACCGTGCCGGCGACGCGCACGTAATCGCCAACTGCCACGTTGACAAGGAGGGCAGGATCATAGACGAACAGACCCTCGGAGGTCGCCGGGTCGGCGTCCTGTTGATCGACCGGCTCCTGAATGAAGTAGCCGTTGATATTGCCAACGTTCTGATAGTCGGCGATGACTTTAGCCTCGACCACATGCTGCTGGCCCACCAGGGGACTGGCCAGGCCGCTGCCTTGGATGTCGTGGATCGCCGTGGACGCCGCAAAGCAGCCACTAGTCACCTGAAACGACCAAGTGTAGTTAGCCGCCATGTTGTTGGGGCTGCCGTCCAGATCGGTCACCTGGCTGGCGAGGATGGTGACGGTGCAGGTCTCGCCGAGCGCGAAGTCCGTATGGGGCAGGCTGAAGCTGTTTGGCGGCGTTGGCTCGGCGGCCGGCGTCACGTTCTGCACGCCGCTGGTGGTGCAGTCGATGGCGACCGTGCCGCTGATCACCACCGGCTCGCTGAACGTGACTGTCACCGGAGCATCGACAGGCACGTTGGTCGCGTTGGGGGTGGGAGTGGTGCCGGTGACGGTGGGGGGGACGTCGGCGCCACAGCTATTAGTGGGTGACGCCGTGTTGCGCGGGGTCGGCGCGTCGGCGCTGAAGTCGGCTGCATTGTTGTCGGTGTCGGTGCAGCCATTGCCGGCGCGCTTGACTGAGTTGGTGTTGGACGGGGCTGGCGTTGGACCAGAACCTTCGTAGCAGTTGGCGGTGGTGCCAAATCCCACGAAGTCGATGATCTGAGAGCCGGTTGGACACGTGCCAGTTTGAGCGGTCGTCGTGTTGACCAGAGCGACCTTGCCAGCAGTACCGCTCAAGTTGATCGACCCCACTACGTCAGGCGCTGGCAGCGGGACTCCGCAGGGTAAGCTACTACAGCTGGTGCCGGAAGCTCCCTGGATCAGGTAGTACTGACCTGGTCCAATAGAGCCCGAAAGTGGGGTTAAGTTAGTCCAACTGGAACCAGCCGCTGACGCATACTGAACGGACCAACCGGTCAAGTTCACCGTGGATGTACCAGCATTGAATATCTCAATGAAGTCATGGGTATACGGAGCGCCGGTATTCCCACCGCCACCGTACACCTGGCTGATGCGCAGGTCATTGGCTTGAGGCGCGCGGCCGGGCGCATTGTCTTGAGCGGCCGCGGCCGGCAAACTACCGCCCAAAGAGGTGAGCATAGCAAAAACCAGTACGAAGGCCATCAGCCCTCGTCCGGTGCGGGAAAGTGCCGTCATGGCAAGTATCCTCCTTGCGTTGTGTGGGCAAGCGACGTGGGGCCGCCTGCTTCGGTGATGATGGTAGGCTGAAAGGGGAGAAACAAACGTCTGCCTTGACCGGCAGCCAAAGCAGAGCGATTATAACACGAAGCGGCGAGGCGGGTCAATCTGAGACTTTCTGCGCCGCAGCAATTACGTACCAATGGTCGCTGTACAATTCGCCGGCCTGCTCCTCCAGGTGCAGCTTGCGGTGCTGATCGGGCGACAGGCTGGCCAAAATGCTGTGAATCTGGGCGACACTCTGCGGGGAGACGCGCTCGGTCAACGAGCTCAGGGGGCGATGTCTGACGTAGGTCTCCAACGTCAGAACCTGGCAGCCGGCTGCCGCCAGCATCGCTTGCCATTCGCTGGGCCGGTACTCACGCACGTGCGACTCGTCGTGCAGCCAGTCCAGCCGGTTCATGATGCTGTCCACGAAGTCATCTTCGGGCACGCTGCGATCGTCGATCAGCAGCAGGCCGCCCGGCTTGATCATGCGCACCATCTCGGCCAGCGCTTCCTCGATGTCGCTGAAGTGGTGTGCGCCGCGGCGGCAGGTGACCAGGTCGAACTGCTCGTCGTCAAACGTCTCATCGTCGAAAGGCAGCTCATGGATGTCAGCCTCGACAAAGCGAACGTTGACGACGCCTTGCTGGGCGGCCAACTGCTCGGCTTCGGCCAACATACGCGGGGTCAGGTCGATGCCAACAATCTCAGCCACGTACGGGGCGAAGGCAAAGGCTGTGTGCCCTGTGCCCGTGGCCACGTCCAGCATACGCCAGCCTGGCTGCGGCTGGGCCAGCTCGACCAGCCAGCCCAGCACCTGGGGATCCAGGTGGCTTGCGCTGGCCACGTACATATCGGCCCGCGCGCTGAAAACGGCCCGGGCGCGATCTTCAATGCTAAGCGTTTCATCGGTCATAACAGCCTCACTGGCAATACGGGCACCCGCTGCGCTCCGGCGTTCAGCGCCGGGCGCACGTAACACGTCGTCACCAGTATAGACCGATTCGGCCCTCGTGGCTATGACCAAGATCATAACTAGCCGGGAAATTTCGCGCGAAGTAGAAAAGTCAAAGGGACGGCGCCTCAAACTTGACACGATCAAGAGCGTCTTTCGAGGACTCATGAACCGTCCAGGGTAGCTACTCAGGCAGCGGACTGAAGGTTGGGTGAGTAGCCGTGGGTTGAGTAGTAATGGGGACCAAAAAAAAAGCTGCCGCGCGGTGCGCAAACCGCGGGCAGCCACAGATAGCAGTATCCGAGGACAGGTCACTGTCTCAGAGACAACAACGCTGCTATGTCATCCTTACGGCACGCTAATGTGCTTATCGTTGTCGCCAGGTGCCTTACTGGACTCGTCATCCTGTAGTTCTTTACGAAATTGGCGCACGCCCTTGCCTAGCGAGCCGCCGATGTCAATCAGCTTGCTGCCGCCAAATATCATCAGGATGATCACGAGCACGACCAACAACTCAGGGAAACCAATACCGGGACCAAACATGGTATTTCCTCCAAATGTCTTGCTAACGTTGGTAGCATCATACTCCCACAAGGAGTCCCTGTCAAGTGGGCGCACAACAAAGACAGCCGGCCCCCTGCTGGGAGGAACCGGCCGTTTGCTCAGCGAATGCGTGCGGAACCGCTCCGCCTGGCTGCTAGAAGCGCTGGAAGGCGCCGTTGTTGTAGAGCACCCAGACGCCGCCACCCTGCGTCCACAGCATCATTCCGCCCTGGTACTGCTGAGAAGTACCGGTGGTCATCTGGGTCGGGTGCTTGCCCCAACCCACCTTCTGCGACACGCCGGGCTGTGTGCGCCAGACCTCGCCGATGCCGTACTCTGGCTGACAAAAGCCAGGAGGCGCGACGATGGCTGGGTTGTAGCTCGGCATGCCGGGCGTCCACGTGTTCTGGAACTGTTGCCAGGTTCCGTTGTTGTAGAACACATAGACCACGCCGGCTGTGTCGTTAGCCACCGCGTTGCCGAATTGGAACCCCTGCTGCCAACCGCTGAAGCCTTGCTCGGTAGCCGTGGGACAACCCAGCGCATTGCGCACGCTGGCATTGTTGTTCCAGACATTGCCGAAGCCCAACTGCGGCATTATGCTGCACGATGGGGCTGGCGGCGGCGGCGGCGGATAGCCCGGACACGTCGCTGGCGGTGTACACGGCGGCGCTGGATAAACCGGCGGCGGCGGCGGCGGCGCTGGGGGCCTCGGCGGCGGTTTCGGCGTGTAGCAGTAGATCAGCAGCGTCTGGCCCGCATAGATGCGGTTGGGATTGGCGATCCCATTGCGCTGCGCGATCGTCCACATATTCACGCCGTAGCGACTGGCGATGCCAGACAGTGTCTCGCCGCGCCGCACCGTGTGATAAACACACTGTTGGCCGGACGAGGCAGTGCCAGCTTCAGCGGCAGGAGCCAAGGCAGCCAAAGGCGCTACCGTGATGACCACTGCCAGCAAGAGACCAAACAGGATAGTTCGCTTCATGATCATGTCTCCTTGGGTTGATCATGACAGCCGATAGTTCCGCACCGTTATTTTACCATAATATGTAAAACACGTCAATACTGAGTATAGTCATTCGGACAACCGGCGCACAAAACAAGAACTGCGAGGGTGACGTAAGCCATCCTCGCAGTTCTTCTCGTTTCTACGGCATGGCTGGCCTGCGCAACTACGGCTGATAATCGCCGAAGTTGACGTTCTCCACCGCGCGCGTGCCCCGCAGGATCACCGTCAGGACGTTGGGAGTGGAGGATGCGAAACCAGGCGGGTCGGTCTGGACGACGATGTAGATGCCGGGGTTCAAGCCGCTAAACTCGTACTCGCCTCGCAGATTGGTGGTGGTACGGGCAACCTCGGCCCGGCTCTGGGTGTAGAGCGTGACGCGCACGTTGCCGATGCCCGGCTCGCTCTCAGCATCACGCACGCCATCACGGTTCGCGTCCAGGTAAACGACGCCGCGAACGGCATCGACGGCTGGAACAGGCGTCGCGGCCGGCGCCACGGGCGCGGTCGGTACGGCGGTGGCAGTGACCTCCACGGTGGCGGTCAGCGGAACCTGAACGTCCGGGGTGATCGGCGCGGTTACAGTGAGCGGCGCAGTGCTGGTCAACGGCGCCGTGGCGGTGAGCAGCCGGGTGGCGGTAGGAACAGCAGTGGTTGTCAACGGCGTGGTGGTCGTCAGCGGCTCATCAGCCAGCACCGAAGCCAGCAGCGCTTGCATGCCGGCCAGGAAGCGCTCGGCGCGCTCGGCGCTGACGCTGACGCTGTCCACCCGCCCGGTCAGGGTGACCACGTCGCTGGCCACAGCCTCCACTGCGCCGCCCACCACGTCCACCGACTCCTGCAGCCCAGGCAGCACCTCGTCCTGCATCGTCTGCACCTGGCTGACGACGCCGGTCACCTCGCTGGCCAGCGCGCTCTGGCTTTCGCCCTGCGCTGCCACCTGGCTTTCTACGCCTGCCAGCCCTTGCTGCAACGTTCCCACCTCGTTCTGCGACGTCGAGAGGCCGCCTTGCAGCGTCGACAAGTCACCGCGCAAAGCAGTCGCGCCGCGTTCATAGGCGGTTACGGTGGCCTGCAACGCATTCACTGTGTTGCGCGGCGCATAGCTGAGCCCCTGGTTGGTCAGCAGCAGCAATCCCAGAGTCAACACCACACCGAGCATGGCCCCAAACACCGCGCCCAACACGGCGCCCAAGCAGCCGCTCAAGCCCTTCGAGGAGGACTCCTGAACCAACACAGGCGGGCTGGGCGGGGCTGCCGGCGGCGGGGCTGGCGGTGGGGTCATCACAGCGCGCGGCGGTTCGGGCTGCGCGGCGGCTGGTTCAGCCACGGCTGCGACAACCTCGGCTGGGCTCTTTTCTGCCGCCACGACGACTGGGGTGATAGCATCCGCAGCCGCGTCGATGCCTTCAGCCGCGGCCTGAGCTGCCTCGCTGGCTACATCCTGCACTGCGCCGACGCCTGTAGCTGCGGCCTGGGCTACGTTGCCGGCAAAGTCCTGTACGGCGGCGGCGCCCTCAGCCGCGTCCGGCGCGTCGCTCTCGTCGAAAAACAGATCAACGCCGCGCCCGGCTGCTTTGGGCAGGGTATTATCCGGCTGGTCGGTTGTCATCGAGAACCTCCTGTGCCAACGACCGGTATGCCTGAGACCCGGGGTGAGTGGGGGCATACTCGAGGATGGGTTGCTTTGCCAGCGTGGACTCGGCAAAGCGAATGCTGGACTTGATGATGGTCTGGAACACACGCGGGCCAAACATGGTGCGCAGCTCTTCCAGCACCTCCTGGGCGTGGCGCGTGCGGCTGTTAAGCATGGTGGGCAGGATGCCCAGAATCTCCGATTGGGGGTTGAGGCGGCGCTTGACCTTGTGCAGGGTGTCCATCAGCATGCTCAGCCCGCGCAGGGCGAAGAACTCGCACTGCACAGGGATGATGACGCGATCGCAGGCCACCAGCGCGTTGATGGTCAGCAGCCCCAGGTTGGGTGGGCAGTCGACGAAGACGTAGTCATAGCCGCCTTGCAGCGAAGACAGGACCTCCCGCAGGATGCGCTCACGGCCCAGCGCGCTCCACAGCTCGATCTCAGCCGCGGCCAGGTCGATGTCGGCCGGGATAACGTCGATCAACGGCCGGATGGAGCGCACGGCGTCGGCCGGCACGCTGGCATCCTCCAGCAAGAGCTGATAGATCGACGGCCCAGCGCTGTCGCTATCCAAGCCCCAATAGGCCGTCAAGGCTGCCTGCGGATCGAGATCGACAAGCAAAACGCGTTGGCCCCGCTCGGCTAAGGCCGCGCCCAAGTTGACGGAGGTAGTGGTCTTGCCTACGCCTCCCTTCTGATTGCAGATGGCGATGGTGGTCGGCATGGCGCGCCTCGTACAACGATGAAACAACGGTTGCAGGCCGCGGGTTGGACTGCATGGACGGTCACATTATATATTCGAAAGCCTATCATTGGCAAGCACCGAGTGCGTGCCGCCCCAGATCGCGCCGATGGCTGCCCAGAAGATCAGGTTCATCTTGACGGCCTCGACGTTGTCGAAGGTTGCCGAGGCGACGAAGTAGAGCAGCAGCAGCGCCGCGCCCGCCGCCAACACGTCGCGCGTCTCCTCCTGGCCGGCGCTGGCCAGGAAGCGCCGCGTCCCCTGCCAGGCTACCATCGCGAACCAGGCCAGGTAGGGCAGCAGCGCCAACAGGCCGCCCGAGACCAGGATGAACATCAAGGAATTGTGCGCCGGCGGATAGACACCAAACAAGGGCGCGGGGTCCCAGCCGAAGCGCTGTTTGGCGATGGGGCCAAAGTTGTAGTAGCCTAAGCCGAATAACGGGTCGTCGCGCACCATGGTCAACGCCAGCCGAGCGACCGTGCTGCGATAGCCAAGGGATTGATCTTCCAGCAGGCGTTCGTTGACAGCAGGACTGCTGATCACGCTTTGCCAAAAGATCAGCGCCACGACCGCCAACACCAGCAACACAGGCAACATCAACCGGCGCAGCCGCGGCCGCAGCACCGCCATCACCAGCAGGGTAATTGCGACGCCCAGCCAACTGGCCCGATTGTAGGTCATGTAGACGCCCAGGACGATAAAGGCCAGCGTCACAGGCAGCACGACGCGCGCCAGCATGCGCGCCCGGCTGGGCGTTGCGCCAGGACTGTAGGCCCTGGCTAACAGCGCCAGACCCAGCGGCAGGGTCATGGCCGTGCTCACCCCCATCGGCGCAGCGTTGCCCATCAGGCTGATTACCTTCTGGAAGCTGGCGCTGTAGCGCGCCGCCTCGCGGCCATAGAACAGCACTTCGCCTGTCAACTGCTCGCGGATGATCAGGAAGGCAAAGCCGACGCCGGCCAGTACCAGCGTCGCCGAGAACCAGCGCAGGTCGCCCAGGTTGCGCACAATCTGACGCGCCAGGTACAGGTAGACGAAGGGCAGCACGTAGGCGTCCAGCAAACTCTGAAAGGCAAACGTGCGTTCGTATTGCGACTCCGCCACCGACAGCGCCATGACGGCCAGAAACACGACAAAAGCCAGGTCGGGCCAGGTCAGTGGACGCAGCCGGCGCCGGCCCCGCACCGCCTGATAGAGCAGCAGCAAGAGCAGAAAGCCAGCCATCAGGCGCGCCAGGCTCAAGGCAGGGATGCCCGATCCCAGGTCCAGATCGAAAGGAATGAAACGGCTGTAGGGCGCGAGCAATAGAGTGAGCAGCAGGCCAGCCAGGGGATTGCGCACGCTGATCACCAGCAACAAACTGATGCCCGCGACGGGCAGCAGCCACCCGCTCAGTCGATCGGCAGGCGCGCCCAGCCCACCCAGCAGCGGCGTGACCGCAGCCAGGCCGATCAACGCGCCCAACGCCAGGGCCAGCAGCGCGACCACAGGCGCAGGCAGGGAGCGCAATGTTGAGGGTAAGCGTGTTTGGCTCATGAGCGATTCGGTCCTAACTAAAGACGTTGGGCATTATTGTCCAACGCCAGCAATCTGGCAAGTTGCCGGTGGCATGAGCAGGCAGAAATGACTTGCAGACATGACTTTTCTTCGGAAGAAAAGTCATGTCTGGCGTTGCAAGTTACGACCAGTAATTCCAAATTTGGCACGGAGTCGAGGCTTCAGCCGGGTTTGCCGGTACGAATCAGGCGCTCTAACCCGCCTAAAGGCTCGACTCCGCGTTGGCAGAGTTCATATTTGGAATTGCTGAGTTACGACACACGGTATTGGCGCAGCAGGGGCGGCGTGGTACAATGCAGCGACGCCAGCCAAGTCTTCAGCCCAGGATCAACGCCGCCGTGAGTCGCCCCCCCCTCTACGCCACATTTCTGCGCCATGCCGCGCTGCCGCTGATCGGACGGCTGCGTGGAATGCCGGTCAGCGCCGCGCTGCGCGAGCTGGAACAGAGCCAGTGGTGGGCGCCTGACGCGCTGCGCGCGCTGCAACTGGCCAGGCTGCGCCGCCTGGCAGCCCACGCCTACGCGCAGGTTCCGTTCTATCGCCGCCTGTGGGACGCGCACGGCGTACACCCACAGGACATCCGCAGCCTGGACGACCTGGCCCGGCTGCCGCTGCTGGACAAGCCCACCTTGCGCGCAGCCTATCCCGCCGACGCCCTGGCCGCCAACGCCGACCGCAGCCAGTTGGTACGCTATGCCAGCAGCGGCTCCACCGGCGAGCCGCTGCAGTTCGTCATGACGCGCGCCGAGAAGGGGCAGCGCTGGGCCGTCATGTTCCGCAGTTGGGCCATAGCCGGCGCCTACCAGGGCATGCGCGCCGCTAACGTCAAAGACGGCCACGCGCTGGGAGTGTTCCACAGCGGCCCCCTGCAGCGGCTGGAGCAGCAGGCCACCCGCATGCTCAACCTGTCGGCCTACGCGGTGGCTGACCAGCGCCTCGGCCAGGTGGTGCGCGACCTGGTCCGTTTCCGGCCTGAGGTCATGTTCGCCTATCCCGGCGCCGCCTATCGCCTGGCCGTTGCGTTGCAAGAGCACGGCATCGACCTGCCGCTGCAGAGCGTGATCACCAGCGGCGAGATGCTCCATCCTTTCCAACGCCAGGCCATCCAGCAGCAGTTCCGCTGCCGCGTGCACGACTACTACGGCGGCGAAGGCATGGACGTGGCCATGCAGTGCGGCGTGGGCTTGGCCTACCACATCAACGCCGAGTCCGTCATCGTGGAGGTGGTCGACGACGCCGGCCGCCCCTTGCCGGCCGGCCAGGAAGGCAGCATCGTGCTGACCAACCTGAACGCCTACGCCATGCCCTTCATCCGCTACCTGGTCGGCGACGTGGGCGCGCTGGCCGCGGGCCAATGCGCCTGCGGCCGCGGCCTGCCCCTGCTGGACCACGTGGCCGGCCGCAGCAGCGACCAGTTAACGCTGCCCAGCGGCCGCGGGCTGGTCATGTGGTTCTTCACCGACGTTTTCCGCCAGATGCCGGGCGTGGAGTCGTTCCAGATGCGCCAGGTGGCACCTGACCGGATCCTGGTGCTGGTGGCGCCGGGGCCGGCCTTTGGCCACCTGCCGGCCGGCGCGGGCCAGCGGGCGTCGGGCGGACCCCACGAGCTGGGCGCTTTCGTCGGGCCGGACGCAGCGTTGCAGTTCCTGCGCCAGCGGCTGGAGGAGCAGGTGCGCGGCGAGGCAGCGCTGGACCTGGCCCTGGTCGAAACCATTCCGCTGGGGCCGGGCGGCAAGCACCGCTTTTTTATCTCGGACGTGGCTTCATGACCGTTCAGCTTAGCCCCTTCCACGGCCTGCGCATCGCCGTAGTCGGCCCGTTTCCACCGCGGCCGGGAGAGTTGAGCGAGCAGACGGAGCTGCTCTGCCGGCTGCTGCACGCCGAGGGCGCGTGGGTGCAGCGAGTCAACACCGACGTGCCCGGCGTACGCCGGCTGCCGCGTGTGGGCATCCACCTGTTGCCCATCGCGCAGGTGCTGGCGCTGGGCTGGCGGCTGTTGGTGGCCCTGCCGCGCAGCGACGTGCTGCACGTGCAGGCGGCCAGCTACTGGGGCTTCTATCTGCCGGTGGTGATGGCGCTGCTCTTCGGCAAGCTGGGCCGGCGGCGGGTGGTAATCTCCTATTCTGGCGGCATGGCCCGGCTGTTTGTCACGCGCTCCTGGCGTTTCCTGCTGCCGCTGCTGCGCCGCGCCGACGGGCTGGCCGCCACCTCGGCCTTTGGCCAGGAAATCTTGCAGCGCTACGGGCTGCGGGCGTCGGTCATGCCCAACCTGCTGGCCCTGGAGGCCTATCCGCTGCTGGCCAGGACCAGCTGGCCGCCGCTGCTGCTGTGGCTGGACGAGCTGGAGCCGCGCGCCAACCCGCAGATGGCGCTGAACGCCTTCGCCCTGCTGCGCCAGAGCGCGCCCGAGGCGCGGCTGCTGCTGGCCGGCAGCGGCTCGCTGGCCGAGGAGATCGCAGCCCTGGCGCGCACGCTGGGGGTAGCCGCAGCCGTCGCCTATCGCCCTGAGCTGACACAGCGCCAACGGCAGGACGCGATCCGCGAGGCCAGCGTGGTCTGGCGCACGGCCAGCGAGGACAGCCTGCCGCAGGTATTGCTGGAGGCGGCCGCCAGCGGCGCCGCCATCGTGGCCACGGCGGTGGGCGGCGTGCCAGAGCTGCTGGACGACGGCGTGGACGGCCTGTTGGTGCTGCCGGAAGACGCGACAGCCCTGGCCCAGGCCACCGCGCGCGTGCTGAGCCGCCCCTTCCTGGCCGAGAGCCTGACCACCAACGCCCGCCTTGCGGTGGAGCGTTTCACCTGGCGCCGCCAGCGCGC
>Ga0209573_1004458_pt1 | contig 13748 bp, 13 predicted proteins | sample TNRBio252014_DNA_FD_185870 | JGI IMG/M metagenome (GOLD analysis project Ga0209573, IMG submission 185870) | Wastewater treatment Type I Accumulibacter community from EBPR Bioreactor in Madison, WI, USA - TNR Reactor_6/25/2014_ DNA (SPAdes)... | ecosystem: Engineered > Bioreactor > EBPR >...
CCAATCGCTGGCAACCAGCGCCCCGCCCCTGGGACCCGTATCCGCCGTCAACAACACCTGCCACTGAGTGGCGGCGTCGAGGATCAAGAGGCCGGAGCGCCAATCATCACCCTCGCGCTGCAGGACTCGCTCGAAGATCACGCCCTGGCCGGTCACCGGGATCCAGGTAGCGGTCACCTGGCTGACCTGGCCAGCGCCGCTCAGCACAAGGCGCTCGCCCTCCGCTGTCGGCTCGACCCTGAGCCTCACCGGCGTTCCATCCAACTGACCATCCCATGTGGTCTCGGTCGGCGTCGGCGCCCAACTCAATGGCAGCAGATTGTACAGCACGGCCAAAACGACCAAGGCCAGCAACCAGGGAACGACTCGCAACATCCTTGACTGGAGCCGGGCTCAGTCGGGCATCCGCCGAAAATCGGCGCGCGCCTCGACGAACCAGCCGATCAAACCAACGACGGCCAGCGTAACCCCGCCGGCCATCATCCCCCAACCGACCAGCCCGCCCCAAAGCACCTGGCCGATGATCAGGCCGAACAACGCGACGACGGCGCCTAGATCGACCAGGAACGGGAAGATGCTGTTGCGCTTCGCCGCCGGCATATCCGGGATCTCGGGGCCAGCTGAGCCCTCCGGCCCATCGGTCGGCGGCTCATCGATCAGCGTGGGTTCGGTCACACGGATCGGCATGCTGTCACCGGGGCCGAGCCATGATCTCGGTGATGTAGTGATAAGCCATCGTCGTGAACAACAGCGTCAGCGCCACCGAGAGCACGCCGAAAGCCATGTTCCGCAGGGCCACGCGTTTGTTCACAAAGCCTCCATAACGGTCTCGAGCTAGAGCACAGCGATCCGCACCAACGAATCCGCAACCAGGGCGGCGAAGACCAGGAGCAGATAATAGCTCGAGTACTTGTACAACTGATGCGCCAGCTTGTTGCTGGGCCGGCGATACAGACGCAACGCCAGGGCGAGGAAACCAAGCCCGAGCACCACGGCGCTGATCAGATACACCAACCCGGCGACCCGCGCCGGGATGAGCAGCAGCGAGAGCGCGAAGAGCACCAGGGTATACAGTACGATCTGACGTCGGGTCTCGCCCTCACCAACGACGACCGGCAACATCGGCACCCCGGCGCGCGCGTAGTCGTTCTTCTTGAGCAGCGCCAGCGCCCAGAAATGCGGTGGCGTCCAGAAGAAGATGATCGCGAACAAGAACCAGGCCGGGGCCTCGAGCCCGCCCGTCACAGCCGCCCACCCCACGAGCGGCGGGATCGCGCCGGCGGCGCCGCCGATGACGATGTTCTGCGGCGTGTTCATCTTCAGGCCGATCGAGTAGATCGCGACATAGAAGAACGCACCAATCATGGCCCAGGTCGCGGCTGTCAGGTTGACAAAGACGATCAAGGTGTAGAACGCCAGCACGTTCAGGATCAGGCCAAAGGCCAGCGCCTGCGCCACAGTGACCGTGCCTTGCGCGAGCGGGCGTCGGCTGGTGCGCGACATCGCCTTGTCGCGGTCGATGTCGATCACCTGGTTGAGCGCGCTGGCGCCACCCGATGAGAGCGCGCCGCCGAGCATCGTCCAGGCAAAGAGCTCGAAGGTCGGCCACTGCGAGATCGTGTACAGCGGCGTTGTCGCCGAGGGCGGCGCGTAGTTGACGGCCATCACCATCGCGGCAGCCGTGGTGACCAGCAAGAGCACCATGACGATCGGCTTGGTGAGTTGCAGATAACTACCGAGCGCGATCCGCGCCGCGACCGGGATCGCGCGCAACGTCTCGCGCCGGAGGGCCGGGAATGGCGCGGCCAACGGCGTCAGACGCACAGCTTGAAGGCTGAACACCGTGAACGCGACGGCGGCCGCCCACGAGGCCGTGGCAGTCGCCGAGTGCAATGAGGCGAGCTGGAGCGGGAAGCCCGTCAGGACGTTCGCCGCGCCGATGAAGGCCTGGCCGACGAAGAACGAGCCCGCCAGACCGGCGGAGATGAGCAGGCCCACATGCGACGCGCGCAGCCGCCAGGCGACGAAAATCGCGCCGGCCAGCATCACGCCCGCGGTCACGGCAGCCAAACGATGGCCGAACGCCAGCCACCCGATCAGCTGATCGGGCGCAGCCGGCCCGCATAGGGGCCACTCGGGGCAAGCGGTGCGCGCATCGGTCGCAGTCACGACGGCGCCGGCGATCAACAAGACGAACAGCGCGAGCAGCGCCTGCCCGGCCATCTGGCTGACCAGGTCGAAGTGCAGGAGCGAATCACCGAGACGCGGATTCCGTTCGAGGCCGATTGCCACGATCCCGGCCGTGATCAACGCCGCCAACAGCCCGAGCCCGGCCGCGCCGTGCAGGGCGGCCAGCACCGCCACGAGCGTGATCCGGCCGACGCCGGCCGAGGCGAGCTCGGCCGCCGAGACGCCGCCGATCAAGAGCCGCAGCGCAAAGAGGCCGAGCGCGATCGTCACCGGCCAGAACACCCACCGCACCCGCCGGTAGGTTTGATACGCCACGGCGACAAGCCCGAACATCAAGGGCCATAACGCGAGCGAGGCGCCGCGCGCCGCCACATCGGCCCAACCCTGGGCGGGGGCAGTCAGCGCCCAAACCCCATTGCAGAGTGGCCACTGACCGACACACACCACGCCGCTCAACGAAGCCGAGCTGGGCGAGGCCGCCACGCCACTGAGCAAGAGCATCAGGAAGGCGACCCCAGCCGTGGTCAGCGAGAGCCAGCGGAAGCGGCCGAGGGCGGGAGGTGCGGCGCGAAGGGTCATAAACGGAAGTTTACGCGAAAAGCGGGTGCGGGCCCAGGGAGCGTATCGTCCTGCTCCCTGGGCCCGCACCGCTTCTCGTGCTACACAACTCAATGCCCGGCGTCGGGGTGCTCTTCCCAGAGCGGGTTCATGCGCGTGACGGTCGGGATCTTGGCGAAGTTGTACTCGGGCGGCGGCGACGAGGTGGCCCACTCGATCGTGGGCGCCTCCCAGGGATTCGAGCCGGCTGACTTCGCCGCGCGCGCGCTGACGAAGAAGTTGATGATGAAGATCAATACAGAGGTCGCGATCAGGAAAGCCCCGAGCGTCGACATCAGGTTCCAGATCTCCCAGCCCTGGCCCGCCGCGTAAGTGTAATAGCGCCGCGGCATCCCGAGCAGGCCGACGATGTGCTGCGGGAAGAACGCCAGGTTGAAGCCAAAGAGCATCACCCAGAAGTGAAGCTTGCCCAGCTTCTCGTCCATCATCCAGCCCGTCATCTTCGGGATCCAGTAGTAGAACGAGGCGAAGATCGCGAAGACCGAGCCGCCGTAGAGCACATAGTGGATGTGCGCGACGACGAAGTAGGTCTGATGCACCTGCCAATTCACCGGCACCGAGCCGAGCATCACGCCCGAAAGGCCGCCGATGATGAACATCGTCACGAAGCCGATCGCGAAGAGCATGGCGCTCGTCAGTCGCAGCGCGCCGCCGTACATCGTGGCGATCCAGTTGAAGATCTTGATGCCGGTCGGCACCGCGATGATCATGGTCATCCCGGCGAAGAAGGCGTTGACCGCCAGGCTCGACCCGACCTGGAACATGTGGTGCGCCCAGACCAGGAAGCCCAGCACCGCGATCAAGACCGACGAGAAGGCGATGAAGCGATAGCCGAAGAGCGGCTTGCGCGAGAAGGTCTGCAGCACCTCGGAGATCGCGCCCATCCCGGGCAGGATCATGATGTACACGGCCGGGTGCGAGTAGAACCAGAACAGGTTCTGCCAGAGCAGCGGGTCGCCGCCCTGTGAGGCCTGGAAGAAGTGCGTGCCGAAGTGCCGATCCGCGAGCAGCAACGTGATCGCCACGGTCAGCATCGGCGTCGAGAACAACACCATCGCGCTGGTCACGAACATCGACCAGGTGAACATCGGCACCTCGAGCAGCTTCATCCCCGGCGCGCGCAGGTTGAGCGTGGTGACGATGAAGTTAATCGCGCCGAAGAGCGACGACAGGCCGACCAGGTGCAGCCCCAGGATCCAGAAGTCGATGTTCGGGCCGGGCGTGTACTGCGGGCCGGTGAGCGGCGGGTAGGCCGTCCAGCCGCCGTTCGGCACCGAGTCGAACAGATAGCTCGAGTACATCACCAGACCGCCGAAGAACAGCAGCCAGAACGAGAACGCGTTCAACCGCGGGAAGGCCATGTCGCGCGCGCCGATCTGCAGCGGCAGGATGTAGTTGGCGAAGCCGGCCCAGATCGGCACGATGACCAGGAAGATCATGGACGTGCCGTGCATGGTGAACAATTCGTTATAGCGATCGGGGTCGATCAGCTTGAGGTTCGACCAGGCCAATTGCGTGCGGATCAACAGCGCCATGACGCCGGCCAGCACGAAGAAGAACATGTTCAGCACCAGGTACATGATGCCGATCTTCTTGTGGTCGACCGTGGTCAACCAGTCGATGATCACGGCCAGGGTCGATTTCTCGGCGGTCAGCGGGCGGGTTACGGTTGCCATCGCGTTCTCCGGTTGCAGCGGGTCGCCGCGCTCAGTTCAGGGTCTCGAGGTATGCCACAAGCGCGTCGATCGTGGGCTGATCGAGCTTTGTCGGCAGGACCATCTTGTTGCCGGGCTTGACGGTTTGCGGGCTCGCCAGCCAGCGCGCCAGGTTGTCGGGTGTGTTCGCGATGATGCCGCCGGCCAGGAACTGCCGTTCGGCGACGTTCGTCAGATTGGGCCCGACCAGGCCGACACCGCCGGCGCCGTCGATCACGTGACAGGCGATGCAGCCGTTCCGAGCGTCAAGGAACGCGGCCTGGCCCGCTTCGGCCAGCGAGCCCGCGGCCGGCTCGACCGCCGGCTCAAGTTGGCTTGCGACCCAGGCGTCAAACTCGGCCTGGGTGACGACCTTGACCGCGAACCGCATCTGGGCATGCTGCGTGCCGCAGTACTGCGTGCACTGTCCGGCGTAGTATGTGCCGACCGTGGTCGGCGTGAACTTCATTTGATTGAGGTAACCCGGGATCGCGTCCATCTTGCCGAAGAGTTCGGGCACCCAGAAGCCGTGCTCGACATCCTTCGACTCGAGCTTGATCTCGATCACGGTGTTGACGGGGACGACAAGTTCGCTTGCCGTGACGATGGCTCGGCTGCCATCGGGCGTGGTGTATTCGGGATACCGGAACGCCCACCAGAATTGCTGAGCGACCGCGTTGACCGTGATCGAGCGCGAGGTCGCCGGCGCCCTCACATCGACCATGGTGCGGAAGGTCAGGCCCATCACGCCAACCAGGATCACGGCCGGAGCCGCCGTCCAGGCGATCTCGAGTTTGGTGTTGCCGTGGATCTGCAGCGCCTGTTCGGCCGGGCGGTTCTTGAACTTCAAGACGGTCCAGATCAGCACGCCCTCGACCAGGACGAAGATCACGCCCGCGATCCCGACGATCAGCCAGAACAGCGACGCGATCTGCTCGGCCTCGACCGACTCGGGCGCGAGCACGCTGGGCACCTGCGGGAAGGTGTACGGGCACGCAGGCGGGCAGGCCGCCAGCGTCGGTCCCGGTTGGCCCATCGTGAACCACACCAGGCCACCTGTGCCGATCAAGGCGATCACGATGATGATGCCGAACAGGAGCCACCAGCGGCTGGAAACCGGAGCTTTCAAGCTTTCCTCCCCCAACCCATCGCAATGGGTCATACAAACAGGGCCTGGCCCTGAACAAACAAAACCCCGAGGCGTTTCGGGGCTCGCTCACGCCGGGCGAGTTATCTTGCCCCGCACCTGTAGAAGGAAAGGCGTGAGATCAGGTGGGATTATACGCAATTGACGAGTATCGTCAATCATCCATGACGCTTATCACAAGATAAAAACACCTTATTTGTCAGGATTTATGAGATCACGACTTTGACGATGACATTTGGCTATGGTACATTGCTGCCTGGGTCGGCATGGACGCGGTTGAGGGCAACCGATACCGGTTCTTCGGGTCGAACCCATCTCGGCTTTGTTCATCGGAAAGCTCATGGCACACACCGCTAGCGAACACGCCCACGACGACATCCATCTGCCTTCGCCCACGTTTTGGCCGCTCGTCCTTGGGGCCGGTTTTTTCGGCCTGATCGCCGGTCTGCTGCTCTGGATGGTGCGCTCGGCCCGGGCCAACGCCGGGTACGGGCCCGAGGTGGTTTGGGGCGTGATGGGCGGCGGGGCCGTGGTGCTTGCGGTCGGGGTCGCCGGCTGGATCATCTCGGGGATCGCCGAGCGGCGGCGGACGCCGATCGCCCTCCCCGGGGGCGTCGAGCTTGCCAAGTTCTCGATGTGGTGCTTCCTCGGCACAGAGACTGTCATCTTTGGCGGCCTGATCGCCAACGCCCTGCTGCAGTGGATCCTCGAGCGCCAGGCCGGGCACACCGCTAACGAGCTGATGCACCACTTCAGCTCGCTCATGATCGTCTCGGGCAACACGTTCATTCTGCTCGCCTCGAGCTTGTTCGTGGTGCTGGCGCTGGCCGCGATCCAGCGCGGCGACAAGGGCAAACTGGCGCTTTGGCTGTTCATGGTCGCGCTCTTCGGCGCGCTCTTCATCGGCATCCAGGCGTACGAGTACAACGCCTTGTTCGCCGAAGAGTTCACGCTCGAGGCCAGCCCCTTCTCGCAGGCCTTCTTCATCCTGACCGGCTTCCACGGTCTGCACGTCGCGGCCGGCGTGCTCTGGGCCCTGATCCTTGTGGTCAACACCCTGGTCGGCGGCTTCAGCCAGAAGGAGCACATGGGGGTCGAGGTCTTCGGCCTGTACTGGCACTTCGTCGACGTGGTCTGGATCTTCATCTTCACGCTGGTTTACCTGATCTGAAAGCCGAGGGCCAACACATGGAACACACGCCCGCCGTTGAAGGCACGTCGCCCGGCCACGCCCATCCCAAGATCGATTACGTCCGCATCTTCATCTGGCTGACCGGCTTCACGATCATCGAGTTGCTTGTCTCGTTCCTGTCGATCGACGAGATCAAGATCCCGCTGCTGGTCGGTTTCGCTGTGGTGAAGGCGACGCTTGTGGTGCTGTACTACATGCACCTTCGCTACGACAGCCGTTGGTATGCGCTTGTGTTGATCGTCGGGGTCTTTTTCGCCTTGATGATCGGCCTGCTTCTGCCGCAGATGCAGCGCGCCATCCTGCCCCTGCCCTGACAGCCGACTGGCTCATCCAAACCGCAAAGACGCGAAGCGCGCCAAGAAAACCTTGGCGCGCTTCGCGTCTTTGCGGTTCATTCCTACTGGCCCGGACGTTGCCGGTATACTCGCTACGTGATGCGAGGTCCACGAACGCGGGGCCGGCCCTGGCTGCGCGCCCTCACCCTGCTCCTCTTTGCTGCCGCCGGCGTCGCTCTGCTCTATGAGCTGCTGGTGTACGTGCATTACGCAGTCGCGCTGTTTCGCTTCCCGTACGATTACGATCAGGGCGAGGGGTTCGAACTCTACGACACGCTGTTGCACGCACAGGGTCTGTGGCCCTATGCCGACAGTCAGATCTACCCGTATTACACCTCGATCTACCCGCCGCTCTTCCACATCCTGACTGCGCCGCTTGTCATGCTTTTCGGCCCGCAGTTGTGGACCGGGCGGCTTGTGTCGTTCCTGGCCTCGCTGGTCGCGGCAGCCGCCATCGGGGTGATGGTCAACCGCGCCGCCGGCTCAGGGCATCGAGGGGCCGGCGGGCTCGTCGGCGGGCTAAGCGCCCTGGTCTTCCTGGCCTCGACTTACACCTTCATGATCGGGCCGCTGTTCCGCCAGCACATGACCATGGTGATGTTCGAATGCCTGGGGATCGCGGTCCTGGCGGTCTTCGACTGGCCCGGTGGCAAAGGGTGGATCGCCCGGCCCGACGCACCCACTCGGCACGGTCTGCGCTGGCTGACGTTCGGGCTGGCGCTGCTCGTGGCCGCCGGGTACAGCAAACAACTGGCGATCGGCACAGTCGTGGCGGCATTGGGTTATCTTGTGCTCCGCGATCCGGCGCGCGGGCTGCTGGCCGGCATCGTCGCGGCTCTGGCCGCCGGCGGGCTCTTCGCCTGGATCAACCTCGAGACCGAGGGCTGGTTCTACGTCAGCATCATCGAAGCCAACATCAATGCGTTCGACCTGCCACAGATGTGGGGCTTTTATGCCGAATGGCTCAACCTGCATGCCGTGCTCATCGGCGGCGCGGCCCTGATGTTGGGTTATGAGTGGCTTGGCGGCCGGCCAACGCTCTACAGTCTGTGGTTTCTGGCCGGGGTCGGCACCGGCGCGCTCTCGGGCAAGTACGGCGCCGGCGAGTCGTACTTCGTCACCGCAACAGCCGCCGCCGCCGTGCTCTTCGGCCGTGGCGCGCTGGCGTTGATGACGCGCGGCGGGCAACGCCCCAGCTGGACCGGCCGACTGACGTCGACGGTCGTCGCCGCGCTCTTCATCGTTCAGACCGGCCTGACCTTCCACACCTACACCTACGGCTTCCCTTACGCCCAGGTGACGGCCCTGCTCGGCATCCCCGATCAGCCGCGCGGGTTCTACGACAGGCAGGGCTACACCCAGCTAGGGCCACGACCGAACGCCGACGATCACGCCGCCGGCGACGAGATCGTGGCGCTGATCCGCGCCGCAGACGGCCCGGTGTTCTCCGAGGAGGCCGGCTTCCTCTTTGCGGCCGAGAAGCCGGTGGTCACCAACGCCTTTCCGCAACTTGTGATGTACCAGGCAGGATTGTTCGACCCGGCGGCCGAGATCGACCAGATCGAGCGCCGCGAATTCGGTCTTGTGGTGTTACGGGGTTTCTTCTATCCCAAGCCCGTGCTCGACGCGATCGGCCAGAACTACGTCTGGCAGCGCGCGATCGTGATGAACAACTTCCAGTACCACATCTACGCGCCGGGGGAGTGAGGGCGTGGTGCGTTGACGCACAACGCTCTACGCTCACTCGAATTCCAGCTCGGTGAAGAGCGCCTCGTCGTCGGTCCAGTCGGTGAGCGCGATCAGGTCGATCACGCCAAAGAGTTCGGATTGCTGCGCCTCGACCTTGCGCCGTTTGATCAATTCAAGCGCGGCCAGGAACGTGACCATGATCTCCATTCGACTAGCCGATTGCGCCAAGACTTCGTGGAAAGCAACCCGGCCGCCGCTGGATTTGAAGGCATCGGCCAGACGTCGGATCTGGTCGCGGATCGTGACCTTCGGCGGCGCGACCACGGTGCCCAGCTCGGGCGTGTCGGGCGGCAGCAGGGCCAGCGCCCGTCGCACGGCTTCGAGAAGATCGATGGTCGTCACGTTGCTCAGATCGAGTTGCTTCTCGATCTTGGGCGGCGGAGCAAGCCGGACGTAGGTATGCAGGTTGGCATCCTCACGTTGACGGAGCCCGAGCGCGACCTGCTTGTAACGCTTGTACGCGACCAGCTGGCGCGCGAGCTCCTCACCCGGGTCTTCTTCACCCGGCGCGCGCTCGACCGGGCGCGGCAACAACGCCTCCGATTTAATCAGGATCAAGCGCGCGGCGATGCTCAAGAAGTCAGCCAGCTCGCCGAGGTTGAGCTGCTCCATCATGCGCACATAGCTGACGAACTGATCGGTGACTTGAGCCAGCGCGACAGTCGTGATCTCGAGCTCTTCACGCTCGATCAATTGCAACAGCAGGTCGAGCGGTCCCGAGAACACCGGGAGCTGAACCGTATAGCCTGGGCGAAGCAGGCTGATGGTATCGGGCTGCGGCTCAACCGGGGTGCCGGTGGTCGGGGTCGGCGCCTCAGTTGGCGCGATCGGCGGCTCGTCCGCCGCAGACTCAGGGAGTTGCGCATCAGTCATGGGCGGGATCATACCCGCTGCGCCGGGTCTGCGCTACTGTCGACCGGGCGATGTGCGCGGGCGAGTTGTCACTCCGGATTCCGGCCGCGGATTTCGTAGCTGACGCGGAAGGAACAGAATGGCACACCCTCCGCTGTTCACCCGGCCGACATCCGCGCAATCCGCGGCTAGAATCCGCAGCGAATGACGCTGGAAGCTTGGGCATCCGATTGCCCGTGCACACACGACACTCAGCGGGCGAAGAGCAGAAACATCGAGACGCCAATGGCGCCGAGGGCGAAGAACGCGGCCAGGATCAGGCTGAGGATGAGCAGGCGTCGATTCTCGATCCGGGCCTGAAGCTTGTCGGCCTCGATCTGCGCCAGACGACGGTCTTCAATGGTCTGGAGCTCATCCATCACGCGCTGCGCGGCCCAACCGTCGAGTTGCTTACCATGCACCAGATCGTCGGTTCGCGCGCTGCGCTGGACGTGGACATCGACATGGCGATCGAGGAGACGGCCGAGCGGGTCGATACGACGGCCGCAACGCGGGCAATCCTGGGCGCCGGCCCAGTTGCGCGTCCCGCAATTCGGGCAGGCGCGCCACAGACCCGTGTTGCACGTGATGCAGAGGGCCGCATCCGAAGGGTTGATCCGCCCGCACTCCGGGCACAGGATGTCGGCGACCGTGACCTCGGCGCTGCAGGCCGGGCATTCGGCGGTATGCGCGTCGAGCGGCAGCAGACCGCGCCTGTCGCAACCTGGGCAGGTCAACTCGCGGGCGAACGCAGCGGCAAAGGTCGGCTGAAGGGCCATGAGGTCATCATAAGCCGCCCTTGACAGCGGGTCGGTTGGGTTTGTGGCGCGTTAGTTTGCCGAGTGCGGCCCGCTGAGGCCCGGGCTTTCAGAGCGCCGGCGTTGCGCGATGCCAATCGGTGGTCTGTTCGTAGGCATGGCCGACGCGCAGCACACGCTCCTCGCCGAAGGCCGGGCCAAGCAACTGAAGGCCGATCGGCAGGCCCTCGGCGTCGTTGCCGCAAGGCACCGAGAGCCCCGGGATGCCGGCAAGGCTTGGCGGCAGCGTGAACACGTCCTCGAGGTACATGGCCAGTGGATCGTCGACCTTGGTCCCGATCTTAAAGGCCGTCGTTGGCGCGACAGGGCAGGCGATGACGTCGACCTTCTCGAAGGCCTGATCGAAGTCGCGCTTGATCAGGGTGCGCACCTTTTGCGCCTGGCCGTAGAAGGCGTCGTAGTAGCCGGCCGAGAGCGCGTAGGTCCCGAGCATGATCCGGCGCTTGACCTCGGCGCCGAAGCGCTCGCCACGCGTCTTCTCGAACACGTCCCACAGCGCATCGGCTTCGGCGCGCGGGCCGTAGCGCACGCCATCGAAGCGCGCCAGGTTGGCCGAGGCCTCGGCCGGCGCGATGAGGTAGTACACGGGCACCGCGTACGCGGTGTGCGGCAACGAAATCTCGATCGGCGTCGCGCCGAGCGTCTGCAGGTGGCCGATCGCGGCGCGCACGGCCTGCTCGACTGCCGGCTGCATGCCGTCGATGAAGTACTCGCGCGGCACGCCGACGCGCAGGCCGCTGAGGTTTTCGGTCCAACCGCTCAGCGCGGGCACAGGTGCTGGCATCGAGGTCGCATCGCGCGGGTCATGGCCAGCGATCTGGCTGAAGAGCAGCGCCGCATCGGCGACGGTGCGCGCCAGCGGCCCGATCGAATCGAGCGACGAGCCGTAGGCGATCAGGCCGTAGCGGCTGACGCGCCCGTAGCTGGTCTTGAGCCCGACCACGCCACAAAACGAGGCCGGCTGACGGACGCTGCCCCCGGTGTCGGTGCCCAGCGCACCGAGCGCCAACCGGGCGGCGACTGCCGCGGCGCTGCCTCCCGACGAGCCCCCGGGCACCCGATCGAGGTCCCAGGGATTGCGGGTAGGGCCATAGGCCGAGTTCTCGGTCGACGAGCCCATCGCGAACTCGTCGCAATTGAGCTTGCCCAGGATCACGGCGCCCGCATCGAGCAATCGCTGCACGGCCGTGGCCGTGTACGGCGCGACGAAGTTCTCGAGGATGCGAGAACCGGCCGTCGTGCGCGTGCCCTGCAGACAGAGCACATCCTTGATCGCCAACGGCACGCCAAGCAGCGGTGGCGTCTCGCCGCCCGCCATGCGTTGCGCGTCCGCGGCTTCGGCCTGGGCCAGCGCCTGCTCGGCCGTGACGGTGAGGAAAGCATTCAGACGTGGGTCGACCGTTGCGATCCGATCGAGATGCGCGGCTGTGAGTTCGCGGCTGCTCATGGCGCCGGCCGTCAATTGCGTGGCGGCCTCCTGCAGGGTGAGGTCGGTCAACGTCATCGTTCACCCACCTTCAGCGCCGCCGTCAAGCACGGGCGGGACGCGGAACATGTCGTCCGCGGCATCCGGTGCGTTGCGCAGGAGTTCGGGCACCGGCAGCGATGGCCGCACGACGTCGGGCCGGAGCACGGTGCGCAGGGGAAGCACAGTTGCCGTCGGTGGGATCGGCGTCGTGTCGACCTCCGACAGCTTGGCGATGTAATCCAGCACCGCCGACAACTGTCCCCGATACAGGTCCTTCTCAGCCTCGGTGAGGCGCAGTCGCGCCAGCGCGGCGATGTGATCGATCTCTTCTCGCGAAAGTGACATGCGGGCGATTATAGCGTGGAGCGTTGTGCGTGGAGCCGGGAGCGTGATTCGCTCCCCGCTCCACGCACAACGCTCCACGCTTCACGGCTTCGGCGTCCGCGTCGGCCTGAGGATCGCCAGTGCGCCGACATCCGCTGGCCCTCGAGGTTGGATCTGCCAGCCCGCAAGGCGGGTCGTCGTCGCCGATTGCACGATGACCAGGCCGGTCAGCGTGATCGTCTCCCCTCGGCTCACCTGGGGCCGTTTGAGCCCATTGGCGGCCCCGAACGGGATCCGAACCGCCCCGCTGCCATCGTCGATCCACAGTGCCGACGATTCCAACCGCGTCACTCGACCCGTCACCGTGACGATTTCGTAGGGGTGCAGAGCCGCGGCGCCTGTCGTGATCCCAACCGGCGCCGGCACCGCGCCCGGCGGCGAGAACGATGCCTGCGGCAGAAGGCGGACGTAGAACTCCAGAACACCGCCGCGGAGACGGGTAAGGCCCAGGGCATGGAAGCCATTTCCAGGAATCACGCCAGGCGGCCAGGCGCCGCGGCCCAGGTAGACCGGGATCGAGCCAGTCGCGTCCTGGACGACCAGCACCCGTGCTCCCAACACGCCGGGCGGCACGATCACAGTCGCGTCGAGCTCGACCCAGGCCCCGACAGGCCAGGTCTTCAACACCGCGATCGGCACCGGGGTGACGGTCGCTGTTGGCGTGGCACTGGGTTTCGGCGTTCGCGTCGGCTTTGCGGTCTTGGTCGGCTTGGGCGTTCGCGTCAGCGATGGCGTCTTCGTCGGGCTCGGCGTGCGCGTCAGCGATGGCGTCTTCGTCGGACTGGGTGTCCGGGTCAGCGATGGCGTCTTCGTCGGGCTCGGCGTCCGCGTCAGCGATGGCGTCTTCGTCGGACTGGGTGTCCGGGTCAGCGATGGCGTCTTCGTCGGGCTCGGCGTGCGCGTCAGCGACGGCGTCTTCGTCGGACTGGGTGTCCGGGTCATCGATGGCGTCTTGGTGGGGCTCGGCGTGCGCGTCAGCGATGGCGTCTTGGTGGGGCTCGGCGTCCGCGTCAGCGATGGCGTCTTGGTGGGGCTTGGTGTACGTGTCTCAGTGGGTGTGCGAGTCTCGCTGGGCGTCCGGGTCGGACTCGGCGTCCGGGTCGGACTCGGCGTGCGGGTCTCTGTCGGCGTACGCGTCTCGGTCGGCGTGCGCGTCTCGGTCGGCGTGCGCGTCTCAGTCGGCGTGCGCGTCTCAGTCGGCGTACGAGTCTCGCTGGGCGTCCGGGTCGGACTCGGCGTCCGGGTCGGACTCGGCGTGCGCG
>Ga0209573_1004459_pt1 | contig 13748 bp, 10 predicted proteins | sample TNRBio252014_DNA_FD_185870 | JGI IMG/M metagenome (GOLD analysis project Ga0209573, IMG submission 185870) | Wastewater treatment Type I Accumulibacter community from EBPR Bioreactor in Madison, WI, USA - TNR Reactor_6/25/2014_ DNA (SPAdes)... | ecosystem: Engineered > Bioreactor > EBPR >...
CCGAGCGGAGCGTCGTATAGGTTGCGGACACAGCGCTCGGTGCACGGGTGATCGCAGATGCTGCCGGTGACGCCGGGGAGCGCGTTCGACCGGCGGATGACCTCGATCGCCTCGTCGTTGCGCCCGTGCGCCACGAGCCAGAGGTAGTCGGGGATGTTCTGGTGGGCGGGGCAGGCCTCCATGCAGGGGGCCGCGATGCAGTCGAACGGGCCGAGAGCGCGGTCTCCCTTGAAGACGAGCGGGCGCTCGCGCCGGGCAAAGCGGCCGCCGCGGCCGTCGGTGACGACCCGCTCGACGTGGCGGGCCAGGTTCCAGCGGGGGCCGCGGCCGCCGGAGGTCTTCCCGACGAACGCGTCGAGGTCCCCGGCGCCTGCCGCGTCCATCGCCTCGCCGAGGTTCGTCAGGTACTGCTGGAGGCGGGAGTAGCCGCCGGGCTTGAGGAGGTCGGTGCAGACCGTGATCGGTGAGACGCCGTCCGCGACGAGGTCGGCGAAGTTCCACGCGTCGGCTCCTCCGCAGAAGCTGATCGGAACCGACCCGTCGAGCTCGTCGTCGACGAGCCGGGCGAGCGTCAACGTGAGCGGGTGGAGCGCCCGCCCCGACATGTACATCATCTTCTCGTGGGGCGGGAAGACGGGGCGGTGGTTCACGACCTCGAGGGTGTTCGAGAGCTTCACGCCGAACTCGCGGCCGGCAGCTGCGGCCGCGGCGGCGAGGCGCTTGACCATCGGGAGGGCGTCCTCGAACTTCGGGTCGTGCCCGAACGCGGCGTCTGGGACTTCGATGCCGTAACCGAGCGTGCGGTTCAGGAGCCCGCGGAGCCGCTCGGGACCGAGCAGCGTCGGGTTGAGCTTGACCCAGGTGTGGACGCCGACCTCCTCCAGGAGGTACCGCGCGATCCGTTCGATCTCCGCCGGCGGGCAGCCGTGCATCGTCGAGAGAGTGATGTGCTCGGAGAGCGAGGCCGGTATCTCGACGTCGCGGACGCCGGGCCACACCCTGGCGACGGCGTCGACCGCGGCCGGTACCGCGTCCTTCGCGTTGCGGACCGAGGCTATGTACTTCTGGACGGGGGGGCTCTGGATCCCTTCCAGGTTGTAGCCGACGCTCATGTTGAAGAGCGTCCCGGGCCCCGGCAGCCCGAGCCTGGCGGCGAGGGCGTGGACGAGGACCCACGCCTTGAGGTATTCGTCGAACGACTGCTCGAGCTTCAGCTCCTGCGACCACTCGCAGTTGAAGGTCTCGTCGGCCGAGTCGATGCAGGGGCGGCTGACCTCGAGCTCGTCGAGTATCTGTACCGTCTTCAGCTCGATGAAGCGGGCGCCGCAGAGCCAGCTCGCGACGATGTTCTGCGCGAGCTGGCTGTGGGGACCCGCGGCGACGCCGAGGGGCGCGGCCAGCGCCCTGCCGAGGAGGCGCGAGGCGAACCGGGGCTCGGGCCGGGCGACACAGGCTCTCGGGATCCCGAGGACCGTGTCGCGCGACTCGAGCTCGCCGAACACCCACCGCGCGAGGAGTTCGAGAGGGATGGGACGGAAGGCCTTTTCCACGATGGCGACCTCCTCGGGCGGCGGCGTTCGGTTGTGGAGGGCCTAGATCACTTCGTACCGACGAGAACGCTCGGGTACCGGGCGAGGAACGCCGCGCAGTGCTGCAGCTCGCGCGCGTCGAGGCACTCGCCGATCTTGTGGGTGTTCTGCTCGATGCCGGGGCCGAAGCCGAGCATCGCGGGGTACTTGTAGGGGCCGCTCTCGATCCAGCCCTTGCCCGCGGCGCCCGGGATGCTCGCGGCCTTCGGGACCGGGTAGCCGACGCCGTCCGTCGAGAAGACCCAGCGGTCGACGCGCGGCTCCTTCGTGAGGACGCCCCCCTCGCCGATCTTGCCGTCGACGTGCGGGCTGACGACGCCCTCGTAGGCGGCGACGGCGGCCCGGATGGACGGGTGCTCCTCGGGGGTGACCCAGCCGAGGTAGATCTGCGGGTTGTTCAGGACGTATCCCTTCCAGCTCGCGTCCTTGTAGACAGGGACCGAGACGTCGACGTTCAGGCCGGCCTTGCGGGCGGCGGCAACGGAGGAGAGGCGATCGACGTCGGCGACCGCCTGCTCGGGGGTCTCGCCGATCGTCAGGCGGCGGTCGAAGCGGAAGACGAGCTTTTCGGGGACGGCGCAATCGCTCGGCGTGTCGAGGCGGGCCCAGGAGGCCGTCCGGGTGCCGTGGCCGAGGAACGGGTCGTCGAGGAAGCCGTCGCGCTTCTCGTAGGCCTCGGCGGCCTCCTTCACGATGGCGCCGCCGTACTCGAAGGGGTTCTTGCCCTCCCACGGCATGGAGCCGTGGCACGACTTGCCTGTGACGGTGACCTCGATCTGCATCCGGCCGCGCTGGCCGCGGTAGATCCCGAGGGCGCCGCGCTTGCTGCAGCCGGTCCCGTCCGTGAGGATGACGACGTCGGGGACGACCTCGGGCCCGGCTGTGGGGAAGACCTCCCGGTTCAGGTACATCGGGCCGGCGCCGTCGTTGTCCTCCTCGCAGGCGGTGCCGTAGGAGCGGACGATCGCGCCCTTCAGCGCGCCCTCGCCCGTCAGCTCGACGAGGATCTTCGTGGCAATCGCCGCCGAGATGACGCCGCCGAGCTGGTCCGCGGAGCCGCGGCCGAACAGGAGGTGCTCCCACTCGGTCTCGGGCGGGACCCAGCCCAGCTCGTTCTTGAGGAACTCCTTGTTGATCTTCGCCTTGTCGATGAGGCCGTCGTAGCAGTCGGCGCCGACGACCTTCTCCCTCCACTGGGCGCGGAGGGGCTTCACGGTGTCGGTGTGGCCGTCGATGTAGACGACTTTCTTGTTCGCAGATTCGATGCCGTCGTTCGGATCCTCGACCCACCAGACGAGATTGCCGAAACCATCGAAGAAGACGTCCTCGGGCCTGCGAACCGCCTTGATCTCGATGATCTTCTTCCGGAGGTACTCCAGGCGGGGAAACTCGTGGTTGGACGTGCCGCAGAGCGGGTCACCGCCCTGGTCCAGCGGCTTGTCCACGTAATCGGCCGGAATGCGGATCGCCTCTGCGAGCATCTCCTTTGCGAGGGGGAGGTACTTCGCGGCGAGCTCGGCGATGCGGGCGTCGAGACGGGTGGATAAGGCGGTCACGGGCGCGTCGAGGGTCGGCATGTCGTCCTCCGAAGGTCTGGAGAGCTGCTCTGTTTTGTCGGTTTCGGGCTCAAGGTCGTCGGACCGGTGCGGTCCTGAGGTGGGGCGAGACGGAAAGGCAGTGTGACGCAGAGGCGCGGGAGGAAACCCAGGCCGCAGGACCTGGCCTGGAAACCGGTCCCGTCGGCGAGGGTGGGGAGCGCTTGTGTGGCGATCGTGGAAGTCGACCGTGTGTCGGTGTTCCGGTTCCGCCCGTCTAGGAGGAAGGCCGTCGTTCTCACGTCTGAGGACTAATCTAGGCCGAAAACTCCGTGTGTCAAGTAATTTTTTGCTTACAACGAAAAATTCTTGTTTACACCCTCTGTCGGGCGCATTCCAGGTCGCGCGGTTCGTCGACATCACGGACGATACCTGCGTCATCACACTCCAGGAGAATGACTTCCGACTCGTGCTGGACCAGCACCGACCGTGCTCCGGCGTCACCTTCGAGGCGCACGAGTTCCTCGAAGAGCGTCGCGGCGAAGCCGACGGGGTGGCCTCTACGGCCCCGGAAGGAGGGCGCGACGATTGCGGCGCCGGCTGTCAACGCCTGGACGACCGCTGCGACCGTCTCGGGTCGAACGAACGGCATGTCGGCCAGGGCGACGACCCATCCGTCGGCGTCTGGAGCACGGGCGATTCCGAATGCGAGGCTCGCACCCATTCCCGCGAGGGCGCCCGGAAACGGAAGGACCTCGAGCCCTTCGGCCCGCAGGAGCGCCTCGAGCGTGGCGTCGCCGGGGCGAGTGACCGCGAGGACGCGGTCTACGCTGCTCCGAAGCGACCGCGCCGACCGGACGCCGACGGGCGTCCCGTCTTCGAGCGGGGCGAGGAGCTTCCCTCCGCCGAAGCGGGCGCCTGCGCCGGCTGCGAGGAGAACGCCGACGATCACGAAGGCGTTCTCCTCGGCTGTTCCGTCAGGCGTCAGCGCCGGGCGAGGGCGAGCCAGGAATCGAGGACGGTCCCTGGCCGGATGATGGTCTCCTCACGCTTCGGTCCGGTGGAGAGGAGCGTGATGGGCGCGCCCACCGCCTCCTCGAGCGCGGAGACGTAGGTCCTCGCCGCCTCGGGCAGGTTGGCGAAGTCGGCCGTCCCGACGATCGACCTCTTCCAGCCCGGGAAGGTGCGGTAGATCGGTTTCGCCGCCTCGTAATGGTCCGAGCGGGCGGGAACTTCCGTGACGGTCTTCCCGTGGACGTCGTAGGCGACGCAGACCCTCACCTCGTCGTGGTCGTCGAGGACGTCCATCTTCGTCAGGGCGATGGCGTCGAGGCCTCCGACGTGGAGGCTCGTTCGCGCGACGACGGCGTCGAACCAGCCGACCCGCCGGGGTCGTCCCGTGACGGTTCCGAACTCGTTTCCGCGCGTCCGGATCCTCTCTCCCGTCTCGTCGAACAGCTCGGTCGGGAACGGACCGGAGCCGACCCGTGTCGTGTAGGCCTTCATGATGCCGACGACCGCGCCGATGGCCGACGGCGGGATTCCGAGCCCCGTGCACGCGCCACCGGGTCCGCAGGACGAGGACGTCACGAACGGGTAGGTCCCGTGGTCGACGTCGAGCATGACGCCCTGCGCCCCTTCGCAGAGGAGGCGGGCGCCGGCCGCGAGCCTCTGCTGGAGGAGCGCCCGGGTGTCGGCGACGAGGGGCGCGAGCTCCCGCGCGCAGGCGAGGTAGGTGTCGATCGTCTCGTCCACTTTCGGCGCCTCGAGGCCGTAGAAGTGGGACAGAACCGCCGCGTGGTGCGTGAGCAAGGGGCGCGCGAGGGAGACGAAGCGGTCGGGGTCGACGAGGTCGGCGACACGGATGCCGGTGCGGTTCGCCTTCGACTCGTAGGCCGGCCCGATGCCGCGCGAGGTCGTGCCGATGTTCGCACCGCCGAGCGCCGTCTCCCGTGCGCCGTCGAGAAGGGCGTGGGTCGGGAGGATGACGTGGGCGCGGTCGGAGAGCCTGAGGTTGTCCCCCACCTCGACGCCCGCGGCCCGGAGGCTGGCAATCTCGGCGACGAGGGCTCTCGGGTCGACGACGAGGCCGTTACCGATGACGTTCAGGATGCCCTTCCGGCAGATGCCGGACGGGACGAGGCGGAGGGCGAAGTGGCGGTCTTCGAACTTGACGGTGTGGCCGGCGTTGTGGCCGCCCTGGTAGCGCGCGACGACGTCGAAAGCGGGGGAGATCAGGTCGACGACCTTCCCCTTCCCTTCGTCGCCCCACTGCCCCCCGACGATCACGAAGGCGTTGCGGGACGTAATCACCGAACGATTCTACCCGCCGGCGAAAGGACCGCCCGAATGCGAGAATCGCCGACCGATGAACGAACCCCTCGTACTGACCGGTGACTCCCTGACCCTCGAGAACCTCGTCGACGTCGCCTTTCACGGGCGCGCCGCCGTCCTCTCCGCCGAGGCCGGCCGCCGCATCGACGCGTCGCGTGCGGTGATCGACCGCGCCGTCCGCGAGGACCGCGTCGTCTACGGTGTCACGACCGGCTTCGGGAAGTTCTCCGACGTCGTCATTCCCCGCGACAAGCTGCAACAGCTGCAACGCAACCTCGTCGAGAGCCACGCCGCCGGCGTCGGAGAGCTCCTTCCGTCCGGGACCGTGCGCGCGCTGATGCTCCTGCGCGCCAACTGCCTCGCGTGCGGCTTCTCGGGCGTGCGCCGCGAGACCGTCGAGCTGCTCCTGGCAATGCTCGCCGCGGGGATCCACCCGTGCGTCCCGTCCCAGGGCTCGGTCGGTGCCTCGGGCGACCTGGCGCCCCTGGCGCACCTGGCCCGGGCCGTGATGGGGGAGGGCGACGTCGAGTTCCGCGGAAAGCTGGTCTCCGCGAAGGACGCCCTGGCGTCGGCTGGCCTGGTTCCGGCGGTCTTCGAAGCGAAGGAGGGGCTCGCCCTGATCAACGGGACCCAGCTGACGACGTCGGTCGGCGGACTCGCGCTCGCCCGGCTCCTGTCGCTTCTGAAGGCGGCGGACCTCGTCACGGCGCTCACGATCGACGCCCTCAAGGGGACCGACGCGGCGTTCGACCAGCGGATCCACGCGGCCCGGCCCCACCCGGGCCAGGCCGCCTCAGCCGCGAACCTGCGCGCGCTCCTCGCCGATTCGCCGCTGCGCGAGAGCCATCGCGACTGCGGCATCGTCCAGGATGCCTATGCCCTCCGTTGCGCGCCCCAGGTCCACGGGACGGTCCGGGACGCTGCGGCGCACGCGCTGCGCGTCGTCACTACCGAGATGAACTCGGCAACCGACAACCCGATGGTCTTTGCCACCGGTCCGGACGGCGAGGGCGAGCTCATCTCGGGCGGCAACTTCCACGCGGCACCCGTGGCTCTCGTGTTCGACCTCCTGACGGCGGCCGCGACCGACCTCGCGTCGATCTCCGAGCGGCGGACCGAGCGCCTCGTCAACCCGACCCTCTCGGGCGACCTGCCCGCCTTCCTCGTGAAGGAGGGGGGGCTCCACTCGGGCTTCATGATGATCCACGTGACGGCGGCGGCGCTCGTCTCGGAATGCAAGTCGAACTCGTTTCCGGCCTCGGTCGACTCGATCCCGACCTCGGCCGGCAAGGAGGATCACGTCTCGATGGGACCGATCGCCGCGCGCAAGCTGGCCCGCAACGTGGCGAACCTCGAGGTCGTCCTCGCTATCGAGCTCCTCGCGGCCGCCCAGGCGCTCGACCTGAGGCGCCCACTCCGCTCGAACCCGGTGCTGGAGGCCCTCCACGCCCGCCTCAGGGCGCGGGTCGCCCCGTGGGACGCGGACCGCTACGCGGCCGCGGACATCGAGGCGGCGCGACAGGTCCTCGTCACCGGGATCGACGACCTGCTCGCGGGACTGGCATAGGAGTCAGGACGGTGCGGTGATCACGGCCGGCGAGAGCTGGTCGGCGAGGCGGAAGGGGAGCGACTCCACCGATCCCGGCTCCTCGAGGAAGTTCCGTCTCGGGAGCGCGCGGAGGGGAAGGGGAATCGTCGGGAGGCCGAACCGCGGCGAGACGCGGTTGAGGAGGAGGCCGGCCCTGCCGGGCCCCGCCGGGAGGAGCTCGGCCAGCTCCGAGGCGGTCCGTAGCGCCGACCGATCGGCCGAGGAGACGATGAGGTACCGGGCGTCCGCCAGGAGCCCGCGAATCAGGACGTTGCGTTCGCGGAAGCCGCCGTAGAGCCCGTCGAACGCCCGGAAGAAGTCGGCGAGGTCGGCGAGAAAGCTGAATCCGAGGTGCCGGTCCGCGAGATGGAGGACGAACGCCGCGCCGCGGGACGCTCCCGAGAGGGCCCGGGAGAGGAGCGAGTCGCCGCTCAGGAACCAGCGGAGAGCGTCGTTCTCGAGGAGGTCGACCATCCGCTGCGGCGCCTTCAGGAAGTCGACGCCGCGCGCGGCAGGGGCGGTGTCGAGGACGATCCGGTCGATGTCGGGATCGTTCGCGTGCTCGGCGAGGGCCTCGACCCCCATGTACTCGACGACACCGGGCAGTGCGTCGACGAGGCCCTCGTAGAGACGGTTGTCGTGGATCCGTTTCAGCGTTGCGGGTGGCGCCACGCGGACGAGGAGCCTCTCGAAGGTCGCGCGGGGGTCGATCTGCATCACGCGGAGCGCGGCCCCTCCGGGGACCGGCACGGAGACGGGCCGGTCGAGGGTTCCGGAGAGGCCCAGCGCCTGCGCGAGCCGGCGCGCGGGGTCGACGGTCAGGACGAGCGTCCTTTTCCCGGACCGGGCCGAGGCGATGCCGACGGCGGCGGCGAGCGTCGTCTTGCCGACGCCCCCGGGACCTGCGAGGACGACGAGCCGCTCGTCGCGGAGCGCCTCGTCGAGGTCGAGGTTGCCCGGACCCGGAGGGGCGGCGGCCGCTCCTCGGCGCCGGACGGGCGGGGAGCCCTCCAGCGCCGGCCGGAACGCCGCGAAGAACGCGACGTCGGAGGAGAACGGACCGTCGGCCGGGACGTTCGGGGCGTCCAGCTCGGGGACGCGGACGACCGGGAGCTCTCCCCGCGGGAGCGTCTCGGCCCGCCCGCTCCGGCCGACGCGGTTGACGACGAGAAGGGCCGTTTCGAGGCCGGCCTTCTCCCGCGCCGCGACGATCAGCTCCTCCGCCTCGCGCGCGGCGAACTCGGCGGGCTCGGCGACGGCGACGAGGAAGGTCCGCTGGCGGTCCGACAGGAGGGCGTCCAGGTCGACGGCGAGGTGACGCATCGGTCCGGCAGGAACGGTGCCGAGGATCGTCCGGGGCATCGAGAGAAGCGATATGGCGTGGCCAGTGGCGGGGGCGTCGATGACGACGAGGTCGTAGCGCACCTTCTTCTCGCGGAAGAGCTCCCGGACCTTTCCGAGGAGAAGGAGGTCCGCGAGGCCCGGCGTGGCGCGGGTGAAATACCGGAAGGTCGCCGAGGAGAGGATGCGGTTGGCGACGAAGCCGACCGGGGCGATCGTCCTGACGAAGTCCCCGAGGAGTGCGTCGAACTCGGCGGTCAGTCCGTGGAGGCCCGGGGCGAGCGGCGCTTCCGCGTACCCCTTGTCCGCCCGGCCGAAGAGGGCCGCCGCGTCGCCCCGGCCGTCGGTCGACACCAGGAGAACACGTCGCCCCGAGGCGGCGGAGCGGGCCGCGAGGGCTGCCGCAACGGCCGTCTTTCCGACGCCCCCCTTCCCCGAAACGAGGAGGAGCCGCGCGCCGGCGAGGCCTGAGAACGGGTCGGCCGGGGCCATGCCCCATTCTCCGCTCGATTCCGCTTCCGCGTTGCGGCGATAATGGACGCTCGCGCGGACGCCCGGGTCCAGCCGCCCCCGGAGGGGCGGAAGGGGCGCGTGCGAAGGGAGGGACGAGTCCATGGCCGAAACGATCATCCGGCAGCTCATGAGTCGTGGAGAGGAACTCGCGACGGAGGTGACCAACACCCTTCTCGCGAACGAGGCTTTCGTCGAGATGCTCAAGAAGGGGATCGCCGTCAAGGAGATCGTCGACAAGCAGGTCGCCGACGCGCTGAAGCGGATGAACGTCGCCACGCGCAGGGACCTCGCCCGGATGGAGGCGCGGATCGCGGCCCTCGAGGCCGAGGTCGAGGCCGCCAGGGCCCCGGCGCCCCGCAAGCCGCGGCGCAGGAAGGCCGGCTGAGAGGGTGCCGCCCGTGACCGAACCGGAGAAGAAGGCCTCGCCCCGCGCGAAGCGCCGGGTGGAGGGAAGAGTGGTCGGGTTCAAGCCCGCGGCGGGAGCCCGGCCCAGGGTCGCCGTGACGGGAGGGAGCGGCTACCTCGGTGCCCGCTTCGTGCGCGCCCTGGCCTCGCGAGGCACCTGGGACATCGTCGTCCTCGACCTGGCGCCCGCGGCAAACACCCCCGCCGACGTGAGGCATCGTTTCCTCGACCTGAACCTGCCCCATTCGGATGGAACCGTCTACAAGATCCTGAAAGAGGAGCGGCCCGACGTTCTCGTCCACCTCGCCGGCGTGAGGAGCCCCCTCAGGGACGCCGTCTACGCCCACGAGCTGAACTCCATCGGTACGCTGAACGTCTTCGGCGCGGCAGGCGAGGCGAACGTGAAACGCCTCATCCACTACTCCACGACGATGGTCTACGGGGCGAGGGGGGACAATCCCGCCTTCCTGTCCGAGGAGCACCTCATGCGTGCCGACGTCGCGGATCACTTCGTCCGCGACTCGGTCGAGGCCGAGAGGCACTGCCGCGACTTCGCGCGGCGTCACCCCGAGGCCCGCGTCGCCGTCCTGCGCTTCGCCCCCATGCTCGCCGCGGAGCGGCGCGACTACCGGATCCGCTACCTCGAAGGGCCGGTCGCGCTCACGATGCTCGGCTACGACCCTCTCCTGCAATGGCTGCACCCTGACGACGCGAGCGAGGGGCTCCTCCGGACGCTCGACACGCCGGAGGCCCACGGCGTTTTCAACATCGCTCCGGACGGCGTCCTGCCGCTCTCCTCGACGCTCCTCCTCTTCGGGACGCCGTCGGTCCCCCTGCCGCACGGCCTGGCGTACGTCGCGGCGGAGGCGGCCTGGATCGCCGGACTCGGGACTGCGCCAGGGGACCACGCTCACTACATCCGCTACCCGTGCGTCGCCTCCAACGACAAGGCGCGCAAGGTTCTCGGTTTCGCCCCGAGGAACACGACTCTCGAAACGGCCCTGGAAGCGGCCCGGGCGCGCCGGAGCGCCGGCCGGGCGATCGACTTCGACACGCTCGACGAGGTTGCGCGGATGGCGGCCTACCGGCTCGAGCAACGCATGAAGCGGCCTTCCGAGCCGAAGGCCCCCGGGCCCGACGGGGGAGAGGCGGCCGGGCGCCCGGCTGCGGTGAGGATGGCGTCGTGAGCCAGCTGAAAACGGACGCCGCCCAGCCGTTCACGCCGAGCCTCGTCCCGGCGTCGCCGGACGAGAGGCTCCTGCACGACCTCCTCGGCGAGGCGGGGAAGCTGCTCGCCGATCATCCCGAGCTCGCCTCGCCCCGCGCGTGGATCGACCTCTGGAACCTCTTTCTCCACCGCAACCAGTCGCTGGATCTCGACGACTTCGGATACGACGAGGCGGCAGCCAAGGTCTGGCACCCGCTCTTCGACTTCCTCTACCGGGTCTGGTGGCGCGTCACCCTGTCGGGCGTCGAGAACATTCCGAACGAGGGGCGCGCGCTCCTCGTCATCAACCACTCGGGTGTCCTGCCCTGGGACGGCGCGATGGTCAAGCACGGCATCTCGCAAGAACACCCGTCGCGCCGGCGGGCGCGCCTGCTCGCCCTCGACATGTTCACGACGCTGCCGTTCCTCCAGCCCTGGCTGCGGCAGCTGGGCGAGGTTCGGGCGTGCCCGGAGAACGGGGAGCGGCTCCTCCTCAGGGACGAGCTCGTCGCCGTTTTTCCCGAGGGTGTGAAGGGCGTCGGAAAGTATTTCCGCGATCGTTACCGCGTCGCGCGTTTCGGGCGGGGCGGCTTCGTGCGGCTCGCGCTCCGGACCCGGTCTCCCATCATCCCCATCTCGGTCGTCGGAGCGGAAGAGATCCACCCGATCCTGTTCCGCCCCGACTTCATAGGCCGGGTGTTCGGTTTTCCCTACTTCCCGATCACGCCCACGTTCCCGCTCCTGGGCCCGGGAGGACTCATCCCGGCGCCGACGAAGTGGTGGATCGACATCGGCAAGCCGATCGACGCGGGGCTCGATCCTGCCTGCGCCGAGCGTCCGATGATCGTCAACGAGGTCACCGACGTCGTCCGCTCGACGATCCAGCAGATGATCGACTCGCGTCTCGCCCGGCGGGGAAACCTCTTCACCGGCGAATAGACACCGGTTCCTCAGCCCGCTGCCGTCTCCGTCCGCGCCGCCTCCGGGCGGCGCGGCGTTCTGGAGCGGGACGTCGCAGGCCGAAGCCGCATGCCGTGGCGCTCGAAGACCCGCGAGAGGCGACCGTACTCGGCGTCGAGCCGCTGGAGTGTGGAGCGGTAGGCGAACTCGGCGATCCGGATCCTGCCCGACGTTCGCATGATGTTCCGCATCAGGCGGGGGAGCTCCTCGGGCCTCGGCTCGAACAGGACGATGTCGGTCTCGGGGTTCTCGCGACGGTAGCGCGAGAGACCGTACTGGAGCCGCGAGTGGAGCGTAAGACGGAAGACCTGGTCGAGGATCGAGAGGAGGCCGCCGCTCGCGAGGGCGCCCTGGTCGCGGCCGAGAGGGAGGAGACCCCGGGACAGGTCGTAGCGGGCCGGGACGATCGGGTTGACGCAGAGAACGATGCCGCATCGCTCCTTGAGGGCGAGAGAGATGTGGGCCGTCTTCCTGACGCCGCCGTCGATGTAGTCGACGCCGTCGATCCGGACGGGCCGGAAGAAGCCCGGCAGGGCGCAGGAGGCGGCGACGGCGCGCGAGATCGGAACGGAATCGCTTCCGGGCTCGCCGAAGACACGGGTCTCTCCCGTGTCGAGCGCGACGGTCACGACGCGAAGCTTCCGTTCGAGGGCCCGAAAGTCGTTCGTGCGCCCCTCCTCGGAGAGCCACGCCGCGAGCCACGCCTCGAGGCCGTCGAGGAGAAAGAAGCCCGAGGGAAGGAGGCCCGCGAACGAGGCGACGAGGTCGGTGACGGTCGCGTCCTGGCGGTTCCTGTAGAAGTCGTGGAGGGAACGCGCGAGCGTGACCGGGGCCGAGACCAGGCGGGAGGCGATCTCCCCGAGGTTCGGGCGGAAGAGGGAGAGCTGGTCGAGGTCGGAGGTGCGTGGGTGGGTCGCGTTCTGGAAGAGGACGGACGGCGAGACCCCGCTGGCCACGAGGGTCCCGACGTAGGAGCCGGCCGAGACGCCGACGAAGACGTCGCACTCCGTGAGTGAGAATCCGTCGAGCCGCTCCTCGAGGGCCGCGAGGACTCCGATCTCGTAGATCGCCCCGGTGACGCCACCGCCGGCGCAGACGAGGCCCCGGCGGAGCGGCAGGGCCCGCGCCACGGCGCTTCCCCGAGAGGACACGAGCTTCAGCCTGGGTGTGGTCACGGCTCCTCCGAGACGGAAACGGCGCCGGGCGGGACGCCCGGCGCCAGTTTATCCGGAACGGAGGAGGAACTCCGGATTCAGGCTGTCTTGCGGGTCCGGGGCCGGCGCGCGGGCGCGTGGAGCTGGTCCATCTTCCGGCTGAGGGCGTCGACCTTCGACACCAGGGACTTCAGGTCCTTCTGGGTCGTGACGTTCAGGCGGTGCAGCGCGCTCTCCAGCGCGGGCTCGACGACGGCCGTGACGCGGCGGGAAACCTCGTCGGCGATCCGCCCCGCCTCCCGGGAGACGTCGGCCCGAACCGTGTCGATGTTCGACTTCGCGTCGCGGACGACACCCTCGACGAAGCGCTTCGGGTCCTTCGCGATCGTCTCCCCGGCATTGCGGACGTTCGCGGCGGCCGTACGGACGGACTTCTCCACCTTCGCGGCAACGGTGCGCGTCTCGTCACGGACGGCGTCGACCTTGTTCGCGGCGCTCTTCAGGGCGCGGTCGATCTGCGGCGGAACGTCGAACGGCAGGGCCTTACGTGCGGGGGCGGCGCGGCGGGCGGCCTTCTTGATCATCTCTTCTTCTCCTTCGTTCGGGCAGGCGAGGGCCTGCCTTTGGTCTTCGTGTGGTCCGCAGAGGCAGCGTCCCGGGGGAACGACGCGGTGGCGAGCTCCTCGAGGTGGTCGAGCCGGCGGGCCAGCTCCTGGATCTCGGCGTGGACGGCGGGAGAGGCAGAGGGAGAGACCTTCCGGACGAGATCGCGAACGCGGGCGACGACGTCGGAGAGGCTCTCCCGGAATACGGTGCCGACGTCGTCCCTCAGGCGGGCGCCTTCCTCCCAGGAAAGGCGTCCGCGGCCGACGAGGCCGGCGACGATCCGTTCCACGTCGTGGCGCGCCGTCTCGAGGCGGCGGGTCACGGGAGCGAAAGTCTCCGCGATCTTCTCGGGCTGGGCGGCCTTTCTCACGGCGCCGGCCATTCGGGCGGCGCCGACCCTCTCCGCCACGCCCGCGACCGTCTCGGCGGCGTCGCTTCCCGCCCGCAGCAGGATGGCGATGGCGTCGGAGGAGGCTGGGATGGAGACGTGCTCGGAGGCGAGCGCGCGGGAGAGGA
>Ga0209573_1004460_pt1 | contig 13737 bp, 10 predicted proteins | sample TNRBio252014_DNA_FD_185870 | JGI IMG/M metagenome (GOLD analysis project Ga0209573, IMG submission 185870) | Wastewater treatment Type I Accumulibacter community from EBPR Bioreactor in Madison, WI, USA - TNR Reactor_6/25/2014_ DNA (SPAdes)... | ecosystem: Engineered > Bioreactor > EBPR >...
AAGACCGTGGACAGCCACAAGACCGCCATCCTGGACCAGTGCCGCATCGCGTGGAGCGTGCCGGAGGGCCAGCGGCTGAGCTATCACGACCTGCGCCGCTGGTTCGAGCGCTACGATAGCGCTGCGCTCTGAGTATAGCACACAAGCCGGGCCAGAGCATCAGGCAGACCTCTGAAGCAAGATCAGGGGAATCGCCGACGACACGCCGGCCCGCTCGTGGTACAATCGAGACAACCCCACCCCGCGCCTGGCCTCGGAGGGGAAGCTCCCTTGGGGGAGTGGTTGGGCGTGGGGTGGGGGATGGAATGGCAAAGGAGCTATCATGTCTGCGGAGACTTGCATCCCGACCGATTATCAAAGTGACCATCTGTTTCTGTTGCTTGGCACTAACCCGCTGCCCAATTTTGTGGCAGCCAAGTTGCTGTTGAGGCCGGACGGTCGTCTTTATCTGGTTCATTCCGCCATGACTAAGGATGTCGCGGAGCGTCTGGCGCGCTTCTGGACCGAGACAGAAAAGGGAACACAACCCAGCTACGTACCTGTGAACGAAGGTGACGGCGCTGATATTCGCCGGAAGATTGAACTTGCAGTGAAGGACATCAAAAGCGGCCAGATCGGGCTGAACTACACGGGCGGCACCAAGATCATGTCTGTACATTCGTGCCTGGCCATGTTGGATCATCAGACCAAGACGCGCGCTGCTGTGACGTTGAGCTATCTCGACGCACGTTCGAACACAATGTACATTGAACACGGAGCCGATCAGCCCTTCGTTTCCAATCCCGTGTTGTGGAGCATAGAGCCCTCGCTTCAGACGATAGTTAGTCTGCACGCGTTCAAACTCAATTCGCCCATCATTACCGAGGCGCTGCTTCCCGAATTGTCAACCTCCTTGGCTGATGCTCATCAATCCTCAGAAGCTGGAAGGGCTTGGCGCAAATGGTGCGACGATGCCTTGCGCAAGAGCACACGAACCAAAAAAGCTTCCGACTGGGACAAGGAGAGCCCACTGGCGCAGGTCGTGCTTCCGCTGCCTGCGGACGAAGTCTTGCGCCCTGTAGCCGATAAGATGCGTGAAGTATTTATACTCAACGAGAATCTCTTGCCTCTCCGAGATGCAAGCCTGAGGGTGAAAATGGATAAAGCCAGATATCTGTGTGAATGGCTGGACGGCAAATGGCTTGAACACTTCGCGTATCAGGCCATTCAGGAGATCAAGAAAAAGCCAGACAGTCGGCTTCACGACATCGGCATGGGCATTCATCCGCAGAGTGAACAAGGCGTCCCCGATTACGACATCGATATCGGCGTCATGCAAGGATACCGTCTTTATGCCATTTCATGTACCACAGACGCCGATCCCGGCATGTGCAAGCTGAAGCTGTTCGAGGCTTACGTGAGGGCGCGCAATATGGCTGGCGATGAAGCGCACGTGGGTCTGGTCTGCCTGGCGGCCAATCCCAAGAACTTGGAAAAACAGCTCAGTCGATCATGGGACGCAGAAGGCAAGGTGCGCGTGTTTGGCCAAGCGGACTTGCAAAGTCTTTCCGACCAACTGGCGAACTGGTTCAACAGCACAGGTATACGTTAACAGGAGGTAGTGATGGCGGAATACACCGTGACAGCCATCGACACAACCCAAATCCAGGGTTATGTCTTTGGCAGCAATAAACTAAGAGAAAACATCGGCGGCTCCGAACTGGTTGAGACGGCAACGCATCAATGGGTCTATGAAGCGCTGCCTGCAAGAAACAATGTAATCGATGTGGCTACAGGAGAGTTGGACGCCAGCCTAACCATCGATAACCTGGACGCCGAGGTCATCTACGCGGGAGGCGGGAACACCGTGATCCTGTTTAGTTCTCGTGACTTGGCGCGTGAGTTTGCGGGCAGGCTGACGCGTCGCGTGCTGAAGGAGGCTCCAGGTTTGGAGCTTGTTTTAGCACACAACAGTTTTGACTGGGCGACAGATGTCCTGGCCGAGGTTGTCAGCAAGACGCTGGGCGTCGATCTGGCCCGCAAGAAACAGAACCGTGTTCCATCCATGCCGCTGTTGGGCCTGGGGGTGACGACACCCTGCAATTCGACAGGATTGGTCGCTTCTCAGGTTGTCGAGAAGAAGCTAGTGTCGAACGAGATCAAAGCCAAGGGCGATGGGCAGGTGCAGGAGCGAAGTCGCTCGCGTCTGGCGGCAAAAGTGCCGAGGATAGCGCAGGGCGACTGGGAGATCCCGCAAGATTTCGATGAACTGGGGCGCATGAAAGGCGAAGAAAGCTATATCGCTGTGGTTCATGCCGATGGCAACGGCATGGGCAAGCGGGTTGAGGCCATTGCCGCCCAGTACAACACTCCCGCCCAGAATCGAGAGTACATCCGGGCCCTTCGCGAGTTTTCCCGCAGCGTCGAGCTTGCTGCTACCGAGGCGATGAAAAAAGTTGTCGACCTGATGGCTGATGCATTTATCGCCGATCCTGATCTGGCAAACCATCATAGGGGACATTTTCCGCTGCGTCCCATTGTCTTCGGCGGCGACGATGTGACTTTCGTCTGCCACGGCAGCTATGGACTGCCGCTGGCGGTGCGCTATCTCGAAGCGTTCGAGGAAGCAACGCGAAGGGATCCCGCTTTTGGCGGCAAGCCGGCTTACGCTTGTGCAGGCATCGCCATCGTCAAGACGCACTATCCCTTCGCCCGCGCCTATCGCTTAAGCGAGCAGCTTTGTCACTCAGCCAAGAAGATGGTTAAGGAACAAGGCCGTGACGGTTCGGCCCTGGACTGGCACGTCGCCATGAGCGGCGTCACCGGGACGTTGGAGGATATCCGCGAGCGTGAATACACCGTTCCACAAGGCTCGCTTTGTCTGCGCCCAGTGCTGCGGGAAGATGCGCATACTTGGCGCACCTGGTCGGTGTGCAAGGCGCTCCTCGATCCGTTTATCGACGAAAATGGCGAATGGTTCGACAGACGCAATAAGGTGAAAGCGTTGCGCGACGTATTGCGCAAAGGTGAAGATGCAGTACGTGAGTTTCTGACCGCTTACCAGATCGATGAGCTGCCGCAGGTTCCGGCAATCAATGTGACAGGCTATCAGAAAGTCGGCTGGGCGGGTGATCGTTGTATCTACTTTGACCCGATCGAAGTGATGGATTACTTCACAGACCTGCAAAAAACGGTTCAATCGCTCAACGAAGCGCCAGCAACGGAGGTCAAACATGTCAGCGTATAAACTTCAATTCGAGCTGCATAGCGCCGCCACCTTTGGACGAGGCGACGGGGTGGCTGGCCTCGTCGATCGCGAGGTGGAGCACGACGCCGATGGCTTGCCCTTCCTGCGTGGACGGACTCTGAAGGGCCTGCTAGCGGAAGAGTGCGCCAACATTCTGTACGCGCTTGAGCTGCAAAACAGCGCCGGCGACTGGCCTAATACGGCCTATCGCCTATTCGGTCGGCCCGGAAGTATGGCTAATGACATTGGCACGTTACGCTTGGGGGATGCTCGGCTTCCAGAATCTTTACTTGCTGCGGTCAAATCGGCAATCGTCAATAAAGAACTGCGAGCTGAGGAAGTCCTGGAGTCGTTGACCGCCATTCGCCGCCAAACATCCATGAACGAGCACGGAGCGCCCGAAAAGGGCAGCCTGCGCTCGATGCGCGTCATCCTGCCGGGCGCCGTTTTCGAAGCGGCGATGGAGTTCAATGGGCCACCCGATGAGCAGACGCTGGGATTGCTGGCTGCCTGCGTATTGGCCTTTCGGCGTGCGGGCACCGGGCGCAACCGGGGACGCGGGCGGCTGCAGGCGCGCTTGCTCGATAACGATGGCGCGGACATCACCGAACGCTGTTTTGGCGTCTTTGCCAAGGAGGTGGCGCAATGATCGTAGTTCCATTTCGTGTCACACTGCTGGAACCGCTGCTGGCGACACGCATCGCCGGGGATCCCAACAGCGCGCTGTCCTATCCGTATGTGCCAGGCAGCATGGTGCGCGGGGCGGTGGTGAATGCCTATTTGCGCGACAGGCGACTCTCATCGCTGGACGCAGGCGACGACGAAGCACGGCGTCTATTCTTCGATGGCCGCATTCGCTATCTAAATGCATACCCCATCGATGCCGAAGGTCACAGAGCCTTGCCCACGCTGCGCTCGTTGTTCAACGTCAAGGGTGAACGAAGTCCGCTTTACGACTTCGCCCATGAAGTGGTTTATGAGGTTGGTGGTCAAAGGGCGCAGTTTGTTGCTGCATCCAAAGAGTCTCAACCGTTTTGCTGGATCGCCAATGACAGAATTCACTTCGTCTCGCCGCAACGCCGTGTCAACGTGCATACAACGCGTGATCGTGTGAAAGGGCGCGCTACCAGCAACGACGGCGCCGTCTTTCAGTACGATGCCTTGGAGGCAGGCCAGACCTTTTCCGGCTGGGCATTGACAGACACTGAAGAGGATGTCACACTGCTGACTCCGCTTTTGCATGGAATTCAGCGTTTTGGCGGGTCGAGCAACAGCGGCTACGGTCGCGTTTCGGTGGAAGTTGATGCCCCCATCGAAATTGCGCAGAAACCTTGGCGGGAAGCTCCCGGTTCTCACGACGAAATCGATGCTGAAGCTGTATTCATTGTCACGCTCCTGGCCGACGCCCTGATTCGTGACCCAGAGACCGGGCACAACACATGGGACGCGCGATCAGCTTTGCAGGAAGCGCTTGGCGCTGCCATCGAGCATGTCCAGCCTTCGGAAGAAGAGGAGCAGCGCAGTGTCTGGCGCCTGGAAGAGCTAGGTGGCTTCAACCGGACATGGGGCCTGCCGTTGCCTCAGATGCAGGCCATTGCGGCCGGCAGCGTCTTTGTGTTTCGAGCGAAGGAGCCGATCAGCAAGCAGGCCATTGCCGCGGTCGAATGGCAGGGGATTGGCGAGCGGCGAGCTGAAGGATTCGGCCGGCTGGCGTTTGACTGGCAGCAAGAGTTGAAACTGGTCGTCGTTGACGCCCCGAAGAAGCCGCCGAAAGGCAGCCCGGCCATCCAGCTATCTGATGGTCCGGCCAAGACATTGGCGACACAAATGGCCAAGCGAATGCTGCGCCAGGAGCTTGCCAACAAGCTTCGCAAGACGATCTATGATACCCGCATCCAGGCCAACCCGGCCATTTCCAACGCTCAATTGTCACGAATTCGAGTGGTTGCCCGAGAGGCGCTGTCAAACGGCGACGTCGAACGGCTGACCCGGTACTTGACGGACAACGTCGATAAGCGCCGTCCTGTTAGAGACCAATTCGACCGCACTCGAGTTGATGGAGAACGACTGTCTCGCTGGCTGGAGGAGCGCCTAACGAGCCCTGAAACAGTCTGGGCCAAGATCGGGGCACAGAACCTGTCGAAGCGCATCGGCGCTAATGTCGAGGTGGCAACGCGGGGCAACGAGGCGCTGGCGCGCGAGTACACGCTGCGCCTGATCGACGGAGTGCTGACAAGACTGGCAAAAGAACGCCGCAAGGAAAACGGAGGTGACCGATGAGCGCGCATCCTCTAGCGAAATCCCGAAAGATTTGTGAGCGCTGGGTGGTCGAAGGAGACTTGGTGCTGCAAACCCCTACGCACTTGGGCAACGGCGACAGCGACGGCATCGTGGACATGCCGCTGCTGCTGGACGAGGTGACCGGAAAAGCGTTGTTGCCGGGCACGTCACTGGCCGGAGCGCTACGCAACTATCTGCGGGAGCATCGCCACGGCTTTGGCAATCGCCAGTCGGATGGCTTGATCGAAGCGCTCTTCGGCGGAGACAAGGGCGACGACAAGGGAAGCCAGAGCGCGTTGATCATCGACGATGCGCTCGGTGAAGCGCCGAGGATCGAGTTGCGCGACGGTGTGCGGATCGATCCTGTCACGCGAACAGCCAAGATCGACTTCAGTAACGGCAAGACGCGCGGCTACAAGTATGACCTGCAACTGCTGGAAGCAGGCTCCAGGTTTCCACTGCGCATGGAGTTGCTGATCGACGCCAACGCTGATCAGCAGGGACTAAAGCAGATGCTGGCTCTGGCGCTCCACGGCTTGGCTGCGGGCGAAATCGCCATCGGGCTGCGCAAACGCCGCGGTTTTGGTGAATGCAAGGTGACCAACTGGCGAGTCCAGCGCTATGATTTGCGACAACCAACAGACCTGGTCGCCTGGCTTACGGCGGAACATCCCGGCTGGAACGACGCTTCTTCTCGGCCCGCGCAAGCTGGAAAAGAGATCAAGGATCTGCTGGATGTCTCCCTTGAGGGACTGGAGGACAAGCGCAGCCTGTGTTCGATTCGCGCCAAGTTCATACTCGATAGCTCCTTGCTGATCCGGGCCGGCTTCGGCGAACAGGACCGCGGACCGGATACAGTGCATCTGCACAGCGCGCGACCGGGCGGCCAGCGAAAACCGGTTCTCTCGGGAACCAGCCTGGCGGGCGCTCTGCGGCATCGCGCTGAGCGCATCCTGCGCACACAGAGCAACATCGCCCGATCTGCGGCGATGATCGACGATATGTTCGGCCCTGCGGAAATCACCGGCGGCAAACAGAAGGCGAAAGCCAGTCGTCTTCTGGTCAAGGAAACCGTGATTGACAATCCTGTCGACCGGGTGCAGAACCGCATTCGTATCGATCGCTTCACCGGCAGCGTTCACGGGACAGGGCTGTTCAACGAGCAGCCTGTCTTTGGCAAAGACAATACCCTCGTTGCCATCGAACTGACACTGCGCAATCCAACGAAACGTGAAATCGGTCTGCTGTTGCTCCTGCTCAAAGACCTGTGGACCAGTGATCTGCCGCTGGGCGGCGAGGCGAGCATCGGCCGCGGTCGATTGAAAGGGGTTGAAGCAGAGATCAAGATCTCTCAGGAAAAGGCCTCACCCCTCACAATCAAGGTCGTCCAGGAAAGCAATCGGCTGGTGATCAGCGACCGCAACGCCCTGGAGAGCTTTGTGACGACACTGCAATCGGAGGTGCCCCAATGACCAAGCCCTTACCCTACACTGTTCACCCTGTGCCAGTGAGCGATGACTTTGCGACGGAACCGGCAAACTGGCTTGTTGCCCAGGCGCGGCAACACGAGCTACGTTACCTGCTGGCCCATGCCGACGACGGGGTCATTTGGGGACGCGTCGATCCCGATGGCCTGCGTACCTCTCACGGTATCGAAGAAGCGTCGCCGCTGCTGCGCGCATCTACCTTGCAGCAAGTGCGGCTGTTCAGTCCGGCGGGCGAGCTGTTGCTATGGCGCAGCGACAGAGGCTGGCGCGCGCGTCGTGTCGCCGATATTGCTGAGAACGCCGATGACATGATCGATGAAGACCAGATCTTGTGGGGCGACACAGTCGAAGAGACACAGGACGGCTTCACGCAGGTGCGTGAGGGGTCTCAGGGAATGCGCCACGCCGTGCCGATCGCTGTGTCGTCAGAAGACCTCAAGCATCATCGACTACGCCTGCGCGTGCGCCACTATATCATCGAAAACGAGGACGGCGAAGCCAGGATAGCGCTGAGTCGCCTGGTCCAACTTCTGCCGGAAAGCGCCTGAGGAGGATAGCCATGACACTGTCTGTACACACGAACCCAACTAGTGAAATCGCCAGAGCTCCCTACAACTTCGTGCCGCTGCCGGAGAAAGTAGTCACCTTTGATGCCCAGGCGCTGCCTGACCAGGATCGCTACGATCCAGATCTACACACCGGCTTCATCGACTGTACGATCACAACCGAGTCGCCGGTCTACGTGCGCGCGCCGCTGACGCTCGATCAGTTCGAACGCCAGGAGACAGGAGAAGGCGACAAAGTCGCCTGGCGTGACCAAGTGCGCAACAATCCTGACTTCTTCTACACCGACCCGGCCAAAACGCCCCGCATTCCGGGCAGCAGCCTGCGCGGGATGCTGCGCCAGCTTGTAGAGATCATCAGCTACAGCAAGGTGCAGTGGGTTTCCAAGGATCCACTGGTGTATCGCTCCGTTGGCGACACAACCACGCATGGCAATCGGTATCGCGACCGCGTGATGCGCGACGATGGCAAGCGGCCAAATCGTGACGGGAAGTCGGTAGTGCACTACACGCCGCTGGTCAAGGCCGGCTACATCGAAGCAGACCGAGGCGAGTTCTACATCCGCCCGGCCCAGGATATCGGTGGTACGACCTTCGCCCGCATCCGCATTGACAACATCCCTAATGGACTGGCACCGATTGCTGGCTGCAAGAACGCCTCCGAAATCTGGTTTCAGGCCGGCCCCCATGAGTATCAGGAGGTGCGCGGCGGTTTTCTGCGCATCAGGTACGCCAAAGTGATCCGCGCGTCAGCACAGCCGGCGCCAGGTCTGATAAAGGGCACCCTGGTGCGCAGCGGGTCGATGGTCTCCAAGCTCAGCGAAGCGGTAGTCTATCCGCGGGACGAGAAAGCTGGCCGCGTTGAAATTCCTGACCATCTGGTGGCTGCATACAAAGATCAGGTGAGCCTGGAGCAAGAACATCTGTTGGGCAAAGGCGGTGTGCTACGCAATGGACAGCCAGTGTTCTATCTCTTGGAGAAAGGCGAGCCCGTTTTCTTTGGCCATACGATGATGATGCGCCTGCCCTACCTGAACACGCCGCTGGACTTCGTCCCGGAAGCCCTCCGCAAGGAAAGCGATCTTGACCTGGCTGAAGCCATCTTTGGGTACACCAAATCGACAGGCGAGGGCAAGGCACGCGCCTACGCCAGTCGCGTTTTCACCAGCGACGCCCTGCTGGAACCTGGCCAATCCAACTTCTGGCTGAGCGAAAAGCCGATAGTTCCCAAGATCCTGGGGGGCCCGAAGCCAACTACCTTCCAACACTATCTGACCCAACCGACGCCAGATCCGCAGGAACAGGGACGTGACCGCAGCGGCAATCCAAAGCTGGTCAGGGAGCGATCCGACTACACCGACCCGACGCGCAGCGCCATCCGTGGGCACAAGCTCTACTGGCACAAAGGCGAGATGACGATTGCCGAGTTACAGGAGGCGTTGGACCGCCTGCGCGATGAGCGAGGGCGAGAGAAGGAGAACGACACACAGCATACACAGATCCGGCCAGTCAAGGCTGGCGTAAGTTTCCGCTGGCGCATTCACTTCGAGAACCTTTCTGATGAAGAGCTTGGCGCTCTGCTGTGGGCGTTGACATTGCCGGGGCAGCCGGGCAAACAGTATCGCCACAGCATCGGCATGGGAAAGCCGTTGGGCATGGGCGCCATCAAGATCGATGTCAGCCTGACGCGGGAAGACCGGCAACGTCGCTACAGTTCGCTTTTCGACGATGATCAGTGGAGCACAGGGCTCATCAAATCGGACGACGAAGTCTCACAGTTCGTCGCCGCTTTCGACAAACTGATCCGGAAGGAGATTGGCGCGTCCAAACAGTCGAGTCTCGCTGAGGTCGAACGCATCCAGATGCTGTTGCGAATGCTGGAATGGCCGGGGCCGGACAGAGAGCTTACCCGCTACATGGAGATCGAACGACAAGACCCGAAGACGAAGCGCGGCAAGATCAATGAGTACAAGAGCCGGCCGGTGCTCCCAGATCCATTGCACCTCAACGGCAGTGTTCGTGCTCCGACGCCGGCGCGAACAACCGGTCAGCCTCAGCGACCACCATCCGCTCGCCCGCAGACTGCACCAAGGCCAGTTCCATCGGCTCCACAGCCCGCGCCGGAGTCGAGGCCGGCTTCCACGCAGCGCCCCTCATCTCCACAGCCCGTTGCAAAGGCGGAGTTGGAGCTCAGCCGTCCAACATCCATCGATGAAGTGACGGACGGCATGTACCTGGAGGGCAAGGTCATACGCGTCGAGAGCGGACGTGTTGTGGTGGGCATCCTGGGTCAAGAGGTGTCTCTGGCAAAGGATCGCATTGAGCCATCCATTCGCGATGTATACGACATGGAAGAGCGCTTTCCAGTTGGAAAGTCAATCCGTGTCTTCGTACATGGCCGCAACAAGCAGGGCCGTCTGCAACTGACCACGCGGAGAAGATGAGATGACCGTGACGGCGTTCCGTGTGCAGAACTTCATGGGCTTCGAAGACAGCGGCTGGATCGAGTTGCGACCGATCACCTTGTTGTTCGGTCGCAACTCCAGCGGCAAGAGTGCGCTCATCCGCGCGCTCTTGCTGCTTCGCCAAAGCCTGGAAAGTGAACCGGGCGATGGTGCGCTGCTCTTCGTCAAGGATGATGGGTTCGATTTCGGAGACTATTCAGAGCTAGTGATAGATCATATGGTCTCCAAAGACATGTCCTATTGGTTTCGAGTTCGATTCTCAACAGTCGACAAACACAAGGGCGGCGAACATTTGTGGCGAACTCTGGGAGCGATCAACGATTTCACGGTTCCTGGGTCGGTCCCGGCCGATGAACGACCTGACATGCAGACGTTAACATTCAGGCTCATCATCAGCCAAAGCGTACAGGGGTTGGCCGATCTTAAGGGAGTGGATATCTACACCTCCACCGGAGAATTGATCCTGCGAGCTGATAAGGCAGCTCAAGAGAACAACAGCAAAGGCGCCTGGATGATCGCGACTGATTTCTTTGACCTTGATGAAGATAGCTCCGGGCCAGCACTTCCCGACTTCTGGAAGCAGATTGAAGTTTTCGTCCAGAAGGGCTTTTTGCCTTGGATCAGACCCAGGGAAAACGTTCTTCGTGGCATTGAAGAGGATACACCCGCTGAAGACGACGCAAGAGCTTTGGGCGAAAACTTCCTAAGGATTTGGCTTATTCTCAGAGGGATACGAAGGTCAATTTCCTCATCCTTGGAGCAAATCGACTATCTTGGCCCCTTGCGTTCCTCTCCGCAACGGTTCTACTACGTGGCCGGCAAAAGCCTTAGTGTTCCTGAACGCGGCAAGAACTTCGTTCGGAACTTGGTGAAGGCAGAGTCGTCAACCCTCAAGGCCATCAACGGATGGTTGAACACTTCCGGCATTCCTTACCAATTGCATCTTCAGCCGCTCGATAGCCGCAAGACCCTGTACGAACTCCGCTTGCACGAGATCTCTGATGAGCGCTCAACCAAGATTTCTGCCAACATCCGAGAGGTTGGTTTCGGGATCACACAGATGCTGCCAATTATCACCCAAGCGGTGCTGGCTCAACCAGGAGATACACTCATCATTGAGCAGCCGGAGTTGCATCTCCATCCGCGGGCGCAGACTGAGTTAGGCAATCTATTCGTCGCCATTGCCCAGAAAGGCGTGAATTGTGTCATCGAAACGCACAGTGAGCATTTGTTGCTGCGACTGCAAAAACAGATTGCCAAGACGACCACTGGTCAGGTCGACGAATCGCTTCCTGGACAGATGTTGTTGCCCAGCCAGGTGGGCGTTTATTTTGTCAACCGGAAGGAGAAAAGTACGGCAAGCAGGATCGAAATCGGGCCTTATGGCGACCTATTGAGCACGCCGGATGGTTTCGAGGATTTCTTTAGCGACGACATGCTAGAAACAGTGGAACGCATGAGAGCGCGACTGGGGCACAGGAGCTGAACAGGCTAATGCGCACAGAAGTCTATGTTGTCGACCCTGATGTGTGGAAAAGCGGGATGGATGACCCTCGATGCCATGTCGCCATTCGGGATGTCTGGGAGAAACCTCATAGGTTGTTGGCTCTGGATAATGGCGAAATCGAGAGTGAATATCTCGATCTGATGCAGTCACGAGACGTTCGTGATGATCTGCGGAAGCTACTGCAAGACATCTTCAACCAACGAGAACGCAGCAGCAAGCTCAAGATCTTGGCTCCCGCCTATCCCTCGGAGCTTCACTCAAGAATTGCGCAATGGGGTTGCGACACACCAGTCGAACCAGTGCTAATAGGAATGGCGGCGGCAAGCGTTGATGCCAATGTCAAGCTGCTCTTGGTAGGTGAAAACAGGTTGCGGCAACGGGGACTTCACAGCCGTGACACTGTCCACGGGCTGCGAGAATTCTTTCGCAGTCGATTGAACAAGGGGATAGAGGTTGTCCATGCATCGCGTATCGGTCTACCCAGCCGGGACGAGCTTGTTCTCGGATATGAAAGACGAGTGTTTGAGGATCAAGTTCGCGGCGTTTTTCAGAATAGGGTTTATCATCAGTATGGCCAGCTCCCTTATTCTTGGCAGCCGACACCGGGTCAAGTCGAAAAGCACTGTGACCCGGTAGGAGACAAAGCCGGTGAGATAGACGTCTATCTTTATGTCGATATTCAGGAGATAAGAAACGTTTGGGTTTGCGAGTGTGAGCTCCGAGAAGCGGGAAATGAAGGGCAACCCACAACGGCAGAAAAGGTACTGAAACTGCGAAGAAAAGTTGACGCTGTAAGGGCCTTTGAAGAGTCTCAGGGCAAGGCAGTCGTTGTTAAAGGGTATATGATAACAAATGCCCGTGAGCTTCTGCCCCAAGCAAACACAATCATGAAAGATTGCGGGTTCCAGTTCTGCTCTGTGAACATGCCAAAAAAATGGGCGACTGACTATCGATGGTGTTTACCGTCTGAAGCCATAGAACGATTGGAGTTATAGAACCTCCATGCCCACCCTCCTCCACCTCATCGGCGAGCAGCCCATGCCTGTCCTGCTGCCAGACCGCTTCCTACAGCCGGAGCGATCGCTGCTGATCTGCACGACGAAGACGCGGGCCGTGGCAGAACGCCTGGAACGTCTCCTTCCTCACGCCACGATCGAGGAGACGGACCCCTATGACCTGTCCGCTATCCTGGCCGCGCTGAGCAAGTTGCTGCAAGACGGCGAAGCGGCCGTCGTCAACCTGACCGGCGGCACGAAGATGATGATGCTGGCCGCCTTTGCCCTGGCCATGCAGCGCGGCTGGGACTTCGTCTACCTGGCGAGCGAGCACGCACCCTACGTGCTACACCGCTTCAGCACTGGCGCTGGCCTCAAACGTCAGGCGCAACACAAGCTGCCCGCTCTGATCACGGCGTCCGACTACCTCAACGCCCATCTGCCCGGCTTCCGCGTCGAGGGTCATCACCGCGATGACGATGGCCGGCTAAGCGACGGCGGCTTGTTCGAGCAGGCGGTGTTCCGGGCGCTGCAGCCCCAGGTGGACGAAATGCTGGCCGGGGTGCGGCCTGAAGGCGTCGCCGACCAAATCGAGATGGACCTGGTGCTCCGCGTTGGCAACCAGGTGGGCGTGGCCGAAGTCAAGCTGGGCGGCCGCGCGGAGCGTCCCAAGCAGGGCATCGACCAACTGTCGACTGCGGCCAGCCGCGAGTACTTGGGCACCTATACGGCCAAGTTCTTGATCACCGCCAATCCGCTGGCGCGCAGCGTCCTGCAACTGGCCAGGGAGAAGCAGGTGACCGTGGTGACGCTGACCGGCTACCGGCCAGGTGATCCACTGTCGCCGGCCGAGCAGCAACGTCTGGTCCAGGCAGTGAGGCAACGCCTGGTATGACCCTTCAAGGTTCCCCGGCTTCACCACGTTGTGTCGGAGTTTGCACCTGCACCGGATCAGACTACCGTACCAACCACGGCAACTCATCGAAGTCCCGGTCGAAACTGACGATCCAACGAATGTCTTTCTCCCGACAGTATACTGCCATCAGCGCATCGTTGTAGTTCAAGCGCCCGCCATGAACGCGACATGGCTCCAATACTTGTTCGTGCAGATGTTCGCCTTCCCGGCTGATCCACGTGATCGATGACGTGGGAATACGCCGGCCTAGATCATCCAGGAGTTCCCCAAATTGCTCACTGCGCTTCTGCTCCTCGGC
>Ga0209573_1004461_pt1 | contig 13736 bp, 27 predicted proteins | sample TNRBio252014_DNA_FD_185870 | JGI IMG/M metagenome (GOLD analysis project Ga0209573, IMG submission 185870) | Wastewater treatment Type I Accumulibacter community from EBPR Bioreactor in Madison, WI, USA - TNR Reactor_6/25/2014_ DNA (SPAdes)... | ecosystem: Engineered > Bioreactor > EBPR >...
TGAGGGCGGGCGCACGGTGGGCGCCGGCGTCGTGGCCAAGATCATCGAATAAGGACCCAGTGCCATGGCCACCAAGCAGAAGATCCGCATCCGCCTGAAGGCGTTCGACTACAAGCTGATCGACCAGAGCGCGCTGGAGATCGTCGACACCGCCAAGCGCACCGGCGCCATCGTCAAGGGCCCGGTGCCGCTGCCCACGCGAATGCAGCGCTTCGACATCCTGCGCTCGCCGCACGTCAACAAGACGAGCCGCGACCAGTTCGAGATCCGCACGCACCAGCGCCTGATGGACATCGTCGACCCGACCGACAAGACCGTGGACGCGCTGATGAAGCTCGACCTGCCGGCCGGCGTCGACGTCGAAATCAAGCTCCAGTAAGCAGTTCGGCTATACTTCGCAGCTTTCCTCGCCCCGGCGGGGAAAGCTCATTCGCCGGTTCCCTCGTTCGAGCAGCTTCAGCGACCTCGGGCAAGGAAGCGCAGGCGGTCCGCCCCGGCCAATCGATGTCGGGTACGTGAACAAGGCTCTCGATCCTTCGCTGGTGAAGGGGCCGGAGATTGACCCATGAGTCTGAGCGAACAGCTCGGCCTGCTCGGTCGCAAGGTGGGCATGATGCGCATCTTCACGGACGATGGCGACGCCATCCCCGTGACGGTGCTGGACGTGTCCAACAACCGCGTCACGCAGGTCAAGACCAGCGCCACCGACGGCTACAACGCCCTCCAGGTGGCCTACGGCAAGCGCAAGGCGAGCCGCGTCAACAAGCCCGAAGCGGGGCACCTGGCCAAGGCCGGTGTCGAGGCCGGCGAGGTGCTGAAGGAATTCCGCGTCACCGCCGAGGTGGCCGGCCAGCACCAGCCGGGCTCCGTGCTGCCGGTGACGATGTTCGCCGCCGGCCAGCAGGTCGACGTGCAGGGCACGTCGATCGGCAAGGGCTTCGCCGGCACGATCAAGCGCCACAACTTCGGCTCGCAGCGCGCCAGCCACGGCAACAGCCGCTCGCACAACGTGCCCGGCTCGATTTCGATGGCGCAGGACCCCGGCCGCGTGTTCCCCGGCAAGAAGATGACCGGGCACATGGGCGACGAGACGGTCACGACGCAGAACCTCGACATCGTGCGTGTCGACGAGGCCCGCTCGCTGCTGCTCGTCAAGGGTGCCGTGCCCGGCGCGAAGAACGGCCACGTCGTCGTGCGCCCGGCCGTGAAGGTCAAGCTGAAGAAGGGAGCCGCGTGATGCAACTCGAGCTCCTCAACGAACAAGGCCAGGCAACGAGCAAGTTCGACGCGCCGGACACCGTGTTCGCGCGCGACTACAACGAAGCGCTCGTGCACCAGATCGTCGTGGCCTACCAGGCCAACGCGCGCCAGGGTTCCCGCTCCCAGCTGACGCGCGCCGAGGTCAAGCACTCGACGAAGAAGCCGTTTCGCCAGAAGGGCACCGGGCGCGCGCGCGCCGGCATGACCTCCTCGCCGCTGTGGCGCGGGGGCGGCCGCATCTTCCCGAACAAGCCCGACGAGAACTTCTCTCAGAAGGTCAACAAGAAGATGTACCGGGCCGGCATGGCCAGCATCCTGTCGCAGCTGGCGCGCGACGGCCGCCTGGCGGTGGTCGACTCGATCTCGGTCGAGGCGCCCAAGACCAAGCTGCTGGCTGCCAAGTTCAAGGCGATGGGCCTGGACTCGGTGATGGTGATCGCCGACCAGGTCGACGACAACCTTGCGCTCGCCTCGCGCAACCTCGCCAACGTGCTGGTCGTCGAGCCGCGCTACGCCGACCCGTTGTCGCTCGTGCACTACAAGAAGGTGCTGGTGACCAAGGGCGCCATCGAGCAGCTCAAGGAGATGTTCGCATGAACGCCTCTTCCAAGACACCCAAGAAGTTCGACGAGAGCCGCCTCGCGCAGGTGCTGGTCGCGCCGATCATCTCCGAGAAGGCCACCCAGGTCGGCGAGAAGCGCAACCAGGTGCTTTTCAAGGTGCTGCGCGACGCCACCAAGCCCGAGATCAAGGCCGCCGTCGAGCTGATGTTCAAGGTCGAAGTGGCAGAGGTGAACACGCTCAACCAGAAGGGCAAGCACAAGCGCTTCGGCCGCACGTTCGGGCGCCGCGACAACGTCAAGAAGGCGTACGTGGCGCTGAAGCCGGGCCAGGAGCTCAACTTCTCCGGGGAGGCCGCTTAAATGGCCGTCGTCAAAGTCAAACCCACTTCGCCCGGCCGCCGTGCCGTGACGAAGGTGGTGCACAAGCACCTGCACAAGGGCGCGCCCGAGGCTTCGCTGCTCGAGCCGCAGAAGCAGAACGCCGGCCGCAACAACCGCGGCATCATCACGATGCGGCACAAGGGTGGTGGCCACAAGCACCACTACCGCGTTGTCGACTTCCGGCGCAACAAGGACGGCATCCCGGCCAAGGTCGAGCGCATCGAGTACGACCCGAACCGCACGGCGCACATCGCGCTGTTGTGCTACGCCGACGGCGAGCGCCGCTACATCATCGCGCCGCGCGGCGTCGAGGCCGGTGCCACGCTGCTTTCCGGCGCCGAGGCGCCGATCAAGGCCGGCAACACGCTGCCGATCCGCAACATCCCGGTCGGCTCGACGATCCACTGCGTCGAGATGCTGCCCGGCAAGGGCGCGCAGATCGCGCGCTCGGCCGGCTCGTCGGTGACGCTGATGGCGCGCGAAGGCACCTACGCGCAGCTGCGGTTGCGTTCGGGCGAAGTGCGCAAGATCCACATCGACTGCCGCGCCACCATCGGCGAGGTCAGCAACGAGGAGCACAGCCTGCGCCAGTACGGCAAGGCCGGTGCGATCCGCTGGCAGGGCATCCGTCCCACCGTGCGCGGCGTGGCGATGAACCCGATCGACCACCCGCACGGCGGCGGCGAAGGCCGCACCGGCGAGGCGCAGCCGCAGGTGTCGCCGTGGAACACGCTCACCAAGGGCTACCGCACGCGCAGCAACAAGCGCACGCAGACGTTCATCGTCTCGCGCCGCAAGAAGTGAGGCCCTGAACCAACATGGCACGTTCACTGAAGAAGGGTCCGTTCGTGGACCACCACCTGATGGCCAAGGTCGAGAAGGCCTCCGCCATCAAGGACAAGAAGCCGATCAAGACCTGGTCGCGCCGCAGCACGATCCTGCCCGAGTTCATCGGCCTGACGGTCGCGGTGCACAACGGCAAGCAGCATGTGCCCGTGTACGTGACCGACCAGATGGTCGGCCACAAGCTCGGCGAGTTCGCAATGACGCGCTTGTTCAAGGGTCACCCCGCGGACAAGAAGGCCGCGAAGAAGTAAGGAGCGCCCCGTCATGGCAACCGAAACCAAAGCCAGCGTTCGTGGCGTGCGCCTGTCGGCCGACAAGGGCCGGCTGGTCGCTGACCTGATCCGCGGCAAGAAGGTCGATCAGGCGCGCAACATCCTGAAGTTCACGCCGAAGAAGGCCGCCGGCATCGTGCTGAAGGCGCTGGACAGCGCCATCGCCAACGCCGAGCACAACGACGGCGCCGACGTCGACGAGCTGAAGGTCAAGTCGATCTACGTCGAGCAGGGCGCGACGCTGAAGCGCTTCGCCGCGCGCGCCAAGGGCCGCGGCGCACGCATCAGCAAGGGCACCTGCCACATCTACGTGACGGTCGGCGACTGAGCCAAGCGAGCCAGGAAACACCATGGGACAGAAAATCCATCCGACCGGCTTCCGCCTGAGCGTCACGCGCGCCTGGCAAAGCCGCTGGTTCGCCAACAACCGCAACTTCGCCGGCATGCTGGCCGAGGACCTGCAGGTCCGCGACTACCTGAAGACGAAGCTGAAGAACGCGGCCGTATCGCGCATCCTGATCGAGCGCCCGGCAAAGAACGCGCGCATCACGATCTTCTCGGCGCGGCCGGGCGTCGTGATCGGCAAGAAGGGCGAGGACATCGAGAACCTGAAGGCCGAGCTCGCCAAGCGCCTGGGCGTGCCGGTGGCCGTCAACATCGAGGAAATCCGCAAGCCCGAGGTCGACGCGCAGTTGATCGCCGACAGCATCACGCAGCAGCTCGAGAAGCGCATCATGTTCCGCCGCGCGATGAAGCGCGCGATGCAGAACGCGATGCGCCTGGGCGCTCAGGGCATCAAGATCATGAGCGCCGGGCGGCTGAACGGCATCGAGATCGCGCGCACCGAGTGGTACCGCGAAGGCCGCGTGCCGCTGCACACGCTGAAGGCCGACATCGACTACGGCTTCAGCGAGGCCAAGACGACCTACGGCGTCATCGGCGTGAAGGTCTGGGTCTACCGCGGTGACCGCCTGGCTAATGGCGAGGCGCCGCAGCTGCCCAAGACCGAGCACGAAGGTGACGATCGCCGTTCGCGCCGCCCCGGTGGACGGCCTGGCGCGCCGGGTGCCGGCCGTGGCCGGCCGGGCTCCGGTGGCGACCGCGGCCCGCGTGGCGACAGTGCGCCGCGTGGCGGCGAAGGCGCCGCGGCGGCTCCGGCTGCCCCGGCGGGCGACACGCCGGCCAAGGGCCCCGGCCCGGCCGTCAAGCGCGTGCGCCGCGTGGCACCTGCCGCCGGCGGCGAGAACAAGGGAGAGTGACGATGCTGCAACCCAATCGTCGGAAATTCCGAAAAGAGCAGAAGGGGCGCAACACCGGCATCGCCACGCGCGGTGCGGCGGTGTCGTTCGGGGAATTCGGCCTGAAGGCCACCGAACGCGGCCGTATCACTGCGCGCCAGATCGAGGCCGCGCGCCGCGCCATCAGCCGCCACATCAAGCGCGGCGGCCGCATCTTCATCCGCATCTTCCCCGACAAGCCCGTCTCGCAGAAGCCGGCCGAAGTCCGCATGGGCAACGGCAAGGGCAACCCCGAGTACTACGTGGCCGAGATCGTGCCGGGCAAGGTGCTCTACGAGATCAACGGCGTGCCCGAGCAACTCGCCCGCGAGGCGTTCACGCTCGCCGCGGCCAAGCTGCCGCTGCGCACGACGTTCGTCGCGCGGCAGGTCGGCGCCTGACGCGCTGGAAGGATCGATATGAAAGCATCCGAACTGCGCGCCAAGGACGTGGCCGCGCTCGAGAAGGAAGTGTCCGACCTGCTGAAGGCCCACTTCGGCCTGCGCATGCAGAAGGCCACGCAGCAGCTCACCAACCATTCGCAGCTGGGCAACACGCGGCGCGACATCGCGCGCGCCAAGACCGTCCTGGCGCAGAAGAAGAAGGCCGCCAAATGAGCGAACAGCAACAGACCGCGGCCAAGCCGAAGAACACGCGCACGCTGGTCGGCCGCGTCGTCAGCGACAAGCGCAGCAAGACGGTGACGGTGCTCGTCGAGCGCCGCTCCGCGCACGAGCTGTACGGCAAGATCGTCGCCAAGTCGCGCAAGTACCACGCCCACGACGAGAAGGGCGAGTACAAGATGGGCGACACGGTCGAGATCGCCGAAGGGCGCCCGATCAGCAAGACCAAGAGCTGGGTCGTGACCCGCCTGGTGGAGAAGGCCAAGCTGGTCTGACCAAGACCCCACGCCGACGATGCATCGGCCGCGTGCTGGAGACTCCAGCCCGCGGCCGCTTGTTTTGGCGGCTCGTCATCGCTTGCGCCCCATTCCCATCAACCCGTCACCCCGCACAGGAGAGAACACGAAATGCTGAAGGTCGGAGACAAGCTGCCCGCGGGCAGCCTGCAGGAATACGTCGAGGTCGAAGGCAACGGGTGTTCGGTCGGCCCGAACACGTTCGACATCGCCAAGCTCACCGCCGGCAAGAAGATCGCGGTGTTCGGCCTGCCGGGCGCCTTCACGCCCACCTGCTCGGCCAAGCACGTGCCGGGGTACGTGGAGAAGGCCGCCGAGCTGAAGGCCGCGGGCGTCGACGAGATCTGGTGCGTCTCGGTCAACGACTCCTTCGTGATGGGCGCCTGGGGCCGCGAGCAGAAGACTGCCGGCAAGGTGCGCATGATGGCCGACGGCAGCGCCGATTTCGCCAAGGCCACCGGCCTGACGCTGGACCTTACGGCGCGCGGCATGGGCGTGCGCTCGCAGCGCTACTCGATGCTCGTCGCCGACGGCGTCGTCAAGTCGCTGAACATCGAAGCGCCGGGCAAGTTCGAGGTCAGCGACGCCGGCACGATGGTGGCGCAGGCCAAGCAATTGCTGGCCTGAAGGTCCGGTTGTCCGCTGCTGAAGACCCTGCGGTGGCGGGCGAGCCGCCACCGCCGCGCCGGCCCCGTTGACGCGCCGGCGAATAATCGCGCATAATCCGCAGCTTCGCTGTTGCAGCGGCCCCGCCAGCCGGGACCGCGTGCCGCAGACCCTTCCCAGGCATTAGCCACCACGGGCCCAAGACTGGCCGCCACCGCGCCCAGGACTCCTCGGAGTTCCGGTACGCCGGCCGCCAAGTTGGGATGAGACAACATGATCCAAATGCAATCGCGGCTCGACGTGGCCGACAACACGGGCGCGAAGTCCGTCATGTGCATCAAGGTGCTGGGCGGCTCGAAGCGCCGCTACGCCGGCATCGGTGACGTGATCAAGGTTTCCATCAAGGAAGCCGCGCCGCGGGGTCGCGTGAAGAAGGGCGAGGTGTACTCCGCCGTCGTCGTGCGCACCGCCAAGGGCGTGCGCCGCCAGGATGGCTCGCTCGTCAAGTTCGACGGCAACGCCGCCGTGCTGCTCAACGCCAAGCTCGAGCCGATCGGCACGCGCATCTTCGGCCCGGTGACGCGCGAGCTGCGCACCGAGCGCTTCATGAAGATCGTGTCGCTGGCCCCCGAGGTGCTCTGAAGCGCCGCCATCGAGGTTCAACGCAATGAACAAGATCCGCAAAGGCGACCAGGTCATCGTGCTGACCGGCCGCGACAAGGGCAAGCGCGGCACCGTCACGCTGCGCGTCGACGAAGAACGCCTGGTCGTCGAGGGCATCAACGTCGTCAAGAAGCACGTCAAGCCCAACCCGATGAAGGGCACGACGGGCGGCGTCGTCGACAAGACGATGCCGATCCACCAGTCGAACGTGGCGATCTACAACGCCGCCACCGGCAAGGCCGACCGCGTCGGCGTGAAGCTGCTCGACGGCGGCAAGAAGGTCCGCGTCTTCAAGAGCAGCGGCGAAGAGATCAAGGCCTGAACGGGCGCCGAGGATCCACACCATGGCAAACAAGGACGCCTCGAAGGGCGACAAGAAGTCGGACAAGAAGGCCGAGCACAAGCCCGGCCAGAAGGCTGCGCCGAAGGAAGCCAAGTCCGACAAGAAGGGCGGCGAGAAGGCCGGCAAGGGCGCGTCGATGGAGATCGGCAGCTCGAGCAACGCCACGCGCTCGCGCCTGCAGGACACCTACAAGAGCCAGATCGTCCCCGAGCTGATGAAGAAGTTCGGCTACAAGACGGTGATGCAGGTGCCGCGCCTGACGAAGATCACGCTGAACATGGGGGTCAGCGAGGCGGTGGCCGACAAGAAGGTGATGGACAACGCCGTCGGCGACCTCACCAAGATCGCCGGCCAGAAGCCGGTGGTGACCAAGAGCCGCAAGGCCATCGCGAATTTCAAGATCCGCGAGAACGTGCCCATCGGCACGATGGTCACGCTGCGCGGCGTGCGCATGTACGAGTTCCTCGACCGCTTCGTGACGATCGCGCTGCCGCGCGTGCGCGACTTCCGCGGCATCAGCGGGCGCAGCTTCGACGGCCGCGGCAACTACAACGTCGGCGTCAAGGAACAGATCATCTTCCCCGAGATCGAGTACGACAAGATCGACGCGATCCGCGGCCTGAACATCTCCATCACGACGAGCGCGAAGACCGACGAGGAGTGCAAGGCGCTCCTGCAGGCGTTCCGCTTCCCGTTCAAGAACTAAGGCGAGCGAGAGATACCGCATGGCCAAGCTGTCCATCAAGCAACGCGAAGACAAGCGCGAGAAGCTCGTCGCCAAGTTCGCCAAGAAGCACGCCGAACTCAGCGCCATCGCCAATGACGCCAAGAAGAGCGACGAGGAGCGCTACGCCGCGCGCCTCGAGCTCCAGAAGCTGCCGCGCAACGCCAACCCCACGCGCCTGCGCAACCGCTGCGCCGCCACGGGCCGCGCGCGCGGCACGTTCCGCAAGTTCGGACTCGCCCGCAACAAGATCCGCGAGCTCGCCTTCAAGGGCGACATCCCGGGTGTCGTGAAGGCCAGCTGGTAAGCCGCCCGCCGACGAAGGATCAGGAGAAAACCGCATGAGCATGAGTGATCCCATCGCCGACATGCTGACGCGCATCCGCAATGCGCAAAGCGTGGACAAGGCGGCCGTCACGATGCCGTCGTCCAAGCTCAAGGTCGCGATCGCGCAGGTGCTGAAGGACGAGGGCTACATCGACGGCTTCGCAGTCAAGGGCGAAAGCGGCAAGGCCGAGCTCGAGATCGCGCTGAAGTACTACGCCGGCCGCCCGGTCATCGAGCGCATCGAGCGTGTCAGCCGCCCCGGCCTGCGCATCTACCGCGGCAAGCAAGCGCTGCCGCAGGTGATGAACGGCCTCGGCGTGGCGATCGTCACCACGCCCAAGGGCGTGATGACCGACCGCAAGGCGCGCGCCACCGGCATCGGCGGCGAAGTGCTGTGCTACGTGGCCTGATCACGACGGAGCGAACGAAATGTCCCGCGTAGGAAAGATGCCCGTCGCGCTGCCGCAAGGCGTCGAGGTCGCGATCTCGGGCGAGCAGATCACCGTCAAGGGCGCCAACGGCACGCTGTCGCGTACGCTGAATCCGCTCGTCACGGTGAAGAAGGAAGGCAACGTGCTGAACGTCGCCGCCACCGCCGAGACGGCCGCGGCCGACGCGATGAGCGGCACGACGCGCGCGCTGCTGGCCAACATGGTCGGCGGCGTCAGCAAGGGCTTCGAGAAGAAGCTCAACCTCGTCGGCGTGGGTTTCCGCGCCCAGGCGCAGGGCCAGAAGCTGAACTTGCAGATCGGCTTCTCGCACCCCGTCAGCAAGGACATGCCCGCCGGCATCAAGGTGGCCTGCCCGACGCAGACCGAAATCGTCATCAGCGGGGCCGACCGCCAGGTCGTCGGCCAGATCGCCGCCGAAGTGCGCGCGATCCGCCCGCCCGAGCCCTACAAGGGCAAGGGCATCCGCTATGCCGACGAGCGCGTCGTGCTCAAGGAAACCAAGAAGAAGTAAGGAGCGCACGAGATGAGCCTGAACAAGAAGGACCAGCGCCTGCGCCGCGCGCGCCAGACGCGCGTGCGCATCGCCACGCACATCGCCGGCGGCGATGCGGCGCGCCTGGCCGTGCACCGCACCAACCTGCACATCTACGCCAGCGTCCTGTCGGCCGATGGCGGCAAGGTACTGGCCAGCGCGTCGACGGCCGAGAAGGCCGTGCGCGACGAGCTCGGTGGCAACGGCAAGGGCGGCAACACCGCCGCCGCGACGCTGATCGGCAAGCGCATCGCCGAGAAGGCGAAGGCTGCCGGCATCAGCAAGGTCGCTTTCGACCGCTCGGGCTTCGCCTACCACGGCCGCGTCAAGGCGCTGGCCGAGGCGGCGCGCGAAGCCGGCCTGCAGTTCTGACGCCGCGCCGCGCACGCTAGAGGATCCATCGAGATGGCAAAGTTCACCCCCCGCGCGCAGACCGAAGGCAACGACGACGGTCTGAAGGAAAAGATGATCGCGGTCAACCGCGTCACCAAGGTCGTCAAGGGCGGCCGCACGCTGAGCTTCGCGGCGCTGACCGTCGTGGGCGACGGCGACGGCCGCATCGGCATGGGCAAGGGCAAGGCCAAGGAAGTGCCGGTGTCGGTGCAGAAGGCCATGGACGCGGCGCGCCGCAACATGTTCAAGGTGGCGCTGAAGAACGGCACCGTGCACCACAACGTGCGCGGCGAGCACGGCGCGGCCAAGGTGCTGCTGGCGCCCGCGCCGGCCGGTACCGGCATCATCGCCGGCGGCCCGATGCGCGCCGTCTTCGAGGTGATGGGCGTCACCGACATCGTCGCCAAGAGCCTCGGCTCGACCAACCCGTACAACATGGTGCGCGCCACGATCGACGCGCTGAAGCGTTCGACGACGCCGGCCGAAGTGGCCGCCAAGCGCGGCAAGACGGTCGAAGAGCTGTTCGTCTGAAGCGCGCCGCCGAAGAGATCACCATGGCTGAAAAGAAGACCCTCACCGTCAAGCTCGTCAAGAGCGTCGCCGGCACGCGCGAGGACCATCGCGCCACGGTGCGCGGCCTCGGCCTGCGCCGGCTCAACAGCACGCGCACGCTCGAAGACACCCCCGCCGTGCGCGGCATGATCAACAAGGTCTCGTACCTCGTTCAGGTGCTGTGATGGAACTGAATTCGCTGAAGCCCGCCGAGGGCAGCAAGAAGGCGCGCCGCCGCGTCGGCCGCGGCATCGGCTCGGGCCTGGGCAAGACCGCGGGCCGCGGCCACAAGGGCCAGAAGAGCCGCGCCGGCGGCTTCCACAAGGTCGGCTTCGAAGGCGGCCAGATGCCGCTGCAGCGCCGCCTGCCCAAGCGCGGCTTCAAGAGCGCGCAGCTCAAGTACAACGGCGAAGTGACGCTCGCGCAGCTCCAGGGCCTGGACGCCACCGAGGTCGACCTGCTGACGCTGAAGACGGCCGGCCTCGTGCGCCAGCTCATCACCAACGTCAAGGTGATCAAGTCGGGCGAGTTGTCGCGCAAGGTGGTGCTCAAGGGCATCGGCGCGACGGCGGGCGCAAAGGCGGCCATCGAGGCGGCCGGCGGTTCGGCGCCGGTGCTCGAGGCCGCGCCGGTGGTCAAGAAGCTGCCCAAGAAGGCGGCCGCCTGACCCCGCGACGCTGAACAAGGGATCCAGGGAACCTCGTGGCAACCTCCGCAGCCCAGCTGGCCAAGAGCGGGAAGTTCGGCGACCTGCGTCGCCGCATCATCTTCCTGCTGATGGCGCTGGTGGTCTACCGCATCGGGGCGCACATCCCCGTGCCGGGCATCGACCCGGTGCAGCTGCAGCAGCTCTTCAAGAGCCAGGGCGGCGGCATCCTGAACCTGTTCAACATGTTCAGCGGCGGTGCGCTGTCGCGCTTCACCGTCTTCGCCCTGGGCATCATGCCCTACATCAGCGCCAGCATCATCATGCAGCTGATGACCTACGTGGTCCCCTCGCTCGAGGCGATCAAGAAGGAAGGCGAGGCCGGCCGGCGCAAGATCACGCAGTACACGCGCTACGGCACGCTGTTCCTCGCGATCTTCCAGTCGCTGGGCATTGCGCTCGCGCTCGAAGGCTCTCCCGGCCTGGTGCTGTCGCCGGGCTTCGGCTTCCGCATGACGGCGGTGGTCAGCTTGGTGGCCGGCACGATGTTCCTGATGTGGCTGGGCGAGCAGATCACCGAGCGGGGGCTGGGCAACGGCATCTCGATCCTGATCTTCGCCGGCATCGTCGCCGGGCTGCCGAGCGCGATCGGGGGCTTGTTCGAGCTCGTGCGCACCGGCGCGATGAGCATCGTCGCGTGCCTGTTCATCATCGCCATCGTCATCTTCGTGACGTTCGCGGTCGTCTTCGTCGAGCGCGGGCAGCGCAAGATCCTCGTCAACTACGCCAAGCGCCAGGTCGGCAACAAGGTCTACCAGGGCCAGAGCTCTCACCTGCCGCTCAAGCTCAACATGAGCGGCGTGATCCCGCCGATCTTCGCTTCCAGCATCATCTTGCTGCCCGCGACGATCGTCGGCTGGTTCGCCACCGGCGAAGGGCTGCGCTGGCTGAAGGACCTGAGTGCGGCGCTGTCGCCGGGGCAGCCGGTCTACGTCCTGCTGTACGCGGCGATGATCGTCTTCTTCTGCTTCTTCTACACCGCGCTCGTCTTCAACAGCCGCGAGACCGCGGACAACCTGAAGAAGAGCGGCGCCTTCATCCCGGGCATCCGCCCGGGCGAGCAGACGGCGCGCCACATCGACAAGATCCTTGCCCGCTTGACGCTTGCCGGCGCCGTGTACATCACCGCGGTGTGCCTGCTGCCCGAGTTCCTGGTGCTGCGCTACAACGTGCCGTTCTATTTCGGTGGCACGTCGCTGTTGATCATCGTCGTGGTGACGATGGACTTCTGGGCGCAGGTGCAGAGTTACGTGATGAGCCAGCAGTACGAGAGCCTGCTGAAAAAGGCCAATTTCAAGATGAGCTGAGGCTTCGCCCCGAGCGCCCGATCCATCGACACATGTCCAAGGACGACGTCATCCAGATGCAGGGGGAGATCCTCGAGAACCTCCCCAATGCCACCTTCCGCGTGAAGCTGGAAAACGGTCACGTCGTTCTCGGGCACATCTCCGGAAAGATGCGGATGCACTACATCCGCATCCTGCCCGGCGACAAGGTGACGGTGGAACTGACGCCCTACGACCTGACGCGGGCACGCATCGTGTTCCGCGCCAAGTGAAGCGCCAGGCCGAACAGAGTCAGAGAGTTATCCAGGAGAAGACCATGAAGGTCGCCGCATCGGTCAAGAAGATGTGCCGCAACTGCAAGATCATCCGCCGCAAGCGCGTGGTGCGCGTGATCTGCACCGACCCGCGCCACAAGCAGCGTCAAGGCTAAGTCAGAGGGACTAAAGACATGGCACGCATCGCCGGCATCAACATCCCGCCGCACAAGCACGCCGAGATCGGCCTCACGGCCATCTACGGCATCGGCCGCTCGACCGCGCAGAAGATCTGCGAGCAGGTGGGCATCCCGTACGCCAAGAAGATCAAGGACCTCGACGACCACGAGCTCGAGAAGATCCGCGAGGAGATCGGCAAGATCACCATCGAGGGCGACCTGCGCCGCGAGCTCAGCATCAACATCAAGCGGCTGATGGACCTGGGCTGCTACCGCGGCTTCCGCCACCGCCGCGGCCTGCCCGTGCGCGGCCAGCGCACGCGCACCAATGCGCGCACGCGCAAGGGGCCGAAGAAGTCCGCGATGGCGCTGAAGAAGTGACAAGCCGCGGCTGACTGAAAGAGCACACACGACATGGCCAAGCCTCCCGTCAATACCGCCGCGCGCCGCGTGAGCAAGAAGGTCCGCAAGAACGTCGCGGACGGCATTGCGCACGTGCACGCGTCGTTCAACAACACGATCATCACGATCACCGACCGCCAGGGCGGCTCGCTCGCCTGGGCCTCCAGCGGCGGGCAGGGCTTCAAGGGCTCGCGCAAGAGCACGCCGTTCGCCGCCCAGGTGGCGGCCGAGAACGCCGGCCGCGCCGCCCAGGAGCAGGGCATCAAGAACCTCGACGTGCGCATCAAGGGCCCGGGCCCCGGGCGCGAGTCGAGCGTGCGCGCGCTCGCGTCGCTGGGCATCCGCATCAACAGCATCAGCGACGTGACGCCGATCCCGCACAACGGCTGCCGGCCGCAGAAGCGCCGCCGCATCTAAGGGCCTGAAGAGCCCGTCGACCGAAGAACAACACCGTAAGCCCACTGTCCGGAGCGCTGCGCGCGCCGGACTCGCGCGGGGGGGCTCGCCACTTCAAGTGGTCGAGCCCTCTGCCGCGTCAGAAGACAGACCGCACACAAGGAACAGACCGTGGCACGACTCCTTGGCCCGAAGGCCAAACTCTCCCGCCGTGAAGGCACCGACCTCTTCCTGAAGAGCGCCCGCCGGGCCATCGGCGACAAGGCGAAGTTCGACTCCAAGCCCGGCCAGCACGGCCGCACGAGCGGCAGCCGCACGAGCGACTTCGGCGTGCAGCTGCGCGAAAAGCAGAAGGTCAAGCGCATGTACGGCGTGCTCGAGCGGCAGTTCCGCCGCTACTTCG
>Ga0209573_1004463_pt1 | contig 13731 bp, 10 predicted proteins | sample TNRBio252014_DNA_FD_185870 | JGI IMG/M metagenome (GOLD analysis project Ga0209573, IMG submission 185870) | Wastewater treatment Type I Accumulibacter community from EBPR Bioreactor in Madison, WI, USA - TNR Reactor_6/25/2014_ DNA (SPAdes)... | ecosystem: Engineered > Bioreactor > EBPR >...
TGCTCGTGCATGCGCCACTTCATCGCCTTTCTTCTGCTTATCGTCACCACCGCCGGCTGCTCAATGCTGCCGCGTGATGAATCCAGCCGTCGTCAGGTTTACGAGCATCGTCTGAGCCGCCTTGAGTTCCCGGTCACGCGCGCCCGGCTCTACAAAACACTGCGCCCTGCCTTGCCAGCGCGCCCCACAGGCAACAGCGGGTCCGGATTGCTCACCGGCAATGAGTTTTACCCGATTGATGACCATTTTGGTGTCGATATGTCCGTCATATACAAAGCGGTGACGGGCATTGACGATTACCTCAATCCAGCACCCACCATCGGCGGCCAGGTCCGCTCCATTCTCGATGCCTCTCGCAGCATCGAGAATTTCATGGATCGTGGCACCCCGGAACATCCGGCGGACATCATTCGGAAAGCACGCATCATCGGACCGATTTATGATCGGATTCAATGACCACTTTCGTCAGTCAAAAAGAGACGGGTGGTCTTGCCCTGCGCTTCACCCGTGCTTCTTGATGACCTGAATGAAGTCCGGCAGGTATTCCTTCGCCTTCTTCTCACCCACGCCGCGAATTTTGAGCCCGGCCTCGATGGTCTTCGGTTTCAACCGCGTCATGAATTCCAGGGTTTGATTGCTGAAGATCATGAAGGCCGGCACGCCTTCGGATTCCGCCAGGGTGGCGCGGTGGCGTTTCAGTTTCTCAAACAAGGCGTCGTCGAAACCGAGTTCACGGGCCGCCAGTTCTTCATTCTGCGCGGTTTTGCCCTTCGTGGGCTTGGAAGACGGCGCTTGCATCGAAGGCCAGCGCAGTTTGATGCCCTGACCGCCTTTCATGGCTCTGATGCCATTTGAAGTGAGCGAGACGATGGGATACTCGCCCGCGCTGGTCTCGATGAGGCCGAGTTTCTCCAGTTCGGCGAACAGCGGATGCAGCGCGTGGGTGCCGACGTGTTTGAGCAAGCCGTAGGTGCTGAGTTGGTCGAGCCCGGCATCGACGATCTCCTTCGATTTGCTGCCGACGAGCATCTGAATGATGCGCCCTTTGCCGTAGCGGCCTTCCCACGAGCCATCTGCATGCTTCGTGGACATGCGGGCGATGCCGCTGAGCGCCTGACGCAGCATGGTGACTTCCTCCGCCGTGCCTTCACGCGGCGGCTGCACACCTTCGGCACGGCACACGTCGCAGGTGCCGCAGGGCGTACTTTCCGATTCGCCGAAGTAGCGCAAAATCTGCTCCTGACGACAGGCTTTGTCGTCGTAGCACAGCTCGATCATCGCCTTGAGCTTCGAGCGGTCGCGACGGTCCTTTTCGCGCAATGCGTCCATGTCGATCTCGAGATCACGTGTCAGCACCTTCGGCTGCAACAGCCGTGTGCCGCGAATGCGCTTCCCCGGAATGTCAAAACGCTCGATGTAGCCGTTGCGGGCGAGGTGACTGAGCGCCGAGCCGATGGCCATGCTGTTTTTCGCGCCGGAACGGCTGGTGATGTCATCAATCGACGCCTGCACCTCGTGATTGGAGTCTGACGCGCTCAGCAGGGTCTGATACACGTTCCGAATGATCTCCACGCTCGGGTTGTTGCCGTCGATGAAGAACTCCTGCGTCTTCGTGTCGGCGAAATTGAAGAACAGGTCGCACTGAGACGGCTCGCCATCGCGGCCGGCACGGCCCGCTTCCTGGTAATAGGCCTCCACGCTGCCGGGAACATCGAAATGGACGACAAAGCGCACGTCTGAGCGGTCGATGCCCATGCCGAAGGCGTTCGTGGCCACGGCGACATCCGCCTTCTTCGAGATGAACTTCGTCTGGCGTGATTCGCGCTCCTTGTCGTCGAGTCCGCCGTGGTATTCGATGGCCTTGAGCTTCCAGGAGCGCAGCTCCTCGCCGACTTCCTCGACACGCTTGCGGGTGGAGCAGTAGATGATGCCTGTCTTGAACTGCGTGATGATTTTTTTCAGCCGCTCGTATTTGTCGCCGTTGTTTTTCGTCTGCGTGATGTTCAGGCTCAGGTTCGGCCGCTCGAAGCCGCGAATGACCACGTAGGGATCACGCAGTTGCAGCGTCTTCAAAATATCGCCCCGTACTTCCGGCGTGGCCGTGGCGGTCAGCGCGATGACCTGTGGACGGTCCAGATGTTCCAGCGCCTCGCCGAGGCGCATGTAATCGGGGCGGAAGTCGTGGCCCCATTGCGAAAGACAGTGCGCCTCATCCACCGCGAACAGCGCGATCTGCACCTGTCGCAGCGCATTCGTGAACATCCGGCTGCGAAAACGTTCCGGCGCGACATAAACGAGCTTGTACTCGCCACGCCGCAGCGCTTCGATGCGCTCCTGCTGCTCGCCCAGCGAGATCGAGCTGTTGATCAACGTGGCAGGAATGCCGCGCCGCTCCAGCGCATCCACCTGATCTTTCATGAGCGCGATCAACGGACTCACCACGACGGTCACGCCGTCCATCACCATCGCCGGAAGCTGGTAGCAGAGCGATTTGCCGCCGCCAGTCGGCATGATCACCATCGTATCACGTCCGCTCAGGATGCCCGCCATCACCTGTTCCTGACCATCGAGGAACTCGCGAAACCCAAAATACTTCTGCAACGCCAGTTTGGCGTCGTGAATGGGAGTGGATTCAGCGGCTGGAGGAGATTCGGGCACGGGCCACGCATCATGGATGCGGCACGCCGATCATCAACCACCACTCACTTCTCATCCTTGCCGTTCGGCTTTACTGGGGCGGGCTGGTTGAAGCCGAGCTTGTCTCCGGCGGCTTGCAGGCATTTCACAACATTGGCCTCCTCGTACTCCAGCACGGCCTCGGTGCTGAGGCCGGAGATCTTGGGCAGCTTCGCCGCCTTGCGTTCGCGCACCAGCGTAAGCGTGCGGGCGAGTTCGGTGCCGGGTTTGTCGGGAAAGGTGGCCCAGTAGCCGGGTTTGAGGCAGGGGATGTCTAGCGGATCGCGCGTGATCATCTCCAAGTGGTAGGCGATCTGCGGATTGTGCTTCTCAAACAGCGCGAACATGCGCGGCAGGTCGAGAATGCCCTCGCCCAGCGGCACTTCGGAAAGCAGGAAGCCGGTAGGCGTCTCCTGCACGGCCATGTCCTTGATGTGCGTGGTCACGGCGAAGGGCGCGAGCGTTTCGACCACCTGCATCGGATCTTCTAGCAACGCGATACTGTTGCCGGTATCGACACACGCGCCGAGGTGCGGGCTGCTGAGGCGTCCCAGCATCTCTGCCAGCTCGGCGGCGTGAAAGTCCTTGTGGTTCTCGATGCCAATGCGCACGCGCTGCCGCCTGGCGATGGGTTCGGCGAGCTGCATGGACTTGAACGCGCTGTCTTTGAAGTGCTTGAACTCCTCCAGGCTGGAAAACAACTCGTAGCGCCGCCCGCCGGTCGCCGAACGGAAGATCGTCGCGCCCGCCTCCTTCGCGATGCGCAGCTCGTTTTCAAAGCGGGTCACGTCGTTCTCGTTCTTCGGCAAGGTGATGCTGCCTTCGAGCTGCAAGCTGTAGGATTCGCAGGTGTCCCGCACTTTGCCGGCAAAGTCCGTCGTCCATCCGCCGACCATGAACTGCAAGGCACCCACACCGAGTCCGCGCACATGATCCAGCACATCCAGCGCGTGCTCGAAGGGCGGAAACTTGAGGCTGGAGTATTTTCCCCGCCAGCGTTTGCCGTACGAATGAATGACGATGCCCATCCGCTTCCCACGCAAGGCCGCTGGCAGCGGAATCGCAGCCAGGGCGGCGGCTGAAGTGAGGAGAGAGCGGCGCGTCATGACAGGGCAGTGAACGCAGGTGGGGAGAAAATCATTTCTCCAACCCTGGCTCACGCCAGCTCCTGTTTGGCCAGGGTGTGGGCAAACGGGCTGGTAGAAGCGAGGTTGTACTGGCGGATGGCGGTGGACCAGAAAGAGGCCAGCTCGTGGTCGGCGGCGCTCCACAGGCGGTAATGCAGATTGGTGACGGTGTCCGTGTCATGCATCAGGGCCTTCAATTCCTGTGCGCTGAGCGTCTGCGGCCCCTGGGTGATGAGGCGGTGGCCGATTTCATCAAGATAACTGCGGGATACGTCTATGGTGCGGCGACGGCGCAGCAGGCTGACGTGCAGGCCGTTCACATACGGATCGAGGCAGACCTGCATGAGGCCGTAGTGACGCTCCAGCTCGGGCGGGAGCTGGATGCGGTCCTTAATTTCCTCCAGGTTCTGCTGCATGTTCTTCAGCACCGTGGGCGGATCGTACTCCTCCGGCGTGAGGAAGAAGCCGAGACGCCTGCCGCTGCGCCCCCCAGAAACCAAGGCGGCGACGAGAATCGAAATCACGAGCGAGAACAGGATCGGGCTGATCCAGATGAGGAAGGCTTTCGAGACGAACCAGCCCAGCGCGGCCCAGCCCAGGCCCAGCAGCGTGACACTGGCGAAGGTGAGAAGAATCTCGCTCCAATTGATGCCGCCGTCGATCTTGCGACGCTGCGTGACCCAGTTCACGCTTTTGCCAATGAGCGTGTAGATCACGAAACGCGAGTGGAAGATCATCAGCACGGGCGCCATGAGCGTAAACACAACGGTGTCGAGCAGGCTGCTGAAAAAGGTGAGGAAACGCAGCTTCAGCGGCTTGAACATGCGGCCAGTGATGACCTCGTCGAGCAGGATGACCGTCTTTGGCAGGAAGATCAGCATGGCGGTGAGACCGAGGAGGATCTGCTCGGCCAGGATGGCCTGAGGAGCCGCGTGCGCGGTGGGTGTGGCGGCGAGATAAGTGGCCAGCGCGAGGAAGAAAAACCACAGCAACGAGCTGACGTAGCTGAGGATGCCGTGAATGAAATTCACACGGCTCATGGGATGCCAGCCTTTGGCAAACACGAGCCAAAGGTGCTGGATGTTGCCCTGGCACCAGCGGCGGTCGCGTTTGAGCATATCGACGAGCGTGGGCGGTCCCTCCTCGTAACTGCCACGGCTGGTGGGCAGCAATCTCACCGCGTAGCCGGCTTTGCGCATGAGCGCGGCTTCCACGAAGTCGTGGCTCAGGATATGGCCGCCGAAGGGCGCGTTCGCAGGCAGCGGCGGCAGCGCGCAGTGCTCAATGAACGGTGCGAGACGCAGGATGGCGTTGTGACCCCAGAAATTGGCTTCGCCGCACTGCCAGTAGTCGAGCCCGGCCATGAACGGCGGCCCGTAAAGCGCTTGGGCAAACTGCATCACGCGGCCGAGCAGCGTGTCTGCGGCGATCTGCTTCGGGAACGTCTGCACGATGCCGATGCCGGGGTTTTTCTCCATGATGCGCACCATGCTGGTGAGCAGGGTGCCGGACATGAGGCTGTCCGCATCCAGCACGACCATGTAGCGGTAGCGGCGGCCCCAGCGGCGGCAGAAGTCGCTGACGTTGCCGCTCTTGCGGTTGATCGGCTTGCGGCGTTTGCGGTAGAAGATGCGGCCGAAGGCCTTGAGCTGGCGGCAGAGCTCCAGCCACGCCGTTTCCTCCTCGATCCACTGGCTGGCCTTGTCCGAATCGCTGAGGATGAAAAAGTCGAAGTTCTTCGACTGCCCGGTGGCTTCCAGGGAGAGGTAAATCGAGCGCAGGCCCTCGTAAACCCGCGTCACGTCCTCATTGAAGACCGGCATGACGATGGCGGTGCTGGCGGTGATCGGCTGCTCGTAATCTTCCGCGTTCAGCGTGAGCCAGAGATTGAGCGGATCAGGCTTCGGGCGGTTCATCAGCCACACGCCGAAGAGCGCGGTCCAGAAGCCGACATTGAGCTGGTAGTAAAGCGGGATGAAGACCAGCAGCAGCGCCCATTCCGAGATGCGCATGCCGTTTTCCGACAGAAAAATAAACGAGAGCCACGCGCCGACGATGGTGCCCAGGCCGACGAGCGAAAAAAACGTGGCACGTCGCGTGCGTGAGATGCGCTTGGGCGGCATGCCGGCGGTCATCGCGATGTTTGCGGTCTGGCTGCCAATGGGTGCGCTCATGCGAAGAGGGAATAAAGATAACCCAGCACACCGAACACGATCACAAACAACACCGAATAGCGCAGGAGAGGATGACGACCGAGGCGGTCAAAGGTGTCTTCTGCCACATCGGGGATGAGGCCCAGATCCATGTCACGCGGCGTCATTTTGCTGACCTGCATGCCCGGGCCGGAGGTTCGCAGGGCGGAGCGCATCGCCTCGGCCATGTCGTCCGGCATGTTTTCCTCATCCAGGAAGAACTGCGGCCAGCGCGAAGGACCGCCCGCGAGGTGAAAGCCGAGGCGGCCGGTGGCCTCAAGTTGTGCCTCGCTCAGATTGAGGTCGCTGTAGATCGTGCCCAGCCACTCGCGCAGCATCAGCCGGGCCTGCTCGATGGCATGGGCCGTGGGCGTGCGCGTGGGGTCTTTCGCATGCGCCTCGGCGGCCTTGCGCAGCGTTTCCAAAATGAGCTGTGTGCGGCGGATGCGGTTGTGAAGCTGGTAGGAACGGAAATAGTCGGCGAGACGCGCATACGCCTCGTTCCACGCTTCCTCAGTGCCCGTCGCGGGCGCGAATTGGATATTGACTGCTTCCATGATGGCTCAAATCAAGAGCCGCCACGAGGATGCGCAGATTTGAAGCCATGAAAAGGAATTCCTTCCCCGTCATGCGGTCTGGACTCTCGCCGCCACATCGCCCATGCGGGCATAGACTTCGCGTCCGGCGCGGCTGTGCTCGATCAAATCGTCGGTGAAGCGAATTTTGCCTGGCTCGAAGATCGTGATGAAGCAGGAGCCGCCGAAGCGGAAGTAGCCTTTTTCATCGCCTTTCGCGATGGAAGCGCCTGATGTGTAAGTTTGCACGATGGAGCCGACGCAGGTGGCCCCGACTTCAAGCAGGAGCACGTCGCCGAGGCTTGGTGTGCGCAGCACCGTGATCTCGCGTTTGTTTTCCCAGAGGATCGACGGACGCTTGCGCAGCGCGATGGGACTGACGGAATAAAGCGGACCATTGATCTGTTTTGTGGCACCGGGAACGCCCGAGCAGGGAAAATGGAAGCGGTGATAATCCACCGGGCACAAGCGCGAGATGAGCATGCTGCCGTGGGCGAAGCGTTCGGCGAGCGCGGCATCTCCCAGTAGAGCGGCGAGGTCGAAACGGGTGCCTTTGATGAAAAAATCGCCGCAGGCGGCGATGTCCGGCAGCACGAGATGACGACCGTCGGCGGGAAAGGCGATCTCGTTTTCACCGGCGGCAATAGGGCGCGCCTGGGGCTTGAGCTTGCGGTAAAAGAACTCGTTGAAGGTGCGGAAGGAGTCCGGCGCGTCGGCGAATTCGCCGGTGTCCACGCCATACGTCGCCAGGAACGGGGCGACCTTGGCCTGGCTGGCGGGAGCGTCCATGCGGTTGCCGTACCAGCGTGAAAAAGCGGCGCGTTTCACCAGCGCATGCAGCGGCAGGGCGCCGAGCGGGCTTTCATAAGTGAAGCGCAGAAAGCCCTCGCCATACACCGCCTCGGTCTCGATGCGCTGGGTCAGGCGGTTGAAAAAAGTGATCGGGGCGGCTGGCATGGGACTTGTTCACATAGCGCCGTGGCAAGAAAACGCCACACGAACAAAGCTGGCGACAACGGCGATTCCGGGCATAGTCGCGGCCCCCTTCCAGACTGACCGTATGACCGAACCTGAAGCCAGCACCGAGAACCAGCCGCAACCAACCAGCGGACTGGTGGACCTTTCCGATCTGAAACTGATGCCTGCATGGGTGGGCGAATTCGGCAAAGAAGACAAGATCAAGCAACGCTATGCCGACTCGGAGGACCGTCCGCAACGCGGAGGCCGTGATGATCGTCGCGGTGGTGGCGGCGGCTTTGGAGATCGTGGCCGCAGTGGTGGACCTCCACCGCGCCGTGATGGCCCCGGTGGTGGCGCGCCTCCCCGCCGCGATGCTCCTGGCGGATTCCGTCCGCGTGGCGAAGGCGGACCGCCGCGCCGTGATGGCGATGACCGTCGTGGCCCGCCGCGTCGTTTTGGCGACCGTGACCGTGGCGCCCTGCCGCAGCGTGAGTGGGTAGAGATGCCGAAGGACGTGCAGATCACGATTTTCCCCGAGGACAAGGCGGTGGACGCGCTGGCCGCGCATGTGCGCCAGACCGGCCATGCCTTCAGCATGTTTGATGCCGCGCGTCTCGTGCTGGCAGGTGGCGACCGCTTCATGGTGCGCTTCCGCTGCGCGGAAGAGCGGCCCACCGGGCTCTATCATGTGCCTGCGGACGGCAGCCTCTTCCTCACGCGTGACGAGGCGCTCAATCATGTGCTGCGCAGCGCGGCGCTGGATGAGTTCTACCGTGTCGAGGAGATCGAGCTCGAAGCGCCGAAGGGCGAGTTTGCCTCCGTGGCGGTGTGCGGCTTCAGCGGCGAGATCATCGCCCCGCCGAGCCATCACAGCTATCAAACCGGCGTCATCCGCCTGCATCGCGAGCGCTTTTCCAACATGTCCATCGAGGACTACAAGCGCCGCATCCGCGTGGAGGCGAATCCTGAGCTCGTCGCGAAGTGGAAGGAAAACATGAGCAAAGGCCGCCGCTGGGTGTGCCTGAAGGGCGAGGTGCCGGAAGGCGGCGAACCACTGGCGCTGAACTCCCGCGCCGACATGGAGGCGCATTTCCGCCGCACCTTTGGCAACGACGCCGTCATCGAGGTGCGTGACGCCTCGGTGCAGGGCAACGTGGACAAGCAGAAGCTCGCGCATGTGCTCTTCATCATGCTGCGTCAGTCGGTGGACGCCGCGCGGAAGCATCTCTTTGAAATCTCGCAGAAGCTCGGAGCCGGTCTCGAACGCCGCGGCCTGAAGCTCTTCAAGCGCCGCGCCGGCAAGCAGTTCGTCTGCCGCGTGAAGCCGCGCGCCGTCGAAAACGGCATGGTCTTCTCCGACCGTCTGGCGGACATCGTCGAGATCTTGAAGAAGAACCACGGCCTGACGATGCATGCGCTCGTCGAGGCCATCATGCCTTCACCGCCGCCGATGGATGGCGCCGATCCCAAAGCGCCGAGACAGCCGACCGAGGCGCAGCTCGGCGTCATCAAGGACATCCGCTGGCTCGCAAACGAAGGCTACGTCATCGAATACAGCGACGGTATGGTCTTCCTCGGCGTGCAAGGCGAGCCGCAACAGCCGCCTGCCGCGAAGAAAGACAAAGCCGCTGCTGAAACAGCCAAAGCGGAAGATTCAGCGCCTGAAACGACCGCCGAAACAGAGCCTGTGGCTGAAACGAGCACCGAGGCCGTCGAAGAAGCCGCTGCTGCGGTTGAAGAGCCGGTGAATGATGAAGTCGAGGAAACTCCGGCTGACATTGCGGCAGAGCAACCGGTGGAAGAAGCTGCGAGCGACGCAGTCGCTCCTGCCGCTGAGGAGCCGGTGCAGGATGAAGTTGAAGAAGCTCCTGCTGCTGAAACCACCCCTGATGTTGTGGAAGAGGCTGCGCCACCTGCCGCTGAGCCAGAGGAGAAAAAAGAGGACGTGGTCTGATCGTCATGAAGTTGTCATCCCTTCTGCTCGCCATCGTTTTCAGCGTTGGGTCTGCTGGCAGCCTCCTGGCCGCACGCCCGATCCTATGCTGTGATTACGGTGGTGGACGTGTCACCATCCTTTCCGCCACGGGTGAGATTGAATGGCAGGTGGAAGCCAAAAATCCGCAGGATTGCTGGCTGATGCCGAACGGAAACATCCTGTTCGCTTATCTTGGCGGCGCCAAGGAAGTGACGCGGGATCAGAAAATCGTCTGGGAATACAAGGCTCCAGAAAAAGTCGAGTGCCACGCCTGCCAACCGCTGCCGGATGGCAACGTGCTGGTCGTCGAGTGCGGCACCAGCCGCATCGTTGAGGTCGATCGCGAGGGCAAGATCGCCAAGGAGATCAAACTCGTCACCGCCGCCTCCGTGAAACTGCACAATCAGTTCCGCGGCACGCGCAAGACGGCCGGCGGCCACTACCTTGTCTGTTTCAAAGGCGAGAGCAAAATCGTGGAGCTTGATGGTGACGGTAAAGTGCTGCGCGAGGTGCCCGTGGCCGGTGATCCGCATGGAGTCGTGCAACTGGCGAACAAAAACCTGCTCATCACCTGCGGCGACGGCCACAAGGTCGTCGAAGTCGATCCTGCGGGCAAAACCGTGTGGGAACTCAATGAGAACGACCTTCCTGGCAACACGCTGCGCCTCATGGCCGGCTGCCACCGTCTGCCGAATGGCAACACGATCTTCGCCAACTACCTCGGTCACGGCCATCTCGGCGAGCAGCCGCAGTTCTTCGAGATCACGCCTGACAGAAAAGTTGTCTGGGCCTTCGAGGACAAGGGACGCTTCAAAACGATCAATCAGATCATGGCCCTGGATGACAAAGGGGATGTGACCAAGGGCGAAGTGCTGCGCTGAGCGCTCAGCCGCCTTTTTGCACGGCCCACAGCATCTTCACCGCCTGCACGGCGGCCTTCACGTTGTGAACGCGGAAGATCTGCGCCCCACGGCTCATGCCAGCGGAGATGCAGGCGACTGTCCCCGGATCGCGTTCCAGCGCGGGCACGCCCAGCACATCGCCGATGACTGTTTTGCGTGAGACGGGCAGCAAAACCGGCCTGCCGAAGCGGTGGAGCCGCTCCAGCTCGCGGTAGATCGTCAGGTTGTCATCCCGCTGCTTCGCGAAGTCGATGCCGGGGTCGAGGAGGATGTTTTCACGCGGCAGACCGACGCTTTCAGCCATCACGAGGCGCTGCTCGAAGAAATGATCCAGCGTGGCCATGATGTCGGCATGCTGCACATGCGTGTGCGGCACCTTCGGCTGGCCGACGCTGTGCATGATGAGCAGCGCCGCGTTGTGCTCGGCGCAGAGCTTCGCGTTGAAGGCATCCGGCAGGCCGCTGATGTCATTGATGATGTCCCCGCCCTGCGGCAGCACCTCGGCGATGACATCACCGCGCCAGGTGTTGATGGAAAGCAGCGGTGAATTAAAGCGCGCCTTCAGCTCCGGCCACTTCGCGATGAACGGCAGCAGGCGGTCGATTTCCTCGCGCACACTGATCGCCTCGCGGTTCGTGCGAGCGCTCTCCGCGCCGATGTCGATGATGTCCGCGCCTTCCCGAAGCTGCTGCTCCGCCTGCGCGAACGCCTGCGCGGGGTCAAGCGTGCCATCGCCGCAAAACGAATCGTCATTGATGTTCACGATCCCCATCACCAACGGGCGGCGGGGGAACTCAATGACATGCTGGCGGGCGCGGAGGATCATATATTCAGGAATGTAAGCGCTTTGCACAGATGAAACAGCCGCCTCAATTCATTAGGAGCCACAGATGCTCGATACCCACATGAGGCGAAGTAGCCGGAGGTTGAAGTCGCCGATGGTATGATCTGAATTTGTGGCAGAAAGCGCTCGGAGGTGTGGGCACTGTCAATAACAACTCTGCGGGTGTCCATAGATCGTCGTCCACACCGTCAGAAGCCATCTTCTGGAGCCGCTGGTTGATCATGGTCTCCCATTGCTTGAATGATTCGTCCTGAACATACGCGATGATCATCGCGCGCTGGTTGGCCGGGCCGTGGAGGCCATGCTTGAAACGCTCGATGGCTCCGGTGCGGTGGCCTGTCAGGCCATGGACGTATTCACAGTCACTCCGGCGTTTATCGGGCGGAGTGGGGAGGCGTTTGCACTCGATGGGGAGAAGCTGAACAAAGTCCTCATAGTCGCGGCCTTCCACGGTGATCGTGCCGGGCACCATGACGCCGATGTCAATTCGGCGTGACCCGGCCTGAATACCTTCTTGGACAAACCGGATGGAGTCGAGTCCTTGATGCCGTGCTGCACCATCGAGATGAAGGCAGAGACTTTGATTCAGCTTGGGCTCGTCTTGGAAAGGTGGCCTCAGCGGCCGGTCCCGCCACACGGGCAGCTCTTGTTCGATCAAACCGACGATGGCATGATGAAAGGCTTCCGCATCCAGCAACTCAGCATCGGGAGAGCCGACGTAGGGAGTTGAGTGCTGTTCGTCGGCAATCATAGCGTCGTTTCAAAAGCCGAGGGCTCGGAGATCAGCCAAGGCCTCGTCCGCATCGCGGAGGGCGATGGACTTGAGCCAATAACGAAGGCGGTCAGGCTTGATGAGGAAGAGGAAGGGACCGTCGAAGATGCGGAGGATGCGCACCGTGGTGAGCGACGGGCTCTTCTTGGCACGCAGGAGCTTAGCGAGCTTGTCGTTCAGGCTCTCGGCATCCGTCCAATCCAGCTCTTCTTTGCCAAAGACAAAGGGCTGGCAACTCACCCCGGCCCATGACTTCACCGGAAGAGGTCGCAGCTTCTTGTGAACGGCGTTGATCTGCCGCGCGAAGACACGGGCGAACTCTTGATGATCTTTGGCCTTGGCCTCTCGCATCATCTCGGCGCTATCGCCGAGGCGCTGGAAGGCGCGGTAGTAGTCAAAGGCATCGCTGAGGATGATCTGATCGTTCTCGGTGAGATCGAGGTCGGCCTCGTCGGCGGGAAAGGGTAGGTTGTCTATGTCTCCCTTTTGAAGAGTGGTTGCTTGTTTGATGCCCGCATCGCAGCTCGTTAGAGAGAGCCATGACTTGAACAATGAAGTAGATGAACGCAGCCGCTTATATAGATCTTGATGCGCTCTGGCGTTTCCGGCGCTGCCACTTATTCCCAAGATGCGTTGGCCATAAGTAATTGGGCCATGCTGCCAGAAGGCGGTGGCCAACTCATCGGTTTGTTCAATCAAAATCAGCGGCGCTTTGTAGCGCGTTTGCGGCCCTGGACGATAAAACTTCGTAGCAGTTTGTTTCTCAATCAAACTTGTGTCGATCGTCCCGTCGCTTCGTATCGCCTTGGCTGGCAATACAGGCTTTTCGACCAAATATTCCACGACAGCATCATTGTCTGGTGTGCCTTCAATAAAGCCCTCCCCATAATCCCACCCCTGTGCCTTCACATACTCCTTCAGCGTCGGCAGCTTCTTCAGCCGCTCGACAAGACTCACCGTCCGACCACCGCCGAAGAGATTGCAGCGCCAGACGAAGTCCTGGATCATGACGACATGACGGGGCAGCCAGTGCATGTCGTAGTAGTCGAGTTCGAAACTCAGCTCGGCCTGGGTATGAACCGTGCGGCGGAAGATGGCGTGAAGGATGGAGCGTTTGGGCTGCGGCGGACGAGCCTCGGCCATGACGACGACCACCTTGGGATCTTTGAGGAACATCCCACGGATGGGTGTGAAATCGAGGATCTGGCGCACGTCCCAGCGCTCGAAGATCGCCCGGCGGAAGCCGATGCTGCGGCGGTTGTAGAGGAAGTTGTCCTTCTGGATGAGGCAGATCAAGCCATCAGGCACGAGGGCCGCCATGCAATGATGCATGAAGAGATAGGCGGACTGACGGTCCGGCAGGCTTTGCTTGCCGTGAGCAGCGAGATACTCGTCGTAGGCCTGCTCAGTGGTGCCCACCTTGGACGCTGAACCAAACGGGGGATTCCCCACCGCCACGCCGATGTTCCGTGGCAGCTTGTTTTCGCGAGCCTGCTGGAAGAAGCAGGTTTCGATGAGTGTCTTGCCTTTGAGCGTGGGGAAGAGTTTCTTGGTCTTGAAGATGGCTTCTTTGGGCAGTTCCTCGCACATCGCGAGGCAGAGACTGAAGGCGGCTAACTCGACAGCGTAGCGATCCACATCCGTGCCACCGACGCGTAGCATGAGTTTCCGCAGCACCTCCACGGAGGGATTTCCCCAGCCGTTGTTT